>Ga0206929_1034_pt1 | contig 37115 bp, 35 predicted proteins | sample Alteio_BWOrgHeat_19_FD_152929 | JGI IMG/M metagenome (GOLD analysis project Ga0206929, IMG submission 152929) | Enriched cells from forest soil in Barre Woods Harvard Forest LTER site, Petersham, Massachusetts, United States -... | ecosystem: Environmental > Terrestrial > Soil > Temperate forest >...
TGGTTTTAAGTAACCCGACTGCTGCAATCTGTATTCGGCCCTGTGTTTATTGTAACCTGCCATTAACTCATCTCCACCGTCTCCGGAAAGTGCAACGGTAACATGTTCTTTTGTTTTGCGTGCCAATATGTGCATGGGTATAGCACTTGAATCACCAAAGGGTTCATCAATATCATCAAGCACTGCAAATAGTTCATTATACAGGTCGTCACTTCCAAGCATAAATGAGTGATGATCGGTTTTCAGTTTTTTGCTGACCATTTCAGCATACATACTTTCATCAAACATCGGCTCATCTTTGTAGCCAATGGAAAAGGTCATAAGGTCAGGCTTATGTAATGATGCAATAGATGTAACGGCCGATGAATCGAGCCCGCCACTTAAAAATGTACCTAAAGGAACATCAGCTATAAGTCTCTTTTGAACTGCATCATCAAGCAAAGAGTAATAGGTGTTCTTAGCTTCTTCAAATGAAATACTTGACTTCGGTTCAGTTGGATTATAGGCTTCCTTACAAAATGGTTTGAAGGTAACAGGGTTGCCCATACTCAACTTGCAATAATGCCCGACTGGGAATTTTTTTACACATTCTAAAATAGTATTCGGGGCAGGTATATAGTTTAGTTGCAGGTATTGAAATAAAGAAGTCTGGTCGATTGTTTTTATGATAGGGTATTGCAGCATGCCTTTCATTTCTGATGCGAAAATGAATCGATCACTATCCGATGAATAGAACAATGGTTTGATGCCAAACCTATCGCGGGCAAGGAACAGCGACTTTTCAACTGTATCGTAAATAGCGAAAGCAAAAAAACCATTTACATTTTCTAAAAACGATTCTCCTTGTGTAATGTAAAGTTGTAAAAGCACTTCGGCATCACCGGCCGATTGGAATGAAATTCCCTTTGCTTCCAACGCTGCTTTATGTTCTTTGTAATTGAAGAACTCGCCATTGTAAATAATTACATAGCGTTTATCTGCACTATAAAAAGGTTGGTTAGAGGCAGCACTGGTATCAATAATGCTCAGGCGTGTGTGGCCAAGTGAAGCATTGCCACTGCTAAATATACCCTGGTTATCAGGTCCGCGGTGGCGCAATGCAGACATAGCTTTATGTACCGACTCCCTGTTTTCTTCTGCTTTTTCGCTTTTAGTAAATATGCCTGTTATTCCGCACACGTATTATTCTGTTATCCTTCAAAAATACGATAAAATAACCAATGGCGGAACTGTATTTTGCGTTAGGGATAGTAGCGGAAAGCCCACAGCGCAGCGAGGACTTGAAGCGGATAGCCCGACCCGAAGGGGAACGCCCAAATAATTAAAAAGAAAGGTACCGTGCATATTACTATTTTTGCTGCATAATAAAAGTGTATGATAAAAGCCAACGACCCTACATTGCAAAGCTGGATTGAAGTTCCGGCAAACAGCGATTTCCCGATTCAAAATATTCCATTTGGCGTAGCTGCTATCGGAAAGCATTTATCGGGTCACTGTGCAACCATTATAGGTAACACGGTTATTTGCCTGGTAAGCTTGCAAAATGCAGGTTATTTTTTAGGCATAAACCTGCCAACGGGTATATTCGAAAAAGATTACCTGAATGATTTTATTGCACTAGGTAAGCCTGTTACCAGGCAGGTGCGCGACAGGCTTTCAGACCTGTTCAGAAAAGATAATGCTGAGCTTAGAGACAATGCTGAGGCAAGAAAAAAATGCCTTTTTAATGCAGAAGATGTTGAAATGAAATTGCCAGTAAGGATAGGCGATTATACCGATTTTTATAGCAGCCGTGAGCATGCCACCAATGTGGGTACTATGTTCCGTGACCCTAAAAATGCCTTGTTGCCAAACTGGCTGCATTTGCCTGTGGCATATCATGGCAGGGCATCGTCGGTAATAGTGTCAGGGCATAATTTTCATAGGCCTAAGGGGCAAATGACACCTCCGGGTAGTGAAGTGCCTGTATTTGGCCCATCGAAGGCATTAGATATAGAATTGGAAACGGCTTTTATAATTGGTAAGTCAACAGAATTAGGTCAATCGGTAAGCACAAAAGATGCCGACGATTATATTTTTGGAATGGTCTTGTTTAACGATTGGTCCGCACGCGATATACAGCGTTGGGAATATGTCCCGCTCGGGCCATTTTTAGCAAAGAACTTTGCATCAACCATTTCACCATGGATAGTTACACTCGATGCACTTGAGCCTTTCCGCGTTAAAGCGCCCGATCAGGATCCGAAAGTGTTGCCGTACCTGGAACGTAAAGCTGATAAAACAGGAATTGATATAAACCTTGAAGTGTATTTGCAGCCCGATAAAATGGAGCCTTTGAAAATATGCAAATCGAACTTTAAGTATATGTACTGGAGCATGGACCAGCAACTGGCGCATCACACCGTTAATGGTTGTAACATTAACGTAGGCGATATGATGGCATCTGGTACTATCAGTGGCCCGACACCCGATTCGTTTGGTTCATTGCTCGAAATTACCTGGGGTGGTACAAAGCCTATTACTCTGCCTAATGGTGCTCAGCGCAAGTATTTAGAGGATGGTGATACTGTTATTATTAAGGGTTTTGCGCAAAAGGATAATTTGCGTATTGGCTTTGGTGAGGCTAGGGGTAAGGTGTTGCCTGCGGTATAATTTCGCCGATCTAAAATCGTTAATCGTTGTTCGCTAATCCTTTTTAATTCCTTTTCGGGTCGGCTTTTCCATCCTGCTTGCTTATATTGCCTTTCTATGCCGGTTTGCATCAATATTATTTTAACAGGATTACAATATATATAATAATTTTCTATCTTTGATGTACCACTAAAACTACACCATTCATGACACCTATTAAATTTCTTCTCTTTACTTTTTCACTTATAAGTGCAGGTGCTTTCGGCCAAAAAGATAGTGCCAGAGTTTACCCCATGTTATTTTTAAATGGTGGGTTATCATTTCCGGCAGAGCCTTTTATGAACGCAGAGGGCACCTCTGAAATTCCAGCAGGTTTTGTCAATATATTCGTTTCATATCCTCTTCTTAAATTGAATTCCGGAATAATTGCATCATATACAAATTCACCTAACGGAGTAAACAAAAGTACCGCAGGAGCTACTGATTTTTCAGGACCGTTTATAGAGAATTTTGTGTTGGGCGGCATATTCACTTCATATAAAGAAGCTGGATGGGTTTATAGTGCAAGACTACTGGCCGGAGTTATGTATATTAGAACTCCTGAGTTTTCTTCTTACTCGTATAAAAATGATTTTTACCCCGGAGGCCCCAGTAGTTTCTCAGAGGTAATTGATCGTGAAAATACTTCAGCTTTCGCATATGAATTTGGCTTGACTGTTGCGCGTTTGATCGAGAAAAGATTGTTATTGTCTTTTAATGTTGATATGTATAATTCTTCCACAAATACCGGCCCGAACTGGAATAGTGTAAGCACTTCAACAAGCTATAGCATGATAGGCCAAGCCATAACTAATTACTCTTATGGAAAAGGTACAACTCCAATTATTGTGGCATTATTTTGTTTCTCCTTCGGTGTAGGGTACCAGTTTTTAAAATAGAACAAAATATACTTGAAAGAGTGGAGGGTATTTCACCACTTAATAACCACCTTGCCTACAGAAGCCCTGCTTTCAATAAACTCATGTGCTTTAGCTATTTCGGCGGCAGGAAATATTTTGCCTGCAAAGGGTTTAAACACACCTTCGTTGTATAATTTCATTACTCCGTCAAGGCAGCGTTTCAATACCATTGGTTTATCTTCTGATATGCGTAGCATGTTTACACCAATAATAGATTTCGAAGGAATAATGAATTGTGCAGGATGATAAATACCAAATGCCAAACCTGTTTTTATTTGATGGAATATACTGCTGCTATTACTCATTTCTGCCGCACCAATACAAATTATGCGTCCGCCGGAGTTCAGTAATTTCAATCCGTCTTTAAAATATTTGCCACCCAACGATTCAAATATTACATCAACACCTTTGCCTTTTGTGTTCTGTTTTATAATATCAATGTAATTTTCTTTACGGTAATTAATAGGGTATTGTACGCCTGCTTTTTTCAGTATTTCTATTTTTTCATCGGAGCCCGCAGTAGCAAAAACAATACATTTTTTATATAATGCAAATTGCACAAGTGCAGTGCCAACACCACCTGCCGCAGCATGTATCAATACCTTGTCCCCTTCATGCAATGTGGTTGTTTCGGCAGCACAATAATATGCTGTACCAAATTGTGTGGTAAGTGCAGTAGCCGCCGCACCGTCAAGTTCATTGGGGATTTTAACCGCACCCATAGCTTTTGTAACGGCATATTCGGCATAGCCGCCAAAATGAGTAAATGATGTTACCCTATCGCCCGGCTTTAAGGTATCAACCTTGCTGCCGACCGATTCAATGGTGCCCGATACATCATACCCAAGTACACATGGCATAGGTGGTGCATCGCGGTACATTCCTTTTCTAGCTAAAGTGTCTGCAAAGTTCAGGCCTGTGTACTCAACTTTTATCACAACTTCATCCTCAGCCGGTACTGGCTTTGCAACTTCTCTGAACTCAAATGCGCTTGATGCGGCTCCTTTTTTTACCAGGTATATAGCTTTCATGTATTCAATTAATTATTGAACAAACTTAGCATATCTCAGTTCATCTTGTCATGCTGAGCCAGTCGAAGCATTTATTCCTGATTGATTTCTCTTCCCCACTTAATCCTGTCCCAGATACGTTCGAAAGCAAAATAACCTGCTGAAGTATAAATGTTACTGATTATCATAAAGCCCACTGCCATTGAGGTTTTACCCGTTAGCAGATACACACAAATGAAATCGAGGGTCATTATAAAAATGCGATAGCTTATGGTTTTTACCAGAGTGCGTTTTATCGTTTCTTTTGTGTTAGTAGGTGTATTCATAATTATAAGTATTCTGTACTTTGCAAATTAACAATTGATTTTTCATAAAAGGGTATAACAAAGGGTGATTTTTATTGTATGAAAAATTTAGCAGTGTAAAGTTTTCCATAAATATTTGTGAATCAACAAAAAGCAGTTTCATGATTCAAAAATTGCTAAGTTTAATAGCAGAAAAGTCTATTGTATTTTATTGTTATTATCAATGGAAGATTGAGGTGGTTGAAAAGTAACTTGCTTTTCTCTTTTGTAGAAGAATTGTCGCTATTAATTTTGCAGTAAAAATACAATTTCAGCAAATTTCATTGAAATTTAAAACCAAATGATAACCAATAATATGCCAGCTATGAGTTTCCGGAAAATTGAAATTATATGAAGCAATATGCAATTGAATTGCAATGTAAACAAGGGAATTACAATAATCCCGAATCTTTTCATATTTTTATAGCCTGATTACTGATTATGCAAAAACGCAAAATTATACTCACATTAAGTATATTATTTTCTCTGGCCTTTGTGCCCTTACTTGCTCAGAATGATGATGCAATGACAAAAGGGAGTCCCAACCAGGCTGATGCTTTTTTTTCGCAAGAAGATTTTGATGATGCACTGGAAGCTTATTTAATACTATTAGATAAATACCCTGATAACGAACTGTTCAATTACCGTGCCGGGGTATGCTATTTAAATACCAATATTGATAAAACAAAGGCTATTCCTTATCTAGAGGTTTCAAGCCATGCCAAAAAACATAGCCCGAATGCACTCTACCTGCTGGCACGTGCATATCAATATGCGTATAGATTTGACGATGCCATAAAAACCTTTGGCGATTTCAAGACGGAAGGCAAGGGTGCACCTGAGAACATTAAAGATGCCGACGTGCAAATACAGTATTGTATGAACGCAAAGGAATTGATGAAATTCCCTGTTAACGTTACATTTGAAAATTTGGGTAAGAATATAAATTCCGGGTACGATGATTATTATCCATTTGTACCAACCGATGAATCGTTCATTCTTTTTAACAGTAAGCGTGAAGGTGTAGGTAAAGAAAAAGTATCAGTAAATAACTTCACTCCTTCCATATATATATCATACGTAAAAGACGGGCAATTTCAACCTGCAACCGCAATAGGTCAACCTATTGATGCAGCAGGAAAGAGTTCAGAAGTTGTGGGCCTTTCGAAGGAAGGAGACTATATGCTGTTCTATTATTTTAAGAAAGATGATTTTGGCAGTATCTATTATTCTACTGATAATGCAGGGAAGAACTTTAGCACTCCTGTTCCATTACCCGAAAGCATTAACCTGAAAAATCAGCATCAGATCGCTGCTTCTATTACAGCTGATGGCAACACTATTTATTTTGCAAGTGACCGTCCGGGAGGAATAGGGGGAATAGATATTTATTCCTGCAAAAAACTTCCTAACGGTAGTTGGGGTACTGCACAAAACGTTGGGGATGCGGTAAACACTTCAAGTAATGAAGATTTCCCAAATATTTCACCCGATGGAAAGACCCTTTATTTCAGTTCTCAGGGCCATACAGGTATGGGTGGGTATGATATTTACAAAGCCATTTGGAATGATTCACTAAATCAGTGGGGTTCGGTGCAGAACATGGGCTATCCTATCAACACGCCCGACGATGACATGAATTTCAGGTTATCGGCAAATAGTGGGTACGGTTATATTTCGCAAGTGCGTAAAGGTGGCTTAGGTGGATTGGATATTTACCGCATACGTTTTAATGATGTAGAAGAAAGATATTCGGTTGTAAAGGGACTAATTGCCAGCGCCGATACAATAACCAAAATAAAAAGCTACAGCGATGTAATGATAAGCGTGTTTGTTGCTAAAACCAACGAGCTTTATGGCAATTATATTCCGAATGGAACCACAGGCCGCTATGTAATGATATTACCTGCAGGCAAATACCATGCAAGTATTCAGGTTGACGGATTCCAGGAGTACAAAGAAGATATTAATATAGAAGATAAGAGTTCCTTTAAAACAGAGATAGATCAGAATCTTTCTCTCACACCCATTCCGAAAAAGTAATTACTCGGTAATAGAAACCTTCCCAGGCAGTACGGCAGATACACCATTATGTGCAGGGGCAGGTTGTTTACCACCATCAGGTTTTGTATTTGTCATGCTACTTTGATGGTGTTGCTGTTTTAAATAAAGTTTTTGGCCCGGGGCGAGTTTTGAGTTAACACTGATACCATTAATGCGGCAAAGTGTATTAACGTCAATATTGTATTCTCTGGCTACTTTATATATACCATCGCCTTGCTTAAGCACAACATAGTCAGGCAAGGTTTGCGCTGCAACGGGAATAACCGGTGCAACATCATATAAAATGCCAAAGCCTTGCAGGTTTTGCAAAATTGTATCGAACACATATAACCTGTTCTCTACTATAATACTTATAAGGCGCTGTGAATAATCATGTGCTGTTGCATAGCCTGCTTTTGAAAGGCCCATTGCCCAGTCACGGTAATCGGTACGTGGAAAGTGAAAGAGAAAAGAGTACCATGGGCGCGAGCGCAGAAATTGGGCATGGTCGCGGAAAGAATCATCTACGGTAGGATACTTACGGAAATGCTCACCTTTTTCATCATCATCATACATATAATATGCACCAGTCCAATCTTCATGGCATTTAATTCCAAAATGATTATTGGCATATTTGGCAAGCGGGCTGTTACCATAATCCGATTCAAGCATGCCCTGTGCCAGCGTTACACTGGCTGGTATGTTGTAAACCAGCATCTGCTCAATGGCACAGTCCTTGTATTTCTGAATGTATTCTTGCGACGACATTGCAGAAGCATCAGAGATCAATAAGATCACTGCACTAACAATTAACAATCGCCTTAGTATGGTTAGCATACGCACATAAAATTAAACAAAGCTACCGAGTTTACGAAATGGTTATAACCAATTACTTACACTATTCTTAACACCCTACTGTTGATTACCTTAATGGAATTATATGCTTATTTTGCTGCTTCTTATTCAATACTAGTATATGTCATACCCTTTTAATGTACGTGTTTATGGCCTGCTTATCGAAAACGGCTCTGTATTGGTGGCCGATGAATTGATACATGGGCGGTCGATCACTAAATTTCCTGGTGGCGGGCTGGAATTTGGCGAAGGCACAATAGATGCCATTAAAAGAGAAATGATGGAAGAAACGAGTATTGTTGTTGAGGTTGTAAAGCATTTTTATACCACGGATTTTTTTCAGCCATCGGCATTTAATGCCAAGGCACAGGTAATAAGTATCTATTACACTATAAAAGCTATATCACCATATTCTTTACATACCACTGAGAAGGTTTTCGATTTTCCTGAAATGAAAGAAGGCGCTATCAGTTTCAGGTGGATACCAATACACTCATTATCAGAAGACGGCTTCACATTCCCCATAGATAAAAAAGTGGCAGTTCTGCTTCAAAAGGAGCGCGCTTAACGATTTTTTTAACATTTTTTACAATAGTTTAGTTTGTCAACCATTCGTAAAATAAACTATATTTGCATTCTCTTTTTAACATTACCCCATGAATCAAAAAGAGATTTCAATATTTGAGATCGAAGAGTTTTCTTTTGGAAGAAAGTTTGGCCTATTAGGCAGGCTTTACTTATCTGTGCTTGCCGAAAAGCTAAAGCACCTGGGGATCAAAAAGCATTTTTCTATTTTAGTTTTATTAGATAAAATGGGTGATCAGTGTAGCCAGAAATTTATTGCTGATACATTGCATATTGATAAAACCATGATGGTTGGCATGATGGACGACCTTGGCAGTAAAGGGTTCATTAAACGAACAGTTAACCCACTAGATAGAAGAGAGTACCGGATACAGCTTACCCCTAAGGCTAAAAAACATATGCCTGAAATTAAAAAAACTGTAAGTGAAATCAATAAGATAATAATGAAGGAATTGAGTGACAACGAAATTAAAGCATTCCATTCTCGTCTAAATGCTATATATAAGAACATTAAAAGTATTTCAAAATAATAACACCCCATTTGAATTATGAAAAAAGCATGGCCCTGGATAATAGTGATTGTAGGTATTGCCCTACTTATTGTTTTTAAGCCAAAGAATAACGACGTCAATGGGCTGAAGCAAAATCAAAAAAGCATGGCATCAGCTACCATTGTTGATGGCAGGGTGGTTAAACCTTCTCAAATTGCTAATGAAATTGGAGTAACAGGAACCATTTTATCTAATGAAGAGGTAACCTTACAGAGCCAGGTTGCAGGTATTGTAACCCATATTTATTTCACTGAAGGCAGTCATGTTAATAAGGGCGATATGCTTATTAAAATAGATGATTCCCAACTTCAGGCCCAGCTGCAAAAAGATGAGGTAGCAAAAGAAATTGCTGCTATTACTGAAGAAAGACAAAAGAAGTTACTTGCTATTAATGGCATAAGTCAGCAAGACTATGATATTGCTCTGAACAACCTGAAAAGTGTTGAAGCAGACATTAAAATGCTTCAGGTTCAAATCGGGTATACAGATATACGGGCGCCCTTTGATGGAAACATTGGCCTGAGAAATGTTAGTGAAGGAAGTTATATATCACAAAATACTGTACTAGTAAACCTTGAAGAAATTTCTCCGGTAAAAGTTGACTTCTCAGTGCCAGAAAAATATATCAGCCAGGTGCAGAAGAATGACGTTATCAGTTTTAACATAAGTGGTTATAATGATGCTTTTCAGGGCAAGATATACGCTATTGATCCTAAGTTGGACGAGAGCACAAGAACATTACATGTAAGGGCATTTGCCGACAATAAGAATGGTCGCATATTACCTGGTTCTTTTGCCAACATAAAAATTGAATTGAACCATAGCGATAGTGCGCTTATGATACCTACGGAAGCAGTAATACCACAAATAAGCGGGCAATCTGCCTATATTTCAAAGAATGGCATTGTTGCGTCAACTAAAATAGTACTTGGCATACGAACAGATTCAACAGTTGAGGTTGTAAAAGGATTGAACAATGGAGATACTATTATTACCCATGGAGTGCAGTTCATACATCCCGGTAGTGTTATAAAATTCAAAAGTGTTCTGTAATAACTGAAATAAACCCCTATGAGCCTTTCATCGCTGAGTTTAAAAAGACCTGTAATGGCAACGGTAATGTCTATTACCATTGTCTTGTTTGGTTGCCTGGGATATAACCGACTTGGTATTCGTGACTATCCTGCAATTGACCCGCCGGTAATAAGTGTTCAAACATCATACACCGGTGCTGATCCTGATGTAATAGAGTCTCAAATAACAATACCACTTGAAAGAGCTATTAACGGAGTGCAGGGTATACGCGATATATCATCATCAAGTGCACAGGGTTTAAGTACTATTTCTGTTGAGTTCAATTTAGGAACAGATATGGAAACTGCTGCGAATGATGTAAGAGATAAAGTGGCACAGGGAACCAAACTTCTTCCTCAGAATATTGATGCACCACCTGTAGTAACAAAACTCGATGCAAATTCTGATGCTATTCTTGCGCTTACTTTGAAGAGTTCCACAAAGAATGACATGCAGGTAACAGATTATGCGGAAAATGTGATAGAAAATGTACTTCAAACTATACCAGGTGTTAGTACCATTCAGGTATGGGGAGAAAAGAAATATGCTATGAGGATATGGATGAACCCAGACAAGTTAGCAGCCTTCAATTTAACCCCTATTGATATAGAAACTGCATTAGCGGCAAAGAACGTCTACTTGCCTGCCGGAAGTGTTGAAGGAAACACCACCCAGTTTACTGTTAATACAAGAGGCAACCTTGTCACTGAAAATGATTTCAATAACCTGATCATTAAATCAAATGGCCCTCAGACAGTAAGGGTAAAGGATATTGGTTATGCTCAATTAGGCCCTGAAAACCTTGAAACCATTATGCGGGAATCGGGCAAGCCAATGGTAGGGCTCGGCATTGTGCCTCAGCCAGGTGCTAATGAAATAGATATTGCTAAGGAGTTTTATGCCCGGTTGGAGCAGATCAAAAAAAATATTCCTAAAGATTATGAAGTTGGTATTGCACTTGATACTACAGTGAACATCAGTAATTCAATATCTGAAGTTGAGGAAACGCTGGCAATTGCATTTATACTTGTTATTATAATAATTTACCTTTTCTTCCGTGATGCACTTATTGCTTTCAGGCCGCTTATCGATATTCCTGTTTCGCTTATTGGTGCATTTTTTATCATGTATGTAGGAGGGCTATCTATTAATATTCTTACACTATTAGGTATTGTACTTGCAACGGGACTTGTAGTAGACGATGGTATTGTGGTAACCGAAAATATTTACAAAAAGATAGAAGGTGGTATGCCTCCATTGGAAGCCGCCAATAAAGGAAGTGAAGAAATATTCTTTGCTGTTGTATCTACATCTATTACGTTAGCTATAGTTTTCCTTCCTATTATATTCCTGTCAGGCTTTACAGGAAAACTATTCCGTGAGTTTGCTATTGTTGTGGCCGGTTCCGTGCTCATCTCAGCATTCGTTTCACTTTCACTGACACCTGTACTCAATGTTAAACTGGTGAAAAAAAACCATAAAAAGAGTAAATTCTATGAAAAAAGTGAGCCCTTCTTTGAGGCAATGAACAATTGGTATAGCAATGCCTTACATTCATTTATGAAAAAAAGGGAGCTAGCGTTTCTTATCATTTTTGTTTGCGGGGTTATTATAATATTCATTGGTGGTAGCTTACAAAGAGAGCTTGCTCCTTTAGAAGATAAATCGTTGCTACGGGTAATAGTTACAGGCCCTGAAGGAGCATCATACAACTTTACAGATGCGTATATGGACTCGGTTAGTAACCTGGTTCAGAGCAAAGTTCCTGAAAGGAGACTTTGTCTGACTATTACCTCTCCTTCGTTTACAGGTTCAGGTGCATTAAACACAGGTTATGCCAGAATAATGCTAACACCTCCTGACCAACGTAAGCGTTCACAGAATGACATTGCCAATATGCTTAATTCCCAGCTACCTCATTTCCCTTCTGCAAGGGGTATTGTAGTTCAGGAGCAAACAATAGCTGTTGGATCGGGTAAGTTTGCCCAACCACTTCAGTATGTTATTGAAGCGCCTACGCTTGAAGAACTCAGAAAAGTAGTTCCGGATTTTCTGGATGCCGTAAACAAGGACCCAATGTTCAAATCACCTGATATAAACCTTAAATTCAATCATCCACAGATAGATGTATCTATTGATAGAGACAAGGCAAGTGACCTTGGTGTATCAATATCTGATGTAGCACAAACCCTGCAGGCATCACTCAGCGGGCAGCGCCTAGATTATTTTTATATGAACAATAATCAGTATAAGATCATTGGGCAGTATGAAAATGCAAATCGTGCAAAACCATTAGATATTCAGTCAATGTATGTGCGCAGTTCAAAAGGGAATATTGTGCAAATGGATAATCTGCTTAAAACCAAAGACACTGCGAGCCCCGCACAGTTGTATCACTACAATCGCTTTGAATCAGCAACTATATCTGCTTCTCCTGCACCGGGTAAAACCATTGGCGATGGAATTGATGAACTGAATAAACTTGCAAAAAAGATCAACCCGAAAACCAATCAACCTTATTTACCTGGTACAGTAACAACAGAGCTTACAGGTGCTTCTCGGGACTTTCAGGAAAGCTCGGGAGATATAGTTTTTGCTTTTGTACTTGCCTTAGTACTCATTTATCTTATTCTTGCTGCTCAGTTTGAAAGCTTCATTGATCCTTTGATAATAATGTTTACTGTCCCATTGGCAATGGCAGGAGCTCTTTTATCTCTCTGGTATTTCAATCAAACCCTAAATATCTTTAGTGAGATTGGTATTATTACACTTATTGGCCTTGTAACAAAAAACAGTATTCTTATAGTTGAATTCGCCAACCAATTACAGGAAAAAACTGGTATGCCATTAAAAGAGGCAGTTATTCAATCAGCCATTTCTCGTTTCCGCCCTATCCTGATGACTACATTGGCAATGGCGCTTGGTGCATTACCAATTGCGCTTGCATTAGGTGCTGGTGCAACAAGCCGCAAGTCCCTCGGAACCGTAATCGTTGGTGGCCTGATGTTCGCACTCGTTCTTACTCTATTTGTTATACCTGCTATATATACTTATATGGCACGCCCAACAAAAAAACTCGAACATACCTCATAATATGAAAAGGCACATTATAGTAGTTTTTATTTTAGTTTTTTCTATCGGACTAAGAGCGCAGTCCTATCTTTCAATAGATAGTGCTATAGCCATTACATTAAAGAAAAACTATAATATCTTATTATCGCAGAATGCCTATCAGGTGGCCGAAAACAATCATGCCCCGGGAGTTGCAGGAATGCTTCCGAATATAGGACTAAATGCAGGCTTAAGCGGAACGGATAACAATATTCACCAGGAGTATAGTAGTGGTACAACAATTACTAAAAATGGTGCAACATCTACTACTATAACACCAAATATTGGGCTAACCTGGACATTATTCGATGGAACAAAAATGTTCATTGCTTATAACCAACTTGGGCTTTTACGCGATGAAGGTTTAATTGGTGTAAAACTAACAATACAGGATAATGTTGCAACCGTTATAGAAGCCTACTATAATATAGTTCAGCAAAAACAATTACTTGCCGTTATAGACTCAAATATGGCCTTGTACCAGGAGGAAATGGACCTTGCACAAAAGCAATATGAAATAGGTACAGGATCTAAACTTAATTACCTGCAGGCAAAGGTTAGTTACAATGCTGAAAGGTCATTATACCTGAAACAACAGGTAAATGTATCTACAGCTATAGTTAACCTTAACCAGATATTAGAGGAACCTATTGAAAAGACCTATATAGTAAGTGACAGTATTAATCAGGGCAAATCGTTAATATACGACACATTGAAAAAAGAAATGCTGGCTCAAAATCCTAGCTTAGTTATGGCGAATACTAACATCTCAGTTGCCCATAATTTACTTAAGGAAACAGATGCCTCAAGATTACCAACCATATCTCTAGGCCTTAATTATGGGCTTACAAGTACTCAAGCCACTGGAGGCTTTTCACTTGTTAACCAATCATTAGGATTAAATGGTGGATTAAACCTTACCTGGACAATATTTAATGGTTCTATTATTAACATACAACATAAGAATGCTGAATTGGCTGAATTGAGTGCTAAACTTCAATACGATCAGATAGCACTACAAACCAGTGCCACATTGCTTGAAGCTTATCAGCAATATCTTATCAATGTTAAAATACTGCAGTTAGACGAAGAAAATTTTCTGGTAGCAAAGGAGAATGTTAATGTTGCCATTGCACAATTCAGAATAGGAACAAGTAATATTGTTCAACTGCAACAAGCTCAGATAAGTTTTTCACAAGCAGGTAGCCAGGTAGTGAGTGACAGGTATAACACAAAAGTTATCGAAACACAATTGCTGCAATTAGCAGGCCTATTAGTAAAATAAAAAAGGCAGCTACCGTTTCCGATAGCTGCCTTTTTTACTTTAAATACTGATTAAATAAGCTTACTTCTGATGTCAGTTACCGTTTTCTGTACGTTCTGAACATCGCTTAGTTTTAGGCCTTGAGCATTTAATTTTGCTGCTGCATCAAATAAAGGCTGAAGTGTTTTAAGCATATTCGCGCAGTCAGGGTTGCTTTGATAATCTCCTAGAGCCTTCTGCAAATATGAGAAAGCATATATGTGATTCCATATTGCAGAATACATAGCAGCATTTTTATCGTTCTTTTCATCTTTAACAAGGTTGGTCGCAATATATAAGCCTTCTATCCATCCACCCGAAAATATCAGGGTACTTGTAGCAGCCCTTTTGTTAGAGTATAGTTCTTTTTGTGCTCTGTCAAATGCAGCCTGAATAACAACACTTATAGAATCCTTATTACTGGTTGCGGTTTTAAATTGATCCATCAGCTTTTGGTCATATGCTGAAGTTATACCAAGTGCAGAGGCAAGCTTGGCAACCTGAATGATATATTGAGTGGCATCCTGCATTTGGTTATAGCTGGCTGCATAACCCATATCAGCGCCATAAATACCCATATTAACAGCTTGCTGGTATGTGCCAGAATAACTGCTTCCTTTATCAGCTGAATTCAGTAGTGATTTATTATACTGAACTCCTTCTTTAGACAGTTCTTTTGCTAAGTCTGATGGTGAAGGTATATTGGTCATTAACAGTCCAAGGTTTGTAACCGTAGTAGCTTTTGCACTGTCTTTTATCACATCATCGGCAGGCATTGCAGGTGCGTCATGGCTCTTACACGAGGTCATTCCAATAACAAAGGCTATTGAAAGGGAGCTGAAAATCAAAGAATTCTTTTTCATGTTTTATGTCGATATATTAATTCCGTCAAAAATAATAGAATTTGCTTAAGTTCAACATTAATAGCCAGAAATATTTTTTCTAACATTTTTTACGGCACTTTAAAATTATTATTTATAATTGCGACCTGATTTTCATTTTTGAGAAAAAAAACAGTATCTTTGAAAAAGCTTGATTTTATAGGTAATTTCAAGAACTAAATAAATAAAGTGGTGTTATATATATATTTTTTTTTAAGAAAAACAATAGCAGAAAAAATTTTTTATTTCAAATCATTTGCTTTGATTTGCCAATATTAAAATATCGCAAGAAATAATTCGAAAAATATACTCAGTTAAAACTATTATACTTCTGATTTACTAATGGAAAAAACACACGTTAAAGTTTGGGAACAATGTCTTACGATTATCAAGGATAACGTAACTCCACAAAGCTTTAAAACGTGGTTCGAACCGATTAAGCCTATTAAATTAAAGGATAGTGTATTGACAATTCAGGTACCAAGCCAATTCGTTTACGAGTACCTTGAAGAACATTACATCTCTTTATTAAAGAAAGCCATCAAGAGAGAACTCGGTTCTGATTCACGTTTAGAGTACAGCATTGTTATGGAGAACACCCGCAATGCGAAACCCTATACTGTAAAAATTCCCGGCTCAAATAAACAAGCTGCAAAAGGACAACCTGTTAATATTCCAATAGATATTAATAAAAACCCTATTCGCAATCCTTTTATTATTCCAGGATTAAAGAAGGTTGACGTTGCTCCGCAGCTTAACGCTAACTATTCTTTCGAGAACTTTATAGAAGGAGATTGCAACCGTCTTGCACGCTCTGCAGGTTTTGCAGTAGCCCAAAAACCGGGAGGAACATCTTTCAACCCATTATTTATTTATGGCGGAGTGGGCCTTGGTAAAACTCACCTTGCACATGCAATTGGATTAGAGATCAAGAACAACTTCCCTAACAAGACAGTTCTTTATTTATCGTCAGAGAAATTTACCACACAGTTTATTGACGCTACCAAGAACAATACTCAGAACGACTTCATCAATTTCTACCAGATGATTGATGTATTGATCGTTGATGATGTACAATTCCTTGCTAAGAAAGAAAAAACACAGGATGTGTTCTTCCATATATTTAATCACCTGCACCAGAACAGCAAGCAGTTAGTATTTACCTGCGATAAGCCTCCGGTTGAAATTGAAGGTATGGAGCAACGTTTACTGTCTCGTTTCAAATGGGGACTTGCGGCTGATCTGCAAATGCCTGGACTTGAAACCCGTATTGCAATACTTCAAAGAAAGATATATACTGAAGGTCTTGATATATCAAGCGATGTAGTAGAGTACCTTGCGTATAGTATCAACAGCAATGTTCGTGAACTGGAAGGAGCGCTTATTTCATTGGTTGCCCAATCATCATTGAACAAGAAAGCTATTACACTTGAACTTGCCAAACAAATGATTGACAAGTTTGTAAAGAATACAGCTCGTGAAGTTTCAATTGACTATATACAGAAAGTGGTATGCGATTATTTCGGCCTACCAATTGAAATGATCAAGTCGAAGACACGTAAGAGAGAAGTTGTACAAGCACGCCAGATAACCATGTACTTTGCAAAGAGTTTTACCAAGTCATCTCTCGCAAGTATTGGCCTGCAATGCGGTGGTAAAGACCACGCAACTGTGTTGCATGCTTGCAAAACTGTAAATAACCTAATAGATACAGACAAGCGTTTCAAAGGATATATTGTTGAGCTTGAAAAGAAGATCACTCTTTCTAATTACCAATAAAACTTATTAATTCTACAGTAAAAAAGAGAGGCCCAAACAGCCTCTCTTTTTTATTATGGATGTTCATATTTAATACCTTTGTAATTATTACCTGATATGAACAAAAGGATATACATGGTTTGCCATGGCAATATTTGCCGCTCACCTTTGGCAAAGTTTTTACTCATTAAAAAGCTGGCAGAAAAGGGAGTCAGCGGTATTGAAGTTGATTCGGCAGGAACATCAGGTTCACACGCGGGGCAACAGCCCGATGCCAGAACAATGGCGAATGCATTGACACACGGGCTAGATACTTCGTCGCACAGAGCCAAGCAATTCAAAAGCACCGACTTTGCAAAATTCGACCGCATATATGTTATGGATAGCGCCAACTACTCTGACATTATGCTGTTGGCAATGAATGAAGAAGATAGGAGTAAAGTAGAGTTGTTCCTGGAAGCTGCATATCCTGGCTCTAAAGACTCGGTACCTGATCCATGGTATGGTGATGAAAAAGGATTTGAAAAAGTGTACAACATAATTGATAAGGCTTGTGGCATTATTGCCGATAAATTAAAGAAAGGCGAAATGCCTTAATGAATGAGCGATCCATCAAAAGGTATATTATATCTCATTCCCAGTTTACTGGGTGATTCTACCATCGACAGGGTTATACCCGCATACAACAAAGAGGTCATTCAATCATTAGATGAGTTTGTTGTTGAAGATGCAAGGAGTGCAAGGCGTTTCCTGATAAAAGCAGGAATATCAAAACCTATTGACTCCCTTACTTTCCATTTGCTTAACGAACATACATCACTCGATAACATTGGCCATTATATTGATAGCTTATTAAAAGGAAAGAACGTTGGGCTCTTATCGGATGCAGGATGCCCTGGTATTGCAGACCCCGGAGCTGAAGTAGTAAAACTTGCCCATAAACACAAAGTGAAAGTTATACCGCTAGTTGGTCCATCCTCCATCCTCCTTGCCCTTATTTCATCAGGCTTAAATGGTCAAAAATTCGCGTTTCATGGTTACCTGCCCAAGCAACCGGCTGATAGAAAGGCCAAGATAAGGCAACTTGAGAACGAAGCCTATAAGGAGAACCAAACACAAATGTTCATTGAAACTCCTTACCGGAATGATGCATTGTTGCAGGATTTGATAGCCACATGCAGGCCTGAAACATTACTTTGTGTTGCATCTGATATTTCCCTTCAAACTGAATATATACGCACTATGACAATTAAAGACTGGCGCAATGAGAAGAAGAGCTTTAATGATTGCCCGGCTGTATTTGTAATTGGCAGCGCGATTCATTTTGAACGGGACAACAAACACCGCCGCTAAACAAGCGTAGCTGACAGTTTTTCTATCTTAATGGTTTCAGCACACTTAAAATGACCTTTAGGGCAAGTCTTATAACCATGCAAGCCGCATGGGCGACAGTCTAAATCTTCTTCGGTTTCTATTACATACGATTTATCGGACAATGGACCAAAACCAAAAGCCGGAACCGTAGAACAGAACACCGCAGTAACAGGTGCATTAACAGCCGAGGCAATATGCATGGGTGCTGAATCATTTACATAGTTCATCACTGCATCCTGCATTAATGAAGCCGACTGAAGGAATGACAGTTTACCTGCCAGGTTTTCAATTTCTTTATTCCGGCTGGAAGCTATAATTTGATTGCAAAGTTCTTTATCGCCGGCTGCACCTAATAGATACACTTTATATCTTCCATTTATCGCATCTAAAAACTCTATCCATTTATGTTTTGGGAGCTGCTTCGTAAACCATACCGATGATGGCGCTACGCATATGTATGGCTTAGCCTTGTATTGTTTTACCTGTTCAATATCTTTTGCAGATGGATACAAACGAGGCATTGTCTTCTTATTATCAGTAAAGTCTGCAATGAGCTCTATATTCCTTTCTACTTCATGCTTGCCATTACCTATAACATGACGTACCTTTTTGGTATAGCAGAATGCAAACGGGTTTTTATGAAAGCCTATTTTTTCAGCAGCGCCTGAGAATAGCGTAACAAGTCCTGAACTACCAAAACGATGCAGATTTATAACCTTATCATACTTCTCCCGTTTTACATCGGCTATTATCTGGTTCAGGTTCGAAAGCTTTGAAGTCTTTTTATCCCATATTAAAACTTTGTTCAGATATGGATGCCCTTCTAATAATCCTTCGTTGCCCTTGCGTAACAAAAAATCGATTTGGGCATCAGGAAAGTATTGGTGTAACTTCTCAATTACAGGTGTGGCAAGTATTACATCGCCAATAAAAGCTGTTTGAATAACAAGTATTTTCAAGAATTTACAGAATAGAATATGGTAATTACCATTTCAATACATATCAGAAACTGCCTAATTTATAAGCCACACCAACACTGGCCAGATAATTTGGCATACCACTGTAGCCAAGTTCGGCCCATAGCCCATATTGTTTTTGAAAGTAAACTTTAATGCCTGCAACCGCACCGAATATTATACCCGGGTAAAAGCTGCTTGTAGGGTAGCTGCCCTGGGAAGTTGTAACTGTTGAAGAATATGAAGTAAATGAATAGCCAAAAACAAGTCCGGTATACACCTCAACATTATCAGGTGTTTTTTTGAAGTGGTAAAGTCCCCTTGCTGCCAAATTAATATAACTACCCTTCGCCTTGTCACTCAATGTACCGTTCTGAACCACACTGCCCAAGGCATTATATACAGAATAGGGTAGGTTACTAGCGGATAGATTAGCCGATGAGTAATTTAAATAACCACTTATTCCAAAAACTCCTTCAAATATATGTTCGTATGAAACTATAATAGCGGGTGCAACATTCACGGAATGGTCAGGAACAATGTTATATGAAATAGCCGGTGCACCAAGGCCGCCGCCAAAACCAACACCTGCAGCAACCACATCCCTATCAATTACTGTTGACTGGGCGTTTGAAACAGATACAGTTCCACATAAGAATAGAAAAACTATAGCAGCTAAACAGCGGTTACTTACAACGTACATAATCTTATAAGGGCTTAAAAGTCACGCAAAATTAACAATTCCCACGAAATGCCTCATCTGGGAATAAATGATAGTTATCAGTAAATGGCAGTATAGACAAAAGCCCCGAAGCAAATTTCTCGCTCCGGGGCTTTTAAATTGAATTGAAGATATTACATCATATCGCCCATTCCGCCTCCCATTGGTGGCATAGCTGGCTTATTCTGTTCTTTTTCTTCTGATAATACGCACTCGGTTGTAAGTATCATACCTGCAATAGAAGCTGCGTTCTCAAGAGCCACGCGGCTTACTTTGGTAGGATCTATTACACCTGCAGCAAACATATTCTCATATTTCTCAGTGCGAGCGTTGAAACCAAAGTCCCCTTTGCCTTCTTTCACCTTCTGAAGTACTACTGAACCATCAGATGTACCTGAGTTAGCAACGATCTGGCGAAGAGGTTCTTCCAGTGCACGACGAATGATCGCGATACCGGTTGTTTCATCTTCGTTCTCGCCTTTCAGTTTTTCAAGTACTTCGCAAGCACGAACGTAAGCTACTCCGCCACCTGCAACAATACCTTCTTCTACTGCCGCACGGGTAGCATGTAAAGCATCGTCAACACGGTCTTTCTTTTCTTTCATTTCTACTTCGGTAGCAGCACCAACGTACAATACAGCTACACCGCCTGCTAACTTAGCAAGGCGTTCCTGTAGTTTTTCCTTATCGTAGTCAGATGTTGTGTTCTCGATTTGAGCCTTGATCTGGCTGATACGTGCATTGATGTCAGCTTTTTTACCTGTGCCGCCAACAATAGTTGTATTGTCCTTGTCAATGGTAACCTTTTCAGCACGGCCTAAGTAAGTAAGGTCAGCGTTTTCCAATTTGTATCCGCCTTCTTCTGAAATGAATACGCCATTGGTCAATACTGCAATATCCTCAAGCATTGCCTTTCTTCTGTCGCCAAAGCCCGGAGCCTTTACAGCTGCAACTTTTAACGAACCACGCATTTTGTTTACCACTAAGGTAGCCAACGCTTCTCCGTCAAGGTCTTCAGCAATAATTAATAAAGGATGGCCGGTTTGTACGGTCTTTTCCAGTAATGGAAGAAGTTCTTTCATTGAAGAAAGTTTCTTTTCATATATCAGGATGTATGGGTTTTCCAACACCACTTCCATCTTATCTGTATTGGTTACAAAGTAAGCAGAAAGGTAACCTCTGTCGAATTGCATACCTTCAACAACCTCAACAGTTGTATCAGTTCCACGCGCTTCTTCAACGGTAATAACACCTTCTTTCTTAACCTTTGCCATTGCTTCAGCAATAAGCTTACCAATAAATGAATCGTTGTTGGCAGAAATAGTAGCAACCTGCTCTATCATCTTATTATCATTACCAACCGGTTTCGATTGTTTCTTAAGGTTTTCAACAATAGCTATAACAGCCTTGTCAATACCACGTTTCAAATCCATTGGATTTGCACCGGCGGTTACGTTCTTCAAACCTGCTGTTACAATAGCTTGTGCAAGCACGGTAGCAGTTGTAGTTCCGTCTCCGGCAATGTCAGCTGTTTTAGAAGCAACTTCCTTAAGTAATTGTGCGCCCATGTTCTGTACAGGGTCACTCAATTCTATTTCTTTAGCAACAGTAACACCATCCTTGGTAACTACCGGAGCGCCGAATTTCTTATCAATGATAACATTACGTCCTTTTGGGCCTAATGTTACTTTTACTGCATCAGCCAATGCATCTACGCCTTTCTTTATTGCGTCGCGGGCTGATAAGTCAAACTTAATGTCCTTTGCCATTTTTTTTGGTTTTAATTAATAGTTAATACTTTTTATAATTGGTTGATTATTCAAAATAGCCTAATACATCATCTTGACGCATGATAAGATATTCCTTACCATCAATGCCTATTTCAGCACCAGAGTACTTGCCATACAATACCTTGTCGCCCACTTTAAGGGTAACAGGCTCGTCTTTCTTTTTACCTGGACCTACTGCTACTACTATTCCTCTCTGAGGTTTTTCTTTTGCGCTATCAGGTATAATAATACCACCAGCTGTTTTGTGTTCTGCTTCAGCAGCTTCAACCAGTACGCGGTCGCCCTGAGGTACGAAGTTTACTTTTTTTGCCATGATTTGTTTTGTTTTTAGGTTATTATATTTTGTTGATTGTTTTCTGCTTTCATACTAGCAAATAGTATGCCGTTTTTTTACGGGTGGCAAATGTAGGCTTTCATGCTATCTTTTAGTGGTTTTTCATGTTAAAAAATGTCAAAATGTCAGTATTGTTTATAGACCTATTTGCCAGTTTTTACAGCCTTTTAGAACAGCTTCACAGCTTCTGGTTTTTATAAATGGCAGAAAATGGTCAAACTTTGACAAAAAATGGCAATTTTCATCATTTTTCGGCACCGTTTCTATTATTTGTTCTATAAAATGCCTTGCAATTATTAATGCAAAACTAAACCTCTCATTTCGCTTATACAGTAGAAAAGGTATTTGGTTTTCAACAACCCCTACATAAAAGGATAATTTTCATTGATAATAACAATAAAATACAATGGAAATTTTAAATCATACACGTCTAATGAAAATAAAAAAGCCTCCGCAAGGGAGGCTTTTTTATTTATAAGATCAATGTGCTACCCTTTAATAAATCTTACAATTTGTGTGCCTTTACTGCTTGTTACTTTAACAAAATACATTCCCGGTAAAAGCTCAGTAGTAGTCCATGTATACTGAAAGCTCTTAGCATCAAAACTCATCAGTTGTCTTCCGGTAATATCAAATACTTCAGCATGGTGTTGGCCTTCTTCAGCAAATGTTATGGTGGCTATACCTGTTACCGGGTTTGGGTAAATGGCTAACTGGCCATGCTCGGTAATGTTGTTCACACTTGTTGGTGAGCTTGGGCATGAAGGACTGCCATTGGCATTGCGCGAGTAGTAAATAACATTACTATCAGGCCAAACTGCATGAATGGCAGGGCAGGTAAGCGCCAGAAATGACGTGCCTTTACAGTTACCCAATAATGTTTCGTTTGACCATGTTGCACCTCTGTCGGATGATTGAGTGAACCATGTTTGCCATGGGTAGCCCGGGAACCTGTGTGTGGTCAAAAACAAATTATTCCCGCTACATATCATAAAAGGATATGCTTCGGCATTTTTAGAAACATTCGTAGTAACCTGTGCAGGTGTTCCGAATGTAGCGCCCGAATCTGATGATTGACTTACATAAGCATTCATTGGATTGCTGTAGCCAAGGTTTACATACACATGGCTGCTATCGTTTATCAGCATTGGTGAATAAGATGATCCATTGCTAATCTGTACCTCATTATCCCATGTTTTACCCATGTCGGTAGAACGGCGGTAATATATCTCAAGTACACTAGGGTTATTGCGATTATCGTTCCAGCACATATAAATATTCTTGCCATCAGTTGCGGTGCTCTGGTCCTCTGAACGGCCCGAGCCTGCAGTAAGTGAAGATACTTGTTGTTCAGGTCCGAAAGTGACTCCATTGTCAACTGATTTTGTTAAGTAAACTATAGTACGGCTTCCTATTTGCTTATCAAGTGTCACCAATACTGTAGAACCAGATACTGCTATACCAGGCCAAAAAGTAGTATTGGTATCTATCATTACTTTGTTGGCCCAGGTGTTACCCCCATCAAGTGAATGTTCATAACGGGAGCATGGCAGGCCTTTAACGGTATCCCACCAAACCACGTGCACATTGCGGCCGTTAACTGCTATAGACGGATCGCTGCCGTGCCCGCTGGTATCGGTAATATTTACAGGGTTGCTCCAGGTAAGGCCTGAATCTATAGAACGGGTATAGTAAATGGCGTAACCTTTGGTACGGTGATCACTCCACACAACATGCAACGTATCATGGCTGGCAGCCATACATGGTCCCATGTTCTCGGTCATCGTCACTAGCATAGAATGCGGTGAAATAACCACCGGCTTGCTCCACTGGGCAGAAGCAACAAAAGGTACTATAAGTGCAATAAGGAGTACCTGTTTCTTAAGATTTTGTAGTATTTTATTCATGCTATTTGATTTTGAAATGAGGTGTTGTTTAAAGTCAAGATGCGTACACCTCTCGTTTGGTTGCATGAAACCAATTAAAAGCAAAATTAATAATGGCAATTCTTTTATAAAAGAGGGAAGCGCTCTACTTATCAACTACCCTCAATTTTCTATTGATAATAACAATAAAATACAATAGAAATTTTTGTTGAAATGTAATTATTTACCTTTGAGTTAATGAAATTCCAAAAATGAAAATACTTCACTTAAGCCTGAAAAAAGGTCCGTTTGAAATAATGTCGAAAGGAGACAAGAAGATGGAGTTCAGAAAACGATCTAAATGGATAATGAGTCGTTTACTAAATAAGGATGGTTCGCTCCGCCATTACGATGTGGTTCAATTTGTGAACGGTTATAGCAAAGATGCACCTCGCTTTCAAGTAGAATATAAAGGATTTGAATACGAAGACCAGGTAAGAGAGTATAAATACAACAAAGGCCCCGTCATCAAAACAAGTCCGGGAGATATTATTATAAAACTAGGAGCAATAGTAACTGAAAAAATAGTTTAAGGGTTATAACATTATCTTCCGCAACGATTTCGATTTCAGGTAACCACGTACAAGGTCATCATGGTCGGCATAGTAGGTGGTATGCTTAATGAGCTCTTTCAACTCTTGCGGATTGTTCATTTGGGTGGTGCCATCAAAATAACCATAACCGGCATAGTGGCCGTTCTCAATTAAAATAAGCGACTGCTCACCCGGCGTTCTGCCTTTATCTATTACCAAAAAGTTCTTGTTGCCAAAGGTATATTCATCAATCAGTTTCTGCACACGCTTATTATATTCTGTTGGCATTTCAGCACCGGAGCAAATACCGTTGCATTTTTTTATCTGGTGGTTAAAACAGATCTCATCTTCTGTCAACCCACAGTAACGCAGGCAAAGCGCATGTTCATCTATCCAGTCGTTGAGCCTTTCAGTGGCTGCAATGTGGGTGGTAAATGCCTGCAACGAATTTACTGATTCTCCGTAAGGAACAATTTTCAGGTTAAGTATGCCCTCTTTGTCTTCAACCCAATCGATACTATGTGAAAATATAGATGCCTTGCGCGCCCGGTTAAAAAATGGCTTGTTCTTTTTTATTTCTTCGGCTTCAAATAATAAAGCTATCAGTTCGCTGCCCGTCAGCACATGCTCTACATTGTAAAGCTCATTCTGCATTTTTCTGCTTTTCTTTTCGGGGTTGTTAAAATGGCTTATGGCGCGGTTATACATATTGGTGGACTTACCTATGTATATTATCTTTCCATCTTTATCGAGGAAGTAATACACACCACAGGCCTCAGGCAGTTTCTTTAATACATACTCTTTTATTTTATCTACGCGGCGTGCCATCAGTTCATCCACGCCCATTTTGCGGTATTGCGGGTCCTGCGCTTTCAGGCGCATCAGCAGGTCGAATAAAATGGCTGTTGCCTCAGCATCGCCCAATGCCCTGTGCCGGTTAACTATAGGTATGTTTAATGATGCACATAAATGCCCCAGGCTATATGATATTCTTTTGGGTAACAATTTGCGGCTCAGTCTTACGGTACATAATTTCTCTCTGCGGAACTGGTAACCTAAAAATGCAAACTCTTCTTTTATAAAGCCATAATCGAAGCCTACATTATGTGCCACAAATATGTTGCCTTCGGTAAGCTCAACAATTTTTTTTGCTACCTGGTGAAATTGCGGTGCGTCAGCCACCATTTCATTGGTTATGCCCGATATATTACTGTAGAATCCGCTTATATGGCAACCCGGGTTGATAAGTGTAGAAAACCTTTCTACCACCTGCAGACCGTCGTGTACCAGTATGGCAATATCTATTATCCTTCCCTGGGGATAGTTGAACTTCCCCCCACAGGTTTCTATGTCAATTATCGCAAACATTTTCGCTTGCAAAGATAAGCCCGCTTAATGATTTTTGGTAATAAATTTGGAAATTGTTAATTAAATTAACAACTTTGTGGTTATTAAAATAGCATATACGTATGAATGCACCTAAAATGTATCTCGGTTCGAACATCAGGTTTTTGAGAACACGCTTGAAAAAATCGCAGGATGAAATGGCTGCTTTACTCGATATAAAGCGCTCTACACTTAACAGTTACGAGAACGGTGTGGCTATTACACCGCCTCTCGATTTGCTGATGAAAATATCGAACTATTTCCGCTTCAGTATCGATACCATTGTGCGTACCGACCTGTCGAAGGTAAGCGATGAAAGCATTAAGGACATTGAAAAGGGATTTACAAAAGATATTGAAGGCAAGAACCTCAGGGTATTGTATTCTACAGTTGACAGCAACGGACGAGATAATATTGAACTGGTACCAGTAAAATCGAAAGCGGGCTATACAGCAGGTTACCGCGACCCTGAATACATAAGCAGCCTGCCAACTTTTCAATTACCGTTTTTATTGAAGGACAGAAAATACCGTGCCTTTCAACTGGATGGGGATTCGATGTTGCCTATACCTGATAAGGCATATGTGGTGGGTGAGTATATGCAAAACCTGAACAGCTTTAAAGATGGTTCTGCTTATATTATAGCTACAGTTGACGATGGTGTTGTGTTTAAAGTGGTGTATAACCAGATTCGTAAGCGTAAAAAATTATTACTGCGTTCACTTAACCCGGCCTACGAACCATTTGATATTGAAATAGGGCAGGTGCTCGAAGCATGGAAGTTTGTGAACTATTTCAGTACTGAAATACCTGACTACTACAGCGAGCTTACCAAACTGAAACACGACTTTAAGTCAATGTCGGCAAGGTTGGCGGAGATGGGAGTTTGATTTGTTAAAAAACCTTAAAATTTAGTATTGGTCGGGGTAGGCAGATTCGAACTGCCGACCTCCACGTCCCGAACGTGGCGCGCTAACCAAGCTACGCTACACCCCGAAGAAGCATAGAACTAATTTGTTAATGATTCGTTAATGGCTTAGAACTGTTGGCCGAAAATATTAAATTTGGGGAAATAATTGCTCAGCGTGTGAATAGAAAGATACTTTCCCCATACTTATTCCTTATTACCTGCTCCTTATTCCTGCTGAGCTCTGTTGCATTAAAGGCTGCACCTAAAAAGCACGATATTAAATTTACCATAAAGGGACTTAAGAACACTACCTGTTTCCTGGGTGGCCACTATGGCGACCACGATTATATATACGATACAGCTAAGGTTGATGATAAAGGTAATTTTGAGTTTATGGGTGATAAGGAACTCGATGGTGGAGTTTACTTTATTATATCTGCTCAGAAAAAGAAACTGTTTGAATTCATTATAGATAAGGACCAGAAGTTTTCGATGGCGACCGATACCATTGACTATACTAAGGATATGAAAGTACTAGGCTCGGAAGAGAACAAACTTTTTTATGAATACCAGAACTATGCAGCCGCCACCCATGTAAAAATGGATAGCCTGGCTAAGTTAATGAAGGACACTGCACATAAGGCTGAAGCCAAAGTAAAGCTTGATACCCTTAGCCATATTGGAAAGCGTTATCGTACCGATTTTATTGCCAAGCATAATGATATGTTGATGGCTAAAATATTAAATACGGTTGAAGAACCTGTTGTTCCGTCGACACCTAAACTCGCCAATGGCAGGCCCGATTCTACATTTTCATTCCGCTATTACAAAACGCACTTTTTCGATAATGTCGATTTCAGCGATCCACGCCTGATACATACTACCGTGTTCTTTCCTAAAATAAAAGAGTACCTGAACAAACTTACTCCACCTGACCCTGATTCGGTTATTGTGGCGGTTGATTACCTTATTGGTAAAGCAGGTAACGATAAGGAGATGTTCAAATTCCTGGTGCAGTATATTATTTATACGTACGAGAACTCTGAAATAATGGGTATGGATGCCGTATTCGTGCACATGGCGAAAAAGTATTATACCCCTGAGCTGGCAACCTGGGTAAGTGCAACACAGTTGGAGCGTGTAAAAGAGCGTGCCGACCAGGTAGAGCCCATACTTATTGGCAAACATGCCTTACCTCTTGTATTGCCCGATACTAATAATGTAATGCAGGCGCTCGATTCAGTTAAGGCTGACTACACTATTATTTATTTCTGGGATTATGACTGCGGCCACTGCCAGAAAGAGACTCCGAAATTAGTGGAGTGGTACGACTCTATTAAACAGGAAGGTGTACAGGTGTATGCCGTGCAGACCAATTCTACCGGCGTTGATAAATGGAAGAACTACATTAAAGCACATAAGCTCGATTGGATGAACGTAATGGATATATACAAAACAAGCAATTTCAGGCACGATTATGATATTGTTACCACACCAATGATATATGTGCTTGATGCCAATAAAAAAATAATTGCTAAAAAAATTGATGTTGAAAACCTGAACAAAGTAATGAGGCATTTTATGGATAAAAAAGGAAAAAACAATAAGTAATTTGCGACTCCTTCCTTTGTTTGTATTGAAATGTGAGGTTTTTTAGGGTAAATGAAAAGTATTAAATTTGTAACATAAACTTATATTACTGTGAAAACAAAAACAATTCTATTAAGCGTTGCTCTTTCATTAGCCACCGCGTTCTCTGTGCAGGCTGCGCCTAAAGCACACGAACTTAAGTTTACCATTTCCGGATTAAAGAATACCATTATTTTCCTGGGTTGCCACTACGGCGATAAAGACTATATACAGGATACCGCCAAGATTGATGAGAAGGGCAGCTTTGAATTTTCGGGTGATAAAGAACTTCCGGGTGGAGTTTACTTTATAATGCTGAAAAGCAAGAACAAGTACTTTGAATTTATTATTGATAAGGACCAACATTTTTCAATGTCAGCCGATACGGTTGATTTCATTAAGTCAATGAAGGTTTCAGGTTCCGATGAGAACAAGCTTTTTTACGAATACCTGAACTATGTTACACAAAAGCATGGCGAAGACACAACCCTTGAAAGAATGGCTAAGTCAGGTCCTGATAAAGAGGGCGCAAAGGTTAAATTAGATACTTTGAACGAACAGGTAAGAAGGTATAAAGTTGGTTTCATTAAAAAACATTCTGATATGTTATTATCAAAGGTTTTTAATGCTGCCGAAGAGCCTGTTATTCCTCCAACACCTATGCTGGCAAACGGAAAGAAGGATTCTACCTTTGCATACCGTTATTATAAAACACACTTTTTCGATAACGTAGATTTTACTGACGGACGTCTGGTTCGTTCTCCGATACTGTATCCTAAAATAAAGCAGTACCTGGAAAGGTTAACCGTTCAGGATCCTGATTCTATTATTGTTGCGGCAGATTATTTAGTGAAGAAGGCTGGCACAGATAAGGATATGTTCAAGTTTATTGTGGCATATATTACCAGTACCTATGAATCATCGAACATAATGGGTATGGATGCTGTATTCGTGCACATGGCAAAGAAATACTATACCGCCGATCAGGCTCCTTGGGTTACTGCTACCCAGTTAGGCAAGATACAAGACAGGGCAGCACAACTCGACCCTATTCTTATAAATAAAAAAGCGCCATCGTTGGTTATGCCCGATTCAAATAATATAATGCAGGCATTCGATTCTATTAAGACTGACTATGTATTACTTTATTTCTGGGATTATGATTGCGGCCACTGCCAAAAGGAAACTCCAATCCTAATTAAATGGTACGATTCAATCAAGACCGTTGAAAGTGTGCAGGTATATGCGGTGCAAACAAACGAGGGTAGCACTGCAAAATGGAAGGACTACATTAAGGCTCATAAACTCGATTGGATGAACGTGATGGATATATATCACACCAGTAATTTCAGGCACGATTACGATGTGCTTACAACACCTATGATGTACTTACTTGATGAGAACAAGAAAATAATTGCTAAGAAAATAAACGTCGAAGATCTGGATAAGGTGCTGAAACACTTTAAGGAAGCTAAAGAGAAGCAGAAGAAGTAGGTTATTCGTTATTGCGAGGTACAAAGCAATCTCTTTAATTTCTGAAATCGAAAACCGTTAATCGTTGTTCTCTATTTATTTAATTAGGGCGTTCCCCTGCGGGTCAGGCTATCCGCTGCAAGTCCTCGCTGCGCTGTGGGCTTTACGCTACTATCCCTAACGCTGTGCTACGTATTGTTATACTCATAGTTTTTGAATTAGGTAAAAGGTGGGCGCGGGTTAGCTACAAGAGATGCGAGTTTAGGAAATTCAGGCATGCAGGGAGCACCCACCCCTGCACCCCTCCATGAAGGGGAATTTACAGCCCCGAAGTATTAAGAAAAGGTTACTTACTTTTCAATTTCTGTAAGATCTCATCAAACTGAGCCTGATCAATATTTATATTGATGCGCTTTAAGCGACTCGTAGCTCCTTTATGAATTTGAATAAGTGCTTTACTTATTTGAAATTTCTCCGATAAGTATTTTACCAGATAATCGTTCGCCTCGCCGTCAATAGGCTTGGCTTTTATTTTAATTGAAATGGTATTGTCAGCATCAATAATGAGTTCATCCTTACCTGAACCGGGCTTTACTTTTATAAGAATTTTGATCACTCGCGAATTATATAAAAAGCTCTTTCTTTTTATTCAGCCAGCTAAGCGCCGCCCCAGAAAGCAGTTTTTCGGTAGTGGCTTCATCATATGCCATACTGCGGATAAGCTCTCCGGGCCTGTCTTCACCTAATGGGAAGGGGTAGTCGGTGCCTAATGCAATATTCTCAGCACCAAACATATTTACAATATAATCGAGCATAGGTTTATCGTGCACCAATGAATCGAGCCAGAACTTACCTATGTATTCTCTAGGGTTTACTTTGTTATCCACCGCAACCAAATCAGGGCGGCAATTAAAACCATGTTCTATTCTGCCAATGGTAGACGGAAATGAACCACCGCCATGTGCAAATGCAACACGCAGTTTTGGCAGGCGTTCAAACACGCCGCCAAATATCATTGAGCAGATAGCAAGCGATGTTTCGGCAGGCATACCCACTAACCAGGGCAACCAGTACTTTGTCATTTTTTGTTCACCCATCATTTCCCATGGGTGTACAAACACAGCCATATCTAATTTTACACAGGCTTCGAACACAGCAAATAATTCTGTTGCATTCAGGTTCCAGTCGTTCACGTGCGAACCTATTTGAATACCTGCCAGACCTATTTTTTTGCAGCGTTCCAATTCCTTGATAGCCATTGCAGGGTCCTGCAGTGGTATGGTGCCAAGCCCGACAAATTGTTTTGGGTAGTTAGCCACAATACCTGCAATATGATCATTCAGAAATTGTGATACCTCAAGGCAATCGTTTGGTTTAGCCCAGTAGCTGAACATAACCGGTATGGTTGAAAGCACCTGTACATTTACATGGTGGTGCGCACATTCGTCCATACGTTTTTCAGGGCTCCAGCAGTTATCTTCAATTTCGCGGAAGAACTTATCACCCTTCATCATGCGGGCGCAGCAAGGCTTATGATGCTCAAGCCTTATAAAATCGCCGTAACCGAATTTCTTTGTAAAGTCCGGCACATGCTCCGGAATAATATGAGTGTGAATGTCAATTGTCAGCATACAAGGCTATATCTTTTTACCACTAAGGCACGGAGTTCACAAAGAAACACTAAGTGAATCTAAGTGTTCTTAGTGTCTGAGTGGTTAATTTTTTACACAAAACGCTTATCCGCTTCCATAACATGTCCGCACTTCTTGCAGGTCCTGAGTTCTTCAGAACTATAGAATCGTTTAAATACAGGCAGAAAGTCGTTCTCAATACTTGTCAGGTAAAAATATTCCTGGTACAGTTTTTCGTTACATTTATCACAGAACCAAAGTAAGCCATCGTTCTCATCGGGTTTACGTCTGCGTTCCATAACCAGTCCAACTGTGTTCGCAGGGCGCATAGGCGAGTGTGGCACGTTTGGAGGAAGCAGGAAAATATCACCTTCTTTGATAGGGATGTCTACCGCTTTCATGTTTTCCTGTATGCGCACATTAATATCACCTTCCAACTGGTAAAAGAATTCCTCGCTGCGGTTAAAGTGATAATCCTTACGGGCATTGGGCCCACCCACAACCATTACAATAAACTCAGTGTCTTGGTACACAACTTTGTTCCCAATGGGTGGCTTAAGTAAATGGCGATTCTCATCTATCCATTTTTTGAAGTTGAACGGGCGTGTTATCATAGCTTGTAATGATTAGGAATTTTATGCAAGTTAAGAAAAAAAGCGAAGTATCTACTTACTTCCTGCCTTACCTTTAGTGGTCTGTGCCGTTTTGGCTTTTTGCGCTACATGGTTATCGTGGTTCTTCTTCAACAAACCAATTATAAAACTAATAAGCACAATTATAAACGATAGTATAGGCGCTACGCGGCGTGCTTTTTCTAAAAATACGCGAGTGCTCTTTTTCTTGTAATGTTTATTGTAATCGCCGTTGGCATCAATACCTTTTTGGGTAAGCTCAATAATATTACTGTCGGATGTGCGGCGGCAAAGGTCCTCGTCAATAAGTATAATAAGGGCACGGTTAAACAGGCCCTTTATTTCGTAGGCTGCATCATCATTAAATCCTACTGTTTGCTGCTCAAGGTATTTCGACCACACAAGCCTTCCATTAATGTCATAATGAATAGCAGTAAGTACCTTTTGTGCAGCTTCGTGAACGTCCATGGATAAATTTAACTATACAAATATATTTCGATAATGCATAGTTTATACCACCAAAAACAAAGAGATATTAATAACCCCTGTTTAATATCTGCCGGTTAAAAATTGAACTCGGCAGCTACAGCGAAATGGTCAGAAAGGTCAACATGGTTAATGTCCCACTGCTTGCGGAAAGTGACGATATGCATGTTACCCTGTAAGCTTGGGTAACCCGGTTTAGAGTAGAACACATAATCAATCATTTGTGGAGTACTTATTGGTGGCAATATAAGGTCGTTATTACCATAATCGTACGAATAACATTTGTCGCCTACCAGGGCGCATTGGGTTAGTTTCAGTGAATCAACCAATTGGGTGTGATTGTTGGAATCGGCCATTACGGTATTAAAATCTCCTGCAACAAACTGGGGAACGTTTTCTTCAGCATAAGGTTCTAACAGCTCTTTACGGATCTGCTCATATTGTATCTTACGTATACCCTGAACATCTTTACCACTGTTAAGGTCCGATTGCAGGTGAGTGCCTACCAGTTGAAAACAGAAGCCATTATTTTGCCCTTCAAGTAAAATTGCGCCTTTACAAGCCAGTTTATCAGAGCCTTTCGCATTACGGAAGAATATTTGCTTAACCACGTTTACCTGCACTTTACTAAGTATCCAAACCCCGCTGCTCGTTTTCCAAAACTTATTTTTTCTAGGGTCGCCTGATTCATAAGGATATAGGTCTTTAAGGCCTTCCCTTATTATTCCACGTGCTTTATTGTCGAATGCTTCTTCAAATACTATTACGTCAGCATCTTGTGCCCTGAGTATCTGGGCTATTTGTTCGGCCCTTTTCACTTGGCCGGTATGTATAAATATGCGGGGTAGCATATATATGTTCCACGTAAGTATCTTAATGTTGCCGCCTTTACCCTGGTCGTCGCATTGACTGAAAGCAAGTAGGGGTGCTAAGGTTAGTATTAAGATGGTGGTTAAAACCCGGAGGCGCTTGTTGTTCGTATCCATAGTTTTTTTTTGATGATACAAAGTTCAGCCTCCCATATTATCTGCGTATTGTTCCGGAATTAATAAAATGTTAAGTAATCTGCCTTCAATCCCTTTACCTGTAAAGTATTCGTGCTATTAAACATATGTTTAGTATAGGTTGCTGACAGGCAATTGTTGAAACAGTCTAAACGTTTAGAAATAGCTGTACATGAAAAAGGGCCTGTGTTTTATTGGATTATTGAGTCCAATAACTATATTCGCATAACCAAAATAATAGGGTAAGGCATCGGCCGAATTAAATTAACATTCAAAATATGAAAAAAATTACCAGAATCTTTTCAGCGTTACTTACAGCCGGCATAATGCTTGCCTCGGTAAACACATTTGCAAAAGGAAATGATGGAACAACCAAACAAGGCTCTGAAAACGCTGCTGTGTCAGGTTCGGGCTTCTGCTCTGTATTTGCAACAGTTTTAAACCAAACAAATAATAACTGCTATGGCCAGAAGAACGGAAACGTAGTAGTATATTCCTTAGGTGGTACCAAGCCGTATACATACAGCTGGTCACCTGCGGTGGGTAGCACATTGTCTTTAGATACTATTGACCTGGCGGGTGGTATGGCAGCAGGATCATATACTGTAACCGTAACTGATGCCAACTCATGCACCTATAACCTTACTGTAACCATTACTTCACCTCCTCAATTGATAGCGTCAACTACTTCATCTACAAATGATATTTGTAATGGAGGTCAAACAGGAAGCGCAGCTATAAAAGCAACAGGTGGAACACCATCATATACCTATGCATGGAAGCCAGCTGTAAGTACCACAACTTCAGCGAGTGGCCTGGCTGCAGGTAATTACGTTGTTACAGTAACCGACTCATTGAAATGTACAACAAGAGATACTGTAAAGATCACACAACCTGTTCCTATTGCAACTACAACAGCAGTTGTGTTATCATCGTGTAAAGCAACGAATGGTATGGCAAGCGTAGCTGCTTCTGCAGGTGTAGTGCCTTATACATATAGCTGGTCGCCAAGCGGACAAACAACAGATACTGCTACTAACCTTGGTCCTGCAAGTTATACTTGTACTGTAACTGATGCGAATGGTTGCCATGTTGCTGCTACAGCAATAGTAAGTGATAGCAGTACACTTAAAGCTGCGTTAACGAATGAGGCTAATGAAAAATGTTTTGGTGATGCTATTGGTTTAGCTTCATTTTCAGTAAGTGGCGGTTCAGGCAAAACCGATACATATAGCTGGGGACCTTCAGGAGGTACCGGCACAGCAGCTTCAGGTTTAGCTGCAGGTACATATACATTTACTGTTACCGATTCAGTAGGCTGCGAGGCTGTATCTACTGTTAATATTACACAACCAAAAGCGTTACGCGATAGTATGTCTAATGTGCGCCAGGTATTGTGCTTTGGTGCTGCTACCGGCAGGACAACTGCAGGAGTAACAGGTGGAACAACTCCATATGCATACACTTGGTCAACAGGCGCTACTACATCAAACTTAAACAATGTTGTGGCAGGTTCATACAGCGTAGTTGTAACCGATGCTAACGGATGTAAAGATTCTACAAATATTACACTTACCCAGCCTGCAACTGCAGTAGCTGACAGTAACCATATTGCAGCTATTAAATGTTACGGTGGTTCAGCCACAGCAACCGGATTTGCATACGGTGGTACTAAGCCATACACCTACGCATGGTCAGGTGGAAGTACCAATACAACTAACACAGCAACATTAACTGCCGGCACATACACGTTAACCATCCGCGATTCGAACAGATGCCGTTTGAGAGACACCATTATTGTTACCCAACCGGCTTCGTTTATTACAAGTACAACCATTACCGGTATGGATAGCTCTGCTGCAAACCCTTGCACCAGTGCTGCATCTGTACAAGTAATAGGTACCTTGTCGAAATATATTATCAGCTGGTCTCCTTCAGGAGGTTCGCACGATACTATTTCAAACCTTTGCGCAGGTGCTTATATTGCAACCATTACTGATACTAATGGTTGTGTTGAATATGATACAGTTACTATTGTAAGCACAGTAGGTATACAGGTTTACAGTAACCCACAGGACATTAAGGTTTACCCTATACCAACAAAGGACCAGATAAACGTTAGCATTATAGGAAACACCTTTACACCCGAATATATTGGTGTATATGATGTTACCGGCAGATTGCTTGTTTCGGAGAAAGCAGAAACAAACAAGAGCTTGTACACTATTGATGTTTCGAAACTGACTGAAGGCACTTACTTTATTAAGCTGAGTGGCAACGGAGAAAAGATTGCTAAGTTTACAATAGCGAAATAAGCAGTCAGGAAAATATAAAAGGAAAGGGGAAGCTTGCTTCCCCTTTTTTATTTTATTATGAATCAGTAGATTATATCGGTCAGCCCTGTGCTTAGCAAACTATACATGCAGTGGCTATTAAGTATTCCATTAAAAGCAATATTTTTGTTTATTAATACAGGACCCCAAACCCATTTGTAATGAAAAAATCTATACTCTTATTTTCTTTATTTTCTGTTTTTAAATTAAATGCTCAAAACCCTACTGTTGCGCTTATTCAGCATAATGCAGGGAGTTTTAACCAAGGGTACGTTCTATTTGCCCCGACTGCAAGTGATACTACTTACCTTATTGATAAATGTGACCAAATGGTACATTATTGGTACTCTGATAATCTTCCGGGGCTTTCGGTATATCTATTGGCAGATGGTACGTTGTTACGTCCCGGATATGCAGCAAATCCAAATTTTGCGCAAGGCGGAAGTGGTGGTGTAATTGAAAGGATAGATTGGAATAGCAAGGTGATTTGGCGTTATTTACTGTCTGACAGTGTGCAATGCCAGCATCATGATGTTAAAATTATGCCCAATGGAAATATACTTGCCATAGTATGGGAAAAGAAAACATTGGCGGAAGCCATTGCCGCAGGACGAGATACAAATGAGTTAGCGGCAAGCAGCAAGGGAATTTGGTTTGAGAAAATAGTGGAGCTGCAACCCTTAGATTCTGACCATGCCAATATAATTTGGGAATGGCATATGATGGATCACCTTGTTCAGTGTTACGATAGTACCAAAATGAATTATGGCAATGTTTCTAACCCCAGGTTAATAAATCTTAATTACAGGGCAAGCACTTCGCCTGATTGGGTCCACATGAACGGGTTGGATTATAATCCTGCTCTTGACCAGATATTATTCAGTTCGAGGAAT
>Ga0206929_1035_pt1 | contig 36865 bp, 31 predicted proteins | sample Alteio_BWOrgHeat_19_FD_152929 | JGI IMG/M metagenome (GOLD analysis project Ga0206929, IMG submission 152929) | Enriched cells from forest soil in Barre Woods Harvard Forest LTER site, Petersham, Massachusetts, United States -... | ecosystem: Environmental > Terrestrial > Soil > Temperate forest >...
GAATGCCGTCGATTTTCTGGGAGGATGGGTGACGGATGAGATGACGATGTTCGGAAAAGAAACAACAAGCAACGAAAAATTTATACAGGTGGTTCATGAAGAATATGGCGGTAACGCAGACAAACTGATTGCCCTGCTTCCGCATAAAGATTCTGCGGACGCGTCTGCATCGCTGCAGGAACTGCATCTCCTTTCCTTCGGCGTCACCAGCCCGTACATGATGTCACGGTACAATACCAGACCGGTTTATCTGTACGAGTTTTCACATGTGCCGGTTGACAAACCCGGATTTCCCAATTATGGTGCATTTCATACGGCAGATGTTCCTTTTGCTCTCGACAACCTGCATACATGGGACCGTCCCTGGCGTGCATCGGATTATGCTATTGAAAAAAACATGAGTGCATACTGGATTCAATTTATCCGTACGGGTAATCCCAATGGTACCGGCCTGCCCCGTTGGGAGCCCTATAAGACGGGCATGACCATTGAGTTCGGCGATTCCGTTTCACAGAAAAAAGATTTATACAAAGAACTGTTGGAAACAATGACTGCCGATTAACTGATTGCCGGTTAGATTTACTGAACTAGACATATACCTTATACTTCCCGCTGGTTTCGTGTTTTATCCGTTTGAGCGGCAGCTTGTCTTTCTGATCTATGAAAAGCGGTGAATATTCTATGATCGTATCTGAACTGTCCAGTCCGTAAGCTTTCTGATCACTTTGCGCTACACCTTTGATAGAGAAATAGGCGTCGAGTATGAAATCCTCTTTTACGGGTAATTCGTTTTCTACAGAGAGAAATCTTTCAATGATGATATAATTGATATCGGCATGAAAATTTTCTTTTTGCATCGATTCATATTTGCACACAAACTCCAGTTCGGCATTCTGAACCATTTCCTGCATTACTTTTTTAAACAGTTTATGAATGCGGGGCTGTACACGAAACCCGAGCCTGAATTCAATGCGTATTAATTTATCTTTTATGATTTCAACCACATCATATTCCATGGTGTAGGGTGCATCGCTGATATCAATATGAACGAACCAGTAGATGTCGGCCCGCTTGGGTTTTTTATTTAAGATAGAATCCATGATCCTCTGTTCAATCTGCATTTCCATGTTCGCCTTGGTCAGATAAACCAGGTGGGTAGCGTACTTGGGGATTTCTTTATCATTACTGAGTTCAACGATGTCTTTGATGAATTGGCTGATATTCACAAAATTCAGATAGCGGTTGGTTATTTTGCGTGCATTGAACCAGATATACATTACGAATACCAGTCCGAATTCAAAAAACAGGAACATCCACCGTTGCTTGATTTTGGCGACGTTGGCAATAAAAAAAGCCGTTTCTACCGTAAAGAATATCCCAATGATGATAAATATTATTACCATGTTCCATTTCCGAACGAATTTCAAATAACCGAACATGAGGGCCGTTGTCATCATCATCGCAATGATGATCGAAAATCCATAAGCCGCTTCCATGTGTTCTGACTTTCGGAAATAAAACATCATACCCACACAACCGATCCATAAAATCGTATTGATGCTGGGAATATAAATCTGACCCTTGATGCTGGTGGGAAATTTGATTTTTACTTTGGGCCAGAGATTCATGCTGATCGCTTCACTGATCAATGTGAATGAACCGCTGATCAGCGCCTGACTGGCGATGATGGTGGCCAGGGTGGCAATCACAATACCGGTCAACAGAAACCAGTGCGGCATGAGCTCATAAAAAGGATTCAATCCGTTCAGTTTGCCCGTGTGCTGCGCCAGTATCCAGGCACCCTGTCCCATATAGTTTACGACCAGTGCTATTTTTACAAAAATCCAGGTGAGCCTTATATTTTTCTTTCCGCAGTGTCCGAGATCGCTGTATAACGCTTCAGCGCCGGTCGTACATAAAAATACGGCGCCCAATAGCCAGAATCCTTTTGGATAGGTAGTCAGTAATTTCATACCGTAGTAGGGACTCAGTGAAGCGAGTATCGATGGATTGTGCATGATCGGTATCAATCCAAGCACAAGGATCATGGAGAACCAGATGAGCATAATGGGTCCGAATGAGGAGCCGATGATTTTAGTCCCGAATCTTTGAAAGAAAAATAATAAGCTGATGATGGCGATTACAATTCCGACCGTCAGGTTATTGCCGGGAACAATGACGCTTTCCAATCCGTGAACGCCGTTGAGTCCTTCGATGGCGGATGCGACGGATATCGGAGGTGTTATTATACCGTCTGCCAGTAAAGTGGCGGCTCCGATGATGGCCGGTATATAGGCCTTTTTCCCAAATCGCCTGACCAGTGCAAAGAGGGAAAAAATACCGCCTTCTCCCTTATTATCTGCCTGAAGCGTCAGCAAAACATATTTGAATGTGGTTTGCAAAGTAAGGGTCCAGAAAACGCATGAAATACCTCCATACACCAACAGGTAAGAAATGGGTCTTTCACCCAGTATAGCTTTGAAGACGTACAACGGAGAAGTGCCGATATCGCCATATATGATGCCGAGGGCAATCAATAGGGTCGCAACACTAATTTTAGAAAAATGACTATGTCCGTTTGAAAAAGCAGCAGTTTCGCGGTTTGGCATAGATAAACTTTCCGGGCAAACAAAATGCCGGAACGATCATCTTTCAGTCAGATCGTTCAGAACACAATAGCAGCAGGCTTTTGCAGAAAAAGATTTTTTTTCTGTATGATGCTGTGACCGGTCAAACCATACCAAATTGGAAGGGTGCATTTTCAAAATGAAAATTTACTAATATGATGTCTGCCACAAATATTCTAGTATCCAAGTTTTAAAAACGATCATTAATAGGGTGTTTTTCCCATCTTAATACAGTTTTTTTCCGCTGATTTTAAACGTAGGGCTTGCTATTATTGGGCTATGAAATTGATGAAATTCCTTTTGGTGGTTCTTATGGTGCTGTCTTTTTTTATCATTGGCTTTGTTGTTTACCTGCATATTATTCATGACCGGTAACAGTTTAGCGCTGTTTTCATAAATACCCGCCAAATAAATCTATTTACCGACAATCTTATAAACTTTGCCGGTGCTGCCCTGTGGACCGCTCTGGTCTGAAGTGAGTAAATAAATTTCTCCGCTCTGATCCTGTCCAAAACTTTTCAGATAAGTGCCCAAATTAGATGTGTATCCGGATATGTTAAGTGCATTATATGCCCAGTTGCTGCCGGAGCCCATATCAGCTGAGAAAACTTTTCCGGTCCGGTCATCAGTTGTAGAAAACATGCCGAATAGATATTTTCCCTGAAGGGAGCGGAGTGCGGTTCCTCTGTATACAAATCCGCCGATAACGGCATTTCCGATGCCGCCTCCTTTGGGATTGGCAGAATTGACAAGTTCTATGACCGGGTCAATCAGCGTATTTCCGGCAGAGTCGATCATGGGACAGGAAGCACGTTCTGCTGTATCATTATCCGTATCAAAACAATGAGTGCCTTCTTTTACGTTCCAACCATAATTGCCTCCTTTGGTAACCAGATCAATTTCTTCGTATAGGGACTGTCCCACATCGCCGGCAATCAGCTGATGTGTTCCTCCCATGTCAAAAGAAAACCGGAATGGGTTTCTGAAACCAAAAGCATATATCTCCGGCCGGGCTGCCGTTCCTGCAAATGGATTATCCGTGGGAATATTATACGGATTGCCGTTCACGTCTATCCGAAGAATGTCTCCCATCAGGTTCGCATAAATATCCTGTCCATTTCCTCCAGCATTTACGGCATACCAGTCCGCCACATGACCATTCCCCACATCATCCGCATTTCCGCCGTCCCCTATGGATATATATAAAAATCCATCCGGGCCAAAAGCGAGTGTGCCGCCATTATGATTTATATACGGGTGATTGTCTTCCAGCAGAACTCTCTCCGAGCCGGGATCAGCCTGGTTGGGATCTCCTGCAGAAACTTTGAATTCTGATATTCTCGTTAAATTGTCCCATCCCGATCCTGACGGTCCGGGGAACGGTGTGCCGGATTTAGGCGGTGCCGTATAAAAAAGATAGAATTTACCGTTCGTTTTATAATCCGGATGAAAAGCCATTCCAAGCAGACCTCTTTCATCGTAAGACGCATTCAGCGTTATCATCCTGCCCGAAATATCAATAAAGGGGTTTGATAGTTTTTTGCCGTCTGCACCGATGATCCAGACAGTGCCCGTCTCATCGGCGACAAATAATCGTTTGGACCCATCCGGTGGTTCCAGAATAACCAGCGGGGCTATCATGCTATCGGCAATCAATTGGAGGGCGGGTGTTTTTGTTGTGGTGTCCACCACTTGCGGCGGCGTTGGCTGAGGGGAAGGTTGAGGCGTTGTATATGAACTGTTTTTTTTGCAACCCATATGAACGAATATCGCTATGGTCATGAACAGTAAACCCGAAATTCTGATAAAATGTTTCATAAGTTCAAAATAATTTCAATCAACTACATGGAAGCTGAAAATGAGGGGAACGATAAACTGTGTTGGTTATATAGATATCAGAATCAGGTACCGTAGACGGTTATCTAACCTGTTATGCTAATAGTGTGCCCTTAAGGGCTATGGTTCATCTAAATGTTTCCACATAGACGACCGGTTTTTAAACCTGGCACGACTTTGTAGGTGAGTAATTGAGACCTATGGTATGAAAAATCTATTACTCAGTCTATTCCTTTTATATTTCGCGGGATCAGCTACCGCCTCGTTCAATACATCTTCTTCTGATATACCGGTCAACCGTCAATTGTCAAAAGTCGGGTTCATGCCAAAGTCTGACCTCAACCGGGTCGCCTTCTACAAGGCCATGGAATCAAACAATCAGACGCTCGTAGACGCCCAGATTTCAGAATTGAACCTGGCATCTTCAAATTTGAAAAATGCGTTTTTGGGTGCGATGATCATGAAAAGAGCAGGGATCGGGGGTAATCCTCTTTACAAATTATGGCTTTTTAAAAAAGGACATGAACTATTAGAAGAAGCGATAAAAAACGATCCGGGTAATACGGAATTCCGTTTTCTGCGATTAATGATACAGGAAAATGCTCCCGGGTTTCTTGGTTATAACGATAATGAAGAAAAGGACAGCGAATTTATAAGAAATGCGTACAAATCACTTCCACCTAATCTTCAAAAAACGATCTCGGACTACAATAAAATATCAAAGGTTTTAAAGTTGCAGAGTGCATAATTCCCCGGATCGCGATCTTTCGAATCATCTACACCAGGGGTAAGAGTATGAACGATCATCTTGTGTTGTAGACTTTTTTACGCATTTTCGCCCTTCTGCGTTCATAATTACGGTGAAGTTTCATTGCGTACCAGGCATCATCAGCGCCGGGTGTATAATTAAAAAAATATAGTAAATGTTTAAGCCATTGCATGGCTGATCTTATAAAATTATCATGCCAATTTATAAGCCGGATATGCAGGTACAGGATTTGCACTTCTATCATTCGGTTATCAATATGGTGTTGAAACTGATACGGCCGGGGGCTCACCCCGGCTTTCAAATAGTTGGTTTTTGGAGCAGTCATTTACAGTCACGTGAAAACATTTTGAAATGAAATACATTTTTGAATTTGGACCATTGATCATAGGAATCGTTATGGGATTGAGTTACTATATTCAAAAAACCAGGGATTTGTACAGGTTGTGGATTGCCTATGATATGGCTAAATTATCAGGTGAGAAAGTAAAAGCATGGGAACTGGGCAGGGCCCTTTGCATCAGAAAAAAAGGTAAGTTAACCCGTTATGACGAGCAGATTATTGCCCGCGATTTAGGTATTAAGGATTGAGTTAATACTACCGCGCCTGCTTTTTTTATAAATAACTACGGAGTTTACATGCATATTATTTACGGCCATGTAATACGTGAAGTGCCGGTGGCCTGGTCTCAATTCAGAAACGAATGCACGGCCGCGATGATTTTTTCCAACTCGCAGTCCAGCACAGCATGGCCGCAATCGGTTTTTACTATCAATAACTGAGCGTTTAAAATACCCGCCAGTTTTATTGCAGGAAGCGGATTGACCATATGATCCTGTCCGCCAACGATGACCAGCATCTTTGCCCGGATCTGTTTTGCTGCATTCTGAAGTGATCCTCCCTGGTTTTTTGCAATGTCATGGCCTATCATGGCGCGGAGTTGAAATATCCGGTTATTCCAGTCGAAATGATCGCTTGCTATGACGCGTTTCAGCCAGACATTAAAGCTGTCGAGGGATATCGTATCTGCGAACCAGGCGGGTGTGTGAACGGCGAACTCGTGCAATATCGTAACGGAGGGTATGGGCGGGTGGCCGGAATAGTTTCCTTGATTGAACGCAGTATCATTTTGTATACCCTGTAGTTCGCCATTCCATAACAACAAATCGGGGGCGTTCAATTGGGGTGAGCCGGAAATGGGGACAATCTTATTCGTAAAATCAGGATAAGAAACGGCCCACTGGAAAGATTGCATACCACCCATGGAAACCCCGGAAACTGCGTAGAGATGATGAATATTCAGAAACGCGGTCAGCAGAACATATTCCGACTCAACCATGTCACGGATCGAAAAAGCAGGAAATTGTATTCCCGGTTGTGTCTGACTGTTAGATGGTGAGCTGGACAGACCGTCGCCCAGTGCATCGACGAGGATCAGAAAAAACCGGGTCGTATCTATCAGTTTTCCGGGAACGAAGGGTAACAGATCCATACTCGTACCAGTGAACCAGGTAGGGAAGAGGACAGCATTATTTTTTTCTTTGTTGAGTTTTCCAAAACTCTGATAGGCTATTTTGCATTGATTGATCGATCGGCCATTTTCCAATTTGAAATCTCCGATGAGCGCATACTGGAGATGAGAAACAGCGGGATTACCTGCCTGTGCACGACCGACAGCCGGATGAGAAGAAGTCAGGATGGCTGTGAGCGCGAGAAGAGCGGGGTGATTATTTCTGAATAATTTTGGCATGCGTTTACTTAATGAATGTATGAAAGATTTTTCAGAGGCAGCGATCCGTTTATACATGATTTCAATGATCTTTGTATTTTCCTTTTATGGCAAGAAAAATATTACTCGCGCTCATGTTGCTGAATGCATCATTCAGTTTCTCCCAGAAAAAACCTCCGGATAAAATCGTCGTGCTCACCTTTGATGATGCATCGCAAAGTCATTACAGTTATGTAGCGCCGCTGTTGAAAAAATATGGCTTTGGAGCGACATTTTATGTATGCGAGTATCCGCCCGACTTTAGTGACACGATAAAATACATGAGCTGGTACGATATGAAACAGTTGTCGGATATGGGATTCGAGATCGGCAATCTTACCTGGCATCATGCCCGTATCGATCACCTGAGCAACGACTCGTTAAAATCAGAACTGCTGTATATAGAACGCAAATGCGATACTTTTAAAATTCCCAAACCGACCAGTATGGCTTATCCGGATTATATAACGGATGCAACGAAAATCCCGGTGATCAACCGGCTGGGATATACTACTGCCCGCGTGGGCGGCAACCACGCCTATAATCCGGTGTACGATGGCGCCTATTATATTCCCAGCTTTACGCTGAATGAACATAATGAACAGGAAATAATCGATGCGTTTGCCTATGCCAAAAACGGACATGTTGTTGTACTCACGGTTCATGGCGTGCCGGATCTTGCGCATGATGCAGTAAGCACCTCACCCTCGGTTTTTGAAAGTTGTATGAAATATCTGTATGACAATCATTATATCGTCGTGTCCATGCGGGGTCTTACAGGATATACTAAATGAAAACCCGCATTCCTGCCATTTCTCTTTTAACCCTTATTCATTTCAACTTTTACTGGTATCAGAATATTGATATCTTTTTTTGCGAGCAACTGTTTGTAATTGATCAGCGTGAACTTCTTTCCAATCAGATCCATAAATTCGGGAGAGAGTAACATGTTTAATTCTGTCTGACGATGTATACCGGACAGCGGCTTCCCTTCCGGTGAATTCATCTCACTGGCGTTCATATCGTACAAGGCGTCGATTTCCACTCCGGGCGTGGCTGTATGGATAACGACCAGGTTAGGTTTATTTGGATCGAGGTGATTTACATAACGGAGAAACGCAGATTTTTTTGTCTTTACCGGTTCACCCCACATTTCCATATAGGTTTCTCCAAAATAGGAAACCTTGCTGAGCGGGGATATAGCGAGCTTATACTTGTGTGCAAGTTTTTCTGTCAGGGCCCGCAGCTCCGGAGTGGATAATGCAACACCCATATGGGGATCTATATAGCTGATGGTTAATCCGGATGACAGTGCCCGTTCGATCTGTGCCGAGAGTTCCGTTTCTACTTCATCCAATTTATAACCACTGTTTCCAAATGCTGATGTTGACTGATAAAAATAGCCAATGGAATCCACCAGGCTGGGTACTGCTGTTCTGCCGGTTACAGGCCCCCATCGATAACCCCGCCATTCAGAGGTCAGCGTAAGATGAACGCCGATACTCACATTTGGATATTTCTTCAATATGGCTACGGCTTCCTGATACCATGGACAGGCAAACTGTACGGAGGCCGAAAACGGAATACCCGTTTTGGCGAGTTTTTCCACAGCCATATTTACAGAGTGGCTCATTCCGATATCGTCCAGCCTGATTAATAATTGAGGCAGAGGAGCATGTGCGGACTGAGACCGGGCAGAGATGCAAAATATATCTGCGGCCAGCAGAAAAAGGGTAATTATTTTCTTAATTGGTCTTTTGGTCATTGCAATCATGATTAGTTTTAAAATTACATTGTTTTCTGTCATTTCGAAATCTCATCCTTCAGATCGTGTAAGTCTTTATCAACATTATATAAAACAAAAAACCCACTCTGAGAGTGGGTTTTCATTTCTGAACGTAGCGTAATTATTTTGTTATTGTTCATTCGACGCGCTGCCAAACATCCAGCCTATCGAAAATCCGAAGGCATCCAAAGAGCGCAGCGTACTCCCCGGCACTTTTGAAATATTAGAAAGACCTGCATTAAAGAAAAGACTTAATGAAAGACCGCTTGAGAACTGGTAGCCACCCGTTACATCAAGTCCCACATCAAAACGTTGCATTTGCGCGGTGTCTCCACTAAAACTGATATTTCCGTTTTGATAATAATTCTGCTGTGTCCCTGACAGATTGTACATGAAATTAGGACCGACGCCGCCAAAGAGAATGCCGTTGTTTGGGAAAATATGGGAGTAAACAATGGGCACAGGAATGGCTATACGGTTTAGTGATATTTTATCGGTATTGTCATCCGAATTCGCCATTGATCCGAATCTGTATAAAACCGAAGGCCGTACTGCCAGGAAATTTGTAATCTGAAAATGCGCAGTAACGCCAACCTGTCCGTTTATACCCGCATAGACATTATCATCATTTGTATAAAGTCCTGCCGCAGTAAAACCCGCTGAAGGGCCAACCATGACCTGCGCATCTGATTGAGTAGTAAATAGCAATAGGGAATTGACGATAATAATAAAAGAAAAAGCAAATTTTTTCATATAGTTGTTAATAAAGGGTTACTAAAAGCTAACGTACAATAAAATATTTTATTTTCCTAACAACTCTGAAATGTCCACTGAAATAACTGCCTGAATGCATTCGAAATTATTTTTTTCGCATCGATGCCTAAGAGTATTTACTTAGTCGATAAAATAATACAGCTCACCTGTATCCCAATCCGGCTGGAACGGTTTCAGAGTCAGCACAAAGTCTTCGGTTGTGGAACTGCCGCTGATGAATGACTGAAGACCGACATCCTGTATAGCATCAAACTACTATCTCATAACAGTGATCTGGCAGTTAAAACCGTTAGATACTCATTTCCCGATCCCGGATATTGAAACAGAAGATAGATTTATTCTATCGGACGTAACCGGTTAGGCCCTTGTACCGGTTGCCGCGTTTTATTATTCATTCACTCTAACAATTATTTTATGAAACGATTTTTATTTTGGCCGAAAGGCGGACCAGGAGTTTACAATCTGATCTACATGATCATGACAGTTGTTTGTTTAACAGGTTGCAAAAAAGAGCCGGGCTTCCATGTGGATTTTCCTCCCTCTTTTTATTCGGCTGATGTGATTGACAAATGGATGACGCTTGAAATAAGAATTTATAAGAATGCAACAGGCTTTGGCAACGGAGGATTTGCGCGGCCGTTTGCCTATTCCGGTATCAGCGCTTATGAATCCATTGATCCCGGATTACTTTCCTGGAAGCATAAATACAATGGTCTTTCAGGACTGCCGGAAACAGATCCGTTTAAAAAATACAACTGGCCTGCCAGCGTCAACGCGTCGCTGGCTGAAATCAACAGAGGTTTTTTTACAAGCGCCAATCTGGATGCGACCGATCTGGCCGCGATTGATTCACTCGAAAACGCCCTATCCCTTGGTTTCAGTGGAGAGAAAGCAGAAGTACTCAGTCGCTCGGTGGCTTTCGGTAAATCCATTGCCGACGCCGTTTTTGCCTGGGCACAGACGGACGGGTTTACTCAAAATAATGCAATGCCTTACACGCCTCCTGTAGGTTTTGGTATCTGGGTTCCTACTTCACCAACGCCGCCAGTCGGTCCTTTTTGGGGAAATGACCGGCGCATCATTGCAAATAGCGGGGACAACGACGCTCCGGGTGCACCGATTCCATACTCTGAAGATCCGAGTTCTGATTTTTACAAGCAGGTTAATGACCTCTACCAGGCATCCAAAGTCCTCACCACTGATCAGAAGAATCAGGCATTGTTCTGGAGAGATGTGCCAGGCGTTTCTACACCTGGTCACTGGATGAGCATCACTCAAGAGTCCATCAGACAATCGCACAGCCAACTCGATAAAGCCGCGGGCGCCTATGCCCTCACCGGAATATGTATGAACGAGGCGGTGATCAGCGTGTTCCATTACAAGTACATCTACCTTAATGTCAGGCCGATCACGTATATCCACAAGGTCATTGGCGATACTTCCTGGGCCGCTCAATTTACGACGCCTAATCATCCGGAATATCCGGCTGCCCATGCCTACATCTCCGCAGCTGCTGCCGAAGGATTGACCGCCGCATTCGGGAATATCGGACCCCTGACGGATCATACCTGGGATTATCTGGGATTCCCTGCCCGTACATTCAATTCGTTTCGTGAATTCGCATTGGACGCAGGCAATTCCAGATTTTATGCCGGAATACATTATCAGCCGTCCATCAATGCAGGTCTCAAATCTGGCACAATTGTCGGGGATAATGTCGTGAACAGTTTGTCTCGATTTAATTCCGGAGAAAAATAATACTAGTCACTACAAAAAGATACCCGGGCACGATGTACCCGGGTATTTTTTTATAATCAACCCGCCCATTAACAATTGACCCCGCACGTGCCGGGTTAATTGTTAATCGGGGATCTCCAGAATCTTCATCAACGAGTCTTTACGACCACGTGATACACTTACCGTTGAGCCATCTGCCATAACCAGGTAACCCCCATCACCCCGGATGTATTTATTTACTTCATTCAGGTTCACAAGGTAAGAATGATGCACACGTAGAAAGGATTTGAAATCCAGCAATTGCTCTTCCATTTCTTTCAAACATCTGCATGCTACTATCTTAGATTTATCCCTGAGGAAAAGATGCGTATAATTATTTTTAGCCTCACAGTAAACGATGTGGTCGGCAGGAATCAGTTCAAATCCTTCTACAGTAGGAATACCGATTTTCGTAATGCCCTTGTTCCTGTTCTGTATCTGTTCAATCAGGGAACGAAATTGTTCCGCGAGCGGTCTGGATTTATGTTCTTCTATTTTTTGTACTGCTGCAATCAATTCTTCGGGATCGATGGGTTTTAAAAGATAGTCCAATGCACTAATCCGGAATGCTTTGACGGCATATTGATCATAACTGGTTGTAAAGATCACGGAGAATCGGATCTGTTTGCATTGTTCCAGAAATTCAAACCCATTCATGGTTGGCATTTCAATATCCAGGAATACCAGTTCCGGATTCATTTTTTCAACCACCTCCAGAGCCTTTGTTCCAGACATGCATTTGGCCATGACTTCTACGCCCGGGCAATGTTCCTGTAACTGAATGCTGAGCGAATTCAGGCAATGAACCTCGTCGTCGATGAGAATGGATTTAATCATATTTGACAGGAATTTTAATCTGGACCTCCGTTCCCGCAGCGCTTCCATCCGCGTGGACAAGATCATTTATGATCACAGCTGATTCATTTCCATTACCGCTTTGGATCATGGCGATCCGGTCGGCAGTAATCAACAAGCCCATGGATTTATGTTTGGTAGCCGACTTGCTGGCAATTCTCGAAGCCCGTTCGCGGCCAATGCCATTGTCCGTAATTTTTATAAGCAGAGAATTTGCTTCCTGCAGCACTTCAATTTCCAATTCTCCCTTTTCCTCCTTATGCATCAATCCATGCCAGACTGCATTTTCCACATAAGGCTGGATGATGAGCGGAGGCAGTTTAAGCCGCGACGTATTCAGTTCCGGCGAAACAATAATTTTATATGTAAAATGATTATCAAACCGCATCGCCTCCATATCCAGATATAGTTCGAGGGATTCCATTTCACTTTTCAGTGATATGAATGAACTCTGTGAATTTTGTAAAATCATCCGGATTAATCTCGAAAATTTAGTAAGATACCTGGAAGAATCTGGTTTATTATTCTCCAGGATAAAACGATTGATGGAATTCAGGGAATTGAAAATGAAATGAGGATTCATTTGGGTTCGCAGGGTTTGCATTTTTAATTCGGCGGTCTGTTGTTGCAGCTCAGCCTGTTTCCGCTTATTTTGTAAAAGGTCGTTGTTCCTCTTCAGGGAAAAATTTCTGAATATAATGAGTCCCAAAAAAGCAAAAACTAAAATACTTCCAATAAGTATTTTATTAACCAGGGACTGTTGTTTAAGTTGAACTTCCTTGATTTTATTATCCTTGTCCAGCAAGTTCAGGGTGGCCTGTTTCTTGTCATCTTCAAACACTGTTGCGTAATAATTTAACCTCGACAGGAACTTGTGCGTTAGTACAGAATCCTTCAAAACGGTATACTTATTCGAATAGAAGAAGGCGCTGTCGTAATGCCCGGTTTGTGAATATATCACAGACAACAGCTGGTATCCTTCGATCATGGATTGTTGCGCGTGGCCGGCTTTTGCGATGGCAAGACCTTCGGTGGTGAATTTTAAAGCGGCTTTAAAATTATTCTTGCCCTCATAGCTTTTCCCAACATTCATCAGGGCTGTCATCAGATGAAGCCTATCGTCGCTGTTCCTGAAAAACTTTGCGAGGTTAGAAGAAATTTTTAGCGAGGAATCGTAATCTTTTCTTGCCAGATAGGTTTCGCTCAGGCTCTGCAAAATGAGCGGATCATTAGGCATTTTTTTTAATGACCTAAACAGATAATAATATGATGAATCGTATTTGTTCAGGCGACAATATATAGATCCTAAAGGTTCATTCTCATCCCATGTTATATTGTTTGCCTTTGCATATTGCAGACTTTTTTGATAACAGTTAAGCGCACTTTCATAATCACCCGCTGCTTTAAACAGATTTCCGAAATTATCGTACGAAGACAGGACACAAATATTATCATTCAACTTGGTTCTGATCATTAAACTCTTCTGACAATATTCAAACCCTTTTATATAATTGCCCATGGCTGTATAGAGTACGCACTGAAATGCACATAACTTCCCTTTGCCTTCTACATCACCTGTTTCATCAAAATAAACGGCTGCTTTGTTATAGTCGCTTTCGGCATTTGTATTTTCGTTTTTCAGATAATGAATAGACCCCAGGTAGAGATATCCGTACCCAAGGATTTTTGCGCTACGGTTTTTATCAGACATCTGCATGCATTCAAGAATATCCTTTTCAGCCAGAGGGTAATTTCTTCGGTAATATTCACTTATGCCCAGATTCAGTTTTGCCATCGCCAGGCCGTGGCCATCACTGGTATTTTTGGATAACAGGAATGACTGATTAGCATAGAAAAAAATAGAATCGGGATTGGGGCGTGGAGACCACCAGTATTGTTCACTCAGGGAGTTCAAACAATCAATCCTGAGATTGCCAGATGTGTGTGGTAATTCAGTTAACAGCGCGTCAATTGCTTTGCGATTTGGATGTTGTGCGAAAGATGGCCGGGAAATGAGTGTAAGTCCAACAAGAATAATATAAATGCTCCTTAAAAGGAATGGGGTCCTTTTCTTATAAGTAAACGGTTCAAAATGACTGACGAAGGTCATATTGTTGTTTGTTAAACGAAAGTAGTTTTTATTTTACCAGTGAATTCCCGAAATTATTTTCTATAAAGTATTTAAATTCAAGTGTTCGGTCAAGGAGCATTTAGCGGTTGCCGCTCCTGACTGGTAGTTTACAGAAGTTCATCTATACATTCTCCCAGGGGAAAGGGATCTTCCAACGGAAGTGACGTGGTATCACTAATACTTGCGTTCTTTTCTTCTGCCTTCTTACTACACCTTTCAGGGGATTTTTGCTATCAGGTAACGTATACACCTTTCAAGTGAGTCTTCCGGATTCGATAATGGCTTTCTTTGTTTTATTAAAATAAACATTATGAAAATTCTACCATTATCTATTCACAGTTATTTTTTAATCCTGCTATTCATGGCATGTGCATTCGGTTGCACAAAAAACACGACGCTCACCAATATAGCAACTGGTAATAAGATCCTATCATTTGCAGTCCAGGCTGATGTGCATATCACTGGATCAAGCGATGTTTATCAGGACGATTATCATGATAGCGTCAGTTTCCGGGTTGACGTGCAGGGTATGAACGTGACTATCTCAGATATTGTGAATCAGCGTCCCAAGGTTACACCGGCCAGCGGTGGCGATCCCGGGGGCACGACAGCCCAATGGATACCTGATACCGTTGGTGTCACTAATATAACAGGCGTGCAAACAGGACTCGCGTACGATTCATCTGACAAAAAAATTATCAATATTTATTTTCTTGATGAAAAGACCGTTTCACCGGGCTGGCTTATTACCAATCCGGCCACGGGCACGATTACGGTTGCCTCAGCGCCCACTCCCGGTTTCCCGGGCGCACTGACCTTTGTTGGTTTAGATGCAGTACAGACAATAAAACCACTTGAGGGGACCAGCTCTATAGTACAAGTGGTCTACACGATTACTCCGATACACTGACAAGTTTGCGTCGCTTCCAAATGAAAAAACCGCCCAACTTCGTTGGCGGCTTACTTCAAAACCTTGTGAACCGGATTGGATTGACCTACGCTTCGCTACGGTCATCCAAATACTCCTGCGAGGTCCTTACCCAAGGATGCCGATTCCGCTTCGCGGAATCTGGCTTTTTTATTGTTCGCTTAGCCGAGCGAGCTCGGCACGCTTCACAATAAAAAAAGCCGACCTACTTCGTAGGGTCGGCATCCTAGTGAACCGGATTGGATTCGAACCAATGGCCTGCTGCTTAGAAGGCAGCTGCTCTATCCAACTGAGCTACCGGTCCAATTTCGCGCAAAAATAATGTATTTGAGGGAAGAAAGGAAGCTATTGCTTTCGAAGACTGTAAACATCTTCTTCATAAGCAAAATCACCGATCAAGCGACGAATAAATAAACTGTCGCCGGTTTGTACCAGTTTATAGGATCCGTTTAAAATCATCGTCCAGTCCAAGTTTGCGGGAAAAATACACTGGTTTACAAAATGAATGGAATCCGGCATGTCCGTCACCATGTAAGTACCATTACATATGAATGGATAATTCAGACTGTCGCTGTTGCCATTGAAATCATTTCCTGAAAATATAATTTTCACATTGGAAGCGACACCATCATTTCCGTGCCAGCGAATAAAGGTTCCGGCATAAGTGCCCTGCAGGGTGTATCCCATACTTGCACCGCAACCTCCTTTTCGGCAGGAGATCAGCAAGCCCGAAATGACCAGCAGGATGAAAACCCATTTCATGAGAATCTTTTTTCATTTGACAATAAACCAGGAGAAATGGTTGCCTTTATCGCCTAACGATTAACGCGTAACGCTTAAGGCTCTTCTTCTATTTTTTTTACCGTGATTTTTTCCTTCTTCAAATCGGTTCGTAAGAGTCCAAAAATACTCATGTAAAAATTCGCGACCCAGACAAGAGAGAAACCAGCGATCAGGAGTCCACGCCAGCCCGACATCAGAAGATGAAAATGTGTTAGCAGGATAAAGGCCAATGCCACATAATGACTGAAACAATATTCGCAGGTAAAGAGGTAAAAGAATTTTCGTTCCAATAGTGTTCTTGCTTCGGCACAACGACCCTGGCACCATTCCCGTGGCTCGCGAAAAACTTCCTCATGTGTGACGGTCCAGGCGATGCAGGCGACGGGAAGGGACAGCAGCATCAGCCAGGAAAACTGCTCACCATAATTGTTAATTGTCAATTGTCAATTGTTAATTGTTAAATCACCGATCATGCAAATATCAGCCTACTTGTGACATCTTTTACTTCCATTCTTCCATACTTCCATTCTTTCATACTTTCCGAAGGAAAGAGTACCTTTGCAGCTTCAAAATATTGATGAATGATTCGCGCGAATAATGTCACCCTCCTGTTTGGAAAACGTGTCCTTTTTGATGAGGTAAATATCTCTTTCACCAAGGGAAATTGTTACGGAGTGATCGGAGCTAACGGGGCGGGAAAGTCCACTTTTCTGAAGATACTTTCAGGGGAAATCGAACCCACCAAGGGCAATATCGAGATTTCCCCCGGCCTGCGCCTGGCCGTCTTAAAACAAAACCATTTTGAGTTCGATAATATTACCGTTCTGAACACCGTGCTCATGGGCTATCGCAAGATGTGGGATGTGATGCAGACCAAGGACGCCTTGTATGCCAAAGAAGATTTTACAGAAGACGACGGGATCCTGGCTGGTGAACTGGAGGCAGAATTTGGTGAAATGGGTGGCTATACTGCCGAAAGTGATGCGGCTTCCCTGCTCAGCGATCTGGGAGTAAAAGAATCGATGCATTCCCAGCTGGTAAAGGACCTTTCCGGCGCCATGAAAGTCCGCGTTCTCCTGGCACAGGCCATTTTCGGAAATCCGGATATCCTTTTACTGGATGAACCGACCAATGACCTGGACGTCGAAACCATCAACTGGCTGGAGAATTTCCTCGCCGATTATGAGAATATCGTGATCGTCGTTTCGCATGACCGTCACTTTCTCGATGCCGTCTGTACCCATGTGGCCGATGTGGACCGCGCAAAGATCAAGGCCTATACAGGAAACTATACTTTCTGGTATGAGTCGTCCCAACTGATGGCCCGCCAGATGTCGGACAAGAACAAGAAGACTGAAGACAAACGCGCGGCTCTCCTGGAGTTTATTGCCCGTTTCTCTGCGAATGCTTCCAAATCCAAACAGGCTACTTCCCGTAAAAAGGCTTTGGAAAAACTGACGATCGAAGAGATCGAACCGTCAAACCGCCGCTATCCGGGCATCATATTCAAACAACAACGCGAAGTAGGAAACCAGATTCTGAATGTGGTTAAACTATCCAAGAAAGCTGACGATGGAACGCCCCTTTTCAACGACATTACTTTCAGTCTGAATAAGGGCGATAAGGTCGCGCTCGTGAGCAAGAACCCATTAGCACTCACAGACTTCTACGAGATTATTACAGGTAAATTAAAGGCTGATAAAGGTACTTATGAATGGGGAACCACGGTTACCCATGCTTACCTGCCCAACGATAATTCCCAGTTTTTCCTGGATAAAAACATTAACCTGATGGATTGGCTTCGCCAGTTCGTTCCACCACATGTAACAGATGTGGATGAACCCTTCCTCCGAGGTTTCCTCGGGAAAATGCTATTCAGCGGGGATGAAGTTATGAAGAAAGTAGGTGTCTTAAGTGGAGGAGAAAAGGTGCGTTGTATGCTCAGTCGTATGATGTTACAGGATCCAAATGTAGTTTTACTTGATGAGCCTACCAATCATTTGGACCTTGAGTCCATCCAGGCTTTTAATGAAAGCATGACGAATTTCAAGGGCGTGGTGGTTCTGACATCGCATGACCATACCTTTCTTCAAACTGTCGCCAACCGCGTGATCGAGATTACGCCATCGGGCGCCATCGACCGCCTCACTGATTTTGACGATTATCTGGCGGATGATCGTGTAAAGCAGCTTCGCGCCACCATGTACGGTCAGTCGCAGTTGGTAAACGCTTAAACAGCCCGGACCCCTTGGCCTCATGCAAATCTTTAATTATCATGCGCTAATAAATTGGTTTGTATTATAATAAATGCAAATGAATATCGTTATGGATGGTATTGACAGTTCTTTTTACTCCCGGGTACAGCAGCTTAATGGATGGAATGATAGCATGGAATTATGAAGTGAGCATCCGTACGACATTATGTAGACTGATATAAATTTTTAAACCCAATTTATCAGCTATGCAAAACCCTGAACTGAACGCAACAATTCTTGCGTTGGAAATCCAAAAAAATTACTACGAGAAACTGCTGGACCAGTCCATCAGAGACAATGAGGTATTCGCCAAATCGAAAAAGGTGTACCAAAATCTGAAAGAAGTCTCTGGCAGGTTAGACTTTCTAAAGAAGTTACATGCTTCAGGAATCAGGGGGATTCAGGCACGGCTTCAGTATTAGCCGACAGGCTAAGACTAGGGCGAAGGCTAAGGCGAAGGCGAAGGCGAAGGCTAAGGCAACCCGGATGCTGTAAAGAATGTCTTTACCTTCGGCGTTGAATATGGCAAATCAATATATCGTCCCTGATCAAACCCGCATCGGACATGTTCACCTGAAAGTGGCGGACATACCCCGGTCACTGAAATTCTATCATGATTTACTGGGCTTCCAGATCATGCAATGGTATGGAACGGATGCCGTCTTCATTTCTGCCGGGGGCTATCATCATCATATCGGCCTGAACACCTGGTACAGCAAAAACGCACCGCCTGCACCGCAACGGTCCGCCGGATTATTTCATACCGCCATTCTTTATCCGACGCGCAAGGACCTGGCTTTAATTCTTAAACGTTTGATAGAAGCAGATTACCCGCTGACCGGCATGTCGGACCATGGTGTTTCGGAAGCCATTTATCTGAACGATCCGGATGGTAATGGCGTAGAACTTTACCATGACCGGCCCAGGGAAGAATGGCCAAAAGATGAGAAGGGTGGTTTGCTGATGGGTACCGAGGGGCTTGATATAAAGGGATTGCTGGCTGAACTGGATCGCTGATACAATAAATGACCTGTTTCCCGTTTTAAGAAAAACCGTTTTCGTTGATCAAATGGCTGCTTATAGGATTGATTTTCTGTGGGTTGTTGAATAAGATAAGCGCCCAGCAGCCTGTCACCAAACAAGCGCCGCCATCCAAAATATCTTCCAACCTTCACCGGAAATACATACCGGTTTATGGCGGCACGCAAAAACTGGACTCACTCAGCCTGGTTCCAGGCACCCTGGTCGTTTCCGGTATACCGGAGAACAGCTACTCCGTCGACTATATTCATTCAACAATCACCTGGCTCCGAAAGCCCAACCTGGATAGTGTCTTTATCCAGTACCGCATTTTTCCTTATCAGATGAACGGGGTTGTGCAGAGACTGGATTATAATAAGGTGATGGATAAATTCATCATGCAACCTTCCGTATATAATAAGGATAAAAACTACGGCCAGGAGGATTTTTTCAATTTTGGCAATATCACCTACAACGGATCTTTCGGGCGGGCCATTTCTTTTGGAAACGCGCAGGACGCGGTGGTGACTTCCAATCTCAACCTGCAGATCAGCGGATATTTGTCCGACTCCATTGAAATCGCGGCGGCCATCACCGATAATAATATCCCCATTCAGCCCGATGGTACCACGGCACAGCTGAGTGATTTTGACCAAATCTATATTCAGTTCAAGAAGAAAAACTGGTCATTGCGCATGGGAGATATCGACCTGCGCCAAACAGATAATTATTTTCTTTCTTTTTATAAAAGACTACGCGGCGGAACATTCGAAACCGTTTCAAAGATTTCGAATACCGCCAGCAATAAAGTGCTGTTCAGCGGAGCCGTCGCGAAGGGGAAATTCAACCGGAACATATTTCAGGGAGAAGAAGGAAACCAGGGACCTTACCGCCTCATCGGCGCCAACAATGAGCTGTATTTTATCGTGCTTGCAGGAACGGAAAAAGTGTACCTGGATGGTGCTTTGCTGCAAAGAGGCGAGGACCAGGATTACGTAATCAATTACAATACGGCGGAACTAACGTTCACCCCTAAGCGCATGATCACAAAGGATTCGCGTATACAGGTGGAATTCGAATATTCGAATCAGTCCTATCTCAACGTGAATCTTTATCTGATGGATGAAGCGCAGATCAATAAAAATCTTCGCTTCCGGTTTGGCGTATTCAGCAACAGCGATGCGCGCAACTCACCCATCGGTCAGACGCTGGACGCTGGAAGAAAAAAATTCCTGAATGAACTGGGTGACAGTATTCAGAATGCTTTTTATCCGGTGGCGCCACTTGATACCGGACAGGGCGTCGGTAATATTTTATACCGGAAGATTGATACTGTATACAAGGCAGCAAACGGACTGATCACCCATGACTCCATTTTTGTTGTTTCTTCAGACCACTCTGTTCAATTATATAATCTTGCTTTTTCTGACGTGGGTCAGGGGCTTGGAAATTATGTTCTGAATTCACAGGGCCTGAATGGAAATGTGTACCAATGGATCTCTCCAACGAATGGTGACAAGCAGGGACAATTTGAAGCGGCAGAATTCCTGGTCACCCCGAAGACGCAACAGGTGATCACGGCGGGTGTTGATTATACTGTTTCAAAGGAAACATCGGTTACGGCCGATGTCGCCCGTAGCAGATATGATGTGAATACACTTTCCACCATCGATAAAAGCGATGATGCGGGAAGTGCGGTTAAGCTGACATTGAAAAATCTGCATGGGCTCAAGAAGGCTTTTCCCGGATGGACCATCAGTTCCTTTCTGAACTATGAATACAATGATATTCGTTTTTCTCCGCTTGAACCGATCCGTCCGATTGAATTTCTCCGTGACTGGGGATTGCCCCTGACATTACCGAAAGCGAATGAAACATTTTATAAAGGCGCGTTTCAGCTGACGGATATTCATAAGAATGAAATTCATTATGAGCTATCCGGATACAACCGGAACAAAGATTTTACCGGTATACGTAATATCATTGGTCACACGCTGAATACGGTCAGTGGGTGGCATTTTATTGATCAGTTGTATTATACCGTGGACCATGGATCTATCAATGATGGGTATCTTTTCCGGCCCTCGGCTGATATTTCGAAACTGCTGAAGAAATTCGGTAACTATACCACGGGTATCAATTTCTCGATGGAACAAAATATACAAAGGAGCAAGACAACGGATTCCGTTTCCACAGACAGTTATTCATTCACTATTTTGCAGGCCTATCTGAAATCACCGGAAAAAAATCCGAATAAATGGGGGGCCAGTTTTTTCTACCGGCAGGATGCTTATCCTTATGGAAAAAACCTTGCACTGGCCAATCGCAGCCAGAATGTAAATGTGTACACAACGCTTACGAAAAATAAAAATGAGCAGGTAACGGTCAATGCGACTTACCGGAGCCTGCAGGTAGTGAATCAGAATGTGAGCACGCAACAACCTGATAACAGTCTGCTGGGCCGTATAGAATATTCGATGCACGAATGGAAAAGTATGGTGGCGGCTAATGCGCTGTACGAAGTGGGCTCCGGTCAGGAGCAAAAAAGAAGCTATACTTATGTAGCTGTGCCGGCGGGTACCGGCCAGTATACCTGGATCGATCTGAACCATGACGGCATACAGCAACTGAATGAATTTGTAATCGCACAATTTGCCGATCAGGGCACTTATATAAAGATATTTACACCGACAAATGATTTCGTGAAGGCAAATTATAATACGTTCAACTATAGCGTGATGCTGAATCCGCGCATGCTGCTGGGAACGAAAGCGGTTGGATTTAAAAAGTTTTTATCAAACCTGTTTTTTCAATCTTCCCTGCAGTTGAATCAGAAAGTAGTAGCTGCGGGTTTTATCGAGCTCAATCCATTTAAATCTCCATTGAATGATACTTCGCTGATCAGCCGCAGTTCTATTTTTGTCAATTCATTCTCTTTTAATAAACTGAATCCGAAATGGGGTTTTGATATCAGCAATAACCGGAATGTTTCCAAGGCCCTGCTTACCTATGGATACCAGACACAGGCACTCAATGAATGGACCATGCGCACGAGATGGAATATCAGCCGTTCCTTTTTGATGAATGCAATTCTGAAACAGGGAAACAATTCTTTATTGACCACTAATCCGAACTTCGATAATACCAACTATAATATAAAACAGTATTCTATTGCGCCTGACCTGAGTTATACCAGGCACGCAAACATGCGCATCACAGTGGGTTATAATTACAACCCTCAGAAAAATGATCCGCTGTACGGTGGCGAGTCATCTTATTCCAGCGCCGTTAACACCGATGTTAAATATAACCTGGTCTCCAATACTTCTCTGGAAGCAAAATTCACGCTCAACGATCTGCACTATTCGGGCACGCCCAACACCACCGTGAGTTATATCATACTCGACGGACTGCTGCCCGGTCAAAATTATATCTGGAGCCTCGACCTTACTAAAAAGCTCGGCAGTTTTCTCGAACTCAACGTGACCTATGAGGGACGTAAGCCGGGAGAGGGGAATGTGATTCATACGGGACGGGCTTCACTGCGTGCGATCCTTTAGACGTTGACCGTTGACCGTTGACCGTTGACCGTTGAGCGTTGAGCGTTGAGCGTTGACCGTTGAGCGTTGACCGTTGACCGTTTAGCGTTGAGCGTCAACGGTCATCGATTTTTCCCTACATTTAGAGAAGCAAAAACCTAACGATGCCAGGAAAAAATGAATACGACGCCATTGTGATCGGCTCGGGAATCAGCGGCGGATGGGCCGCGAAGGAATTGTGTGAACACGGATTGAAAACCCTGGTACTTGAAAGAGGAAGAAGTATTGAGCACATCAAAGATTATCCCACCGCAACCATGAATCCCTGGGATTTTGCGCACCGGGGCGCCAATACAGATGAGATACTAAAAGAGAATCCGGTGATCAGCAAGTGTTATGCATTCACCGAGGACACGCGTCAGTTTTTTGTGAAGGATGCCGAACATCCGTATGTGCAGGATAAACCTTTCGACTGGATCCGTGGTTACCAGGTCGGTGGAAAATCCATCACCTGGGGTCGTGCCTGCCAGCGATGGAGTGATTTTGAATTTACTTCACCGGCAAGATTCGGATATGCGATCGACTGGCCGATCCGTTATAAAGATATCGCGCCCTGGTACGGACATGTGGAAAGATTTGCGGGTATCTGTGGCAGTAAAGATGGGGTAGAAGCCTTGCCCGATGGAGATTATCTTCCGCCATTCGAGATGAGTTGCGTTGAATCGGAGATTCAACAAAAAATAAAAGAAAATTATCCCGACCGTTTCATGGTGCATAGCCGCTGGGCGCACCTCACCAAACCAAATCAGATTCACCTGGACCAGGGACGTGGTCAGTGTCAGGCCCGTGATCTATGCACACGCGGTTGTCCATTTGGAGGATATTTCAGTTCAGTATCATCTACATTACCCTGGGCAAAAAAAACGGGCAACCTTACGATCAATCCCTTTTCGGTTGTGCATTCCATTATTTATGATGAAAAGAAGGGACGCGCAACCGGTGTGCGCGTGATTGATGCCAATACAAAACAATCCACAGATTTTTTTGCGAAAGTGATTTTTGTAAACGCCGCCTGTCTGAATTCAAATCTGATCTTACTGAATTCAACGTCTTCCAGATTTCCCAATGGCCTTGGAAATGATAATGGTTTGCTGGGGAAATTTATGGCTTTTCATAATTATCGCGCCAGCGCGGGTGGTGAGTTTCCGGGATATGAAGATAAATATTCCTATGGCCGCAATCCGACCAATCCGATCATCGCCAATTACCGGAACCTGCATAAAAAGGATACGGATTATCTGGGTGGCTTTTTAACTTTTGTATGGTCGCGCCGTAGTGCGGCTGCATTCGACAGAATGCCGGAGGGCATCGGTTCATCCTTTAAAAATCAACTGACAGAGCCCGGTCCCTGGATGGCGGGCATGTATATGCAGGGTGAAACGATTCCGCGGGAAACCAATCATGTGAGGCTGAGTAAGGACCTGAAAGATCCCTGGGGCATTCCGCAATTGATCACGTCCGTCGATTATGATGACAACGCAGATAAAATGGTTGTTGATTTTATGAACCAGAGTTCGGAGATGCTGGAAAAAGCGGGTTGTAAGAATATTCATGCACACGATACCAAACAGGCGCCCGGCCTGGATATTCATGAAATGGGCGGATGCAGAATGGGAAAAGATCCGAAGGACTCATTACTCAATGAATGGAACCAACTGCATCACTGCAAAAATGTTTTTGTAACCGACGGCGCCTGCATGACGAGTACGGGCAATCAGAGTCCGTCGATTTTGTATATGGCGTTTGCGGCGCGCGCAGCTAATCACGCTGTGGAGGAACTTAAGAAGGGAAACCTTTAACGCCTGAGGCGGGAGGCAGGAGGCAGAGATCTTGAAGCGTAAATTAAATGCCTCCTGCTTCCTGCATCCTGCTTCCTGCGTAATCAGAATCTAAAGTGCAATCCCAACTGCGCGGGAATTGAGTATAAACTATACGCGATCAGATCGCTTTTGTTATTAAAATATTCCCCGGTAAAGCTTGCGCCGACACCTACATGACAGGAGAAATAATAATAAATTCCGAATTTTAAACTGGCGGTAAAATCTCCTTTCAGATCCGGATTCGTTGTGAGCGTATTGTTGCCGCTGACTATTTTTCCATTAACCGGAACAGAATATCCGAAACCAAGCGCAATACTTTCCTGGAAGCCAATCGGTTTTCCAAAGTTGAATTTTCCGAATAACTGAATCGGAATAATGGGCTTCGCGAGATAAACCGTGTTATAAATACCAGGCGTATATCCGGGATAATTTATGTCGTCCTGGTAAGAGAGAACGATATAAGAAACCCGGAGACCCAACTGAAACCAGGGGGCCATGAATTTTGATATTTCGACGTTGCCGGTGAATTGTCCGCCGTTTGTTTGTGTATGCTGAACCGGATCATCGAGCCGCGGTATGCTGTTCCATGAGTTTCCGATTTCCACAGATACCGCCCAGTTAAGCTCACATTCCGGTTCTTCCTTTGGCGGCGCCTGTTTGTCGTACGCCGTATCGGCCACTACATATCTGATCGGGTCCGTAGTATCTGTCTGTTGTGCGACATCACCCACGAGCGGGAAGTGCATCTGTATAATACTGTCATGGCAAACGCTATAATATTTTATGCGACTGGCCGAATCCATTTTTGCGGGCACCACGAGCCGGTCTTTAAATTGCACGGTTGTGTCCCTATGACGGACAAGCTCCACGATCGTATCGTATTTGGCTCCTTTTCTGTTGGACGGGAAAACATGGGCGAGATAAAAATTCAATCTTAGCTGTGCTTTTCTTTGTACAGAATCCCCCTGTTCCGGAACAGCCGTTGTGGATGAATTTACGGTCACTGTACGACAGCATGCGCCACCTGCGGGAACGGCTATGGGGCCACCGCCCTTTACGATCACTGCATGACCGTTCGGATAGAAAGCATTTCCGCAGGTGAAGAGGATATACAAAAAACATCCGTTGTCATTGATGAGTTTCCAGGCTTCGATCCCTTCTGCTGCTTCACCGGCAGGATTCAGTTTTACATACAAATAATTCATCACGTTGGTTTGTTGGTCAAAAAAACCGAGGTTACCAACCGTACCGGGCGTGATATAGACCTTTCTTACGTTTTTTTTATTCAGGTCCTTGTAACCGTGTTTGAATCCGGAATTGCGGAGTAATAAATCAAAGGCCGGAAATGTGCGGGTATATTTTCCCTGCTGTTTCGGATCGTTGATGGATTTTATAAATAGTTCGGAAGTCGTGACTCCGTTCATCCTTTGCAGAAAAGGAAACTGCGGATGACGACCGAGGGGATCGGTAAATAAACGGGGTTCATCGTGTTTATCGAAAAGATATAACCGGGAGTTCTGATAACACTTCTGAGCATACAAAGTCGACCCTGTGATTATCAAAAAGAAGAACATCAAATAGACACGCATCTACAAGTTTTTTATATATAGGATTATGGGGGTAAGGAGGATTGGATAGATAAACGCGCGAATCTGTATTTTCTTACATTTTTATTCCAAAATTTGGAATTTCAGCGTAAAAATCTGCATTTGCACCATTGTGCCTAAGGCTCAGCAACACGCCGGACAGCTTAAAAGGGAAGTCGATGTCTCGTTATAACCCTTATGCTGAAGGTAAAAGGCATATTCCGTTAATTCCTTCCGTTCTTACTATACATCCAATGCTTTAACCTTTGATGAGATAACCTCATCAGCCGCCTTCAGGATCGCGGCGAGGGAAAGATCCACATCCAATTCGGTAGTAGCCCAGGAACTAACGCTGATGCGCATGGCCGTTTTACCCTGCCAGGTGGTGCCACCGCACCAGCAGGTGCCGTCTTCCTGTATTTTTTTTATGACGGCCAGTGTGGTCACGGTATCGCCAAAACTTACCAGCACCTGGTTTAAGACCACGTCATTTAATATATGATAACCTGCATTTCTTAATCCATCGGCAAAACGGAGGGCCTGTGAACAATTTTTTTCTACCAGGGCGGAGAATCCTTTTTTCCCCAGCGATTTCAATGCGGCCCAAACAGCGATACCACGGGCTTCACGGGACATTTCCGGTGTAAACTGAAATGGATCACGTTTGCCATTTTCAGGAAGATAGGCGGCGGAAGCAGAAACGGCTCCCAGCAAAGCATCCTGTTGTTTCACGAAGACCAGGCCACAATCATAGGGAACGTTTAACCATTTATGCGCATCCGTTGCCAGCGAATCCGCCAGCTCGATTCCTTTTACCAGGTGTTTTGTTTTCTCAGAAGCGGCCGCCCATAATCCGAAAGCCGCATCCACATGTATCCAAACATGTTTTCTTTTTTTCCTGCATATCTCATCGATCGGATCGAATGCGCCGGTATTTACATTGCCCGCCTGGAGGCAAAGGATGGTTGGGCCTGCCGTGACGGGTATTTTTTCTGCGATCATTCTGCCCTGATTATCTACGGGTACTTTGATGATCCGGTCCCTTCCGAAGCCGATCAGATTTAGAGCCTTCAGCATACTCACATGCACCTCGCAGCCGGTTATCACCGTGATCTCCGGGGCATTAAATAATCCCTGGGCCTCAACATCCCAGCCTTCATTTTTCAGCAGGGTATGGCGGGCGGCCGCGAGAGCAGTAAAATTTCCCATTGTAGCGCCTGTTACAAATCCGACTGAAGTCTGTTTTGAAAGTCCGAGTAAATCAATCATCCAGCTGATGCTGATTTCTTCCAGCAAAGCCGCGATCGGCGACATCACATACATGCCTGCGTTCTGGTCCCAGACACCGGCGAGTAATTTGGCTGCCATCGAAGCAGGTAATGAACTTCCACAAACAAAACCATAGTAACGACCACCCGTAGACGTAACGGTTGCGGGAGATCCCTTGTCATTTAATAAGTTCAATACATGGTCGGCTGGTATGGGTTCATCCTGGAGGGGTTCTATCAGTTGGTTCAGGCGCTGGATATCTTTTTCTGACGGATATACTGCCCGATTACTGAGTCCCGCTATATACTGCTCTGCGATAACCGCAAATTGATCGAATAAGCTCATTGATCAGGGGTTATATTTTCGAAGGTTGACTTGCGCGAAGGTCTTACATTTTAAATTTTGGGAAGGGGGAAATTTCCGAACGGTTGGCGGGAGTTCGTTGACCGTTGACCGTTGACGGTTGACGGTTGACCGTTGACCGTTGACCGTTGACCGTTGACCGTTGACCGTCGATGGGTAGGGCATAAAAAAAACCGTCACGCTTGTAGCGTGACGGCCCTATGTATGAAAACCTTAACCCCTTAGCTAAACAGACCACCTTTTTTCAATTCCTTAGTGTCTTCGCCGATCTTAAATCCGTTGTGATAGATTTCGATCTTATAAGCACCCGGTACAAATGAACCTGATTGTTTCCAGGCAAACTGTACTGATTTAGTTTTTCCAGCTTCGATATCTACAGGCACTTTAGCTGTAAAAATCTTGTCACCTTCATCACGGCTTGCAAATGTTCCTGAACCCAGAGCAGGTACAGAAATTGGTTTGCCATCCGGTCCGGTGATACAAACATAAACATCAGTCTGGCCATTCTGGGCGATACGATTGTTTACATCAAATGAAATGATCAGCTTGTCAACTCTCTTTGCTGTTGTAGTTATTTTTTCCTTACCGTTCTTACGGTCTTTAACAGGAACTACAGAAATGTTTGATGCATTGAGGGTAGAAGCGATGTCAACTTTCTTTTCCAGGTCTTCTTTCTGGGTAGTAGTTGTTGACAGATCAGAAGTCAGTTTTTCCTTGTCGGCAGTCAACTGTGTTTTGTCGGCTGTCAGCTGAGTGTTCTGAGTTGTAAGCGTAGCAACCTGCGCCTGAAGATCAGAGATCTTTGTGTTCAGGTCTGCGATTAATGCTTTTGCTTTATTTAATTCTGCAACCGTTGCATTTTTCTTTCCGAGTATGCTTCTGATTTCTGCTTTCTTTTTAGCAATATCAGAATTTGAAGCGGAAAGTTGTGTAGATAAACGGTTGTTTGTTCCTGTAAGTGAATCGAGGCGAACGAGGGCATCATCGAAGTTCTTCTGTAATGCGCCTTTTTCGTCTGTTACTTTAGCAATCTGGGTTTGTTGGCTCTGTTGAACCTGTTCCTGTTTGTTATTGTTCCAAAGTAAATAACCCCAGGTGCCGAGAAAACCTGCTGCCAGCAAACCGATAACCAGATTCTTAAAATCTTTTTTCGGTGGCTGACTTTGTGGAGTCGCGGATGGATAATTAGTGGTTGTGCTCATGGTTTGATTTTTAATTTGAAATATTTTTTTTGTACGGGACCCGTGGTTTAGGCAGGTTTCCAGTACCCTCTTTGTCTAAAACCGTGCCAATTTTCGTTATCTGCACATCAGTTGATAAGAATTGTCAATTGTTAATTGTTCATTGTCAAAGAGTTATGCACATTTTCTTTTTGCGGATATAGCAATTAACCATTAACAATTAACCATTGACAATTAAAAAATAACTTGCGCCTAAATCAAGAAAATTGTCGGCAGAACAGATTATACGTGACTGGAAAAGGAAAATTTACAATCCGGTTTATTGGCTGGAAGGTGAGGAAGAATACTTTATTAATGAGGTGATGGATTTTGCTGAGCATAAAATTTTACCTGAAGAAGAGAAGTCTTTTAACCTGACTATATTTTATGGAAAGGATGCTTACTGGGCTGCGGTGGTAAATGCCTGTCGCCGTTATCCGATGTTTGCCGAAAGGCAGGTTGTATTATTAAAGGAGGCACAGCAAATGCGGGAGATCGCAAAACTGGAACCTTATATTATGCAGCCACTGGGTTCCACGATTTTTGTTGTTTCATATAAAGATAAGAAGGTCGATGGCCGGAGTAAGCTTGCCAAGCTGCTAAAAGAGAAGGGGGAATTGTTGTCCACCAAAAAAATGTATGATAACCAATTGCCGGAATGGGTAACTGAATTATTACAATCAAGGGGCCTCACCATACAACAGAAAGCGCTCGCCCTGCTGATCGATCATATCGGCAACGATCTGATGCGTATAAAAAGTGAGGTGGAAAAAATTCAGATCAATCTGGGTGACAGAAAAATGATCGATGAGGATGATGTTGAAAAATATGTTGGCATCAGCAAGGAGTATAATGCTTTTGAACTACAGCTTTGTTTGGCGAAAAAGGATCTTGCCAAATCGCTGCGTATTATTCAATATTTCGAAAGCAATCCCAAAGCGGGCCCGATCCAGCTGGTACTTCCCACGCTTTACAGTTTTTTCAGCAAAGTGTATATGATATTCGGTATCCCGGTGCCGGAAGAGAAAACAACGGCATCCGTGCTCGGCGTGTCACCTTTTTTTGTGAAGGACTATCTGATCGCTGCAAAAAATTATGGGTTCGCCGGAACAGAAAATGCACTGCTTTTATTGCATCATTATAATTTGAAGAGTGTTGGAGTGGGAAGTGTGAATGTAGAAGACTCTTCACTTTTGAAAGAATTGGTGGCGAAGTTAGTATAAGAGTATAAGAGTGATGAAAGCTTTGCGCTTTACGCTTTACGCCTTCAGCTTAATAAGTTAATATGGAATACAGACAATTAGGTGGTTCTGGTTTAAGAGTGCCGGTACTTAGTTTCGGAACGGCGACATTTGGAGGAAGCAATGAATTTTTTAAGGCATGGGGTAGCACTCAAGTTGAAGAAGCGACGCGGCTGGTCAATCTTTGTCTGGATGCCGGCGTGAATCTTTTTGATACCGCCAATGTTTATTCACGGGGCCTGTCTGAAGAAATTTTAGGGAGGGCCCTGACAGGTTTAAGAAACAAAGTATTAATATCGACGAAGGTCAGTTTCCCGATGACCGGCGAAGTCAACGATTTTGGCTCCTCCAGATTGAATTTGATAAAGTGCTGCGAGGACAGTCTCAGGCGATTGGGAACAGACCATATTGATATCTACCATATGCATGGTTTCGACGCAAATACCCCGGTAGAGGAAACGCTCAAAACACTTGACCAGCTTATCCAGTCCGGAAAAGTCCGGTATATAGCCTGTTCAAATTTTTCTGGCTGGCACCTGATGAAGTCATTATCCGTTTCGGAACGTTACGGATGGTCAAAATATATTGCCCATCAGACATATTACTCCTTACTCAACCGTGATTTTGAATGGGAGCTGATGCCGCTTGGGATCGATCAGCATGTCGGGACCATTGTCTGGAGTCCCCTGGCAAGCGGCAAACTCACCGGCAAATACCGCAGGAATCAGCCAGCACCGAAAGATGCCCGTGTGAGCCAGGGTGGTAGTCCGGTTGTAAATACATCTGCAGATGATGAGAGGCTTCATGATATCATTGAAGTATTGGATGATTTGCAAAATGAAACCGGCAAAACGATTTCCCAGATTTCATTGAACTGGTTATTGCAGAGACCCACCGTTTCAAATATCATCATTGGTGCAAGAAATGAAGAACAGTTAAAACAAAACCTGGATGCGGTGGGATGGAATCTGACAAGGGAACAGGTAATGAAACTGGATCAGGTGAGTGAAATTCTTCCGCCTTACCCTTACTGGCATCAGCGGCAGTTTCCGATGTTGAAAGCGGCGGCTAAACTAGTATGAGAGTATGGGAGTATGGGAGTATGGGAGTAACTATTTAACTCCACTCTCATACTCCCATACTCCCATACTCTCATACTTTCAGTGCGTTGATTTTATCCAGTGCAAGTTGTTCCTTAAGAGCTTCCAGTCCGCTGAATTTTACTTCGGGCCGGAGATATTTTTTGACGATCACTTTGATAGTTTCTCCATATATCAATCTGTTAAAGTCAAAGATATTTACTTCAATGGTTCTTTCGGAAACTCCAATTGTCGGACGAAAGCCAATGCTCATCATACCGGCATATATTTTCCCGGGTTCATCCGGCAGAACAACATCCACTGCATAAATACCATCGCCGGGAATCAGTTTTAATTTTTCAGTGATTTCCAGGTTGGCCGTCGGATAGCCTAGCTTGCGTCCAAGTTTATTTCCTTCCACCACTTTGCCACAGAAAAAATAATTATAACCCAACAACCCACGGGCCGTTTCCATGTCGCCCGTACTGACGGCTTCCCGTATACGGGTGGAACTGACGGAAATAGAATTCAGAATATGGGCAGGAATTTCCTGCAGCTGATATTGAAAAATAAGTGATTGTTGTTTCAGCAATTCATAGTTGCCGGTCCTTCCTTTTCCAAAACGGTGATCATACCCGATGATCAGCGTATGCGGTTTAAAGTAACGGATCAGGAACTGCGAGATATAATCTTCTGCCGACAATTTGGCAAATTCTTCGGTAAATGGAATGACCACGAGGTGATCGATGCCCATAGCGGAAAGCAGTTCAATTTTTTCATCAAGGGTATTGATAAGCTGAATACCGGCGGCCGTATTGACAACGGTTCTCGGATGGGGATCGAATGTGATGATCACGGTTTCGCCATCCACTACAGCGGCTCTTTTTTTCATCTGGGAAATCACCTGCTGATGACCCGTATGTACACCATCAAAGGTTCCAATGGTGAGTACGGTATTTCGAAAAAGGGGTATTCGTTCAATATTCCTGTAAACGAGCATAAGTAAAATCTGCTGCGAAATTATATAAACGCGGGGAAACTTATCTGACAATGAAATTAATCCCGATTCGACTAGCTTTGCGGCAGATTTAAATCAGGAATTTTTTATATGTCTCTTTACTCCCGACGCGGTGTTTCAGCTCAGAAAGAAGAAGTGCATCAGGCAACGGCCAGTCTGGATAAAGGGCTCTATCCTTTTGCCTTCTGTAAGATATACGAGGATTTCCTGGGGAACGATGCAGAATGGGTAAACTTAATGCATGCCGATGGTGCAGGCACCAAGAGTATACTGGCCTATTTATACTGGAAAGAAACCGGCGAAGTCTCTGTGTGGAAAGATATTGCGCGTGACGCCGTGGCCATGAACCTCGACGACTTATTATGCGTGGGCATTTATGATAACCTGTTGTTTTCATCTACGATCGACCGGAACAAATCAAGGATACCTGGCGAGGTGTTACAGGCCATCATCGAAGGCACGCAGGAGTTTTTTGATGAACTGAAATTATATGGTGTTCATATACATTTTCTCGGTGGAGAAACCGCTGATGTTGGCGATCTGGTGAGAACCATTGCCGTGAATGGTACAATGACGGCCCGATGGCAGAAATCAAAAATCATCAGTAATGAAAAAATAGCGGTTGGTGATGTGATCGTTGGTATTTCAAGCAGTGGTAGGGCCTCCTATGAAAAAGTATATAACAGCGGCATCGGATCCAACGGGCTCACGAGTGCCCGCCACGATATGCTGGAATCCAGTTATGGACATTATTATCCGGAAACTGTTGAGCCGATGCTCGACAAAGATGTGATCTATACCGGCAGTCATAAAATTTCCGATCCTGTACTAACAGAAACGGGTGAGGAGACGACCGTGGGCAGATTGCTATTGAGTCCGACGAGAACCTATGCGCCGGTGGTAAAGGCCCTGCTGGAAAAATATTTTGATAAGATACACGGCATGATCCACAGCAGTGGGGGCGGACAAACCAAATGTTTGAAATATCTGCCCGGTCCGATGCGAATCGTCAAAGACAATTTATTCAAACCTCCCATTATTTTTGACCTCATCCGTCAGTCTTCGGGTGCTGATGACCGTGAGATGTACCAGGTATTCAATATGGGTCAGCGTCTGGAGATTTATACTGATCCTACTGCAGCCAACGCGCTGATCGATACTATACGCGGTTTCGGAATGGATGCTCAGGTGATAGGCAGGGTGGAAGAATCTGCTAAGAAAGAACTACTCATTCGTGTTGGGGAAAACCAGATCGGCTACTAATTATCATTTATTAATTATTAATTATTAACTGGTTATTGCAGTATTTCCGTTAATAATTAATAAATAATAATTAATCACTGCTATCGGTTTTACTTCACCTCCAGCTTGTAATTGATCGGTTGTTTTTTATAAGAAGCCACAATAGCGCCTTTATCTTTCGCCGGAACCCAGTGGCCGCTTTCCTTTACAACTCTTACAGATTCGGCACGAAGCCGGCTCGGGCCGCTGATGGCATGCACATCGCTCAGGGATCCGTCTGTATTCACAACAAACTCGACGATTACTTCTCCCTGTATTTCGTTGTTGACGGCCTCCTCGGGATATTTTAAATTTTTGGTCAGATAGGCTTTCCAGCCTTCACTGCCACCCGGAAAATCTGCCTGCACTTCCACTTTTTTTAATGGAGTGATCGAATCCAATGCCTGCTCTGCTTCCCGCAGTTCATCTGCGTGTTCAGTTCTGTATTTTTCGGCTTCTTTCGGATTGTCGACAACCCGTTTCATTTCATCAGACATTTCAAATGCGAATTTTTGCCCGTCTTCCATATTCATAAGGATCAAATATCTTTTATAATCAAAATCGAAACTTTGAACGGAACCTGGCAATGCCTGTGCGTCGCGCTGTGAAATGATTTTATAATCCTGCGAAATGTCCGGAACGTAATTTACACGGGAGTATTTTATGGTTTCTGATCCGTAGCGCCGAATGCCTTCCAGTATATCACGCGCGATTTTGTCCTGATTTTTTTCATCCTGCAGGTATTTTAAATCAGAGGGGTTGTCGATATATCCGCATTCGATCAAAACGGCTGGAACAGTAGCTTTTTTGAGAACGAGGATATTGCCGCCATCACCCGGTGTTTGTTTTAATTCCGGTTCAATGGAATAATCAGATTTTATAATTTCTGTCAGAACCGATCCTAATTTCACGGATCCTTCAAATACGTTACTTGTATTTCCGGGAATCCAAATCTGGAAACCGGAGTTTGATGTTTGCATTTCGCCAGGCTGTTTATTCGCCGTCTGATTCGTATGAATTGAGATAAACAAGTCGGCGTTTTTATTTTTCGGCAGCGCTGCAATATATTCAAGTGACTCGCTGAGGTTATTGCTGCCGGGCGTGATGTCTGTTTCTCTTGACATGATCACATCCACATTATATTCTCCGGCTAAAGACTGTATTTTTTTTGAGATGCTCAGGTTAATATCTTTTTCAAAAACACCATTTATCTGACTGCCTGAAAAATCTCCGCCGTGTCCCGCATCTATAACCACTTTTATGTTTTTCGCTGCATGAAAAGGCAGGATGGTTTTTATTTTAAATGAGAACAGGCAAATCAGCAGTGCGAGTAGAGGGAAGATCATCAAGCGGCCGATAAGCGCTTTTTTGTTTTTGTTTGATTGGGTGATCATGGCAATTCTTCTTTTTATCTGGTTTTTGAAAAATGGATTCGTGAGCGGGAAGGGGCGTTCGGATATTTTAGTTAATAACAGACCGGCATATTCGTATTCATTTGTTTCGGCCACGGCACAGGCATCTGCGGCATATTCATGTATCAGCTTTAGCTCGCGGCCAATCAAAAGATAGAAGGGATTGAACCAACACAGGATGGAGATGATTTCCATTCCGATGATGTCCACCGAATGATGATTTCTTACATGAAATAATTCATGCCGGAGAATCTGACGACCCTCCCTGCTGTTCATCTCCATTTCTTCTCCCCAGAAAATGGATCTGAAGAAAGAAAAGGGAGTGCCTTTTTCTGAAACGAAAAACACCGTTGCCTCCGGCAGTTGCAGGAACGTCCTGTTCCTGCGGAGGTCCCGCAGGTAACGAATGGATTTTAGAAAACGTACGAAGAGGAACAGGCTGATACAGAGAGTAATCACTATAGCAATCCATTCCCAGGAGAGCGAGTGCCCCTGATTTCTTTTGGCATATATGGTTACTGCTTCTTCGAGTCCGCCCTGGGCTACGCCCAATAAGTGAATGGGAGATCCGTTGGCGGACTGGTTCCAAAATTCCGGCAGGCTGAAGTGAAGTGCCGGTAACAGCAAACTGAACAGGGGTATGCAAATCAGGAACAGGCGGTTAAAACCATGGAAAAAGCGATTCCGCAGAAAGATCCAGAAATAAGCAAAGAGCAATCCGGATATGAAAACCGTTTTCAGGAGATAGATCAACTGGATCATGATTTCTTGTTTTTTGCTGACTGAATCTGTTGGAGTAATTGTTCGAGTTCGGCTTCCGAGAGTTTCTGATCATTGATAAACTGCGATACCAGACGGGCATGGGATCCGTCAAAATAGCCCTTGATGAGCTGGTTGACTGATTTTTTACCATATTCCGCCTGGGATATCAGGGGTTCGTAGAGGTTGTTGCGGCCATGCACAGTATATTTGACAAACCCCTTCTCTACCAATATCTTAAGGATGGTGGCTGTAGTATTGGAATGGGGCTTTGGCTCAGGTGTGGAGTCAATTATTTCTTTCAGGAAGCCTTTTTGAAGTTTCCAGAGTACCTGCATTACCTGTTCTTCGGCTTTGGTTAATGTTTTTGCAGAATTCATTTTTGATTTTTAAATATTGGGTTACTTTTTGCTTATATGCGTATTGATCCATGTATCCGGGTTGCTAAAAACGATCGTCGTTTACAATGCATTTTGGTAAAAAAGGGTATAACTAAAAAAGTAGTTCTAATCCAAATATATAACTAAATAATTAGTTCTGCCAAATTTTTATGCTTTTTAGTTTGGGAAAGATTATGATGTTCCATATTTGGGTATTACTTTCGTGCTTGTACATAGCGGAATATTTATAATCTTACCCTATCCAACTTTTCCGCCTTTTGCATTGTTATATGGTTGATCTATACCCGACAAAGACATTTGTCCACTAATTATTTATACCCATTATGAGGCAACTTAAAATCGCCACGCAGATTACAAACCGCGATTCGCAGGCGGTAGAAAAGTATTTACAGGAAATTTCAAAGATCTCCATGATTACGCCGGAAGAGGAAACCATTCTCGCTCAGCGTATTAAGATGGGAGATCAAAAGGCGTTGGACAAACTGGCCCAGTCCAATCTGCGTTTCGTAGT
>Ga0206929_1036_pt1 | contig 36169 bp, 30 predicted proteins | sample Alteio_BWOrgHeat_19_FD_152929 | JGI IMG/M metagenome (GOLD analysis project Ga0206929, IMG submission 152929) | Enriched cells from forest soil in Barre Woods Harvard Forest LTER site, Petersham, Massachusetts, United States -... | ecosystem: Environmental > Terrestrial > Soil > Temperate forest >...
CAAAAACACTTCGATCAGTTCGTGGAAATGATAGACGGTGCGGCCAATGAAACAGCGCAGCGACCGTTATATATTAATTGTCATTCGGGCAGGGATTATTTTTCTTATGAACAGGGCAGAACTTTTATAGAACATACGACAGCTTTGGCGAAATCTTCCGGATTGAAAATTTGTCATGAAACCCACCGGTCCAGATTATTATTTGCATCCCCCGTGGCAAGGCATTATGTGGAAACCATTCCTGAATTACGCATAACATTTGATATATCACATTGGTGTAATGTGCATGAAAGTTTATTGGAAGACCAGCAGGAAACCGTAGACATGACTTTGCAAAGGGTGGATCATGTGCATGCCCGCATCGGCCATGCGGAGGGGCCTCAGGTGAGTGATCCACGTGCGCCCGAATGGGATCAGGCGGTAAAAGCACATTTGGCGTGGTGGGATAAAATCGCCGAAATAAAAAAACAAAAAGGGGAAGTGCTTACCATTTTGACCGAGTTTGGTCCGCCGGATTATATGCCCACACTCCCTTACACACGCCAACCCCTGGCTGATCAATGGGCTGTCAATGTGTACATGATGCATCTCTTACGAAATCGCTATCAGGTTTAAAATATTTTTAGTGCAGCTATCCATCGCTGAATTTATCGGTCATTTTCATCCCGTGCTTGTGCATTTGCCTATTGGCATTTTACTGACAAGCATTTTACTGTTATGGATCTCTCAAAATGAAAAATATGAGGCTGTCGGACAGGCTGTTCCTGTTGTGCTCTTCTGGGGAATGGTTGCAGCCCTTTTATCGTGCATTACGGGTTACATATTATCGGGTATCGATGACTATGATAAAACGCTTATCGGATGGCATCAATGGATGGGCATTGGAGTGGCAATCCTGTCGTGTTTATTGTACTGGAAGGTCAGAAACCCCAGGATTGCAATCAATAAAAAAATACTGACACTGGTTTTATTTCTGCTCATTTTTATTACCGGGCATCTGGGAGGCTCGTTGACACACGGATCAGATTATCTTAGCAAACCGCTGACAGATATTTTCAGAAGAGACAGTATCGCCAATGCCACTATAAAGCCTGTTGCCAATGTACAGGAAGCCTATGTATATGAAGATGTGATAAAGCCCATCCTGCAAACCAGGTGCTACTCGTGTCATGGGGAAAACAAACAGAAGGGAAAACTGCGCACGGATGATTCGGCAATGTTGTTGAAAGGCGGAAAAGATGGTAAAGTGATAGAACCCGGTGACGCACATGGCAGCGAATTGATAAAACGGTTACTACTACCTGTTGATAATGAAGATCACATGCCACCCAAAGAAAAACCGCAGCCGTCGGAAAGTCAGATAGATTTATTGCAATGGTGGATCAGCCAGGGTGCGAGTTTCGCAAAAAAGGTAAAAGAACTCAACCAGACGGATAAAATAAACCATTTATTGTTTGCATTGCAAAGGGTACAGATTAAGGAAAAGCAGTCCGGGACCATTCCCGGTACAAAAGTTGAAAAGGCGGATGGGTTAACGATGGAAAAATTGAATCGCCGGGGCGTAGTTGTTCTCCCTGTTGCACAAAACAGTAATTGGCTGGAAGCCAATTTTGTTACTGATTCTCTCATTAATTCTGAAGACCTTCAATTGTTATCGGCATTAAAAAATCAACTGATATGGCTGAAGCTGGGGTTCACAAATATCAGTGATACCAATATGGCTGCCATTGCGACATTAAGTAATCTCACCTGGTTAAGTCTGCAGCATACCCAAATTTCTGACAAAGGCCTGCAGGCAATTCAATCACTTCACAGCCTCCAGTATCTGAACCTTGTGGGAACAAAAGTTACACTACAGGGCGTCTTGCAATTAAGAGGATTGAAATCACTGCACTCCCTCTATCTCTTTCAAACCAATATCAATAAAGGTGACTGGTCAGTATTGCAAAATGCATTTCCGAAAACGCGCATTGATTCAGGTGGTTACCTGGTTACTTTGCTGCCGACAGATACCATTGTTGTAAAGGCTAAAAAGGAATATTAATTTACAGAGGATTCCCCTGATTGATTTCTGCAATGGCGCCCCCTCTGCCCCTGGTATCGAAGGCCCTGAATTTTATTCCGTTCCCTGTGGCTGAAACAGGATCTTTATATTCCCTGCTTTTCGAATCAGGATCTTTGCCGTCTGTAGTATAGCGGATAACCATACCCGGAAACTGAAGATTGGCAGCATACCGGCCGTTTTCAAAAACCAGTCCGGGTTTCGGAATCCGATAATTATAACCGCCCCGGTAGTAGTCCAACATAGGCAGTTCTCGTTTACCTACACTATTTAAAAAAAAGGACCATGCATCTGCATATAGTAATTTATTGATGTTTGTATCAGCGATGGTTGCCCAATCCGGGTCTTTGGCCCAGGCTCTTTCTGCAAATCCCAGCATGCTTGGAAGAATCATATATTCCAGTCGTTCCGTCGTCTTTATATTTTCTCCCCATAAAGCACTTTGCAAACCGGCGATATTGCTTTTGCCATAATCCGTCAGGCGTTGCTTACCAATAAAAATATTCTTGTTCAGGGGAAGACCGTCTCTGTCAACATTTGAATTTTTAAAATAATCGAATGGAATAAATGAAAAAGGTTTATCGATATCGGTGAACGCGCCCCAATAATATCCCGGCTCCTCAAATGATTTATAATGGGCCATATCGAAATAGAGATGGGTGACACAGGTGAGTACGACCGAATATCCTCCATTGGCAAGTTTATACGCAAGGTCCTCATTTCCTCCGCCCAGTGTATTGTTCCATACTTCTGTTTGAAGATGCTCAGGCTCAAAATCCGGATTGGGCACATACATGTAATTGCCATCCAGTTTAGTTCTACGTAATCCCATCTCCTCCCAGCCCGATAAATAAAGTCCTCTGGCTTTGACCAATTTATTCACCCGCCCGTAAAAATAATACCAGAGATCACTGGTGTTTTGGATTTCCGGATGGCTTGCCTTTAAGGTTAAATAGGCAGGAGATTTTTCCCATACGTGTTCCGGTACCTCGTCCCCGCCGAAATGAATGCTCTTGAGCGGAACGCCCGCTTCTTTGTAAATAGCCACGATGTCATTGATAACCGTTTCAATGAAATTATAGGTCGATGGGAGCGCCGGGTCGATTATATTATCATTCCAGCTTTGGCTCGTGCTATATTTCGACTGATCATTCGGATCATAGAGCAGGTAACGTTCGGCTTCTTCTTTTTTTCCTTCCTTCATCAAACGTTCATACCGGGCATTCATAGATTTTATGGCGGCCCTCGCGTGCCCCGGCGTTTCAATTTCCGGCAGCACCATAATGTGCCGGGCATCGGCATAACGCAGGATCTCGATAAAATCAGCCCTGTTATAAAATCCGGAACCTGTGGTATTGTTTGTATCCGGTCCCGAACCGTGAGAAGGAGGTAAGAAATGTTTACTGTCGAGTGTGTGCCCACGAAGCGCACCTACGGACGTTAATTCGGGAATTGAGGGTATTTCCAGTCTCCATCCTTCATCATCGGTTAAGTGAAAATGAAACACATTTAACTTATAAAGCGCCATAACATCCAGCAGTTTCAGGACTTCTTTTTTGGGCTGGAAATTCCGGCCAACATCCAGCATAAACGCCCGGTAACCAAAACGGGGTTCGTCTTTAACCAGGACGGCTGGTATCCGAACAGATGTTTGGGATTTGGCCCAGACGGCGGGGGGAAATAATGTTTTTAAAGATTGAATTCCATAAAACATACCCGCGGAACCCGAAGCACGGATGTCGATTGAATTGGATTTCACTTCCAGTTCATATCCTTCTGCCGGCAGTCCTTCCTTATAACCAAGACTGAGGGTATCGCCCGATGTTCCGATAACAATTTTTTTTCCAAGAACCGTTTCCAGCATGGAAACCAATTCATCCTTTTCCTTATTGAACCGCTCATCCGAATTCAGGCGCAAAGCAGATACCAGGTTGAAATGGCCGCCTGTTTCCTGGTAGCTTACCGGAGTTGGAAATATTTTAGTCAGTTTGTCCATAGGTATATCGCGGATTAATTTATTCTGATCATAGATGATCGCAGGCGTGATCAGACCCTTGTAGCTTGGTTTGAACGTTTGAATGGTAAAAGGTCCTGTTGGAAATCCTTTATCCGGATTTGCATCCCAAACGATATAGAAACCTTCCGGTCCATCGGTAATATTCACGACCGGTTCTTCGGCAACATATTCTATGCGAACAGAAGCCCCCGGCTTCAACGCTGGAAAACCGGCTGCGGGTGTCAGGCTGAACAGATCCCCGTTCATCAGGTCGATCCTGGCATTGCCACTTGCAGCAGCAGGAACAATAAGCCGGGCGGAATTGAAATACATTTTCCATCCTGTTCCCGGAAATTCAACTGAACTGTTATTTGTTACTGTGATCGCATTCAGGGAAAAAGGTCGGTTTTGATAATCGTTCTGAACTGCTTCCCAATGTATACTGAGATCCTGTGCCGGGAAAGCAGGTGTATTATTCTGTTGCGCAATAGAAGGGATAAAAAGGAACATAGAAAATATGGCTGCAATAAAATGAGGCATCGGGATCGTATTGATTAGGCGCTGAAGATAATTAAAAACGGCTCGCCTTTCCTGTATTGAAATCCGCCGGTTATCATATTTATCGAATATTTAAACTACGAAATTTTTCTTATTTCAAAAAGACAATATAAATTCAACCGGAATTTGATCTGAAGGATATCCTTCATTCCCTTTTTTCAACTCCAAAACCTGTTCATGAAAGCCTTATCCTTAACTGTTCTGCTGTGTGTCTTTTTGTTGCAAATATGGGCACAGACGAATAAACCCCTGGTTACCTTAAAAGGAACTGTGGTGGATTCAGCCGGCGGGAAGCCACTCGCCTATGCAACCCTGGTTTTACAAAATTCAAAAACCAAGGTTTCGGTAAAAAACTTTCTGTCGAAGGACGATGGAGGTTTCGAAATGTCGTTCGCAGATACCCTGGACTACCAGCTGGTTTTTGCCTTTACCGGTTATGACAACAAAACTATCCCCATAAAAAGAGGTCAATCCACAGATCTGGGTATGGTTTCCCTTAGGTTATCAGATAAACAGATGAAGGAAGTAAACGTCGTTGCCGTAAAACCCGTCATTAAAAGGGATCTGGACGGGATAACGTATGACGTCAGTGCAGATCCCGAAACACCGGTGCTGAGCGCACTTGACATGATGCGCAAAGTTCCGCTGCTTTCCGTGGATGCTTCAGATAATATCAAATTGAAAGGAAAGAGTAACTACAAAATTCTCATTAACGGCAAGGAATCTGCTGTCCTGGCAAAGAATCCCTCGGATGTACTGCGCTCAATGCCGGCGACCAATATCGAAAGAATAGAGGTCATCACAACCCCTCCGGCAAAATACGATGCGGAAGGACTGGCCGGTATTATTAATATCATTACCAAAAAGAAAATAGATGAAGGATATAACATTGGATTGAACGCAAGGCTTAACACGGTGTGGGGCCCAGGCGTCAATCTGAATGGCACGTACAAAAAAGGCAAATTCGGATTTTCCGGATATGTGGGGTATAATGTCCGTCACCAGCAGACCAATGGCATTGGCGGTCAGCAGATCTTTTTCTCCGACAATTCCAGTCTGAACCAGCAGGGGACCAATACGGTATCCGCTCATAACAACTACGGTGATGCTGAATTAAGTTATGAGATGGACAGCCTGAATTTGCTGACGGGCTCATTTGAATTTTATAAAGGCAACTATAGCCAGGACGGCAATCAACTTTCCAACTCATACGACGGCAGCAATACGCTGATCCAGGCTTATCGTATACTTTCCGATGCAAGTAATGATTTTGCCGGCATGGACGCTTCTCTGAATTACCAGCGGGGATTTAAAAAAGACAAAAACCGGCTGCTTACGTTATCGTACAAATACAGTTATTCCCCGAACACCCAAAATATCGGCAACACCATTACCGATACGATCAATTTTTATCTTCCCAATTATAAACAATACAATAATGCCGGGAACAAAGAACATACGATACAGGTGGATTATGTGCATCCCTTTAAAACGGTTAATCTGGAAGCGGGTGCCAAGACCATTCTAAGGAATAATTTCAGCAATTTCGAAACCAGCGACTACAATGATGTGACAAAAGACTATGAAGTGAATCCCTTACAAACCAATGACTTCAACTACGATCAGAATATATACGGTATTTACAATTCCTATTCGGCAAAATGGGGCAAGTGGAATACCAAGGCAGGCCTGCGGCTGGAACATACAACCGTACGGGCCGATTTCGTATCCACATCCAGTACCGTTGATCAGGATTATAATAATCTGATCCCTTCGGTGTCGGTACAATACAATTTAAAAAGTAGTAATATTTCGATGGGTTATACTGACCGCATCAGCCGGCCCGGCATTTACCAGCTAAACCCCTTTGTTGATTTCTCCAATCCGAATTTTGTCAATACCGGCAATCCCAACCTGCAGCCTGAAGTAAATCACAATTTTGAAATGAACTACAGCATATTTGCAAAAAATTCCATCACTGCCGGACTGAGTTACTCTTTTTCGAATAATGCCATTCAAACAGTAACGCATCTTCAGGCTGCCAGTTCGGGAAATGTAAGCGATACCATTACCGTCACCACGTATGAAAACCTGGGAACCAACAAGACCCTGGGTTTGAATTTGAATCTGAATATAACAAGCGTCAAAAACCTGAGCATCAGTTTGAATACCCAGCTTTCACATGTCTGGCTGAAAGGAACGTATAATGGGAATTTCTACACCAATGATGGATATACAGGAAATGCATTTTTAAATTCCGGATTTAAATTCGGCAATGGTTTTCGGTTTGGATTTGACGCCGGATACTTTAGCGGGGACGTAAATCTGCAGGGTAAAACGAGTGCCTATATTTATAACTCTTTCTCTCTGGCCAAAACCTTCCTGAACAAGAGACTTACTTTATCCGCTGTAATGAACAACCCGTATAATCAGTTTTTTAAATTCACGTCAACGACAACAACGCCCGATTTTTATCAGTCGACTTACAATGAGATTTTCTACCGTTCATTCGCGTTGCGGATCAACTTCAAATTCGGCAAACTGAACAGCGATATCAAAAAGAACCAGCGGGGCATCAGCAATGATGACAAGAAAGCGGGTAAATCTTCGACAGGGACACCATGAGGGCCATTGCCTGAACAATTCAAAATTTATTCCGGACTCCCACCCGGAGCGTTCTCCGATAGGAACATAAACTGAACCGTTGGGAAGCTCTACGTATTCAGGGCCGCCCTTATTTCTACATTGCGCCCTGAAAAAAATATGACTACGCCTTATTTATCATGCGAAAATTAAAATGCTGCATTCGTGTTGGCAGCCTGTACATGCTGATGTCATTTGCTTTTTATCAGGCATTTTCCCAGGCTGGTACGATCAATGGGACCATCAGGGACCCCGATGGCAGATCTGTTCAAAATGCCACTGTGCAGTTATTGAAATCAATCGATTCTTCTGTAATAAAAGAAATGCTTTCGGATTCGTCGGGAAACTATTCTTTTAAAAATATCAGCGAAGGCGCATACCTGATAACAGTATCATTTGCCGGAATGGAGACACAGTTTACAAAAAGAATTGAGATTCATCGCCGTGAGAACGGGGTAAATAATGAGGCTATTTACCTGAGATATAAGAATGTGAATTTGAAAGATGTGACAGTTACAGTGAAAAAGCCGATGATTGAACAAAAGGCTGACAGAATGGTGATCAATGTAAAAAACAGCATCACAGATGCGGGTGGCACGGCTCTGGAAGTGCTGGGCAAATCACCAGGTGTGACTGTAGACAGGCAGACGAACAGCATCGCCATCAATGGTAAAAGCGGCGTATCCGTTATGATAAACGGCAAACTGACTTATATGCCCGCCGATGCGCTTGTCCAGTTTCTCTCCGGTATCCCGGCAGGAAATATTGAAAGGATTGAACTGGTCACGATGCCTCCTGCGAAATATGATGCATCGGGCAATGGCGGTTATATTAATATCGTATTGATTAATAATCCCTTTACCGGGTTGAATGGTTCTTATTTCCTTACTGCCGGATATGGAAAAAGGGAATTGGGTGCAGCAGGAATGAATTTTAATTACCGAAGTTCCCGAATAAACCTGTTTGGCAATTATTCATTTGATCATAGCCATACCATTCAAACCAGTACCGCTTTTACACAGTTTACCCGGGAAGGAAATACCATCACAAACAATACATTTTCAAATCGGGACGCCATACAGCAGGTTCAGAATGCCAGGATCGGGGTAGACTGTCAGTTGAATCCTTCAACAATTATTGGCGCCCTGCTGAGCGGCTATAACAGCCGTTGGAGTATGATAGCTTACAATGGAGCGACTATAAGTAAAAACGGTGCACCCGATACCACTATAAGTTTTGTGGACAATCCGGAAATAAATCTCTGGCAGAATATAATGGCAAATATCAATTTTCAACATTCATTTGAACCGCATAAAGTACTTTATATCGATGCAAACTATATTTATTATAAGGACAATAACCCGAATACTTATTCGGCTGACTATTACGATCATTCAAAGGATTTTTTATTTCATGAAGATATAAGAGGCACCAAACTGACACCAATTTACTTCAGGGTTCTCTCTGCAGATTATTCTGCACCGTTCAGCGAAAAAATAACCATGGAGTCCGGTGCAAAAATTTCTTTTTCAAAATTCAACAACGATGTAACTGTGGAAAAATTAACGCAGGGTGTATGGATTCCGGATACCGGCCTTTCCGCGAATTATTTATTGAATGAAGATATAGGGGCGGTTTATACTTCATTCACAATGAATGTCAACAACAAAATAATATTGACGGCCGGGTTGAGGTATGAATACACGAACTCTAACTTGGGTACTGCGAAAACACCCAATATTGTAGAAAGACAGTACGGAGAATTGTTTCCGACTTTTTATATTTCAGACAAATTCAGCAAGGACAACAGCATCAGTTTTTCTTACAACAGGCGCATCACCCGGCCTGCTTTCAATGATCTCGCCCCCTTTACTATTTTTTTTGATCCCAAGACTTTTTATTCCGGCAACCCGGCGCTTCAGCCGGCGATTGCCAATACACTGCAGGTAGGTTACGGGTTTAAAAATTATAGTATCACGATCAGTTTTACTGATGAAGCCAATGCAATTGATAATTTTTATTTTCAACCCCAAAGGGTGGATACGGTTAGTGGCATTGTATATCTTTCTTCAAGAAATTTTAATTATCAGCAATACCTGACTGCAGGATTTTCACTCCCGTTCAATGTGACCAAATGGTGGAGCATGCAAAATAATATAAGCCTGAACTGGCGCAAAATCAGCACAAGTTTTGACAAAGCCCCCGTTCTGTTACAGTATTTCGACTACAGCCTGAATTCGACGCAGCGTTTTATATTGCCCTGGGATTTCTCCGTTGAACTGACCGGCTTATATTCTTCAGCCACCTATCTGGGTACGGCGAAAAGAGAACCGTTTTACCAGCTGGACGCGGGACTGCAGAAAAAATTCCCGAATAACAGGGATATTTTACGATTTGCAGCAAATGACATCCTCAACTCCGGAGCCGATTACAGATTCGGTGAAACCTTACCCGTCTCAGGGGTCATTGTAAACCGGAATTTTAATTTTCAGCTGGTCGCCTACAGACTTACTTTCACGCATAGTTTTGGCAATAGTACCCTGAAAGGCAAAAGAGAAAGAACCACCGGTGCAGAAGATGAATTAAGACGGGTGCATAATTAAAGGAAATTAACATTTCCTTTATTTTATGCAAAACCGCGCTGGTATTGCGGCCGCCTCCCTGTTACCTGCATCCGCAAATACCCGGTATCATTATAAGGAACAGTTAAGATACTTTCGCAGCTGAATTATAAACTTGTACCAGATGAATAAATGGTTTTTCCTGTTTGCATTCCTGGCTGCGGAAATAACCGGGTATGGACAAAGCAGACATACCATCAGTGGAACGGTAAGGGAAAAGAAATCGGGAGAAACATTAATCGGGGCCTCTGTTTATTTGATGGAACAGCCGAAAACAGCGACATTGAGCAATGCATATGGATTTTATTCCATTACTGCCCCGGCTGGTAATTACACACTGGTTGTTAGTTTTTCAGGCCTCAATACCGATTCAATAAAAATAAATTTAGCAGGCGATATTTCCCGTTCCGTTGATCTGGTGCAGAATAATACCGATCTCCAGGAAGTGGTTATTTCTTCAACCAGGCGGGATGAAAATATCACGAAACCCCTGATGGGTGTCCAGAAACTTTCCGTGAAGGAGATACAAAATCTGCCCGTCATTTTTGGTGAAAAAGACATTCTGAAAACACTTCAGCTGTTGCCAGGCGTGCAATCCGCAGGAGACGGAGGCAGTGGTTTTTATGTCAGGGGTGGTACGACAGACCAAAACCTGATTTTACTCGATGAAGCAACCGTTTACAATCCTTCCCATCTGCTGGGATTTTTTTCAACTTTTAATTCGGATGCAATCAAGGACGTTACCCTGTATAAGGGGGCGATCCCGGCCGAGTATGGTGGACGGCTGGCTTCAGTGCTGGATGTCAAGATGAATGATGGTAATTCCAAAGACTATGTTGTAAGCGGGGGCCTCGGATTGATTTCTTCGCGACTGAATGTGGAGGGGCCGATCGAAAAAGATAACGGATCTTTTATCGTGAGCGCCAGAAGGACCTATGCCGACCTCTTTCTCAAGCTGTCAAAGGATACCAATACGAACAGTAGCAGTCTTTACTTTTATGATATCAACGCCAAGGCGAATTATAAACTGGGCGACAGGGACCACATCTATCTGTCGGGATATTTTGGGAAGGACAATCTCGGTCTCGGAAATCAGTTTGGGATAGATTATGGAAATACAACAGCGACTTTTCGATGGAATCATATCCTCAACAGCAGGCTTTTTTCAAATACTTCGCTGATCTATAGTAAATATGATTATGATATCACAGTGACTTCCGGCGTCAACGATGTCGGCATCAACTCCTTTATTCGTGATTACCATTTCAAGGAGGATATGCAGTATTATATTGGCCCCGGCAACAAGATCAATTTCGGATTGGACCTCATAGGTATTACAACATCCCCCGGCGTTATTACTGCAGGTCCGCAAAGTGATAATTTTAATTCGACAGTTGTACCCGACAAACACGCCATTCAAAGCGCCCTATATTTTTCCCAGGAGCTTTCCCTATCAGATAAGCTAAACGTAAACTATGGACTTCGCGCCAGCCTGTTTACAGTGTTGGGCCCTGGAGCCTTCTATACGTATGATTCAAGCGGGAATGCGGTGGATACCGCAAATTATGGTTCCGGTCAGGTAGTTATAAATTATTTCAACCTGGAACCCCGGTTCTCCATGAGTTACCAATTAACTGATAACAGTTCGGTTAAGTTTTCTTATACAAGAACTACGCAGAACCTGCATCTGTTATCGAACAGCACATCGGCCAATCCCACGGATGTATGGATTCCCAGCAGTAATAATGTAAAACCCGAAATTGCCGACCAGGTGTCTGCAGGTTATTTCCGGAATTTCGACGATAACCAGTACGAGTTTTCCACGGAAGTTTATTACAGGAACATGCAGAACCAGATCGACTACAAGAACGGGGCTCAGCTGATTGCCAATGTAAATGTTGAATCCCAGTTGATATTCGGGAAAGGCAGATCCTATGGCCTTGAGTTATTCATCAAAAAAAAATTTGGGAAACTGAGTGGATGGATCAGTTATACGCTCTCACGTACCGAACGTCAGTTTACAGAAGTGAATAATGACAGCTGGTATCCGGCCAATCAGGACAGGACGAATAATCTGTCGGTTGTTGGAATTTATAAACTGAGTAAGAAATGGACTTTCTCCGCCGATTTTGTCTACTACACCGGAAATGCGGTCAGCTGGCCAAGCGGTAAATATGAAGTGAACGGTCAGCCCGCATTTTATTATGTTGAACGTAACGGATACCGGATGCCAGCCTATAATCGCCTGGATCTCGGTGTGACACTTCAGGGAAAAAAGACAAAGAAATTTGACAGCAACTGGAACTTCTCTGTTTATAATGCATATGGCAGGGAAAATCCATACAGCATCATTTTTCAGCAGGACCCCGGGGACGCCTCGAAGACACAGGCTGTACAATGGTCATTGTTCCGTTGGGTACCTTCTATTACTTATAATTTCAAATTTTAGCAGGATGAAAAGATATACGCAAGTCGTTTTTATTTTCATTATCTTATTTTCATCCTGTCAGAAAGTGGTGGAATTAAATTTGAATAACGCAGCCCCGCAAATCGTGATCCAGGGAGAAGTAACCGATGCCAAGGGCCCATATACCATCACGATCAATCAATCGGTGGATTTCTATTCGAATAATACGTTCCCTGCAGTGTCGGGTGCCATTGTAAAGATCAGCGATAATCAGGGTGCTGTGGACAGTCTGACGGAAATGTCACCTGGTGTTTATACCACTCATTTTTTACAGGGTGAGCCGGGAAATACCTATACATTATCCGTATTGGCCCAGAATAACAGTTTTTCTGCGGTATCTACCATGCCCGCGCCGGTGCCTTTGGATTCAGTAACGCTCGAGAGTACGAGTGGCTTTGGCCAAACGCGGATTAATGCAATCGTAAATTTCCAGGATCCGGCGGGTATTGCGAATTACTACGAGTTCGTGGAATTTATAAATGGGCAGCCCTTTAAGAATAATATTTTCGTTTTTAATGACCGTTTATCGGATGGCAAATACATCAGTACGACTTTACGCACGGACAGTGCATACATCAGTCTGCGCGACCAGGTGGAAGTGAAAATGTATTCGGTCGATGAAAACACCTATAACTATTTCAATCAGCTGAAGGAATCTTCGGGCACCGGAGCATTTAACTCGACGGCATCTCCGGCCAATCCAACGACAAATATTACCGGTGGTTCACTGGGCTATTTCAGTGCCCATACAACCCAATCGCGAACTATTATTGTCTTTTGAACCCGAAGGCCTGTCCTGGTTACTCGGTTAATCAATTTTGTAACTTAAATTTAGGTTAGCAAACAACCCTTACGCTTTCCGGTTTGGATATACTGATTCGAGATATGTCCGAATTTGATGGCCTTCATCATGAAAAATAGTGTTATGCCAATCTATATGGACAGGCACGATGTTTCAGAAACTGTAACAGCAGAAAACGTTGCCCATCTACACCAGCAGGATGTAAAAATTCAGGATCAGTTTGGCTGCAGAGGACTGACTTACTGGTTTGATGATAAGAGAAAAACAGCCTTCTGCCTGATCGAGGCGCCGAATATGGAGGCCATTGTAAAAATGCATGACAAGGCTCACGGACAGGTTCCCCATAGTATCATTGAAGTGGAATCCAGTATAGTCGAATCTTTTTTAGGCAGAATCGAAGATCCTGAAAAAGCGCATGACACTGAATATAATATTATCAATGACCCTGCCTTTAGAACTATCATGGTTATGTCGCTGACCCGGTTAACGCAAACAAAGACTGATTCTTCGCAATTTAAATCGTTGTTGAAGAACTTCAATTCGGATGTACGAAATATATTGAAAAAGTATGAGGGATTTCCTGTTAAGCAAACGGATTATCATTATTTGGTATCCTTTAAGTCCGTTACAAATGCTGCCAGGGCCGCTTATGAAATTCGGTTGATCGGTAAGGAATTCAGTAAGCACAATATGAGGGAAAAAATTCTATTAAAAATCGGGCTGGACGCAGGCGTGCCGGTAACAAAAAAACAGTTGATTTTCGAGGATACAATAAAATTCGCTGAGAGAATCTGTGAAGTCGTTAAAGGCGAAATAATTGTCTCCGCAGAAGTTAAGGATTTGTACAAAAATGAAAATGCAAATACGTTCATCAGAGGGAAAGGCATTATTACACTTACGCCGGCTGACGAACAATTTATTACCCTGTACATGGATTACACCGATGCAAACTGGAGTAATACAAATCTGAAAGTAGATCATTTTATAAAGCCGGTAGGTTGCAGCAAGTCCCAATTGTATCGTAAAATGATCTTACTCACCGGAAAATCCCCCAATACATTTATTCAGGAATACAGGTTGAAGGAAGCATTGAAATTACTGAGTAAAAAGCGAGGCAACATATCTGAGATTGCATTTGAAGCCGGCTTTAGCAGCCCGTCATATTTTACAAAATGTTTTAAGAAGAAGTTTGGCCTTCTCCCGGCAATTTATCTGAATTCGCTGCAATAGCGCCTGATCAGTTTTTAATCAGCACACAGCAATGATAATTTATGCATGTTGATGGAAGAAAGATTGAAAATGACTCGCTGATTGAGGGAGATATTTGTATTGTGGGGGCAGGAGCTGCAGGAATCAGCATGGCCCTGGATTGGGACAATACTGCGTATAAAGTGATTCTTCTGGAAGGCGGAGGTTTCGAATATGATCCGAAAATTCAGGATTTATATGCAGGTAGAACCACGGGTCAACCGTATTACCCGCTGATGTCAAGCCGGCTGCATTATTTCGGCGGCACGACCGGGCATTGGGCGGGTTTTTGCTCGCCGCTCGACCCGATCGATTTTACCAAAAGAAGCTGGGTTGAACATAGTGGATGGCCTGTCACGCGGACTGATCTGGATCCTTATTATGAGAGAGCGCAAAAAAAGGTTGAGCTCGGACCATACAATTATGATATGGCGTTTTGGCAAAAGAGAGATCCCGCCATGAAGCCCCTTGTTGAAAACGATTCGGTTGTCTGGAATAAAATCTGGCAATTCAGTCCTCCAACCCGGTTTGGAACAAAATATAAAAATGACATCGTGCAGTCGCGCAATATTCATTTGTATACCTATGCCAATGCAGTTAATATCGTCTGCAGTAAGAGTGGTGCTGTAATTAAGGAAGTGATCACCCGGAATTTTGAGGGCAAGCAGCATCGTGTCAGGGCCCGCATTTTTATTCTTGCATGCTGCGCCATTCAGAATGCCAGATTATTGCTCGCCTCCAATCAACAGTCGCCGAAAGGTCTTGGAAATGAAAATGACCTGGTTGGACGTTTTTTTATGGAACACCTTGAAATCAAATCCGCAGAACTCTGGCTTTCGAAACCCGATCCGCTGAAATTATATGGCTATGAATTTGGGGTCACCAAAGCCCGCGCTGAATTAGCCATCCATTCCAAAAAACAGGAAGAGTTCAAAATACTCAATGGGACCATTTCCCTGACAGCCCTGGATGTGGCTAAAAAAATAAAACCGGCGATTGAAGTCTGGAATCAGGAAGACCCAAGAAAAAGCGGGGATCGTTTTTTTGGAGGATACGGCAGGGCTGCGAAGGAATCAAATATTCCAAGCTCAGGCAGCAGGGCTTATCAATGCTTCACAAGGATTGAACAGGCTCCGAATCCCAATTCCAGGGTAACGCTGGAAGCAGAAAAAGACGGTTTGGGGGTTCCCCGCGCCTCCCTGCATTGGGAACTGACTGCACTTGAAAAAAGAAGCATCCGTACAATTTATGAACTGTTGGGGCGGGAAGTTGGCATGGCAGGGATCGGTCGTATAAGATTGATGGATTATCTGCAGGATAGTAGTGACAATTCATGGCCTTCGTTTACCGGAGGAGGATGGCATCACATGGGAACAACCCGGATGAGTAATGATCCGAGACAGGGCGTGGTGGATTCGAATTGTAAAGTGCACGGGATTTCCAATTTATTTGTTACGGGTTCCTCCTGTTTCACGACGGCAGGCGCCCCAAATCCTACGCTTACTCTGATTGCCCTGACGATCCGGCTTTCTGACCACGTAAAAAGTCTGATGAAGAAAAGAATATAGTCTTTAACGGGGAAGAAGATTTCAATGTATGAAGGCCGCAGGCCGCGGAGGTTGTTAATATTGGCTTTGACAAAACTTCTCTACCTTTAAAAACAAAAAATATATTTTTTATGGCGAAGCAGATTACACAAAAAGTAACCTACAAAAAAACAAAGCCCAAGGCCCTGTTCGAACTTTATATGAATGCAAAAAAGCATTCACACATCGCAGGTTCTCCCGTGAAAATTTCATCAAAGGCCGGTGCACCGTTCAGCGCCCATGGAGGATATATCACCGGTGAAAGCGTTTACACAGTGAAGGATAAAATTATTATCCAGACCTGGCGCGGATCTAACTGGGATGCGGGCACCCCGGATTCTGTCTTCACCATTATACTGGAACCTAAAGGCAAAGACACCATTTTGCATGCAATTCACAGCAATGTTCCGGATGCACATGCTGAAAGTATTGAGAAGGGATGGTTTGACCACTACTGGAATCCGTGGAAACAGCATCTCGCAGGAAAAAAAATCAAACGCCCGTCCATGTAGTTCATGTCTGAAGGCCGGCAGATTTAATATATACTACGCATGATAATGCGTTTCAACCGGAACGCCTTTAATCAGTGTTTGATAGACGACGCAATATCTTTCTGTTAGTTTTGAAATACTGGCAATTTGTTCGGCTGTTATGCCCGGGTCAAGAATAAATTTCAACCGGATGGACTTGAAGCCGACAGGAACTTCTTTGGTTACGCCCAGTGTACCCCTGAAATCCAGATCTCCTTCTGCCTGAACGACTCCATTTTTTAACTCAATTCCAATCGCCGTTGCTACCGCACGTAAGGTGACGCCAGCACAGGCCACTAAGGCTTCCAGAAGTAAATCTCCGGAACAAACCTGAAGACCGGTCCCTCCTGTAGCGGGGTGTAGTCCGGCCTCAATGAGTGCGTGGCCGGTCGAAATGGAACAGGATATTCCGTCGCCGATTTTTCCTTCGGCTTTCAGAGTAATAGTTGCAGAATCGGGATCCGTTCTGTATTTTTCTTTAAGCGGGGCCTGTAAATTTTTTAGTTCGGTCGAATTCATGTGCAGAAGATTTAGTCCTCATTTTACCGGGAAGATACTGGAATGGTCTCAGTAAATTTGATGCAGGTAAGTAGCACTTTCCTGCAACTTGTCCAGTTTCATTTCAACGAAGTAGTTCTTCACGCCACCCGTTTTGGCCGCAATAAAAAATTCTTTCCAGTCGATGATTCCCTGTCCGATTGGGACTTCTTTTTTGTCGGCAGTCCAATCCGACAAATGCGATGAAATAAATCTGCCCGGGTATTTGTTAAAATAGGTGGAGGCCTTATACCCGAGATTAATCACTTCTGTCTGGAATTGCATTTTAACCAGTTCCGGATCAAAACGGTTCATCAGTGCATCATAGATGAGCTGATTGTCCAGCATGTGAAATTCGAATTCGTGGTTGTGAAAACCAGCCTGCATGCCCGCTTTCTTAATTTTTTCCGCCGCCTTATTCAATTTATCTGCATCGGCATAGTAATCATTCAGTCCGGCCGTTTTCGGTAGCCAGAAAGTGGAGCATATCATTTGGGTAAGGCCCAGTTGTTGTGCAAACTCAATCCGGTCATCCAGCTTATCCGTGAGTTCCGGAAAATCAAAATGGCAGCTGGGGCAGCTGAGTCCCGCATCTGTGATGATCTTACGCATGTCCGCGGGTTTTATATTTACCAGCGGACCAAATCCACTATCTGCATAACCCTGAGGAGAGCACATTTCCACGAGCTGGTAGCCCTGGCCTGCCATCATTTTCAGAGTTCCAGAAAAATCTTTACCGATCAGATCCCTGATGGGATATGTCTGAAATCCAATTGGCTGATCCTTGAATTCCGGAACAGTTTCCTTGAGAAAAGATATGGGAAATTGCGACAGGGCAAGTGCGGCACCAAGTCCCTTCGTACTCTTACCAATGAATGTTCTCCTATTTACATGCTTCATGAAATACTTTTTAAGATGATGCGGGCGTTGAAATCATATAGTTGCGGGATCCCAGCCTGTCCTGTACTCCCGGTCCAGATATTTATTTGCGTCCGGTACATTCGTGATCTTTAAAGTTGCCGCATCATACTTTAACATGCGGCCGGTTCTCAGGGCCACCGCATATAAATTGATGGCTTCCGTAATATATTCCGCTTCAGAAAAATTACCGGGATATTGTTTGCCCGTTCTGACGGCATCGGTGAACAACGCGAGTGCGGCCGTGGTTCTTTCTACCTGGTTGCGCCTTTCGGTAACCGGTGCATTCGCGGGACTGTCCATTTTTTTGCCGGAAATAATCTGCGGATTCTGAACATTAAATCCAGCCAGTATTTTTCCTTTGTCACCAACGAACATCATGCCTTCTGCGGGCAGTTCTTTGTTTTGCTCGAGCAGCTCAACCGGTATCGGCGGCCGCATGCCCCCATCGTACCAGCAGAGATCCACTGCAGGTCTGGATCCGTTTGCCGGATATTTAAAGCGTGTGGAACTGGCCATCGGAAATGAAAAATTATTGTTGATTTCAAATGGAACCGGATCGTGCATGCCGCAGACATGACTCAGGTTGGGTTCGATGATGGTCGGCGACTGCAACTGGAGCGCATTAAATACTGTCCACAAACTGTAATGGCCCATATCAGCCATCGAACCACCGCCGAAATCGTACCAGCCGCGAAAAACCATATTGGTATAATTGGGAGAATACGAACGATTCGCTTCCGGACCCAGCCAGAGATCCCAGTCAAGACCAGTTGGAACGGGTGGTGTATCTACTGGGAGTGTTGGATACTGGGGCCATACAGGTCTGTTCGTCCAGTTATGTACTTCCGACAGGGTGCCAATGGCGCCTCCATTTATCCAGGTCATCACGGTTTCCATCGATCCGTTTGAATCCCAGGGAATCAGGTGTGTAATGACTTTGCTGCCGCGCGCCATCGCGATGACTCTTTTCCCTTCCAGCAATCGATTGGAGAGCGGTTTATGAACCAGTACATTTTTGCCTTTTTTCATCGCCGCCATGGCAATAACTCCGTGCAGATGATCAGGCGTCATAATCTTAACCGTATTCAGGTCTTTTTCCTTTTCGAGAAGCTCACGAAAATCGGCGTACGCTGTACAGCCTTTAAGATTTAATTCCGGGTGAACATTCGCATAAAAGTTGTCAACGATTGATTTTCCATTGTCCCTTCCCCCGGGAATGGTATTGTCTCCACCGGTTTCCCAATCAGGTTTTTGGATGGTTTTTCGGATTTGATTTTTCAGTCCATCCTTGTCCCAGTCCTTGTATCCGATTGCTTCTTTGCTGGGGTCACACACTGCAATTACCTGGAATTGCTGACTTACTAAAAGAGGCAGCAACTCCCGAATACCCTGTGTACCTACGCCGATATAAGCCAATGTTATCTTATCGCTGGGAGCGACGTAATTTTTTCCCCCGAGCACATGCCGCGGCACAATCGTGAAAGTCAATGCAGATGCGGCCATGAATTCAACAAATTTCCGGCGGTTGATGGATGAACCCGTTCCGGATCCTTCGGCAGGCGTCTCATTTTGAGCGTCCGCAACACTTACCTCCTGGACCAATTCTTTTTTCATATAGCAATATTTAAATTTTTGGAACCGAGTCACTAAAAATACTGTATTTTTTCAGCCTGATTTATTTTGTCATCGTAATTATTTAAAATATCTGGCCGGATTCAAAACAGGACTATGCTGGTACTATTGACAAACCTTAAAACATTCAGTTATGAAAAAAATTCTTTTATGCATCGTCATATGCATGCGGGGAACCATTTTCGCCTATTCCCAAACCAACAATTATAAAGTTGTCTTTGATATGTCCAGTAAAGACACGATCAATCAACAGGCTATTGTCCGGGAAATCGGACTTATCACCGGAGCCAGCCCGGATGCGAAAATTGAGGTCGTGATTTATGGACAGGGGTTAGACCTGGCAGTCAAAGACCGTTCGGCTCAACAGTCAGCTGTTCAAAAACTAATTGCCGATAACAAAGCTTCATTTAAAGTCTGCGCCATGACGATGAAACGGAATAATATCGACAAATCCCAACTGGTGCCGGGTGTGGAAATGGTTCCCGATGGTATATATGAAATCATTTCAAAGCAGCAGGCAGGATGGGGTTATATAAAAGTCGGACATTGAACGGGTGAAAAAACGTTATGTTAAAACCGGTAAAAAAATAGTCCTGCAAACAACGCCTGCTTCCGGTTCAGACCCGGATCAAAATAAAGATGTGCTTACAGGCCGGTTTACAAAGGAGGGCATGGGTTTTGCTTTGCGAAGTGTGAGCATTCTTCATAGCGGTTATGGCTACACGTATATTGGTTAGTATAATATGTTTTGGTTTGCTATCGGGTTGTAAATCGGCGGATGAATATTTATCTGAAGGCCAGAACCTGAGTTCTGCGGGAAATTTCAGAGCAGCCCTTTCGGTCTTTGAAAAAGCGATTCAGAAAAACCCGTTTTTAAAAGATGCCTATATTCAGCTAGGACTCTGTCATGAAAACCTGAACCAGCATGACTTGGCAATAAGTGCTTACATGAAATTACTGCATCTGTATCCGGATAATACGGCCGCTTATTATTACTCAGGGATCAGTAAATACAAACAGAAAAAATTTGAGGAGGCCATCACTTTTTTTAATAAGGCCATTTATACAAAGGGTGGTTTTAATTCCGCTGATACAACAAGTGTTCAGGCACTCATCGACCTGAACAAGGATAATTTTGAAAGTGAGTCGGCTGAAATTGATATACCGACCCGGGAGATCCTGTTTGACCGGGGAATGGCCTACTATAAAACAGGCGAAATGAAAAATGCCTGCACTGATTTTGCTAATTGTGTTATTCAGAACTACAATACGGTTACCAGTCATTATATGATAGGTCTTTGCAAACCGGCGAGAAGAAATAAGAAATATGCCGGGGAATCTTTTCCGGAATCATCCCATGATGCTGACAGAATCCTGTCCAATACAGCGAAGAAGTAAGAATTTGCCCGCCTGATGAATTTGAGTTAAGATTGTAGCCGGATTTACCTTTCCTTTAACCTCTCCCCAACGAATTTGCATGAAAAGAAGCTATTACATTGTCGGACTGATTATGCTTACTTTTTTCGTCATTTCTTTCCTGACGAATGTTTTCGACCCGCTCATTCCGGATATGATCAAGGGCTTCAGCCTCAGCCTGACCCTGGTGGCCATTCTCCCTTTTGCTTTTTTTATCGCTTATGGTGTGATGTCAATTCCCTCCGGAATGCTTGTTGAAAAGTACAAGGAAAAAAAAATAATGGTTGCGGCATTTATAGTGGCATTTACGGGATCACTGCTGCTGGCCATTTTCCCCAACTATTTCTCTGCAGTCGGTTCTTTATTTTTGATTGGTTGCGGTATGGCGATGCTGCAGGTTGTCATCAACCCCCTCCTCCGTACAGCGGGCGGTGAAGAACACTATGCATTTTTTTCGATCCTGGCGCAGCTCATTTTCGGGCTCGCCTCTTCCATTACACCCCTGGTTTATTCCGGAATCGTATTGAAGCTGGAACAAAACAATCAGAATTTCTTTTTTTCAGCACTGCGGAATCATATCCCGTCCGGCCTGCCCTGGATTTCCATGTATTGGATATTTACGGTCATTTGCCTTTTGATGATTCTTATTCTGCTCATTTCGCGCTTTCCCAAAGTCGTACTGAAAGCCGATGAAAAAGCCGGCGCGATGAAAATTCATATCCGGTTATTTAAAAAACGCGTGGTTATTTTATTTTTTCTAGCCATATTTTGTTATGTGGGGACAGAACAGGGTGTTGCAATCTGGATTTCAAAATTTCTGTTTGCCTATCATGAATATGATCCGCTGAAAAAAGGCGCAGAAACGGTGACCTATTTTTGGGCAATGATGACGGCTGGCGGCATACTGGGACTCTTCCTGGTTAAACTGATGGATAGCCGCTATGTTCTGATATTGTTTTCCGCTTTGGCAATTGTATGTTTAAGTGCAGGATTATTTGGGTCTGGGTCTGTTTCGCTCATTGCATTTCCACTGGTCGGATTTTTCGCTTCCGTGATGTATCCGATTATTTTCTCACTGGCCCTTAATTCGCTGGACGAACATCATGGATCTTTTTCCGGGATTCTCGTCACAGGCATTATAGGCGGTGCCATTATTCCGTTTGTAATCGGATGGCTTGGCGATCGTTTTGGATTGCGCGGTGGCATGTGTTTTATATACCTGACAATGGGTTTTATCTTAAGTATTGGTTTCTGGGCGAAGCCCATCATAAAGAATAAGACCATCAAATTATTTGGTACAAAAAAGACATCGGCACAAACATAGGGTCTACTCATGAATGATAAAAGAATTATCGGTATTGATCTCGGGGCGACGAATATCCGTGGTGGTCTGGTGAATGGTACGCGGTTGTCGGGACTAAACTCTAAGCGCATCAACAGCTCAGGTACCGTTGAAGAAGTGATGGGCGATGTGTTTGGCATTATTGACAATTTGATGGAAGCCGATGTAGCTGCCATCGGTATCGGCGTGCCCAGTGTAGTGGATGTTGAGCAGGGTATTGTATATGATGTGCAATACATTCCGTCGTGGAAAGAAGTGCATTTGAGAAAAATGATTGAAGCGCGTTACCGGGTTCCCGTGTTTGTGAATAATGACGCCAATTGTTTTGCTCTCGGCGAATATTATTTTGGGAAAGGTATAGGAAGTGAAAACATGATCGGGGTTACGATCGGTACGGGCCTCGGCGCAGGCGTCATCATCAGGCATCGTTTGTTTGCGGGTCCCAATTGCGGCGCCGGTGAATTCGGAATGGTGGAATATCTTGATCACTGCTATGAATATTACGCCAGCGGTCAGTTCTTTCAAAACGTATATAACACGGACGGCCAGGAAGTATTTGAAAACGCGAAAGCGGGAAATATGCAGGCTCAGCAACTATACAAAGAAATGGGGACGCATCTCGGGAATGCCATAAAATTAATCATGTACACGTATGATGCATCACTCATCATTCTGGGTGGCTCTGTCCGGGTTGCTTATCCGTATTTCCGGGAAACAATGTGGGAGCGTATCCATACGTTCGCATATCCCAAATCGATAGAAAATTTGCGAATTGAATTATCTGAACTGGAAAACAGCGGCATCCTTGGGGCGGCCGGATTGTATTATGATTTCGCCCAATGACCGATTCATTAACCTTTAAAAAACGCTGAACTTGAAAAAAAGAACAATTGTATTTATTCATGGTTTATGGATACATGCAAGCTCCTGGCAACCATGGATGAATTTCTTTCAGCAACAGGGTTACGAAACATTGAATCCGGGTTGGCCCGGCGATGCTCCTTCCGTTGCGGAATGCCGTGCTAACCCGCAGGCTATTGCCAACAGGGGTGTTACGGAAATTGCGGACAGTTTCGCCAATACCATTGCATCGCTCTCGGTACCACCCATTCTGATCGGACATTCTTTCGGCGGGCTCATCGTCCAGGTGTTATTGGGTCGCGGAATTGCAGCAGCCGGAATTGCCATTGATCCTGCTCCGATGAAAGGTGTATGGCAGTTGCCCTTTTCCGCATTGAAGGCATCTTTTCCGGTACTCGGCAATCCTTCGAATTTCAGGAAATCGGTGTCTCTCAGTTTTAATCAGTTCAGATATGGTTTTGCCAATGCGGTTCCGGAAGAGGAAGCGAAGGAACTTTACAATCGCTGGACAATACCAGCTCCGGGTCGTCCACTATTTCAGGCAGCGACGGCATCTTTCGCCGGCTCAGAGACAAAAGTAAATACGGCAAACAGAACAAGGGGCCCGTTACTCATTACTGGTGGCGAAGACGATCACATTGCACCTCCGGTTCTTGGCAGGGCTTCACTAAAGAAATATAATTCATCCGTAATCACCGAGTTCAAATTGTTCGATGCCCGGGGGCATTCGCTTATTATTGATCATGGATGGAAGGAAGTCGCTGACTACGCTTATGTCTGGTTGAACAGGCAGGGATTTTAGTTTAACTTATGATGCACCGCAATTTTTTGTTCGTTTGTATATTGATATTCGCTTCATGTGACCATCCGGATTTGCAAAAGGAAGATGAACGATCCATTGATTTTAGGAAAGATGAGTTTGGCTATGACCTTCAATTTCTAAAAAAACAGGACGAAGGACTGGTCGTATTAAAAGCCGGGGAATCGCAGGTAATTGTTTCCCCGAAATACCAGGCCAAGGTATTCACGTCGACTGCCAGGGGTGAACGCGGATTAAGTTTTGGCTGGATAAACTATAAGGCTTTTGAAAATAAAGTGAATACACATATGAATGCCTACGGCGGAGAAAACCGGATTTGGCTGGGTCCGGAGGGCGGAAAATTCTCTTTATTCTTTAAGCCGGGCAGTAAGATGATATATGATAACTGGAAAACACCTTCACCCGTTGATACAGAAAGCTGGAACCTGAAGAATAAGGACAGCACACAGGTAACCATGTATAAGGAAATGAAACTGGTAAATTACCAGGGCACCCGGCTGATATTAATGATCGACCGGACCGTTCAAATTTTGGATCGGCAGGAAATATTCCAAAGAACCGGTATAATAGAAAGAAATACGGTTGATGCGGTCGGATATGAAACGGACAATGTGCTTACAAATAAAGGAGATAAGGAATGGACTGCGGAAACAGGTATGCCGTGTATTTGGATACTGGACATGTTTAAACCATCACCCGCAACAATGATTGTGATGCCATTCCGGCATTCTGCAGGGGCAGATTTCAAACAGATTGCCACTACCAATTATTTTGGACAAATTCCCTCGGACAGGATAAAACATTATGACAGCATGCTGGTATTTAAAGCAGATGGAAAAAGCAGGGGTAAGCTTGGTATTGTTAGCAACCAAGCAAAACAAACAGCAGGCAGTTATGATTCCGTGAGTAAAGTCCTTACAATTATTAATTTTGACGTTGTTGGTCAGGCCCGATATCTGAATCAGGAATGGAATACAACGAAGCCTTCCTTTTCAGGGGATGCGGTAAACGCTTATAACGACGGGCCTTTAGCCGACGGGAGCCAGATGGGGCCATTTTATGAAATCGAGAGCGTATCCCAGGCTGCCTTTTTAAAACCGAACAAATCTATTATTCACAAACATTCCGTTTTTCATTTCGCCGGAAATGAAAAAGCATTGAACGAAATAGCCGTTCAGCTGCTTGGCATTTCTTTGAATAATATCAACAAAACATTTTCGCATGAAGGTGTTAATTAAAAAAGTCTGACGGAATGTTCTGATAACAGACCGGTCTTGTAAACCTGTAGATGGAAGTGGTTCCCACTGAAGTGACCCTGCTGTCGGTGGTGGCCGGAAAAGGGCCGCCGTGAACCATCGCGTGACATACTTCCACCCCTGTTGGAAAGCCATTCATTACTAACCGCCCAACCTTTTGCGTCAGCCGGTCCATTAATTCTTTCGCCTCCCTGTAATCATTTTCCGCGGCATGTATCGTGCCTGTCAGCTGGCCCGGCATACGCTCAGCCAGCTGATACATTTCATTATAATCATCCGCCAGTACAGCCAGCGTGGAAGGTCCAAAAACTTCTTCAAAATAATCTGAATGCTGCAATACCTGCTTTGCACTTGTAGAAAGGATGAAGGGTTGAATCCGGGTCTCCGTTTTTTTGGTGACAGCGGTGGCACCCGGCAATGTCATTTCCCTTTCAATTCCTGTTTCGTAAGCCTCGGCTATTCCTTTTGTCAGTAAAGGATGGACCTCCGTGGCGGACATTGCATCTGCGAGTTTTTGTATAAACAATTTGCTTTCCCTGTTATTCAGGAATACAGACAAACCCGGATTCGTGCAAAATTGTCCCGAGCCAAGCGTTACAGACTGTGCAAATTGCTTTGCAAGCGCTTCGCCTCCCTGTTTCACAGCTTCCGGTAAGAAAAAGACCGGGTTCACGCTTCCCATTTCAGCATATACCGGGATGGGTTCTTTTCTTCGTACTGCCAGATCATACAGGGCTTTACCTCCCTTATATGAACCCGTAAACGCAACCGCTTTTATCAGTGGATTTGTAACAAGCATTCCGCCCAATTCATGAGAAAATCCATGCAGCATGGAGAATACGCCATCCGGCATACCCGTATCCAGCGCCGCTTTCGCAATGCTGCGGCCAACCAGCTGGCAGGTGGCCGGATGTGCAGGATGTGCTTTAAATACTACCGGGCATCCGGCTGCCAGTGCAGATGCCGTATCACCACCCGCCACCGAAAATGCAAGTGGAAAATTACTGGCACCAAAAATGGCTACAACACCGATCGGGGTCTGTAATTGTATGATCTCTGGCCGGGCCACAGGTTTTCTATCCGGCAGCGCCTCATCGACGATTTTTTTATTCCAGTTGCCATCCAGCAACAGCCGGGCAAAGAGTCTCAGCTGACTAGTAGTCCGGCTTCTTTCTCCCGCAAGTCTGGCGATGGGCAAAGCTGTTTCTTCATGTATGACCTGCAGCAGATCGTCTCCCAAAGCTTCGAGATTGGCAGCTATGGCTTCCAGAAATAAACTCCTCCGAACTGCTGTGGTTTTCCGGTAAGCCGGAAAGGATTTGTGTGCCAGTACAATGGTCTCCACAATTTCCGTCGGGGTCGCCTCCTGAAACGCCGTGGGCAGTAGCATGCCGGTAAGTGGATTCAATGCATGAAAAGTTGCTCCGTTACTTTGAGCGTTCCGATAGCCGATAATTTGCGAAGACACAATTTCCATCATTCAACAACATTTTGCAGGGTGCCGATCTCATCAATTCGGATCGTTATTTCATCACCGCTTTTTAAAGTAAAATTATTTGGGGGTACCAGACTGGTACCCGTCATCAATAAACAGCCGTGCGGAAATGAGCATTCCCGAAATAAAAATTCAACCAGTTCTGTATGACCACGTTTCATTTTGTTTATAACCACTTCATCTGAATACATTATTTCGGCATTTCTTCTTATCTGCATGCCGATCTTTGTCGCAGGAGAAATGGGACCGGGTGTCACATACATACATGGGCCAACCGCCGCGGAGCCGTCATAACTTTTTGCCTGCGGAAGGTACAACGGATTTTCTCCCTCGATACTTCTGCTGCTCATATCATTACCTATAGTATATCCAATGATATTCCCCTTTTTATTTAAAATCAGGGTCAATTCCGGCTCGGGTACATTCCAAGTGGAATCTTTTCTGATTCTGACTTTTCCACCCGGCCCAACGCAACGATATGCCGTCGCCTTGAAAAATAATTCGGGTCGCACGGCATCGTACACTTTATCATAAAAACTCCCGCCTCCGGTATCTTTGGATTCTTCCATACGTGCATCCCTGCTTCTGGTATATGTAACGCCTGCCGCCCATATTTCCTGGCTTTGAATGGGTGCCTGTATGGATAATCCATCCAGCATATCAATCGGACCCAGTGGCTTTGCTCCGGCTGCCTCGGCTTCAATCGATTTGTAAAAATCATCCTGATTTATGAATGCATCCCATGATTCGTGTCTGGAAGCATAGATGGTTCCGTGGGATTCAATTAATATGTTGGTATCGGTTTTATATATTTTCATATATTTTAAACTGGAATTATTGTCAGATTCCCCCAAAGTCCAAAGCGAAAGTAGGGAACTTTTGCGTGGCAGGATCTCAGTTCAGGAGCATCCCGATGATAATAGCCAACTGCATTGAAATAGAATTATTTTTGTATCAACTAAACGAATTATTATGAGAAAATATATCACTGAGTTTATCGGCACCTTTTTTCTGGTATTGACAATCGGAATGGTTGTGATCGGTGGAAAGGGTGACTTTGCGCCCCTTGCCATTGGCTCTTCATTAATGGTAATGATTTTCGCAGGCGGTCATATTTCAGGAGCACATTATAATCCTGCAGTCACACTGGCTGTACTCATTCGTGGAAAGATAACACCGGGTGATGCCTTTGCTTATATGATTTCGCAAATATTAGGCGCTGCGGCGGCATCCCTGGCTGTCATGTATCTGCTAAATGATAAGGTTCCCGACACGGCGGCAGAAATGGCCAACACAACCAAGGGACTGCTATCGGAATTACTGGGTACTTTTGCACTGGCTTTTGTTGTACTGAATGTGGCCACTGCCAAAGGAACGAATGGCAATAGTTTTTATGGACTGGCGATCGGCTTCACTGTTTTAGCCATGGCTTTGGCATTTGGCGGGGTATCCGGTGGAGCATTTAATCCTGCGGTAGCTTTTGGCATCAGTCTGCTGAAACTGGCATCCTGGACCAATATCTGGGTATACCTGGTTGGTTGTTTTGGAGGCGCCGCTCTGGCCGCCATTGTGTTCAGGATCTGTAATCCCGATGATAAATAATTTGCGACCGCACTGTCATCAGCCGCTCATTCCGACGCTCGGAAATCTGAAATCCGGCGTTTCGGGGAATGGATTGGATTGAATCAAAATTACCTGTATTTGAACTAAAAGTTGCATCCTTCATTTTTGACATGGTTTAGTTTTGAGTAAACTTTTAAAACTTTAAAAATACTACCATGTCAGTTTTAGTTGAAGATTTACGGATTCCCGCTCTTGAGGAACTTGCTTCCAAAATCAGAGGTGAAATCATTCTTCCCGATGATTCAAATTACGATGAAGCAAGAAAGGTTTACAATGCCATGATAAATAAGCGTCCGGGCATGATTGTGAAGTGCACCGATGTTGCCGACGTGATTCATGCCGTAAACTACGGCAGGGAAAATAAATTAAATGTTGCTATCAGAGGGGGTGGTCATAACGGAGGCGGCCTGGGGCTGGTCGACGGCGGTTTGGTCATTGATTTGTCGGGGATCAAATTTGTGCGGGTGAATGCAGATAAAAAAACAGTCCGGGTCGGCGGAGGAAATGTCTGGGGGGAAGTTGATCATGCAACGCATGCATTCGGACTCGCCGTTCCGGCAGGAATTATCTCTACAACAGGTGTCGGCGGGTTGACGCTGGGCGGGGGAGTGGGATATTTGTCAAGAAAATACGGCCTCACTATTGACAATTTGCTGGAAGCGGATATGGTATTGGCAGACGGGAAATTCGTTACAGTAAACGCCAACCAGCATACGGATCTGTTTTGGGCCATACGCGGTGGTGGAGGCAATTTCGGAGTAATCACTTCATTTAAATTCCAGGCCCATCCCGTCAGCACTGTTTTTGGAGGACCGACTTTGTGGCCAATTGAAAGGACAAATGAAATTATGGAATGGTATCACAAATTTATCCATAATGCCCCCGACGAATTAAATGGTTTTATCGCCACCATGGTCATACCTGGCCCTCCTTTTCCGGCACATCTTCATAATAAACAGTTTTGTGGAATCGTTTGGTGTTATGCCGGTGATCTGGACAAAGCGGATAAAGTTTTCAAACCGATACTTGACATGGATCCTCTGTTTGAACATATTGGACCGATGCCTTATCCGTCTGTGCAAAAATTGTTTGATGGCATGCTGCCGCCGGGTTTACAATGGTATTGGAAAGCTGACTTTTTTAATGAACTGGGGCCGGAAATCAGGAATACGCATTTACAATTCGGGTCTAAGATACCGACACCTCTTTCTCAGATGCATTTGTATCCCATCAGCGGAGCAGCCGGCAGGGTTGCAAAAGATGCAACTCCCTGGGCCTACCGGGATGCGAAATATGCCGGGGTCATTGTCGGCATCGATCCGGATCCAGCCAATGCAAATAAAATTACCAAATGGTGCAAGGATTATTGGGAAGCATTACATCCCTATTCATCAGGCGGGGCCTATTTAAACTTTATGATGAATGAAGGACAGGAACGCATAAAGGCAAGTTACAAACACAATTACGAGCGTTTGACAAAGATTAAAAGTAAATACGACCCGAATAATTTCTTCCGGGTGAATCAGAATATCCTGCCAAACGGAACCAACTAAGATTTTGCAGGGATTGAAAAAAAAGTCGAATTACAGTTTTGGAGTAATTTAATTGATATGAGCTGCTAACCATATGAACCCGCCACGGCCAGTGTGACTATTTTGGTACCACCCCTGTCATCTTTTATTGCAATGAAAGCCAACAGCACGGAGAAAAGCAGTGAACCGGCCATTAATATATAAGAAGTGCCGAATCCGCCGCTGTTTCCGTTAAAGTAACCGACAATATATGAACCTGCAAAAGATCCGAGTGCACCAAAACTGTTAATCAGCGCAATGGCTCCCCCTGCAACATTAGCCGGCAGAATTTCCACGAGACTGGCAAAGAAAGGACCGTAAGGGACATACATGGCCATGCCGGCTATGCTTAACAGCATGAATGAAATCCAGAAGTTATTCGTGCCTGTTAAATATAAACAGTAAAAGGCAAGCGCACCCAGCAAAAGGAACGGCCATACAAATGGTTTCCTTTTTAAAGTTTTATCGGAAAAATAAGAAGCAAAAAACATGGCAATCAAAGCCATTAAATACGGAACTGCAGACAACCATCCTGTTTTTACAATTCCTATTCCGGGTGCTGCATTGAAAATGGACGGAAGCCAGATCACAAATCCATACATGCTGAAGCTCCATAAGACATACAGCAGGCATAGTAATACAACCGTCCTGGACTTAAAGGCAGTGACATAATTTTTAACCGGTTTGATGCTCAATTGCTCTTTTTGTAAGGCATCTTCGAGTAATTTCTTCTCCTCCGGGTCGAGCCACAATGCTTCTTCCGGCTTGTCCTGTATGACCTTCCACCAGATAAAAGCCCATAGTACGGCCGGAATACCTTCCCAGATGAACATCCATCGCCAGCCGACCGTATGGATTAGATAACCTGAAATAACAGACATCCAAAGCATGGATACCGGATTACCAAACATCAACAGCGTATTCGCCTTTGAGCGTTCCTTCCTGGTAAACCACCTGCTTAATAACAAAAACAGGGAAGGTAGTACTGCGCTTTCAGCCAGACCCAGCATGAATCGGATGACAAGTAAAATTTTTATATTAGTTATCAGACCGGTCGATGCCGCGAACAGGCCCCACAGGATAAGCGACCAGAAAATTAATTTTCTGGCGGACCGGTTGGCAGCATACAATGTCCCGGGGATCTGAAAGAAAAAATACCCAAGAAAAAACATGGATCCCAGTAATGAGGATATGGTTGCAGAAATATGAAGGTCACGGGCCATACCGGCGGCGGCCCCAAATCCAATATTTGCCCGGTCAAGATAAGCGAGGCTGTAGGTGATAAACACGACAGGTATAATATGGTACCATCGGGAGGTAGCTATTTTTCCTTTCTTTGCCATTATAATTATTACAAATCTAACCATTAGCCAATAACCGGCATGCGTAATATTCCGATGAGATTATTACTATATTAGTAACCCTTCATAAATGGTATCCTGACCTTTCGGGTTTTATTGTAATTCAGATAAAAATGAATTAACTTATATGGATAAAATGAATTTATCATGAAAGATGATCAATTCAGAATAAGTGAATTCAAAAAGGCATTGCGTCAGAACGTTCAAGGAGGGGTGGTTGACTTGGATAAAATCTATCTCCACAAGTTTAATGTTCAAATTCATCGTTACGAGGACATTTTACGCAACTCAAGAATGGCGTCGCCACCGAACAGGTGGTCGTACTACCGTATATGTCTGGTAAAACGTGGAGAGGGTGAATTACTGACCGGTATCCATAAGTTCAAAGTCAGAAAAAATACACTGTATATTATCCCTTCTCGAGTGATAACGTCGAGCAAAAACTGGACAACGGATACTCAGGGATATGTCCTTCTGTTTAATATCGAATTCTTTTTGCAAAATAATTTTTCGCATCAGTTTATTTTCAGCAAGAAAATATTGAATGCAGCCACGCAGCCGCAGATTTATCTTACAGATGATCAGGCGGAAGAATTTACACAGATATTTGAAAATATACTGTTCGAAAAAAAACATCGGGAAACTGTCAATTATGAGCTGATCGCTGTTAAGATCCTTGAACTGCTGATTCTCAGTGAACGGCTTTTTGAAGAACAACATGGTGTAAAGGAAGATTTCACATATATTGAGATCATTGACCGGTTTGTTGATTTGCTTGACAATCATTTTGCTTCTGAACACTCAGTCAGTTTTTACGCAGAACGCCTGGCAATACATCCCAATCACCTGAACGCACTAATTAAAAAGCATACCGGATTGTCTGCTAAAGAATCCATTCAAAACAAACTTTTACTGGAAATAAAATACCTCCTTCATTCAACGAAACTTCCCATCAAGCAGATATCCAGTCAGATGGGGTTCAATGACCCGAATTATTTTACGACTTTTTTTAAAAGGTCTGAAAATTTATCTCCGGTCAGTTACAGGTCAGCATTTGTTTGAAAACTGAAGAAACTGATTTGATTTACCAAGATTCATTCTTCTTCTATGTATGATCTTTACGTCGCTTAAGAATGAATCAGATAAATATACTTTTTGTCGATGATCATCCCCTGATCAGAAAAGCCTGGAAGTTTATATTAAAACAGGACCCCCGTTTTAATTTGATCGGTGAATGTGACAATGGTGAGCAGGCTGTTTTAATGACAACCCAATTATGTCCGGATATTGTTATCATGGATATCCGCATGCGTGGTATGAGCGGTATTGAAGCCACGCAGCTAATCCGAAAAAACTGTCCGAATGCGAAAATTATCGGCCTGTCATACCACATACTGCCGGAATATGCAGAGGAAATGATAAGAAACGGCGCGATGGGGTACCTGACCAAAATTTCTTCAAGGGAAGAGATCTTTAAAGCAATTTTAGAAGTTCAGAACGGAAAAACGTATATCTGCGAGGAAATGGCCAACCGGCTTTCCTGAGTTCATTGAACGCTCCCCATACCGGCCGCTGTAATTCTTTCATCTTTCACATGGCTCTTCAAACCAGGTACATGTAAGACGTTCCTGCTTTTCCTTCATCTTATTACTTCCAGTGTAAACGGACGCCCGATCTACCGTATTCATCCGCTGCCTGCCAAATGCTGTCATTTTCTCCCGTTCACTTAAGCAACCACGCCGGATATATGGCCACCTGAATATTCATTTGGAGCCGCAATACTTTTATATGAGCAGTCTGCCGAAACGGACCGCCACTAAAAATTTTCTTTTAAACCTTTCCTAAACGGACAATGACATGAAACACATAAAATTTCTCCTTCAGGCTGTTATTTGCAACCGGAAAAAAGTAAAATGGGCTTTTGTGGCTCTTATGATATCAGCGTTGGGTTGTTCAAAGAGTAATCCTCCCGGGTACAGCGGCTCCCCGTCTGGTGGAACAACGGGTGGCGGAACAACCACAGGCAGCGGCAGTAACCCGTTACTATCAAAAGAAGTGTTGGTAGCCAAAAATGCAGCCGCTGCAGATGAAGACAGCATAGTGACTCTTTTTACTTACGATGGCAACAAAAATCTTACACAGACGGAACAGACAACCTTTTCTAACATTGCGGGAGCTTCGCTAACCATCTCCATCACTTACCATTTTACTTATTCAAACAAACTGATTTCGGGTTTTACAGGTACGGTGGACCAAACCTATCTGGATGCCGGTCAGACTTTCAGCTCCAATTCACAAATAAGTAGTGTGTTCCATGCAAGCGGTAGCCGAATCGATTATTATGTACAATCAGTCAGCACCTCCGGTTCTGCTCCACTTCCGGTTACTCTGGAAACAGGCAACGACAGTGCAACGCTGACCTATGACGCGAGTGGTAATCTGTCAACGTTAAATATTTATCAGCTGTCTCAGGGGTCATCGGAATACCAACAGATTTCGCAGCAGAATTTTACATACAGCAATGGAAACCTTTCTAAATCTATTAATGTGGAATCGGTGTCAGGTATTGTCACAAATACGGTTACTTCCCTGTTTCAGTATGACAGTAAAATCAGCGCTGCACCCATTTTTATCGTTCCGGGCGTACCGGTCAACAGCACGAACGATCTGTCCTCGTCAACCCAAACCACCACGGGCCTGAATGCTCAGACCATCAGCACGACATACCAGACAAATTACAATTCAACCAACCAGCCGGTTAATTCCTTAGCTGCCCTGACGATAACACCGCAAAACCCGGAAAATATTGCGACTGAAACCATTACGTATACTTACTAACATCAATTACCAGATCGACCTTAAAACGAATTGGCATCATGAACAGATCAAAACATTTAATTATTGTAACAGTTCTTTTTACCGGAACATTTTTTTCATCCTGCAAAAAATCCAGCACACCTCCTCCGGGCCCCGGACCGGGTCCGTCCCCTTCAGGCTCCCTGTCCATTCAGTCCATTTCACAGGACTCAGGACCCGATTCCACCCAGGTGGTTATCGTCGGCGGGGGCTTCAGTGCGGTTGCTTCAGAAGACAGTGTTTTCTTTAACGGACACCATGCTGTCATACAAAATGCCAATGATTCTGTTTTGGCAGTACTGGTGCCGGTTCGCGCGGGAACCGGTACTGTATCAGTCAAAGTAAATGGAGTTACGGCTACGGGTCCGGTATTTACATACCAGTATACAACAACGGAAATCCTATTTGCGGGAAATGGTAATATCAATGGGGTTGACGGCCAGGGAAGAGCAGCCAGCTTTTTTCTTCCCACCGGGATTGCGATGGAATCCAACGGTTATCTTCTGGTGATGCAGGCAGCTGACGGAAGAGTCCGTTCAGTCAGCCCTTCAGGACTGGTGGGATCGCTGGCAACTGCATTTATGCCAACCATTGATCTCAACAGGGGATTCCCTGGTGTGTTCATGCAGAATATCGAAAGCATCTCCTTTGATAATTCCAGTGGCCGGGTATGGGTGGGTGATCCGGGTGACAATTCGGTGTCTTATTTCAATGTTTCAGGATCGGATGTAGTTACCAGTCTGGTAGACAGTATTCATAATATATCCGGTACAGACAAAGGCAAGATCAGCACATTTGAGTTTCCTACAGGCGTTGCGGCAGCCAATGGTGAGCTATACATCGTGGATAATGAGACGAATAACATGCAGATCATTAATAATGGAAAGCAGATTTATTCTGTTCTGAAGAGCGGTACTGCCGCGATCCGCGGCATTTTAAACGCTCCTTGCGGAATTGCTGTAGATGCCAGTCAGAATCTTTATATCGCAAATGCCGGTGGAAATAATATTCTCAAAATAATAAATGACAGCGTAGCATCGGTCTTTGCAGGTAGCGGAGCCAAGGGATCAAGCGATGGCACGGGCACGGCGGCCAGTTTTTTTTCACCACAGGCCATCACTGTGGATAGTTCAGGAAATCTGTATGTTTCAGATACCTATAACCAGCATGTGCGCATGATCAGCCCCTCCGGGATAGTGATTACGTTTCCCTATCAGATCTCTTATCCGGCAGGGCTGGCAGTAGATCCGGGTGGCAGTACTTTATTTGTGGCAGACGCGGCAAGCTGTGTAATTTATAAAATTTCGATTCAGTGACCCTGGCCGGAGTAAAATTCAATTATACCTGAACAACATTTAATTTTATAGAAAGCGACGTTTGAAAATAGTTTGGATTTATATCATATTATTATTTTTGGCGGCACCGGCTTCATCACAGGTTTTTCCGGACCTTAAATTTTCACACCTGACAGACCGGGACGGACTATCTAATGATAATGTAATATCCATAACAGCAGATCGCGATGGGGTCATTTGGATTGGTACGGAGAATGGACTCAATCGCTTTGACGGGTACGGGTTTAAAAACTATTATACTATACCTGGCGACCCGGGATTCATACCCAATGGTTTCATATCACAGATTGTACCGGATGACAGGAATAATTTATGGATCTCCACGACGGAAGGGATTTTTTATTTCAATACAAAGACCCATCATTCAAGAGTTTTCAAATCGAATCCTGGTGACAGCGGAACTTTTAGGAATCATCACCGCCCGATTATATATCTGGATTCAACCCAGCTTCCCTGGATCAATACCTATGACGGACTCTATCATTTCACTGACAGCATTCACTATGAAAGAACAAACAAGGGGATCATGGCCCATTCCTATCTCGCCAAAAAAGAAACCCATGTGTATTCCGACTTTATAAAGGACAAAGCCGGGCAATACTGGTGCTAT
>Ga0206929_1037_pt1 | contig 35885 bp, 38 predicted proteins | sample Alteio_BWOrgHeat_19_FD_152929 | JGI IMG/M metagenome (GOLD analysis project Ga0206929, IMG submission 152929) | Enriched cells from forest soil in Barre Woods Harvard Forest LTER site, Petersham, Massachusetts, United States -... | ecosystem: Environmental > Terrestrial > Soil > Temperate forest >...
CCCCTGCCCGCAAAATATCGGCTGAGGAGCTTGCGCCTGCAATTGCCATTTTAGAGAACTGGGGATTAACTGTTAAATTAGGGCGAAACATTTTTGCAGCCGAGAACCAGTTTGCCGGCAGTGATAAACAACGTGCTGTCGACTACCAGGATATGCTCGATGATAAAAATGTGAAAGCCATTATATCTGCCCGTGGCGGGTATGGTGCCGTTCGTATCATTGATAAATTAAACTTCACCTTATTTAAAAAGAACCCGAAGTGGATAATAGGATACAGTGATGTTACAGTTATGCATAGCCATGTACATGCAAATTATGGCACGGAAACATTGCATGCAACAATGCCTATTAATTTCAATAAAGATGCTGAATCAATCAAGCTTCTTGAAAAAGCATTGTTCGGAAAAGCACTAAATTATACTACTCCCTGGCATAAATACAACAAAACAGGAACCTGCAAGGGTGCTTTAGTAGGTGGTAATCTTTCATTGCTTTATGCATTGGCAGGTACTAAATCTGATATTAATACTGAGGGCAAAATACTTTTTCTAGAAGATCTTGACGAGTACCTGTATCACATAGACAGAATGATGATGCAATTAAAACGTTCGGGTAAGTTAGCAGGGCTTAAAGGTTTGATAGTCGGCGATCTTTCTGACATGAAAGATAATACAGTACCATTTGGCAAAACAGCTGAAGAAATAATACTCGATGCCGTTCAGGAATACAAATATCCTGTTTGCTTTGGTTTCCCCGCCGGGCACGGAACCAGGAACTATCCGCTTTTTTTAGGCAGAGAGATTGAACTTTCCGTAAAAGAAAAAACCTCCCTCAAACTTCTTTGAGAGAGGTTCTTTATATAAATAGCTAAGATTATTTTCCGTCGTCTTTCCTGTCTACTTTATTGTAGCCTGCAGGAATAGCAAATGTACCGTCAGACACGCTGCCAGCCTTTACTAATGTTGCTTTCATTGAACCCTTAGCAGCACCTGCCATATCTGTTTCAGTAGCTTCCATTGGGAACATACCAGCAGTTTTAGGAATTGCCTTGTAGTATTCAGAGAACTTATCCTTACGGTTAAGAATATCCATCATAGGAACAAAGAAATCAAAGCCTCCGCTTGCAACCCAGAAAGAAACCTTTAATCCTTCTTCAGCGTCTTCCACTACAATTTCTTCGCATTTGTAACCATTGATAGTTTTAGATTTTCCGGTTTTGTTCACCTTAGGTGTACCAGCAGGCTTTACAGGTGCAGGAGAAGGTTGATCAAAATATGTATGACGGAAAGGAGCGCTTAACGCAGTGGTTTTCTTAGAACTTAAATCAATAAGGAAATAACCTTGGTCGTTATTTGTCTTTGGATCTGTATTGGTGATCTTAATGTGATTACCTTTTACATAATAGAAGTAATAGGTTGTATCAACATTGTTATACATCCAGAAATCGATCTGGCCTTCAAAAGGTTTTTGTCCAAATGCAGCTCCTGCAAAAAGCACAAGTGCAGCTGAAATAGAAAGTAATTTTTTCATGTTTGGTTTATTTTTTTACCGGTTATAGTGCACTAAATTAGTTTTTTTTTACAATATCCATACAATCAGCCTAAAAGCAATACTTATATTCGCAATATGAACGACAAACAGAAAACCGGAACCGAAGGTGAATCAAGGGCTGCAGAGCACTTACGAAGCTTAGGTTACGAAGTTTTGGAAATGAATTGGAGATTTGGCCAGGAAGAGATAGATATAATTGCACGCGATAAAGGTTTTTTAGTGGTGGCAGAAGTAAAAACACGTTCAACCAATTATTTCGGTGAGCCGGAAGCATTTGTGAACAAACAAAAACAAAGGCATTTAATTAAAGCCGCCGGAGCTTATATTGATAAACATAATTTGAATTTAGAGGTCCGGTTTGATATTGTATCAGTTCTTAAATCGGGCGATAATTATAAAGTTCAGCATATTCCTAACGCATTTTATCCATTAGTAAAGTAACCTATGTCACAATATCTTTTACCCTTGCACATCATATTTGTAGTAACCTGGTTCGCAGGTTTATTTTACATAGTGCGTTTATTCGTTTACCATACCGAAGCTGAAAAGAAAGCTGAACCTGAGAAAAGTATTTTGCAGGCACAATATAAAATTATGGAACGCCGCCTGTGGTATGGCATTACATGGCCATCTGCAATTTTGACATACGTATTTGGCTTCTCGCTCATTTACCATTTATATGGTATGAGTATTCCGGCTTGGTTACTTATAAAACTCTGCTTTGTATTTGGCTTAACACTTTATCAATTACAAAATCAGGTAATATTCAGCAAACTACAGAAAGATAAAATTACATGGTCATCGGGCCAGTTGCGTATGTGGAATGAACTGGCTACAATATTTTTAGTGTCTATTGTATTTATAGTAACCATGCAGGATAAGCTTAGCTGGATATGGGGCGTTATAGGTATTCTGCTTTTTGGATTTATGATGTGGGGCGCTATTGCCATTTATAAAAGAGCAAGAGAAAAAAAGGAAAAGAAATAATATTTTACTATGGCTGAAAAACCTTATGTAGTGGTAGGTGCAGGGCTTGTAGGCTCACTGCTTTCTATTTATCTTTCAAAACGCGGATACAAAGTAGAAGTATTTGAACGACGTGATGACCTGCGTAAAGCAAAGATATCAGTTGGAAAATCGATCAACCTGGCATTAAGTGATCGTGGCTGGAAAGGCTTGCAGGGTGTAGGCATTGCTGATGAAATAAGAAAGATTGCTATACCTATGCATGGACGCATGGTGCACGATAAAGAAGGAAAGACTACTTTTCATGCATATGGGAAACAGGGACAGGCAATATACTCAGTATCTCGCGGCGGGCTTAATTGCCTATTGATGGACCTTGCTGAAAAACATGGAAGCAAAATTCATTTTAACCAGCGCTGCAAGGATATTAATTTGAAAGATGCTACTGTAACCCTTGAAGATTTTGTTTCTAAAAAAGAAAATCATATTGCTGCAACACGCATTTTCAGTACCGATGGAGCTTTTTCTGCCGGGCGTTTGCAATTGCAATTATCAACCGACAGGTTTGAATATTCACAGCATTACCTCAATTACGGATATAAGGAATTGGTAATACCACCAACAAAGGATGGTGGCTTTGCAATGGAAAAAGAATGCCTGCATATATGGGCACGCGGCACTTATATGATGATTGCCTTACCTAATATTGATGGCAGTTTCACCTGTACATTGTTCTTTCCGTTTGAGGGAAAAGAATCATTTGCTGCATTAACAGATCGTGATAAAGTGAATACGTTCTTCAAAGAAGTTTTTCCTGATGCGGTGCCATTAATGCCAACGCTGCTGGATGACTTTTTCAATAATCCTACTTCATCATTAGTTACTGTAAAGTGTTACCCATGGTCGTACTCCGATAAATTATTATTGCTTGGCGATGCGGCACATGCTATTGTACCTTTCTTCGGACAGGGTATGAATTGCGGCTTTGAAGATTGCACCGTTTTTGAAAAGTTGCTCGATGCACATTTAGAAAATGGCACAGAAGAGGACTGGAAGAGAATATTTGACGAAACACAAAAAGCACGCAAGCCCAATTCAGATGCTATTGCAGACCTTGCTGTTGCTAACTTTATAGAAATGCGCGATCTGGTAACCCACCCAGATTTTATTTTACAAAAGAAGATTGAAGCTCACTTCAGTTCACTGCACCCTGATATGTGGATTCCTCTTTATGGCATGGTAACCTTTACAGATCTGCCGTATAGCCATGCATTAAAGCAAGGGCAAAAACAAGATGCCATTATGAAAAAAATATTAGCTACAGCTGACATAGAGGCTAAGTGGAATTCAGCCGAGGTAGAGCAAATGATGATGAAACTGGTGAAGGAGAGTTAAGTAAGCATAACAACTAATGAAACCACAAATAAAATACTTATTGCAAACATTAAGTTATTATGGCATTGTAGCCATAGTAACATACATCTTTCATTTAATCGCTCCAAGTGATATGTGCAATCCTGGGCTTGATGTCATTTTTTTAATCTTCATTGCCCCACTCATTACTCTTGTTCTACTAGTACGCAATGTATATCAATTCTTTAAGGGCAAAAAGGAATATTCGTATTCGTTAATAGCTCATACTCTGGTGGTAATTTTATTTGTTGTTTTTATAGTCTTTAAGATATATATGGAAGGTAGGGTAGTTAATAATTCCGTTTGATTTCGAAATTAAAAGAAAGTTGGAGCATGCTTTAGCGTATAGTATGTCACTAAGTTTTTGCATATTATAATCATAATTCTATATTTGCCCTAACATTAATCTCCCTGAAAAATGAAAAAACTGCAAAGTCTTGTTGTAATCTGTTCCGTTTTATTCTCGGTAAACCAATTGAAAGCACAGGCATTTGATGATGGTAAAAATTTAATTTCCGCAGGCTTTGGATTCCCCGCAACGTCTGTTATAACTCAGAATCTTCCCACTTATCAGAACGAGTTGAACTATAATTATAAAAATTATGGAACTATCGTTTTAAAATTCGAACATGGCCTGGTAAAGTACTTTGGCGTTGGCCTTAACCTTGAATATTCCAGCGCATCGCTTGGATATGATTATACTCAGCCAAGGACTTTCAATACAGATACAACATACCATGTAAATATTAACAATAGTTTAATTGCAGGGTATTTAAGATTAAATGGTCACTATCCTATTGGTGATCACCTTGACATTTTTGCCGGTTTTGGCTTGGGGTACGCATACCAACTAAATAACTACAGCGATAATAACCCTGACAATACCGGTAAGAACACTAAAACCCAATCGTTTCAATTCGATTGGCAGTTTACTCTAGGCTTACGCTATATGATCAAACCACACTTTGGTCTTTTTGCTGAGGTTGGCAAGGCTACTACAAGCGTGCAAATGGGTATAACATTTGGCTTGTAAATCAAAAGCAGGGTTTTCAATATTTTACCAGGCTATTTAGTTTCCGCTGATGCTCGAAATAACACTATAGCCGTAAGATTTCCCTTTATCAGTATATGTCTCAGAACGTACTTTGCCAATATTTTGTGCGTAAAACTCCACTACATGAAAAACAGTCGAACTGATAGCAGTTTTCATGGTTTGATCTGATGTTATTTTCACACACTTAAAGGTACCCGCTGGGGTTGTAATGGTGGTATCGCATATCACCTTAATATTACTTGAAGTGTTGGTAATAGTAAAATTACCCATGCCCAGCTTCACAAAATTAGGATCTGTACTGGTCATATTAATGGTCATGCTGCCACCTTTCAAAGTCATTCCTGGGGTAAGGTTAGATGGAAACTCTAAAAAATCGCCGGTTACGGTTGTAGTTGTATTGGGCCTGCTTTGGGGTTCAGCACCAGAGGCCATATTCAGGTAAAATATTCCGTTTTCACATTTAGCATCAAATGTGCATTCATTTGTTTGCTTGTCTTTGTCATCAAAATGGGTGCTTTTTACCGACAAACTAAGCGTGCTTCCTGTAGCATTACTGCTTAAAACGGTTTGCACAGTGCGGCCGGTTTGTTTACCTTTATCGTTATATGATCTCCGCTCAATTTGAGCGCCTTGCTTAACGGGGAAATATGGCTTACATGAATCATCAGCAGATTTAAATGATGCGCTAAAGGCAGCCAGGGCAATAACAGAAAGGGCTAATAAGGTATTTTTCATAGGTTTTTGTTGATTAGGGATGGCAATATTAAAACTATTTCAGAAACGCAGCTCATTATCAAAAAAGAGGGTGAAATCAACAAAATATCTATTCATGCCCCAGAAATAGGCGAAAAAACAATAAAAAGGCGTTTTTCGGAAAGAATAAAATATTACCTTTGCACCCCTTATAAAAAAATGGAACCAACAGTTAAAATATTTTCAGGCAGCGGCCACCCGGTTTTAGCAAAAAAAATTGCTGAAAGCTATGGTCAGTCGCTTGGAAAAATGAGCGTGATCCACTTCAGCGATGGGGAATTTGAACCTTCGTATGAAGAGACCGTTCGTGGCTGTTCGGTATTCATTGTACAAAGTACACATCCACCGGTTGACCACTTTTTTGAACTGCTTTTAATGGCCGATGCTGCAAAAAGAGCATCTGCAAAACAAGTAGTGGCTGTAATGCCTTACTTTGGTTTTGCCCGCCAGGACAGAAAAGATAAGCCACGCACTGCTATTGGTGCAAAGCTTATGGCCGACCTGCTTACCACTGCCGGTGTTACACGTATTATGACAATGGACCTGCATGCTGACCAGATTCAGGGTTTCTTTAATGTTCCTGTCGATCACTTATTTGCCTCATACCTCTTCCTGCCTTATATACAAAGCCTTAAATTGCCTAACCTGACTATTGCATCACCCGATATGGGTGGTTCGAAAAGGGCTAACGCTTATGCCAACTTCCTGAAATCGGATATAGTTATTTGCTACAAACAGCGTTCAAAAGCTAATGTAGTAGATAAAATGACCGCTATAGGAGATGTGGAAGGCCGTGATATTGTTCTGCTTGATGACATGGTTGACACAGCCGGTACACTTACCAAGGCGGCCAACATGATGATGGACAAAGGTGCTAACAGTGTACGCGCACTTTGCAGCCATGCCGTATTATCAGGTAAGGCGTATGAGAACATTGAAAAATCACAGCTTACAGAATTAATAGTTACCGATACTATTCCGCTAAAGCAGGAATGCAGTAAGATCAAAGTATTGTCGGTAGCGCCTTTGTTTGCAGATATTATTAGTAAAGTTCATAATTTTGAATCGATAAGTAGTCACTTTGTATTTTAAAACTCGTTTATTATAAATTTCTATTCCAATGAAAACACTATCAATTAAAGGTACAGCAAGAAAAGCAACAGGCACAAAAGAAGCCATTTTAACCCGTAGAACAGGTCTGGTACCTTGTACATTATACGGCGGTAAAGAACAAGTGTTCTTTAACGTAGAAGAAAAGCAATTTGCAAAACTTCTGTATAGCCCGGATGCATACCTGGTAAATGTTGACATTGATGGAAAAGCAACCCAGGCTATTGTGCAGGAAGCTCAGTTCCATAAAGTTACTGATCATATTATGCACGTTGACTTTTTAGAAGCTGTTCCCGGTAAACAACTTACTGTGAAGGTTCCTTTAGTTACACACGGATCACCGGTTGGTGTGAAAATGGGTGGCAAACTGCAAGTGAAATTGCGTCGCCTGACTGTTAAAGGTTTGGTAAACGATATTCCTGATCACATTACATTAGAAGTAGGCCATATTAAGCTTGGTGAAAGTGTATTGGTAAAGGACATGAAGAATGAAAAGATCAAGTTCCTTGATCCTGCAAACTCTGCTGTATTAGCTGTTAGAACAACCCGTGAAGCTGCTCCTGCTGCTGCCGGTACTGCTGCTGTTGGTGCTGCTCCTACTGTTTCTGCTGCTCCTGCTGCGGGTGCTCCTGCTGCCGCTGCTGCCGCTCCAAAGAAGGAAGAAAAGCCAGCTGCTAAGAAATAAGTTGAGCATTGGACAGGTTCCTCATAGCAGGACTTGGTAATATTGGTGATGAGTATTTAGAAACGCGCCATAATATCGGTTTCAAAATAGTCGATGCCTTTGCCTTAAAGCATAAGGGTTCCTTTGATAACAACAGGCGCTACGGTGCCGTTGCTGAGGTATCTTTAAAGGGGAAACACATTATATTGCTCAAGCCTTCCACATTCATGAACCTTAGTGGTAAGGCCGTTCGTTATTGGCAAACCGAAAACAAAATACCATTGCACCACGTATTGGTAGTGCTCGACGATCTGGCACTACCTTTCGGCACTCTCCGTTTAAAAAGCAATGGAAGTGATGGTGGGCACAATGGACTTAAGAGCATTCAGGAGATCTTGAATACGGCCAATTATCCGCGCCTGCGCTTTGGTATCGAGAACAATTTCCCAAAAGGCGGACAATCAAATTACGTACTGGGTGAATGGACCAAGGAGGAAAACGCAAAGCTTCCGGAATATATTACTACAGCGGTAGAGACTATTGAAGCCTTCTGCCTGATGGGCATTGAGCGTACAATGAATACGTTTAATAAAAGAAAATAGAGTTTAACGAGCTGTATTTGTTCCTTCCGTCTTGGCCAGATGGAATGTAAAACCAATGTTAGCTATCCATTCATAGGCACCAAAACTTTGTGCTGCAGTTCCGTTGTTGCCATTGCCGCCCCACACCTTTAACCCGGAATAATTAGCATATACAGCATGATTGGAATATTCTATATAAGCATATTGGAAAAAGGTACAACGTATAAGGGCTTCTACACCTGTATTCCATCCGCCTAATTGAAAGTGGCCGTTGTTCCAGTTACCAAAGATCTCATCTGAAACGTGAGGCACATTAGGGCCAATGCCGAACTTAACCAGGCCATATAACACTACTTTATTGTCGTGAGAGGCATATATTGGCAGCTTGCGGGTAATATTAATATCGAACCAATTGGCACCATTATTAAGTTGCCAATAAAGTGTGCTATTATTAATGTTAATGGTTGTATCTACTTGTCTGCCGTTAAGTGTGCCTTTTATAGGTGAGTTACCGCCTTGCCAAACAACATACTTGGTATGGTCGAAACTTATTTCAATTCCCCATAATTGCTTCTCATCAAAAAAATAACCAATACGGTAGTTGTATTGGGGAATGGTAGGCTGTACATGAAAAAGATTGTTCCAGCCAACACGATCGTGGGCGTTAAGGTCTTCGTAGGTAAAGTTATTATTAAGCTGCGGCTGGTTTACGCTAATATTGCTTTTAGTATACCACTCGTGGTTATAGCCCCAGGAGCCATAGAAACGGCCATTATTTACTATCTTTTTGTGTTTGGAAGTATCAGTCTGTGCATGAGCAAATACATTAAACAAACAAACACCAACTAAAATAAGTAAGTACTTTTTCATAGCTATAAATGACGGCGCAAAGATAAGGTTAGTTGTCTACTAACGTGCCGATTTTCTCATCCTTTAGCAATCTTGCAAGGTTGCCCTTTTTATTAATGTCAAATACAATTATCGGCAGCTTGTTTTCTTTACAAAGGGTAAATGCAGTAAGGTCCATAATTTGCAGTCCCTGGTTATATGCTTCATCAAAGGTTATAGTATCATAGCGCTTTGCATTCTTGTCTTTTTCCGGGTCAGCCGTATAAATCCCATCTACACGTGTACCTTTTAAAATAACGTCTGCCTCAATTTCAATCGCTCGTAAACTGGCAGCTGTATCTGTTGTGAAATAAGGGTTTCCGGTGCCTGCACCAAAAATTACAACCCTGCCTTTCTCCAGGTGCCTTACAGCTCTTCTACGTATAAATGGCTCACAAATCTCCTTCATTTCAATAGCTGACATAAGCCTTGTAGGTATGCCAAGTTTCTCTAGCGATGCCTGCAATGCCATACTATTAATAATGGTAGCAAGCATTCCCATATAGTCTCCCTGCACCCTATCAATGCCATTTGCAGTTGCCTGTATACCTCTGAATATATTTCCACCACCAATTACAATTGCCACCTGCGCTTTTTCAGCAATAGCCGTTTTAATCTCTTCAGCATAATGCAATACAGCCTGTTGTTCTATACCAAATTGCTGGTTTCCCATTAAGGACTCACCACTAAGTTTGAGAAGTATACGTTTGTATTTCATGCTGCAAATTTTGCAAAAAAAAATCCTCCGTTGGGAGGATTTTAAAATTATTAACCTAAAGCGATTCTTTTAAAGCTCGTTACCTTGAGCTCCTTATCGTTATCCTGTAAGAATTGTTGAACAGTTTTCTTACTGTCCTTTATAAAGTCCTGGTTAAGTAATGTAGATTCTTTATAGAACTTATTTACTTTACCGATAGCAATCTTTTCAAGCATATTTTCAGGTTTACCTTCCTGACGAGCCTGCTCCTTAGCAATAGCCATTTCGCGGTCAAGCGTTTCCTGTGTTACATCGCTCTTATCAATTGCAATAGGAGCCATCGCTGCTATCTGCATTGATATTTCTTTGCCAACTTCAAGCGGTGTGGTTTTATTAAAACCTACAACACTTGCTAATTTATTTCCCGGATGATTGTAAGCAAAAACTTTTTCTGCAGTTACCTTTTCGTAACGCAATTCCATCTTCTCACCAATCTTTCCAACGTATTCAGTTATCTTCTTTTCAATGCTTAATCCATCAGCATAGGTTGCGGCTTTCAATTCATCAACCGATGAAAAGTTACCATTCAATGCAATGTTCGCAATATTATCTACCAACTTAATAAAGTCTTCGTTACGCGCTACGAAATCGGTTTCGCAATTCAATACCGTTACAATTCCTTTCTTGCCATCGGTTGAAACCTTTGCAATAACAACACCTTCTTTCGCATCGCGGTCGCTACGGTTAGCCGCTACTTTCTGGCCTTTTTCACGTAATATATCTATTGCTTTTTCAAAATCTCCTCCTGCTTCGGTAAGGGCTTTCTTACAGTCCATCATACCAGCACCGGTTTGTTGACGAAGTTTATTTACTTCAGCAGCAGTGATGTTCATAGTTCCTGTAGTCATGTTAATTATTTTTTAATAGGTGCTCTTCTGTTTCCACCGCCAACAGGACCGCCTCTCTTAGGGCCTTTATTGTGGTGCGGAGCGCCATGATTCTGGCTCTTAGCTTTCTTTTCTTCTTCTGCTAATACTTCATCTTCTCCTGAACCTTCGTATTTAGATTCAATTGTATCAGATTCCGCTTCTTCGTGCTTTTCATCACGCTTGGTAATAACCTGAGCTTCTTTTCTTTCTTCTAACCCTTCTTTAATTGCACCTATCAACGTATCAATTACAATACGGATTGAGGTAGATGAGTCATCATTCGCAGGAATTGCAAAATCAACTTTATTAGGATCTGAGTTTGTATCAACAATAGCAAAAGTAGGAATGTTCAATTTCTTAGCTTCAGATATTGCAATATGTTCCTTGGTAATATCAACTACAAATACAGCTGCAGGCAAACGGGTCATGTTTGCAATGCTACCAAGCTGGTGTTCCAACTTAGCACGTTGACGTGACAATTGAAGTTTCTCTTTCTTAGAAAGAGATTCAATAGTACCATCATTTGCCATCTTATTCATCTCAGCCATCTTACGAATGCTGCGGCGAATGGTAGCAAAGTTTGTTAACATACCACCGGTCCAACGTTCAGTAATACATGGAAAACCAACTTCCTTTATCTTTTCGGCTACTATGTTCTTAGCTTGCTTTTTGGTAGCAACAAATAATATTGTTCTGCCTGATTTTGCTATCTGCTTCATTGCATTAGAAGCTTCTTCAAGCTTTACTAATGTCTTGTTCAGATCAATGATATGTATACCATTCTTTTCTCCGAAAACGAACGGAGCAATATTTGGATTCCATTTTCTTTTCAGGTGACCGAAGTGTGCTCCTGCTTCTAAAAGTGCGTCAAACGAGGTTCTTGGCATGTTGTTGTTTTGATAATTGAATTTAAAAAAGTTTGTATACTATATAATAGATTATCTCTTTGTAAACTGGAATCTCTTTCTTGCTTTCTTCTGACCAGGTTTTTTCCGTTCAACCATACGTGGGTCACGTGTCATTAATCCTGCAGCCCTTAAAGCCGATTTGTACTCAGGGTTAATTTTTACAAGAATACGGGAAATCGCAAGGCGCATTGCTTCAGCCTGGCCTTTTACACCACCACCTGTAACACTAGCCTCAATATCATGTTGGCCAGCTTCTTCCTTTATAATAACAAAAGGCTGTTGAACCATGTACTGAAGTGTTCCTGTTTGGAAATACTTATCGTAGTCCTTTTCGTTGATAGTAATTTTGCCTTTTCCTTTTGTTAAGTAAACGCGAGCAATGCTGGTTTTCCTTCTCCCGATGGAGTGTATAGTTTCACTCATGAGTATTATTTGAATTTAAGTTCTTTTGGTTGTTGTGCTTCGTGATTATGCTTGGTACCTGTGTAAATGTATACATTGGTTTGCAGCGTTCTGCCTAAGCTGTTCTTAGGTAACATACCCTTAATTGCTTTGTGCAATACAATGGTAGCGTCCTTTTGGAATATCTTAGCAGGTGTTGTAAACCTTTGTCCACCCGGGTAACCTGTGTGGCGTACGTATTCTTTATTTTCAAATTTCTTGCCGGTAAAGCGAACTTTCTCAGCATTGATAATAATTACATTGTCTCCGCAATCAGCATGTGGAGTGTAAGAAGGCTTGTGCTTTCCCCTTAATACCATTGCTACCTGGGTAGCAAGGCGACCTACGATCTGGTTGTCGGCATCAACAATAAACCACTCTTTTTTAATGGTCTCTTTGTTGGCTGAAACAGTTTTATAACTTGGCGTATTCACGATAAATTAGTTTAATATGTTCTTTAACCTTTTTTATAAAAGGGGTGCAAAGCTAAATAATATTTTAATATCTGCGAAGGTTTTTGAAAGAATCTTTGAATAATGAGATGTTAAAAAGCCTAACATCACGCAACTCTCTCTCATTTTCAATCCACTTACCTTCCGATTCCTGCACCAAATTTAACTAAAAAGCCCTCATAATGAGGGCTTTTTATATTAGTAGGTTCTTCAGTTATTTAGAAATACTGAACTTACCGGTTTTCATAAGGCTACCAGCTTTATCATAAAGTTGGTAGAAATATAAGCCTGAAGCCAGCTGAGAGCTATTTAATGTGGCAAAGTTATTATGTGTATCTACTGTGCTAACCTTTTGGCCAGTCATATCGAATACACTAATATAACTTGTAATACCACTACTTGTAATATTGAAATGAACTTCGTTAGTAGCAGGATTAGGGTAAACACTTACACTTGCAGGAGCCACTGATATTTCATTCACTCCGTCAACAGTAGAAACACCATCAATTAAGAATGTACTACCCACCTGAGGTTTACTTTGTAAGCTACTTGAACTGAAAGTTACCACAATAGTATCCGGAAGGCCAGCTGCAATATAGGTCATATTTACAGTTCCCAAGGTCCAGGTAGAAGCTGCCTTTGATATTTTCAATTGGCCGGCACCTAAAGTAGTTCTTGTACTTCCACTTGTGCTAGAAACAACCACCGAACAAGATGCTGTATCAACGCCACTTGGGGTATATTGGTAATAAAAATTAAATTGTGTCAGCCTATTTCCCCAAGGCTCACCGGTTTTTACCTTAACACCGCTAAGTCCACCGGTAATGTTACCAGTCATAACTATACCCATTGTATCAGGTATACCGTATGCTTTCACTGCATTGTATGATGTTGTTGTAAGTGCAACAGTTGTGATTTTAGCATAATATTTTCCGGAATATGGACTGGGACTAACACTATCTCTGAATACTGAAACAGGGCTACTGCCAGCAAATGAACTGTTCAGCATATTAAAGTCCCACCAGCCTGTACTACCAGAGCCTAAATTCGGATCCTTGGCAGATGCTACTAATGCATCAGTTGACCAGGTTTCGAAATCAGGATTAATTATTTGAGCGTTTGAAGTATATGCTCCTATTAAAAGAGATGCTACAATAAGTAAACTTTTTTTCATAGTAGTTTTATTAATGAACTACAAATATAATAATCATTTTTCAGGAAACAAAACATTTAACAGCCTTTAACAAATAGTGGTATAAGGGCTTAGGCATATTTCATCCTCATATAATTTAAAAATAGCCTTAAGTTTGCGCTCATTATGAATAACGAAGAACTCTTTAAAAATATCATCTCCCATAGTAAGGAATATGGCTTTATATTCCCTTCCAGCGAGATCTATGACGGGCTTAGCGCAGTTTACGATTACGGCAGTTACGGTGCCGAACTGAAGAACAACATACGTACCTATTGGTGGAAAGCCATGGTGCAATTGCATGAGAATATAGTAGGGCTTGACTCGGCTATATTTATGCACCCTACCATCTGGAAGGCATCAGGACACGTGGATGCATTTAACGATCCGCTTATAGATAATAAGGACTCTAAAAAGCGTTACCGCGCCGATAACCTTATTGAAGACTATATTGGTAAGCAAGAGGATAAGATCGAAAAAGAGGTTGAAAAGGCTAAAAAGCGTTTTGCGGATAAATTCGATGAGCCTCTGTACCGCAGCACTAACCCACGTATAACTGAAATAAAGACCAATATAGATACCGTACATGGCCGATATAAAAAAGCTATGGAGGATAGTAACTGGGCTGACCTGTACCAATTAATAGTTGACCTGGAGATAGTTTGCCCTATATCTGGAACTAAGAACTGGACCGAAGTAAGGCAGTTCAACCTGATGTTCTCCACCAGCATGGGCGCTATGGAAGAGACTTCGAACCAATTGTATTTAAGGCCTGAAACGGCACAAGGCATATTTGTAAACTTTTTAAATGTGCAGAAGACCACCCGCATGAAAATACCTTTTGGTATTGCGCAAACAGGTAAGGCTTTCCGTAATGAAATCGTGGCAAGGCAATTCATATTCAGGATGCGGGAATTTGAACAGATGGAGATGCAGTTCTTTGTGCAACCGGGCACCGAGCTGAAGTGGTATGAAGCATGGAAAGAAAAACGCCTTGCATGGCATCACAGTCTTGGTTTTCCGAAGGAGAGCTACAGGTTCCACGACCACACCAAATTGGCGCACTATGCTAATGCAGCCTGCGATATTGAGTTCCAGTTTCCATTTGGTTTTAAAGAGCTTGAAGGTATTCATTCACGTACCGATTTTGATTTGAAGAGCCATGAAAAATTCTCAGGCAAAAAATTGCAATACTTCGACCCTGAGCTGAATAGCAGCTATGTACCGTTTGTAGTTGAAACATCTGTAGGGCTCGACCGTTTGTTCCTTGCTGTTATGTCAAGGGCACTGCAACAGGAAAAGCTTGAAGACGGCACCACACGCGATGTACTTAAGCTCCCTGCATTCCTTGCACCGGTTAAATGTGCTGTGTTGCCACTCACCAAAAAGGATGGATTATTGGAAAAGGCCTTAGACATATTTAATAAGCTGAAACTGTCAATGTATTGTCAGTACGATGAGAAAGATTCTATTGGCAAGCGTTACCGCAGGCAAGATGCTATTGGTACTCCTTATTGTATTACCATCGATCATCAGACCTTGGAAGACAATACTGTTACCATTCGCGACCGTGATACCATGACCCAGGAACGTATTTCTGTTGACCAGGTTGAGCGCATCGTACTTGAGAAGGCTGATATAATTTCGGCTCTTAAGAAGTTGTAGTTTGTCTTACAGAGTTTTTAAGGCATTGCGGGGCGGCATCTGCTCCCTGCTTGCCTGAGTTTCCTATACTCGAATCATTTGCAGCTAACCCGCGCCCACCTTCTTGCAGTCGTTAGCCGACAGTCGTAAGTGGTCAGTGTATTTGCGTTAGGGATAGTAGCGTAAAGCCCGCAGGAACGAGGACTTGCAGCGGATAGCCCGACCCGTAGGGGAACGCCCAAGTGCATTAAAATATGTATTGCAATTATTTCCCCATAGTCAAACTCCGCAATTGTTCTAATAATATATCAATAGTGCTTTTATGCGTGCGAAAACTGAGCACCGCCAAACGCAACATAAACTTACCATCAAGCATAGTAGAAGAAATAAACACTCGTCCATCTTTTTGTACTCCTTCCATCAACCATTTATTAAACGCATTGGCATCGCCGCTCTTTGGTATAAATCGGTAGGTAACCACCGAAAGCTCAGGATATGGACCAACTTCAAAACCCAGTTTCTGAATCTCATCATAGAAATAACGTGCCAGCAAAAGTTTTTCGTTAAGGGCAGCACGAAAAGGTTTCAGTCCAAGAAGCTTTAACGGCAACCACAAACGTAGTCCGCGGAAGTGTTTGGTAAGTTCCGGTGAGAGGTCAGCAGGGGATACCTCTTCATTAGCACCAAGTGTGTCCTGCATATAGTTGGCCTGATAATAGTGTGAATTATATAAAGCCTCTTTATCCTTTACTATAAGCATTCCCAACCCATACGGCAGGAACAGGCTCTTATGTGGATCAATAGCGAAAGAATCGGAAAGTTCAATGCCTTTCAATACTTTTTTGCCATATTCAGTGAGCAGGAAGTAACCACCATAAGCAGCATCGACATGAAACCAAAGTTTATGCTTTGCAGCAATTTCGCCAATGGCCTGCAATGGGTCAACCGAGCCGGTATCGGTTGTACCAGCCGATGCCACCACCAAAAAAGGAATGAGTCCTTGTTGTTTGTCAGCGGAAATAAGGCTTTCGAGTTCCTGCGGCTTTATGCGGTAGCAATCATCGAGCGGCAAATGGCGCACAACGCATTCGCCCAAGCCCGCTATGCGAATAGCTTTAAACACACAATGGTGCACCTCGGCACTTAAATATATTACGGCCTTCTTAATTTTATCAGATGTTATTTTTTTACTGTCTCGAGCAGTAACAATAGCCGACAGATTAGCAATACTGCCTCCGCTCGTTAGGTTTCCCACAGCGGTTTTCGGGTAGCCCGCCAGTTCGGCCGTCCATTGTATCAACATGTTTTCCATACGCACCGCACCCGGACCCGCAAAAAATATTCCGGCATAACGGTTGGTAATATCGGCCCAATAATCGCCAAGTGCGCTATAATAAATACCACCACCGGGTATATAGCCTAGATGTCCACCCGATGCAGGGTTAAGTCCCGGTTCATCCAATCCTTTTTCGAGCATGCTCAGTACTTGAGGTAGAGCCATAGGCTCCTCACTTACGGGGGAGTTTAAAAATACTTCGCTCGCTTTGCGCTCGCCTTCAAAGGCGGGTATGGTTTCTATTTCATTTATAAAACGCTCGGTATAGTTCACAACTCCTTCGCGTACAGTTTTTCTTTCGTTTGCCGTGGGTTCAAGCTTTCTGGCTTCTCTTTCCAGTTCTTCTAGTTCATTCATAACACAAATGTATTTTTTTCCGTTTCACTATTGTATTCTTCATTATGAAGCGCACTATAATTATCGTGGTTAATGCATTTATAAAGTTTTGGGCGTTCCCCTTCGGGTCGGGCTTTACGTTACAACTCCTCGCCTCCTATGATCGGCTGTGGGGTTTTCACTGCAATCCCTAACGCAGTGCTATGTGCTGTTGTGCTTATGGTCTTTAGAAATAGGCAAAAGGTGGGCGCGGGTTAGCTGCTGGTGATGCGAGTCTAGAAAACTCAGGCAAGCAGGGCGCAAATGTCGCCCCAAAGGAATACCCAAAACTTAGTAAAGATTTAAGTTTATTTAACAGAAGCCAAGGCCCTGAGAGTAAACTCCCTTAGGTGAATCCTTATCTTTGCACCCATGAACCGTAGGACCATATTTCTGTTCAGTTTTTTTATTGGCATAGTGCTGCTGGCGCTTATATGTGTACAGCTTTATTGGGTAACCAATGCCATACGGCTAACTGAACAGCACTTTGAGCAGGACGTGAACGACGCCCTGAACGATGCCGTGTACCGGCTCGAAAAAACTTCTATCGCCAAAATGACGGAGAAGTATAACTTCCGTAAACAGGCCGTGCGCTGGGTAATGCCAAGCCAAAGCACCAAAACAGCAGGCGCTAAAATGGTCGGCAGCAACCTCGATAACCCACGCTACAAGGCCAGTGCCGATAAATACAATGTAAAGGTATTCGAAGAGCTATCAAGCGATTCGAATGGTATTATAACCAGTAAAATGAAACACAGCTACCTGGTGCATGACAGCAACCAGAATGGCACCGGTTTCGATCTTGGCATCCGATTCAATGGAGACAATGCCCTTACTAATTCCGACTCGATAGATAAAAAACTGCAGTTCGCCATGCACCGTGGCGACGTAATGAATGATATTTTTGATGAGCTGGTAAGCATAAATGTGTATCACGATATTAATCCGCATATAGATACAGCACAGGTAGATTCACTGCTGCGCACCTCACTTGCCGATCAAAGTATTTTTACGCCTTTCCGTTTCGGTATTCTTAACTCAACCCGCGATACTGTGTTACAGTCTAGTTCCAAAGGCATTAACAACGAATTGTTGAATACACCTTATAAGGTAAATATGTCGCCTAAGAGTGTATTCTTACAGCATCGTTATCTGGCACTCTACTTCCCTAACGAAGGTTTTTACAGCCGCCTCAGCGAGTCCAAGTTTGTACTGCTTACATCAGTAGCACTTATACTCATTATCATAGGTTCGTTCTACTACACCATATCAACCATTTTCAGGCAAAAGAAACTATCGGAGGTGAAGAATGATTTTATAAATAATATGACGCACGAGTTTAAAACACCGATATCAACTATATCATTGGCGGGTGAAGTATTAAGTGATAAAAGCATTGAAAAAACTGACGAGAGCCGTGAACGCTACCTGTCAATTATTCGTAACGAGAACAAGCGCCTTGGTGGAATGGTAGAAAATATTTTACAAGCTGCCACGCTTGACAAAGGAGAATTAAAATTGAAGATACAGGAGGTGGATGTGCACCAGGTTATACGTGATGTGTTGCAAAGCCTGAACCTGCAGATACAAAGCAAACAGGGCGAAGCCACTACGGAGCTTAACGCGCAACGCTATTCACTATTTGCAGATAAAATGCACATTGGCAATATTATTTACAACCTTGTTGACAATGCCCTTAAGTACACCAAAGAGCCGCCACGCATACAAATAAGTACTGCCAGCACGGCTAGCGAGTTAATTATTACTGTAAAAGATAATGGCATTGGCATTAAAAAAGATGACCAGAAAAAAATCTTCGACACTTTTTACCGTGTACATACCGGCAACGTACATAACGTGAAAGGCTTTGGCCTTGGGCTTAGTTATGTAAAAGCAGTGGTGGAAAAACACCATGGACATATAGAAGTAGAAAGTGAACTTAACAAAGGCAGCACCTTCATAGTATATTTGCCTTTTTCAACCGGACTGAAGTAAATTAAAATGAAAAATTAAAACCCATGGAAACTACTAAAATTCGCGCCCTGCTTGCCGAAGATGATGAAAGCCTCGGAATGTTGATGAAAGACTTTCTGCTGGCTAAAGGCTTTGATGTAGAGCTTTGCAACAATGGCAAAAAGGCTTTCGACACCTTCAGCAAACGCGATTTCGATATTTGCATATTAGATGTGATGATGCCGGAAAAGGATGGCTTTACCGTTGCCAAGGAAGTCCGCATGGTGAATAAACACATTCCTATTATTTTCCTTACCGCAAAAAGCATGAAGGAAGATATTATTGAGGGATTCAACAAGGGCGCCGACGATTATATTACCAAGCCTTTCAACACCGAAGAATTGTTGGTGCGCATACAAGCGGTTATGCGCCGTATGAGGCCAGCTAACGAAGATGCAGAACAGTTCCAGATCGGTTTATATCATTTCAATTATAAAAACCAGCAACTGGAATTTAAAGGCGAACACCAGAAACTTACTACCAAAGAAGCAGAGTTACTCAAGCTACTTTGCGTTAATCAAAACGATATACTCGATCGTAACTTTGCCCTTAAAGCTATCTGGCACAACGATACTTATTTCAGCAGCCGTAGTATGGATGTGTATGTAACCAAGCTCCGCAAATTCCTGAAAGACGACCCTAAGGTGCAGATCATCAACATTCATGGCAAGGGTTTTAAACTGTATGTAGAAAAGGCATAGGTGTTAAAATCTGTTATTCGATTAAACTCTTGCGTTCATCGATTGTCATAGTGTAAGTAAAAGATTTGAAGTAAATTGTCCTCAAATTATTTACTGTTAAAACGAAATGCTATGAAAAAGATCAAAATATTTTTAGCGGTACTCTTGGTAGGAGCCATACAGTTTGCAGATGCACAGTATTATCCCGGCCCTCCGGGTCCGCCACCAGGACCAGCACCAAGAGAACGACACAACGACGAGGCTGCAGAAATTACCCCGCCTACCGGCTACTTTGAAATAAGTGTTGGCGCAGCAGAACCCATTGGTAGTTTTGCCAGCACCGGTAGTACAAGTTACAGTGGTTATGCCTTATCAGGTGCAGATCTAGCCATTTCATTTGGTATTCCTATTAACCATTCTAATTTGGGTATTGCGTTAATGTACAAGGGTGTCAGCAACCAGTTTGATTACAATAACTACGAGAACAATATCCAATATTCCGACCCGGGTAAAACATATTATATACCAACCGATCAGTATGGTAATAATGCCGATGCGGGAATTAGTTATGATGAAAGCTTTATTATGGCCGGTTTATTTGCAACCTATCCAATCCAACGCCTTTCGTTCGATTTTCGCCTTATGGGTGGTGTAGCAATATGCAGTTTGCCAGAAGTAGTGTATGCAGCATACGCTACCAGCCCTACAGCTCCAGATGATTTTTCCTGGGATATTTCTGCCAGTAGCACAGGTAGCTTTGCATTTGGTGCTGGCGCGGACCTACGCTACAAATTCAGAAGAGTATCACTTATGCTTGGTGTAGATTTCCTCACTACGGACCCTATTGTAAGTACCAACGAAACATATGTAGACCAAAGCGGCAGTACTAGCCAATCTCATTTAGGTGGCAACCTGCCCATTTCGATTATGAGCTATAGTATAGGTATTGGATATACCATAAGATAAAGTTTATTCGACTGTATATCAGTCACAAAGTATGGATAAGAAGAGCTTTCCCACCTTCTCCTCTGCTTCGTGGTTTTTTGTACTTTTGCACCCTGTTTTGAAGATATCTGCATCCATATATTCCAATAAAATAAAGCCGCTTGAAGAGCTGGTGAAAGAACTTGACGCAGTTCATGTAGATTACCTGCATGTTGATTGTAACGATGATCTGAAAGTTTTTGATGATATCAAGCGCATTCGCACATTCAGCAAGACCCCGATCGACCTTCACATTATTTCATCGGAACCGGAAAAATTCTACGATGGAATTATTGAAACAAATACTGATCTCGTAACTTTCCAGTTTGAAAATCTGAAAAAACCACTGAAGTTACCGGCTGCCATAAAAAGCAAACTGGGCCTGGCAATTGTTTCTGCAACGCCATTCAATGTTTTTGAAGCGTACCAGGATACATTCGATTTTATATTATTTATGACAACCACTCCCGGCCAAAGTGGAGGAGTTTTCAATAAAGAAAATTTTAAAAAGATACGCGATTTCAAAAACAAATTCCCCGGCAAACGCATTCATGTTGATGGTGGCGTAACCGACGAAGTCGCATTTGTATTGCGCAACATGGGTGTAAACTCTGTAGTATCGGGCTCATACCTTGTTAATGCCGATGGGCTTGGTAAAGCATTGCACCAATTACGTAGCAATGATATTACTTCGCATACTTCTATCAGCGATTTTATGCTTACCAAAGAAGAACTGCCTACAGTAAGTTCTTCAGCTACATTTTTAGAAGTATTGCAAAGTATTGAGAAATATAATTTAGGATTTACATCGGTTACCGACAGTGCTGGAAAACTGCTTGGCATAATAAGTAATGCCGATGTGCGTAGAGGTTTAATAAAGAACATGGGGCAGCTGGAAAAAATTCAGGTAAAGGATATTATCAATCCAAATCCGTTTAAAATAAAGACATCTGCAACGGTATCTGAAATGCTTTCATTTATAAAAAGCATTAAACCGATCATTTTATTTCTACCTGTAGTAGACGATACCAATGTGCTGCAGGGCATAGTTACATTTAACAATCTAATTAAAGGCGAGTAATATGATAATTAAATTAAAACCAAGTGTTGACGGTACTAAAGCAAGTGAATTAGGAAAAGAATTGCAGGCATTTGTAATAAAAGATAATGGCAGTTTTACACTTATTACCCCGAACAAACTAAAAACAGTTGAAGACAAATATTCTTCATTTGTTGATAGCAGTGTTGCTTTCGATGATGACATACAATTAGCAAGCCGCAAGTACCGGAAAGAAGTCCGCACAATTAAGTTAAGCGATAAAATTAGCGTTGGAGGTTCAACTAATAATACAGTAATGATTGCCGGGCCTTGTTCTGTTGAATCGGAAGAGCAAATTGAACAAGCCGCACAATTATGTGTGAAGTTAGGCATTGGTGTTTTGCGTGCAGGCGCCTATAAACCGCGTACATCTCCTTATACTTTCCAGGGCATGGGGCTCGACGGGTTGAAGTTGCTTGCAAAAATGCGCGACAAATACGGGTTAAAAATTATTACAGAGATACGTGACTCCACGCACGTGCAGGATGTTATAGAATATGCCGACATTTTACAGATAGGTGCTAAGGCCATGTACGATCATGGTATTTTAAAGGCTTGCGGAAAATCTGACAAGCCTACATTATTGAAACGTGGCTTTGGTACAACCTTGCAGGAATTTGTACAATCGGCTGAATTTATTTTGTCGGGTGGAAATGCAAATGTTTTGCTTTGCGAACGAGGCATACGCACATTCGAAACCAAGACACGTTTTACACTGGACCTTTGTGGTGTTGCCTATTTAAAAGAATATACAAACCTGCCTGTAGTACTCGACCCTAGTCATGCTATTGGTTATGCATATGGTGTGCCTGACCTGGCAAGGGCTTGTGTAGCAATGGGTGTTGACGGAATATTAATTGAAACACATCCTAATCCTGCGGTTGCAAAATCAGACGCATCGCAACAACTGAACTTTGAACAATTTACTGCGCTTTATAAATCAGTACAACCTATTGCACAAGCAATTGGCCGCAAGATCGTTTAAGTAATGAACAACCTCTCTCCAAACATAAAACTCCTTCGCACTCAACGCAAGCTTACGCATGCATTGCTGGCTAAACAAAGTGGCGTGAAAGAGAAGCATATTAAACAGGCTGAGAAAAATGGTGATATAACTTTAGCTGATCTGCTTTTACTAGCTGAAGCACTAAAACTTTCTATTGATACATTGGTTAAAGTTGATCTGGCAAAAAAACATACAAAAGCAAAGAACATCAAGCTTTTGGTAATTGATATTGACGGAGTGCTTACTGATGGCGGTATGTATTACACTGAGAACGGGGATGAATTAAAAAAATTCAATACTAAGGATGGGCTTGCTATAAAACGTTTAGCTAAAAGTGGTATGCAAATTGCTTTCTTAAGCAATGGAAAGAATACTGCATTAATTCAAAGCCGGGCAAAACTATTGGGTGTACAAAAAATATATGTAGGTTTCGATGAAAAAGAAACTGTGCTCGATAAATGGGTGAAAGAATTAAAGATCACCTACAAGAACGTTGCCTATATAGGCGATGATATTAATGACTTGAAAGTAATAAGCAAAGCGGGGTTCTCTGCTTGCCCTGCAGATGCTACCGATGCAATCATGCAAAAGGTAAATATCATTCTTACGCGCAATGGTGGCGATGCCTGCGTTAGGGAAATGATTGATAATTACCTGTAGCCAAACAGGCTATGCCTGTGCTTGTTTCTTTTGCGCTTCCTTCTCAGCCATAATTTTCAGGTACTCGTCCAGTTTGCCAAATTCAGCGAGGTGCACTAAGCCTATTTCTTGCGAACCTAGTTTATATGCTTTACGGTATGGAGGGTTCTTTGCCAGGAACCTGTCACAAAACATATACAAGGGCGATATTTTAAATGAATACCAGGGCGATAAAAATCTGAATCCAACACCAATTGAGTCAATCGGGTTTCTTACCGCATGCCAATAAAAAGGAGGGTTCCAGAAAACATCGCCAGGTTTAAGATGAACGGAATAACCATCAATGTATTTAAATAATCCGTAAGGGCCATAGTACGGATCTTCCATAAATGGATCAAATGGTTTTTGTGCTTTTGCAGGAGCTCCACGGTAAAGGTTTTGCACTGGGTCGGCATCGAACACCGCATTATAGTATTGTGAATATAATATCCACTCCTTTTCACCATATACCTGCACAAAAATATTACTGGCAGCCGCATTATGAAAATTAGTAATTGTTCCCTTACCACCCATAAATACCTGGAAAGCCTGGAAACGTTTTCCTGATTTATGTTTATGTTCAAGCAGCCATTTATAATCAAAATCTTTTATGTGTTCAGGGTGCCTGTCGAGCAATGGATAGAAACGATAATACTTCCCTCCCCCACTGCGTATATTATTAATTACTTCTCTGAGCGTAGTGGCTTCGAACGGAAATCCATGCTTTAATTGATCTACGTAAAGTATTTCATCGTCACCGTGTAATTCTTTAAAATATTCCAGCGACCATTTTTTCACGCAGGGCCAGTCTTTAGCTGCGCCTTCCAGTATTACCGGTATTCCCTTTCTTACATAATGATTATGAAATTCCTCAAGGCTAAGATCTTTCCTTCGTTCAAGAGGAGTTATTTTTCCTTCTCCGCTTGCTTTTAATGTAGCAGCCAATCTTTTGTAAAAACCCGAACGATCCTTAAATAGCTTCTTTCGGCCAAACAGGTGATCAGCTAATTGGTATATGCCGTATTCAAATCGCTGGCTCGGTTTAATATTTCTTCTGAACTCATACATCTATATGGGGCTTTGGTAGTTTAAACGACACCAATTTAAGAAACATTCTGCAAATACATTTTCATTCTTCATGATACCTTCATTTCGCAGGCATACCTTTGTTCTCATAATAACCAATTAACATACAACGTCATGAAAAAATTCAGTTTAATCCTCGCCGCACTGGTTCTGTTTGCCGGTGTATCTTTTGCATCTAACAAGAAACAAGATGACAAGAGCAAAGCTAAGACAGAAAAGAAAGCTGCTGCTCCTGCTAAGGATAGCAAAAAGGACAGCAAAGGTGCAAAGTCTGATAAAAAGGCTGACACCAAGGCAGCTCCAGCTGACAAGAAATAATTTTGTCCGCTCATTTTAAACCTCATCCTGAGTAATCGGGATGAGGTTTTTTTGTTTGAATATTAAAAACCATTTACTTTTATGTTCAAATTTCATGGCATGCTCTTTATTTCGGCTACGCGACTGCATTTAAAATCATACCGTTTTTTTATTCCATTTATGATTGTCAATCAAAAAGTAGCAAAAACATTGGTAAAGAACAAAGGCTTCCTGCAAGGAAAAGAATTAATAGATAAGCAATTAGTATTCTGGACTCTTAGTATGTGGAATAGCGAAGCAGAAATGAGAACCTTTCGCAGTTCGGAAGAGCATCGTAATGCAATGATGAAAATATCAAACTGGTGCAACGAAGCTGCTTATGTGCATTGGCTACAGGAAGAACAAAATATTCCTGAGTGGAAAACTGTTCATGAGAAAATGCTGAATGAGGGCTCATTTACAAAACTTAAATATCCTTCAAAAAACCATCTTTCAAAAAAGTTTGCTGAACCACAATGGACAAAAACTGAAAGGATTTTTAAAGCCATTTTAGTTTAACTTTCCATTATTACTTATTTCATAAATACTCCAAAGCCTGGCTCGTTCCTCCCATTTACCAAAATCAAATTTTTCTATCCATTCAGGCAACAGGCAATATATTCTCTTTTGGGGGAAACTATTAAACACTGTATCCAACGTTGGGCACTCGTTAAATATCAGAACCTTTTGCGAGTTGTTCTTTTGCAGGTAATCTATTATCTCGTCATCATTCTTCATCACCACCACATTTACATTTGGCGACTTAAAAAAATTGACCTCCCAGCCTACTAACCTATATACACTTCTTTCTTTGCAAAGTACAGTAAGCTGTTTATCTTTTGCGAAGTTGTATAAAAACTCATAACACTTCACAGCTTCCTGCGCGGGTGCCACTGTTCTGTATGCAAGTAAAGGAACATTAATTACAGCCAAAATAATAAGTGCGTACTGCACAACTTTCGGTTTATATTTTACTATACCCGCATCTATGGCAATAGCTGCTAAATAAATAAAACCGAAAAGCATAGGAAATAGAAACCTCATTTCTTTATGGCCAATAAGAATATGAAAAATAAGGAAAGGAATTATGCAAAAACTTAAAATACTTATTGGCTTCTTGTACACTCCAATAATAAATGAGAATAGCAACACTATGCTAATTGGCGGCATTGCCTGAATAATAAAGAATTGAAAATATGACCACCATGGATCAATACCACTGTCGGCCAATTTGCCTTCTATAAAATTATAGTGGAAATAGTTATATGGAGTTATTTCCATTGTACCGTAAAATTGATAATCGAGAAATACGCATATAGTTACAGATACTATTCCTGCACATCCAATTACAGAAATTTCTTTCCAGTTCATCTTCTTTACAAATATCATCCATGCTATTAATCCAATAATTGCAGAAGCAATTTGAAAACGGAAAAAGAAGGAGAAACCAAGTAGTAATCCTGTTAATACAAGTGCCGCTATTTTGTTCTGTGCGTTTTGTTTCAAATAACTCAGCAGAAAATAAATAGCGTACAACAATGTAATAGCCGAAATATTTTCAGAAGAAAACCGAACGCATAAATAGGGGACAAACCATAATAACAGGCTCATCTGTATAAATATCTTCTTCCCCTGCTCTGTTGCAAAGTCTCTTACAAAGAGCAAGCTCAATTTGCAAATAACAAACCAAGCTGAAATAGCTGTTAGTAATCGCAGAACAAAAGCCCATGTAAACGGGTTTTCAATACCAATTGAACTTAATCCTTTAATAACTATGTATGCAATGTAGGGCTGTAAGGTAGGCCTCGATTGGGTTTTAAACTCCAGTGCCAGGTCAGCAGCCGGTGATCTACCCAATTTGTAATTACAAAATTCAAGTATCTGAAAATGCTCATCAGGTTGGTGATAACCCATACTGAAGAATGCGGCTACCATAAACACAAGGAGACCCGACAGAAATATTCTTGCATAAGGAGACCTGATCAACTCTCTCATAGTATGCAAAATAAGCTTTTTGTGCTGATTATTTAATTGGCCGGTTTCTTTTTACTGGAAGCAAGTATGAACAAGGCTGCACTTAATGCCATGGTTTGCAGTAAACTGTTCCATTCATCAGCATCCTGAATAGAATGTATTACGCGTGGGGCATGTATTATAAGCATCCATATAAATATCATAAGGCCCGACCAGAATGCAGCAAGCCTTCTACTTTTTGGCCAAATTAATCCTACGCCACCAGCAATAAGTGCAAGGCCTGCAAAATAGGTCCAGTATAAGTTACCGGGAATCCATGACGGTACCAATGTTTTGACATATTTGGCAAGCGTGAAATGTTGTGTACCGCAGATGAATAAAAATATTCCTAGAAATACAGGGCCGAGCAACAGCAACTTATTCATCCATGATCTTTTACTTTTTGTAAATTCATTTGCCACAATAAAAACGGAACCGGTCATAGCCAGTGCCTCGCCCAGTCGGGTTAGTGATGCATCGTAGGCAGGGTGCATAAAAAAATTGGGTAGGTCTCTTACAAATGCCCATACAAATATCATAAGGCCGGTAACTATTAAAAATATTGACGCATTTTTATTTAACAATACCATTGTACCCGTGAGAATTACAAACAAGCCTGACAAATAAGCCCAAGTTATTCCTCCGGGAATTGATGCCGGCCAGGAACTTGATTCACCCATAGTGAAACGCTGCCTGATAATATGCTGAACACCAAACGCAATAAGTGCAATTGCAAACTGCAGGCGGGCGTATGTGGCTAGTTTACTCATACTAATAGGGCGATTAATACAAATGTACAGTAAACCCTGTAATCAAATCATTACACTACCAATGCATTACGCACAGCATCAATAAGGGAGTGAGTAAAGCAAGTAACAAATAAGTTACCACTTTTCCGCCAGAAAATTGAAAGCGGTACACCAATAACTGTATGCACTGCTATAAGGAAGGCCGTTGCAATCAATGAATTTCCAATGCCATTCATTGGAACTACAGGAATATGCCATAAGCCCCACAGTGCAGAAATAAAAATGGCGGACCAGATACCTTTTTTTTGGCCAGGGTGATAAACATGCGAATCAAGTAGCCCTCTGAATACAACTTCTTCGATAATGAAACAGGCAGGTATGTATATTAATAAAGACTTTATACCTGTTTTTAAATTCGGTTGTATTGACTTATGAAGGTTGATGCTATGCGCAAAAGTAGAAGCTATGCAAAACCCTATACCCAACATACCTGCTGTCGCAAGGCAAAGCAAAAGACAACGCATTGTACCTTTGGTGAACTTACTAATACTATATGCCACACCTAATGTACCCATTAATACTACCACCATATAAAGAATAGTGATAACATCAATCTTGTTATTCAAAATCATTTGAATGATGATCTTAACAGGCAAAATAATAAATGCAGCTGCTATTATGATGCCCCATTTGTTTAATTTAAACTTTGAATATTCTCTGACCCATAATGTTTGTATTGGTTGTTTCCGGATAAAAACCTGAAAGATTAATGTTAGTGGAATCCCAGTAAACAAATAAATATTTGCGTTAAGCTTTAGAAACTTTAGAACCATCCCTATAGCAACATAAATAAGTACAAATAGTAATGCCTGAATGTGGCGTATAAGTACGGATTGGTTTGTCATTTCAAAGTTATTCGTGGTATAACTATGTCAAATATACCCAAAAAGAGAAGTTACTTAACACTTGAAATAAGCGTGCGCGAGCATGTCTAAAGCATATATGTGGGGTTATTATTGAAAAAGAAGGGGCGTATTGGATGTGGGTTTGTAAAATCACTATATTTGCGCCCCGCTTGAAAAAGTGGGTGTTAAAATAGTCAATGGCGAGGTAGCTCAGTTGGTAAGAGCGCCGGATTCATAACCCGGAGGTCGAGAGTTCAACTCTCTCCCTCGCTACCACCTTAACAATCAGACTCATAACCGCCAGTCTGGCAGATTAAATCCCTTCTTGCTATTCCCACTCATTCCGGCAAATGGCATGCTTATTTCAAGCGGTATTGATCTTATAAACCAGGGTAAGTTTTAAGCAATTATTAAGAATAAAGCGTTTGCTATCATAATTTTTTTATTATTGCCATTATATTCCGGTCACCGAAATGAAGAAAAAACCAAAAAGCAACCCAAAAAAGCCTGTTAAAGCTGCTGCTAAAAAGCCGGCCCCTAAAAAGGCTGCTGCTAAGAAACCAGCCGCTAAAAAACCAGCTCCTAAAAAGCCGGTTAAAAAGGTTGCTCCTAAAAAGGTTAAGGTAACCGCTAAGCCAAAGAAAAAAGAAGTAAAGAAACCGGTTGTTAAGCCTGTTAAGGCCGCTCCTAAAAAACCGGTTGCCAAGGTTGTTGCAAAAATTGCACCTAAAAAAGCTGTTCCTGCTGCTAAGCCGGCCCCTAAAGTTGAGGCTAAAGTTCAGCCAAAAGCTGTGAAAGGTGCGCCCAAAAAAGACCCTAAGGCAGATATACCAAAGGTTCCGGTAGCAAAGCCAAAAAGGCTTCCTCCACCGCCTAAAAAGCGTTTTGTGGTTCTTCCTCCAAGGCCATTAGTACCATCGGAAATAAAAGACGATGGAAAAATACCTAAGGGACTTTATAAATTAGAATACATAGTTACTTCATCACCTGACGTATTGTTTGAATTCCTTTCAACAGCCGGTGGGCTCGAGAAATGGTTTGCACCAAGGGTTTACCTTAAGGAAAACATATTTGTTTTTAGTTGGGGCAATGATGAATTAAAACAAGCTAACCTGCTTGCACTCCGCGAAAGAGAGTTCGTTCGTTTCCGCTGGTTGGATCAGGCCGATAAAAAATACTTCGAGTTCCGTTTGCAGATAGATGACCTTACCAATGAAATTGCACTTATTGTAAGCGACTTTGCTGATACCAAAGAAGAACTTGAAAGCGCACGCTTACTGTGGAATGCTCAAATACATGACTTGTTACATGCTTTAGGCTCACCCTGATGTATGATCTGCTGAAAAAAAATTCAGAATTCTTCTTCCCTTACTTTCTTTCCCTTCTTTGTGGAACGGCTTTCCTGTTGCTTTGGAGCAAAAATGATATTTCGCTCTATATTAACGGACATCACAGTACAGCAACCGATTTTTTTTTCAGTTACTGGACTAATATAGGCTTAGGCTGGCTTATACTGCCTGTTGCACTGGTGCTGGCTTTTATAAATTTCAGGTATATGATAATGGCAGTAGTTTGTTTCTTACTGGCATTTTCTATAAACGACCTGCTGAAATACGCCCTTGGAACTCCCAGGCCTTCAATTGTATTTGAAGATCTTCATCAAAATTTTTACCATGTGCCAGGGGTAGAAATATTTGTATCAAACAGCTTCCCTTCGGGCCATACAGCTATTTCGTTTGCAATGTTTTGCCTGCTTGCATTAATGGTTAACAAGCCTGTTTTTAAATTCCTGTTATTTGTAGTTGCATTCCTGGTTGGTTATTCACGCATATACCTTGGCGAGCATTTTTTAACCGATGTTATTGGCGGCTCGGTAATTGGGGTGAGCAGCGCAATTTTGACCTTTAAAATGCTTACTAATTGGAAAGCACTTAATAAATTTGCATCCATTGATAAGCCCTTAATTAACTTCCGCACAAAATAGAATTACTCTATGCGTAACCTGATCTTAATTTCTATTATTTTATTTCTTTTCGGTTGTGCCGACAACACCAATAAGGTAAAGGAGCTACAATCGGAAGTAAATGCACTAAATGCGCAGAACGATAGCCTTAAAAAACTGGTAAATATTATGAAACCGGGCCTTGGGGAACTTATGCTGGGCTTGCAGGTACACCACAATAAACTTTGGTTTGCAGGGCGTGAGGAAAACTGGCCACTTGCGCAATTTGAATACGACGAAATAATGGAGATAGTTCAACAGGCAGAGGCAATTGAAACCAACAGGCCGGAAGTAAAATTATTTAAACCTATGCTATACTCACATTTAGACAGTATTCAAAAAGCTATTAAAGGCCGTGATGTGCATGATTTTACAGAGAAGTTCTATTCACTTACCAATGCCTGCAACAATTGCCACAAGAACACGCACTTTGAATTCAACAAAATTCAAACACCCGAGCGCACTCCTTTTTCTAACCAGGATTTTTCGACCGATAATAACTAAGCTTGCTTCGCGTTATTGTTCAACACCTTTATCAAACATTTTCGCATCTTTGCTGCTAATACAGGCTCATTATGGCTGAATCATTTACAATAACCGGAAGCTCACGCAAGGAACTATACATATCGTTGATCCCTCAATTGAAAGCATTGGTTGAAGGTGAAACCGACAAATGGGCATCGCTCGGAAATATTATGTCGGCATTAAAATATGGCATGAACTTTTTTTGGGTAGGCATTTATTCAGTTAAGGGCAAAGAGCTTGTGCTGGGACCTTTCCAGGGCACTGTTGCTTGCACACGCATTGCATTCGGCAAAGGTGTATGTGGCTATTGCTGGAAAGAAAAAAAAGTAGTCATAGTAGATGACGTTGATAAATTCGACGGACATATTGCTTGCAGCAGTGAATCGAAATCGGAAATAGTGTTACCCGTTTTCGGAAAAAATGGTGAAGTGGCAATGGTTTTGGATGTAGATAGCGAACACCTGGCCCACTTTAGTGAAACGGATGAATTTTATTTGAAACAAGTGGTACAAATAATTGAAAAGATAATTACTGCCTGATTTATGTTGAAGCTTAACATGAACAGGATTGCGCTGTATTGTATTGCTATAGTGCTGTTAAGCAGTTGTGCCATAATTGTAAGGCCTACAGGTGGGCCAAAAGATGTAACCCCTCCAAAGGTGCTGGAATATTCACCTGAAAACAAAAGCCTCCATTTTACTGGAAAAAAAATACGCATTACGTTTGATGAATACATTCAACTGAAAAATCTCGATAGGCAGTTAATTGTTTCTCCACCGTTGAAATATGCGCCTGTTGCGATCGTTAAAGGCAAGGTGCTTGAAATAACTATTAAGGACACACTTAAAGAAGGAACTACATACACATTCAACTTCGGAAATGCAATTGTCGATAACGATGAAGGTAATCAGATACGGAATTTTCAATACGTGGTATCTACCGGCGATCACCTTGATTCACTTTCTATAACCGGAAACTTACAAGACGCTTTTACACACGACCCAATTAAAGGAGGTTACGTTTCGCTTTATTCAAACCTGGATGATTCTGCGGCATATAAAAAGGTACCGCAATATATTGGCCTGGCAGATGATAACGGAAATTACCGCATTGATAATATTGCAGTGGGTACCTACAGGCTTATTGCTATTTCAAATTTACAAGGAACTGATTATTTATACCATCCTTATGTTGAAGGCATTGGTTTCAAATCGAGACTTACTGCAATAGATGGCAAAGATACCGCCAACATGAATGTTTTTTATGAGCAGGAGCCTAAGTTGAAACTATTGAAAGCAAAAGCGCTTGACAGAGGACAGGTTATGATGGCATTCAATAATCCCGCAACCAATCTATCAGTTAAAATGCTCAATCTTGCCGATTCGTTGAAACCCGCATATTCTGCTATTACCTATTCCGTTACGGGAGACACTTCATTTTATTGGTTGAATACACCTTTCCTCGATTCATTACGCTTTACTGTGTATAATAACAATACGCTGATCGATACTGCTTTTGTGCATTCGTTCCCCAATAATAGTTTTACCCGGAATGTAAAAAAACCTAAGGTATATAAGCTGAGGGTAACAAGTAATGTGCATTCAGGTTTCGATTATCACCAACCGCTTTCATTTGCTTTTGGCGATCCTGTTTTAAAATACAATATGAGAAAGGTATTTCTGACTCAAGGCAAGGATAGCGCAAAGTTCTCGGTTGATACGACAAGGCTGCCACTCGGTTTTACCATGGTGCCTGCTAAAAAACTAACAAGCGATTCCACATATAAATTAACAATGATGCCCGGAGCCTTTACCGATATGTTCGGTGTTGTGAACGATACCACCATACTGAAGTTCAACATACTTGACCCTACTTACTTTGGTACCTTAAAACTTGATGTAAAACTACCTGCTCAAGGACATTATATTGTTCAACTGCTTACCGAAAGAAATGCCTTGTTCCAGCAAAAGTTGATACAAGGCAGCCAGAATGTGTTCTTTGATGCCCTGTTCCCGGGCAATTACCGCATTCGTATAATAAATGATGCGAATAATAACGGAGCCTGGGATACTGGTAATTTTTTACAGAATTTGCAACCTGAAAAAGTGTATTACTACCCCGAAACAATTACTATACGGTCGAACTGGGACCTTACAGAACACTGGACCGTACAATAATTTATTTTACACGGGTACAACAGAGATCAGTGTACTTGTTCTCCGTCCTTATAGGTAACCTTTTTTTCAACCTTACCGCTCTTATCGTAATATGTCCACTCACCATCGGGTACACTGCGGGGGTTCAATCTATCGCTTGTTACAATTTTATAATTGGTTGTGCTCTGCACCTTTCCATCAGGGAAGTACGATGTGCACTTGCCCGATAATTTTCCATCGCTAAGTGTTTGTTCCTGCACCAACACTCCATATTGATCATAGAAAGCCCACTTTCCTTCAGGCTTATCATCTTTGTAATCACCTTCTTGAATTTTTATTCCTGTAGGTTGCTGAAACACCCAATGGCCCTCTTTCTTTCCATCTTTATAAACGCCTTCGCGCTGCATCGCACCGTTATCTGACCAATAGGTCCATTTACCTTCTTCAAGGCTTTTTAACTGGTCACTGTCTTTGTACGCAACCATTGGCTGCACCTTCATTGCCAATGCCTTGCTTATTGATCTGGAGCCCTCGTACTTTTGTTTGCCATTATCGTACCAGCCTTTCCACAGGCCTTCCATATTACCTGCCTTGTAAGGTCCTTCATCTTCTTCCTGCCCGTTACTATACCACGATTTCCACAGGCCATCTTCCTTATCATCAAGGTAATTACCTTTTTCTTTAACACTACCGGTCGGGTACCATAAGGTCCATGGGCCCTGTTTAAGGTTGTGTTTATAGTTACCCTGTTTCCATATAGCATTGCCTGAATAATAATAGGTCCAGGTACTATCCTGCTCATCATTTTTAAAGTATCCTTTTACATCGGTATCGCCCGTTTCGGTAAAATAGGTCCATGAACCGGCACGTAAGTTATGATTCATAGCGCCAATAGTCTGCGGCTTACCATTGGTGAAATACCAAGTCCATTGCCCGTCTTTTTCGTTTTTTGTGTAAAAACCTTTTGATTTTATTTTATTTGCCGGGTAGAATGAAGAATATGTCCCATTCATTTTCCCTGCCGAATACATTGCTTCGTAATTCTCATCACCATTCCTTGCATACACTTTCCATAAGCCATCTTTAAGGCCACCTGCATAATTACCTGTAGCTAATATTTTTTTTGCGGCTGAGTATTCTGTAAATGTTCCGTTACCATTACTGATTATATTTTTACCTGTGCTGTCGTTATACTCCATCAGGTATATCATGCTGTCTGCATGGTTGGTAACCGATTTCAATTGCCCGTTGCCATACCATTCCTGCCACTTTCCGTTCTCTTTATCTTTGCTAAAATCACCTTCCGTTTGTTTTTTGCCATTGGCATAATATGATGTGTAATGCCCTTCCTTCTTATCTTTTACAAACATACCCTGGTTCTGTATGGCACCATTATCAAAGTAATATATCCAGTTGCCGTCTTTCAAATCATTCTTATATGGTGTTATGCTGTTCACCTTTCCATTCTCAAACCAGGTTTGCCATTTGCCATTCTTCAAACCATTAGCATAGGTGTTTATTTCTGCCGTATCTCCGTTCGCAAAAAAGAAAACAAACACACCGTCGGGTTGTCCCTTTTTATATTTCTTAATAGCCTTCAGTTTTCCGCTATCGTAAAAATTGTTCCACACACTATCCTGGTAACCCATCTTAAAAAAGCCTTGTTCAGCTACCTTGCCATCTTTAAACCATATTTTAAAGGGGCCATGCTGCATACCATTTTTAAAGTTGGCCTCACTCTTTTTAATGCCTTTCGCGCTATCCCAATAGGTAACTACGGGCTGTGCCTTCAAGGCAACTATGGAACAAATAAATAAGGCTACGGCTATTATTTTTCGCATACAATTTTTTATTGAAAGCAAAAATAGCAAATGAAAAAGCGCATTCCGTGGCAATGGGGAGAAAGTAATTCACAGGTTTTAAGAGTTATTTAAACCTCAAATTCACTAGCTAAAGCAAAGAATATTAGTATATTAGTCGCCTAATATTCGTTTAATCACACATTGCGTATGAGAATAAACTACCTCAAGTCCATTATTTGCGTATCAGCAGTAGCCTCAGTGGCATTGCTTTCATGCCATGGCAATAACAACAATTCTGCTAACGGCCAAAATGGTGCCGATACCCTGACCAAGGCTACCGCAAAGGTTGCCGACGCTGACCAGGATTCAGAAACCTATTTGCTTCCTTCACCATTGCAAATAGCATCAATATTCAAAAACTCAGGTTTAACCTATCTGCCAGGTGTAACTGCTCCTTTTAAGGATGCCGCTGCATTCAGTTCGCAGTTCGACAGAGCCCTGAATATGGGTGTATATAGCGCCGATCTTTCATATTGCATATTGAACAAACAAACCGATGATGCAGTCAAGTACCTGAACATTGTAAAGGGCTTATCTGATAAGCTCGGCTTTGGCAGTGTTTTTGAATCAAACGCATTTTTGAAAAGGTTCCAGAGCAATATGAACAGCACCGATTCATTGGCATCGTTAATTGCTGAACTGCAAATGGAAACCGATACTTACCTTGAAAATAACAAAGAAAAATACATAGGTGTTATTGCCTTGCCAAGTTCGGTAACGTGGTCGGGGGTTAACGATATTGGCTGCTCGCTATCAGGGTTATAGCTCTTTACTTCATCAAATCCGCTGTAAGTGGTTTTAATAGCATTGAGCTGAGCCATAAGTCCGGCAATGTTC
>Ga0206929_1038_pt1 | contig 35305 bp, 24 predicted proteins | sample Alteio_BWOrgHeat_19_FD_152929 | JGI IMG/M metagenome (GOLD analysis project Ga0206929, IMG submission 152929) | Enriched cells from forest soil in Barre Woods Harvard Forest LTER site, Petersham, Massachusetts, United States -... | ecosystem: Environmental > Terrestrial > Soil > Temperate forest >...
CAGGGAATGCTGGACGAATTTGGTCCGAAAAGAGTGATAGATACACCCATTTCCGAATTGGGATTTACGGCCGTTGGGGTGGGTGCTGCCCAAAACGGTCTTCGCCCGATACTCGAATATATGACCTGGAATTTTGCAGCGCTAGCCCTGGACCAGATCCTGAATACCGCTTCCAAAATGCTTGCTATGAGTGGCGGCCAGGTAGGATGCCCGATTGTTTTTCGGGGTCCTAATGGGTCTGCAGGACAGTTAGGCGCACAGCATTCAACCGCTTTTGAGAGTTATTATGCCAACATACCAGGTTTGAAGGTTGTATCCCCGAGTAACGGATACGATGCCAAGGGCCTTCTGAAGCAGGCCATTCGTTATGAAGAGGATCCCGTGATTTTTATGGAAAGCGAAGTCAGCTATGGGGACAAATCCGATGTGCCTGAGGAGGAATATTATATTGAACTGGGTAGAGCAAAAGTGGCAAGGCCCGGTACAGATGTTACGATTGTTTCTTACAATAAAATGATGAAGGTTTCACTGGCAGCTGCTGATGAACTTCAAAAGGAAAATATCAACGCCGAAGTAATCGATCTTAGAACAATTCGTCCGCTTGATTGGATGACGGTCCTGGAAAGTGTCAGGAAAACAAACCGCCTGGTAATTGTTGAAGAACAATGGCCTTTTGGTTCTGTTTCTTCAGAAGTAGCCTATACCATTCAGAAAGAGGGATTTGATTATCTTGATGCCCCCATCCGCCGTATTACCGCAGCTGATGCACCCCTACATTATGCCGGAAACCTGGTTGCAGCCGCAATGCCTTCCGTGGAGAAAGTGGTTCGTATGGTAAAGGAAGTGATGTACCTGAATAAATAATATTTACGGGCGACTACTAAAATTGCTTCATATGAAAATGCTTTTCACGGTACTGTGTTTAGCTTCCGTCTCATTGATATGCAGATCCCAAACCCAATATCAGCCTTCTGCTGAAAATCTTTCGGCCCGAAAATGGTTCGATAGTGCACGCTTCGGGATGTTTATTCACTGGGGCGCATTCAGTGTGCCAGGCGATGGAGAATGGGTCATGAATAACCGGAACATCACGGTTGCCGAATACAGCCGCCTGCAAACTATTTTTAATCCGGTTCGGTTTGATGCAAAAAAATGGGTATCCGCTGCCAAACGCGCCGGCATGCAATATATTACGCTGATCACCCGTCATCATGATGGATTCAGCGACTGGGATACAAAGCAATCTGAATGGAAAATCACGAACACAGACTGGAAGCAGGACGCGGTAAAACTTATTGCGGAAGAATGTCAGCGACAGGGGATTAAATTGTTTGTTTACTATTCTTTGCTTGACTGGTATCGCAGCGATTATCAATACGAAACCGGCCGTACGGGACATGGAACAGGAAGAACCGCAAAAAGTGACTGGAACCATTATATCGCTTTCATGAAAGCCCAGTTGACAGAATTGCTGACACAATATGGCCCGATTGCGGGTGTTTGGTTCGACGGGTACTGGGACCAGCTTCCAAATGATCATGATAAAACCAACAAACCTGCTGTAGACTGGCACCTGGAAGAGATTTATGCGATGATTCATCAATTGCAACCACAATGTCTGATCGGAAATAATCATCATCTGAGCCCGATTCCCGGAGAAGATTTTCAAATGTTCGAAAAGGACCTGCCTGGTGGTAACAGCACTGGCTTCGGCGGTGCTTCGGTTTCGAGTCTCCCGCTGGAAACCTGCGAGACGATTAATAACTCATGGGGTTTTAATATTACAGATCTTCATTATAAATCTACTAAAGAGCTTGTTCGTCTACTGGTAAAAGATGCAGGTTACGGGGCCAATCTGCTATTGAATATCGGCCCACTGCCGAATGGTGAAATTCAGGAGGCCTTCACAGAAAGGCTGGACAGCATGGGTAAATGGTTAATGAAGAATGGATACAGTATTTATGGCACAAAGGGTGGCTTTCTGAAGCCTCAGGACTGGGGTGCCATTACTGAAAAGGGGAATCTTTTTTATATCCATTTATTTAAAACAGATGAGGAAGAATTTTTTATCAGGATGCCTTATAAAGTGAAATCGGCAAAAATGGAGGGACGTTTACTGCCCGTAAAACAACTGGACGATCATTATGTCGGTATTGATCTCAGAAATATCAGTTTGGATCCTGTGGACGCGATTATCCAGCTGGAAGTAGAGAAATAAAGAACCCCGCCTGTGCGGGGAACTTATTATTTAATGAATGGCTTTCAACGCGGTTCCCAAAACAATCAGGGAAAAATAGGCAAAGCCAATTAATACGAATCCAAAAACGGTCAGTTTTACAAACACCTTCGCCGGTGTATTTACGGAATGGTCTAATTCCTGTTTCATAGGGTTAAATTTTATTCTGGTTTTTCTAAAAATATAGGCATTCACAAAATAAAAAGAGAAATCGGTTCCTGCAACGTAATATTACTATGGTACAGTTCCATTCCCTGAAAGGATTTGAATCTCATCATCCAAATACCCCATTATTCAACTAAATTGCCGGCTAATTGGCTGAAAATCCGGCCTTTATTTTTATTGAAACCAGATAAGCATGTCGAATATTCTGATTATAGATGATGAAAAGGCGATCCGTAAGACCCTCAGTGAGATATTGTCTTACGAAGGCTATAAAATAGACGAGGCAGGGGATGGCGAAGAGGGCTTCAGGAAATTCAGAGAAAAGGAATACGATGTTATACTATGCGATATAAAAATGCCTAAAATGGATGGCATTGAATTCCTCGAGAAAGCAAAGGAATTGAATCCTGACCTTCCGATCATTATGATTTCGGGACATGGTACAATAGAAACAGCTGTTGAAGCTGTGAAAAAAGGGGCTTACGATTATATCTCAAAACCGCCGGATCTCAATCGCCTGCTTATTACCATACGTAATGCCATGGACAAAACTTCCCTGGTAGCGGAAACAAAAGTGTTGAAGAGAAAGGTTAGCCGTGTGCAGGATATGATTGGTGAGTCAACGCCCATTCATAAAATCAGGGAAACTATTGAAAAAGTTGCACCAACTGACGCACGCATCCTCATAACAGGCGAAAATGGTGTCGGAAAGGAACTGGTTGCGCGTTGGGTACATGAAAAGAGTAACCGTGCTGCCGGCCCACTGATAGAAGTGAACTGTGCAGCGATTCCGGGAGAACTGATAGAAAGTGAATTGTTCGGTCACGAGAAGGGTTCGTTCACATCTGCCGTAAAACAAAGAATCGGGAAATTCGAACAGGCGAATTCGGGAACACTTTTCCTTGATGAAATCGGGGACATGAGCCCAAACGCCCAGGCCAAGGTATTACGTGCCCTGCAGGAAGGCAAGATCACACGTGTGGGTGGTGATAAAGATATTAATGTGGACGTGCGTGTGATTGCGGCAACCAATAAAGATTTGCTGAAAGAGGTGGATGAAAAAAATTTCAGACTGGATCTTTACCATCGGCTCAGTGTAATCATTATTCATGTTCCTTCTTTAAATGAACGGAGAGATGATATTCCATTGCTGATCGATAAATTCCTGCAGGATATCTGCAATGAATATGGTATAGCAAGAAAAGCAATTGATGAAGAAGCGATCCGGGCTCTTCAGGAATATAACTGGACGGGAAATATCCGGGAACTCCGCAATGTGGTGGAAAGACTGATCATACTTTCGTCGAAATCAATCAGCCGTGAAGACGTGGCGAACTATGTATTACCTAAAAAATAACCTATTAAAAAATGTGTAAATATGCCGAACGGTTCAGCCAATCCGTTCAGCCGCTGTATTTTGAAGGCTGTATAATATGGTACATTTGACCAAATCTAAAATCGCCTAAATGACCGCTCATCAGATTCTGATTCTTATTGAGATTGCTCTCGCCCTGTTCATTCTTCCTGCATTTGGATTGTATTTTATGTTTCAGAAAGCAGGAGTTCCTGCATGGAAAGGATTAGTACCTGTGCTCAATTCTTATGAGATGATTAAATTGAGCAATCGACCTGTTTATTTGTTTTTCATACAATTCATTCCGGTGGTCGGATGGTTTTTTTCAATTGCCATCCTGGTTGAATTTGTGAAAACTTTTGGCAAGTTCCGGTTTTATCAGCATGCACTCACAGTTTGTACGCTGGGTTTATATTTTTTATATATCGGTCTGAATAAAAAAGACAAATTTATCGGAGCAGATGCGGCAAGAAAATATAAAAAGTCCGCTGCACGGGAATGGATTGATGCGGGCATATTTGCAGTGATTGCTGCTACGCTTATACGTACGTTTGTTTTCGAAGCGTATGTGATCCCGACGCCTTCCATGGAAAAAACACTACTGGTCAACGATTTTCTTTTTGTCAGTAAATTCAGTTATGGCCCCCGTATTCCGAATACACCGATTGCTATGCCTTTCGTGCATCATACCATGCCCCTGTTCGATGTAAAGTCGTACGTGGAATGGATTCATATTCCTTATACACGCTGGTTTGCTGCGCCGGTAAAAAGGAATGATGTGGTTGTATTTAATTTCCCCGCCGGAGATACGGTGATCAATAAAGAAGGCTATCAGTCGGAACAGCCCTATTATGATGTGGCCCGGATGTTGGGAAACGGAGACATCAATGTGGGCAGACCGCTTATTCTTAATGATCCCGATCAGTATCCAATCATTGTGCGACCTGTCGACAAACAGGAGAATTATATAAAACGATGTGTTGGTGTGGCCGGAGACACACTGCAGATCAAAAATCAGATAGTTTATATCAATGGGCAGGAAACTGCGCTGCCAGCTTATTCCGAAACAAATTATATTGTTGTTACCGGTGGCCAGCAACTGGATGAAACCGTAATGAAGGATGAGTATGACATCGACATCAATAACGGCGAAGAATTTCAGCAAACAGGTGTCCCAAACAAATATGCCATGTTATTGACAGCTATTGCCCGTGATAAAATGATAAAAAGCGGACTTGCAAAAAATATCACTCCCCTTCTGGACAGCAGTAAAATGGTGTATCCTTACGATCCATTGTATAACTGGACAAAAGATAATTACGGCCCCTTCTGGATTCCCAAAAAAGGCGCCACACTCTTTCTTAATGCAGTCAATTATCCGTTTTATGAAAGGGCAATTCGTGATTATGAAAAAAACAAACTGGAAATGCATGATGGGAAATTTTTTATCAATGATAAAGAATCCACGAGTTATACTTTTAAAATGGATTACTACTGGATGATGGGTGACAACCGTCATCAGAGCCAGGATAGCCGTTATTGGGGTTTTGTTCCCGAGGATCATGTAGTCGGCGAGGCCTGGATGATCTGGATGAGCTGGAAGAACGGCGTGAGATGGAGCCGTCTTTTTAAGAAAATCAGATAATTTTTTATTTTTCCGGATGAAGCAGTCCAGTATACATATTCCGGTAGAAATATTTTCTGACGTCCATGCACTGGAAGCCGGGGATGCCCGGTTGTTCGACGCTGCCCGTAAAGCAACCGGCGACGCATATGCGCCTTATTCGAAATTCAGGGTGGGAGTGGCCGTAAGGTTGGAGAATGGGCAAATCATAACAGGGTCGAACCAGGAGAATGCGAGTTTTCCGGCGGGAATCTGCGCGGAGCGCGTGACGCTGTCTGCAGCGTCTGCGGTGTATCCCGGTGTCGCAATAACAGAACTGGCTTTGACATATATCAACGAATCTGATCATAGTAATCATCCCATCAGTCCCTGCGGCATATGCAGACAAACACTGGCAGAGTATGAGCAACGTTTTGGGCGGTCGATACGTCTTATACTGGGTGGATTTTCCGGTGAAATTTATATAATCAAGAGGGCAACGGATCTCCTGCCCTTTGCGTTTAGTAGCCTGGAATTGAAACCTCATTAAATTATTGCGTTAATATTGTATCTGTTATGAAAAAAATGGTTTTTGTTTTTGTTGTTGCGGGAATTGTTGTTTTTTTTGCATGTAATAAAAATCTGCCGGATACAACGGCCTGTACAAATTTGTCTCCATATGCCGATTCCACTGCTCTGTTAAAATATGCACATGATTCGTCCATCCAGGTAACGAGGGACAGTTCGGGGTTGTATTACCAGATTCTGGATTCGGGTAATAGTGTCAGACCCGTTTATTCTTCAAATTTTGTTGTCAATTATGTTGGCAGGCTGATGTCAGGAGTCGTTTTTGATTCTGCATCTAATTCCAATCTGAATGGCGCAAGGCTTTCCGGATTAATTACGGGCTGGCAGATTGGGTTGACTAAAATCGGGGTCGGTGGACATATTCTTATGCTTATTCCTTCAGCATATGGTTATGGTTGTACGGGATACGGACCGGTTCCCGGAAATGCACCCCTGTATTTTGATGTCAGGCTGCTGCAGGTGAACTAGTTTTCCCTAACTTACGTTTCTAAAATTTTATAGTTATGAAACGTACTGCCACTGCAATCTGGAAAGGATCCGGAAAGGACGGAAAAGGAACACTGACAACGCAAAGCACCACATTAAACAATACCCAGTATTCATATAAATCCCGTTTTGAAGAAGGGGTTGGGACCAATCCCGAAGAATTAGTTGCTGCAGCACACGCGGGATGTTTTGCGATGGCGCTAAGTTTTCAATTACAGGCAATAGGCATCACACCCGATAGTCTGGATGTGAATGCGGTCGTTACATTAGATCCGCCCACAAGTTCTATCACTTCCTCCGCTCTCACACTGAAAGCAAAAATACCCGGCATAACGCAGGAGCAATTTAAGAAAGCATATGAGGCTGCTAAAGCCGGATGTCCCATCAGTAAATTGCTCAATACGACGATTACGCTGGATGCGAGCCTCGTCTAAGCGTAACGCGTAACGTCTAACGCGTAACGCCTAACGCGTAACGCCTAACGCCTAACGCCTAACGCGTAACGCTTAACGCGTAACGCGTAATGCGGAATGCGGAATGCTTAAGGGAAATAAATGACAGGAAATTACGCAATCGTCGATTTTCAATAATTATTCTCTGTTGTAATGAAAATAAAAAATAAAAATTCGAGAAGGGATTTTCTAAAAACATCTTCGCTGGCAGCAGCGGGGTTTTTTATTTTGCCAAGACATGTGCTGGGTCGTGGATTCATTGCTCCCAGTGATAAATTAAATATTGCCGGTGTAGGGGTGGGCGGCAGAGCCGAAACAAATCTTCCCAAAGCTTACAATAATGGTTCCGATAATATCTCGGCATTATGTGATGTGGATGACAGGCGATCGGTGAATGCAAGATCAAAATGGCCAAAGTCACCTTATTATAAGGATTACCGGATCATGCTGGATAAAGAAGGGAAGAATATCGATGCGGTCATGATAACAACTCCGGATCATATGCACGCGCCGATAGCAATGGCTGCCATGGAACTGGGTAAACATGTTTATGTTGAAAAACCTCTGACTCATGATATCTATGAAGCGAGAATGCTCACGGCTGCTGCAAAAAAATATAAGGTTGTAACCCAGATGGGCAATCAGGGTGCCTCGGGCGACGATATCCGGCTCATAGAAACATGGTTGCAGGATGGCTTATTGGGAGATGTACATACCGTTCATGTTTGGACCAACCGCCCAACCTGGCCGCAGGGCATAGCCACGCCCACCGGTCAATTTGAAGTACCCGCAGAACTTGACTGGAATCTTTGGCTTGGCACCGCACCACAGCGTGATTATAATCCTGCATTCCTTCCCGCTGTCTGGCGCGGATGGGTGGACTATGGTTCCGGCTCACTGGGGGATATGGGTTGCCATTTTATCGATTCGCCATATCTGGCGTTGAAACTGGGTTATCCTGTCTCTGCCGAAACCAGCATTGGATCTGTATATAGCGGATATTTTAAGGAGGTCATCAACACAGAAGGGTTTCCGCCTTCCGCTAAAACATATATACAATTTCCGCAACGGGGTTCCATGGTGCCCGTTAAAATGATTTGGTATGATGGTGGCATTTTACCGGAAAGGCCCGCTGAACTTTTGCCTGATGAAGAGATGAGCAAGGTAGATGGTGGAATGATTTTCGAAGGAACCAAAGGAAAGCTGTTGGCTGGAAAATTTGGTGCGAACGCAACTTTGTTACCCACCAGTCTGATGAAAGACAAGGTCATGCCAAAGTCAAAATTTCCTTTAGTGGAAGGAGGAACAGAGGGTCATCAGCAGCAATGGGTGAAAGCCTGCAAAGCAGGATACGGAACATTTACCAGTTCTGATTTTGCCATTGCAGGACCGTTGACCGAAACCGTGCTGATGGGCAATCTTGCTGTTCGCAGTTATCAGTACAGTGAGAACGACAGTAAGGGAAATAAAATCTTTCCCGGCCGTAAAAAATTAATCTGGGATGGAGAAAAAATGGAAGTAACCAACTTTGCTCCCGCAAACCAGTTCGTAAAACGTCAATACAGAACATACTAAGCTTAATGCTGAATGCGTAACGCTTAACGCCGGAGTTTTTTGGTTATTAAAATATTCAAATATTTATTGCAAAACATATGAAGACAAGAGAAAATAAAACAAGAAGAGATTTTTTAAAAACAGGATCACTTGCAGCAGCCGGTTTTTTTATTGTGCCAAGGCATGTTTTGGGCCGTGGTTTCATCGCTCCAAGTGATAAACTGCGGATTGCTGCTATTGGTGCAGGTGGAAAAGGAGAAAGTGATTTGCTTGAATTTTCTAAAAGCCCGAATGCCGATATCGTTTTTTTGTGCGACGTGGATGACAGACAAATAAAAAAATCCGTTGATCGTTTTCCAAAAGCAAAAAGATATTATGACTGGCGCGAGATGCTTGAAAAAGAAAATAAATCAATCGATGCCGTTTCCGTTTCCATACCAGACAACGGTCATGCCGTAGCGGCGCTCGCCGCCATGCAACTGGGCAAACATGTGTATGTGCAAAAACCGCTGACGCATGATATTTACGAAGCACGCATGTTAACAGAGGCGGCTAAAAGATATAAAGTAGTTACACAGATGGGCAATCAGGGTTCATCGGGGGACGGAGTACGTACCATGCAGGAATGGTATCAGGCCGGTATTATCGGCGACGCAACAGAAATACAGGTATGGACAAACCGTCCAATCTGGCCGCAGGGATTGGGTACACCCAAGAGCACCGATCCGGTGCCACCGGAATTAAAATGGGACCTCTGGCTCGGTCCTGCCCAGGATCAGACTTATCATAAAGAATATGTTCCGTTCAGCTGGCGCGGCTTCTGGGCTTTCGGTACAGGCGCATTGGGAGATATGGGTTGCCATTTAATAGACCCGGCGTTTAAAACTGTGGGCCTGGGTTATCCCAATTCCGTGGAATGCAGTCAGGTCTCCATTTTTGAAAAGGCCTGGACACCTGAGTATTTTCCGGAAAGTTGTCCGGCTGCATCTTCGGTGATTTTAAATTTCCCCGGCAAGAATGGGAAACCGGATGTAAAAATGCACTGGATGGATGGAGGCATTATTCCTCAAAGACCTGAAGAACTGGGAGCTGATGAACAATTTGGTGATAATGGGGGCGGCGGTGTTTTGATTATTGGAACAAAAGGAAAAATCATGTGCGGAACCTATGGCAGTGACCCGAAACTTTTACCAACTTCTAAAACAAAAGAAGTAAATGTTCCGCAAACCATTGCGCGTGTTCCGGAGGGTCATTATGTTCAATGGATCAATGCCTGTCTCGCAGGTTATGGTCGAAAAGAAGTCAGTTCTCCATTCGAATATGCAGGTCCGCTAACCGAGACAATCTTAATGGGTAACCTTGCGCTCAGAACCTGGAATATACGCGTTGAAAAAACCCCGACCGGAAATTCAGGAAGGACCCAATATTCATATCCCGGAAGAAAGAAATTGTTATGGGATGCGGTGAATATGAAGATCAGCAATTTTGATGAATCCAATCAGTTTGTCAAGAGAGAATACAGGAAAGGATGGTAATAATTGTTAATTGTCAATTGTCAATTGTTAATTTATTATATCATTACGTAATTAGACGTTAAGCGTTACGCGTTCGGCGTTAAGCTATTGTAATGCCGTTTTTGGAAAACGAACTAATGATGTCCAACATCAGTTCATTTCTGATCGGACCTACGTCAGACATATCAGGCACCCAGAATTTAACTTCAAAGTTAACGGCATTATTTGCAAACGTATCAACGGTTACCGCAGGTTTTGGGTCACGCATTATTTTCTGATTTTTATTTAATTCTTCCAGTACCAGATCCCGGGCTTTGCGGAAATCTGACTGGTATGGAACGCTGAGTGAGATTTTAATACGTTTGTTCCGGTTATGCATGGTCCAGTTGATCAGCTGCTGGGATAAAAGGTCGCCGTTCGGCACAATGATATTGGCACCCTCGCCATTGCTCATCTGGCTTGACCTTACACCGATTTCCTGCACCGTTCCTGTTTTTCCGGAGATCTCGATGGTATCTCCGATCTGAATGGGTCTTTCAAATGCAATGATAATTCCTGACACCAGATTATTTACCAGATTTTGAAGTCCGAAGCCAATGCCCACACCCAGTGCGCCTATTAAAATGGATATTTTATCAAGTGGAATACCGGCAGCCGCTACCGCAATGAGAAATCCGGCTGTCCAGATACTGATCCGCACGATCAATGCAATAGATCCCAGTTTAGTTTTTTTCTGAGGTCCGGGATTATGACTTTCATCAAAAAAGAAATTGACGAATTGCGATAATACCGAAGAAATCCAGATAATCAATATGAAGAGGAGCCCGCTTGCATAAGAAAAATTAATACTTCCGATCGTTCTGGGTTTGTTTATGAAATACAGAACAATGCCAATGAACCGGTCATACACCGTCAGATTTTTTAAAATAGCAAGTATCCATACAAAAATGGCCACAACCCAAAGCACACTGCGCAATTTGTTTTTCAGATCTACAAAATTCAGAAATGCGAAGAACCGGTTATGAAATACTTCGGATTGCGTATACACGGCATCCACAAGGATCGAACAGCAAATTTTCAAAGTGACAGCCAGCACGAGACTGTCTATAGCGCTGAATGCAAAAAGTTTTGAGAGCGTAACTCTCCCTGACAGATTGCAAATAATTGAAATGATTATTTGAATCAGCGTAATAAAAAGAACCCACTTCCGTGCTTTGGAATCCTCGAGATTTTTAAAAATTATTGTTTTCTTCATTAACATCCAGATACACAAACCAAGTAACAGAAGTCCTCCGATCATGAGCCCCCATCTTTCTCCATAGGCCGAATCCAGCAACAGATCATCAATTGCAAAGGAGATCCAGATGGCATCAACACAATACAAAATGATTTTGCCTGCCCTTGTAAGATAAAATGAAAGTAATATGGTGAGAAGGATCAGCCGAACGAATTCATTGAGGTGTACATAGGCTGCCGGTGCGCTCGCATATACAAAAGAGCCGTATGTAAATAAAAGCAGCAGGCTGGAAAGAAATGCAGATTTTTTCAGGAAGGTCAGATTTTTCAGAATCAGTTCATTGCCCGGTTTTCTGCGTACAACCCGAAATGTGATCAGGAACCAGATCAATAAAAAAATCCAGATAGCGATATTAATGGTTCTTGTGTCCCAGGTGGTTGCCATAAATATTTGAATCACCCGGACTGAGCGTCCTAAACTGTCCTTTATAATATCCCAGACAGATACATCGTAGTCTGTGGAACAAAATGCAAGGAACGGTGATTCTTCCTGTTTCCACATGGCCTGGCCAATGGCCTGCTGGCGGTCGAGGATGGTTGTTTGAAGATCTTTAACGAGTAAAAAATTTATAGAAACACGGTTCCGGAGCGTATTTACTTTTATTGCAGCAGTATGATACATTGAATCCAGCGCGAGCGATCGTTCATAGACTGATCTCATTTCGCCATGCAGAATCTGATTTAGTGAATCATTTAATAAAGTGCTGTCGTGTTTTACAATGTGGATTCGCTGGTGTATTCCGTTTAGCTGATCAATATAAGTATCAAGTGATTTTTGCCAGTCAGACATTGTTTCGCGCGATTCGCCCAGCAGAACAGAGGCGGTGTTCAGGTTCCGGAGGTTGAGTGGATTATCATTTCGTTCGAGCTTATCATGAAAATAATTCAATGCCCGTTCCATTCCCGAGAGAGACTGGAGCATACCTGCCGTATCGAGTCTCTTTTCAAAGAAATTTTCCGCGCGGTTCAGACTGAAGGAATACGTCTCAACCTTGTTTACCATATTGGGAACCGTTGTATCCTTGATCTCTTTTTCGTTCAGTATAGAATCAGAAATACGGCTATTCAAATCGAGGGCTGCAGAATCAACTTTTCTCCGGTGTGTGACACGTTTTTTAGCCTGGGCATTTGCCAGATGGAAGCATAGGGAAAGAAGGAGGCAGGAGAAAATAACTTTTAGCCGTTTTTTAACGGGCATGGCAGCTGGAATTTCAGTCAATTTACACTAATTGCGGATGAAGGTCGCAGCTAAAAATCAGAATTTATAAATGGCTATTCGCTCAGCATTCGTGAGAGCATGAGCAATTCGGTTTTTTTATACAGGTTTGACTCATTATCAAAACACTTGCTGAATTCTTCCAGCAGTGATTGCATAATCCGGACATGGCTGGATGGTTTAAAATGAATATCGGAAGGAGTGATGGCAATGCGGTTGAAATAGTTCATCACATCTTTTTGCGTAAATACCTGGCCGCTCATGGGATCAATAAAAAATTCAATACGATCGATGGCTGCCTTGTTATTGTCTTCATCGGCGAGTTCGGGTTTGATATACGCCAGTACAAACTGTCTGGGAATATTAATGGCCTTTACCGGGATATCCAGCAATTCGCTTAGCAGCAAATAAACGATACCATTGATTATGGTATTTCCCCTTTTGCTTTCAATCACTTTATGAATCAGAAATTCGTCGGGATGCTGGTATCCGACTTCGGTGCCTTTCAAATTATAATAACCGTAAATAATGCTGGTCAATACATTTACCTGCTCTAACGGTGTCAGATAACTGTTTAATTCCAGCCAGATATTACGGCGAAGCTTTTCAATTTCTTCGAGTACCGGGCTGGTTGCCAGGTCAGGGTATTGAAATTTGGATACCAACAGGCTGGCTGTCAGTAAATCGTGATAACTGCTGGTTTTCCATCTTTGGAAATCTTCGGTCAGGTCGCGATAGTGTAAACGGTGAATGAGCATTTCAATTCTTTCCTGGATTGTATCCTGCAGGGTATTTTCCCAGAGATATTCCAGATTGGGGATGATGCCCCTGCCGTAGCTGATGATTCGGTTACTGACCGTAGTAAAAACTTCTTCATCCGGATCATCTATCAGATGAAGTAAAGCTTTAATTTCTTTTGATTCCTGCATGGGGTGGATGATTTTCCTTCCGGCGATATACAGTCAGGGTTAACGGGATGAATATCGCAGAAGTTAAAAAAAATGCAATGACAATCTTATCCACAAACCCTTTCCGGATGTTTATTTCCGGAAAGAATGCGTCTGCTCTGATTGGATAACGAAGGATTTTTAAAAATCTTATGAGGATTTCTTTTTCTTCGGAACTCTTTTGGGAGGATTGGCCTTTACATCTTCAATGATGGCCTTGATTTCAGGTAATTCAAGTGTTTCCACCATGTCCTGTTTTTCTTTGGGGATTTTATAATTGCGAAGTCCCTGTTTGATGTAGGGCCCGTAAGGTCCGCGAAGCAACTGAATTTTCTCCTTCTCAAAAACCTTGATGGTCCTTTGTTCCTTGGCCGCTCTTTTTTCCACTACGATGGGAGTGGCATCTTCAAAACTGATGGTATAAGGATCAAATTCTTTTCCCAGAGAATAAAATTTCTTATCGTGGGCAATATAAGGACCAAATCTTCCGATACTCACCGTCACATCTGCGCCTTCGAAAGATCCCAGGTTGCGGGGCAGTTTAAATAATTCAAGCGCATCTTCCAGATTGATGGTCTCGATGCTTTGCGTATTTTTTAATTTGGCAAACCGCGGTTTTTCCTCATCGTTTTGTTCACCAATCTGAGCCATCGGTCCATAACGACCCATCCGCACAATAAGTTTTTTGCCTGAAACCGGATCTACTCCGAGTTCTCTTTCACCGCTGATACGCTCTGCGGTTTCAATGGTATTCTCAACATCTTTCTTAAACGGGATATAAAAATCATCGATCATGTTGTTCCACTCGATTTTACCGCTGGCAACTTCATCGAACTCGGCTTCAATCCGGGCAGTGAAATTATAATCCATGATATCATCAAAATACAATTTGAGAAAATCGGTGACAACGAGTCCGAGATCCGTTGGAAACAGTTTTGATTTTTCCGCACCTGTCGTTTCCTGTTCAGAAATTTTGCTGATTTTATTTTCTTTCAATTTCAGTATTCTGAAATTTCGCAACACGCCTTCCTTATCACGTTTTTCAACATATCCTCTTTTGAGAATGGTGGAAATAGTAGGTGCATAGGTAGAAGGTCTTCCGATGCCCAGTTCCTCCAGTTTTTTAACAAGCGATGCTTCTGTGTATCTGGGCAGGGGACGAGTGAAACGCTCTGTGGCGACCATTTCCAGAAAGGGCAGTTTCTGATTTACCGATAATGGTGGCAACATGCCTTCCTGATTTTCTTCATCCGAAATTTCATCATCGTCGCGGTCTTCCCTGTATACTTTTAAAAATCCGTCAAATTTCAGCACTTCACCGCTCGCTTTTAATTCCTCCTTATTCGTGGATATCTGAATGATGGCGGTTGTTTTTTCAAGTTCCGCATCTGCCATCTGGGAAGCCATTGTTCTTTTCCAGATCAATTCATATAAACGACGGAGATCGGAATCTTCCACCGTATCATTTTCCATATAGGTTGGACGGATAGCTTCATGAGCTTCCTGCGCATTTTCATTTTTATTTTTAAAAGCACGTTTCTGATAATATTTTTTACCGTACTTACTATTGATTTCATTTTTAAGGCTGTCCATGGCTGTATCGCTCAGGCTCACGCTATCGGTACGCATATAGGTAATCTTACCGCTTTCATATAGTTTTTGAGCCAGCAACATCGTACGGCTCACACCATATCCAAGTTTACGGGAAGCTTCCTGCTGCAATGTGGATGTTGTAAAAGGCGCTGCAGGGGATTTTTTGCCTGGCTTTACCTGAATATCTGTAACGGTATAATCTGCCTTCAGGCAACTTTGCAGAAAAACTTCTGCACTGTTTTCATCTGAATATTTTTTACCTTCTGCAGAAAAAATAACATTTTTTCCGGAAATGTCTTTTGCCGAAAATGAAGCTTCTATCCGGAAAGTGCTCTGGGGAATAAAACCATTAATCTCCCTTTCCCTTTCAGCAATAATTCGAACGGCGACGCTCTGCACCCTTCCGGCGCTGAGATTATTTTTCATGCTCATCTTTCGCCAGAGTACCGGGCTCAGTTCAAACCCTACGATACGATCCAATATACGCCTGGCCTGCTGTGCATTTACCAGGTTCATATCAACCGTTCTGGGGTTCCGAACGGCAGATTCAATGGCGGGCTTGGTAATCTCATGAAATACGATGCGTTTGGTTGTTTTAGGGTCCAGACCCAGCACCTCGCACAGGTGCCAGCTGATGGCTTCCCCCTCACGGTCCTCATCCGTCGCCAGCCATACTTCGCCAGATTTCTTGGCAATACTTTTTAATTCCTTGACAACCTTTTCCTTATCTTCCGGTACGATATATCTCGGCTTATATTTATTATTCAGATCAATGCCCATATCAGCCCGCTCAAGGTCGCGGATGTGACCATAGCAGCTTTTAACCTCAAAATCCTCCCCCAGAATTCTTTCTATTGTCTTGGCTTTTGCCGGGGACTCCACGATCAATAAATTTTTCGCCATGCTGTTTTGAATGATTTAAACGACCCTAAGGCGTGCAATTTTACAGTATAACATTGAAAGTAAAAAATGACCCCTGCCGGGCCAGAGGTCCATATGATCACCTAACTTATTGACTAAGAGGGGTATCAGTACCGTTTTGGAGATTATCCTGGTCTTCCTGCTTTGGTTTTCGTTTAAAAAGGGAAACATCCACTTTTCCAAACCGATAATTAAACTGCAGACGGAAAAACTGGGGATCCCTGAAACGTATGGTGTGCTGGTTGGAATATTGCGAGTTAATAAATACATCCGAACGGCGGGTTGCAAAGATATCATTCATGCTGAAAGTGAGGCTGGCCGCCTTGTTTTTCGGGAATTCATATTTGAGGGAGGCGTCAACGCCTCCTGTCGGTAGGGAATACCCCTGCGCATTCCCACTTACAGTTCCACCCCTGCCCCCTCCGCCGGTCCCGGCGCTGCCGCCGGGTGGCAAAACAGTCTTTGATGTATAATCGCCGGTGATTTGCAGCGTAAAGTTCTTTGGTATTTTAAAAGTTGTATTGATTTTCGCGAACCAGCTGATCCTGGCCGGCGCCGTTGGAATGGAATCCCCGGCGTTGATTTTGGAAGTATAGAAATTCAAATTGGTAGTGAGATCCCACCAAGTGGTCAGACTATTTCGTCCGATAAGTTCCAATCCCCCGATATAACTGGAATTGGCATTAATAAATGTATTTACAAGGACCGTTGAATCCGTCAATGGATTTACTTCTTCGGTCTGATATCGGGTTATGAGGTCGGTCGTATATTTATAATAAACAGAGCTCAGGAAAGTATTTTTCTGGTAGTTTAGCTGATAGGACATTTCAAAAGAATTCGTAAACTGGGGTTTCAGGTTTGGGTTACCCCTGCTCAGGTTCAGCGAATCTGAATAATCGGTATAGGGTGAGAGCTGAAGAAAGCTGGGCCTGTCGATTCTGCGTGTATAGTTAAACTGAATGCTCTGATCATCGTTTAATTTCTGTGTTAAGAATACGCTCGGAAAGAGACTAATCGGATAGTTGTTGCTGAATGAACCTACGGTATCCTTCAAATTACCCTGATTATCCGGATCGTTTTCAGCAAAGCTATTCGTGCCATGGTAACTTGAATTTTCTGCGCGCAAGCCGAGCTGAAATCCAAATTTTCCAACGGTGTTTGAGTATTGGATATATCCGGCTAACACCTGGTCGTGGTAATTATAATTGGATGAAAGGAGCGGCTGATAGACCAGATTTCCCAGACTATCTACCGTATAGAAATTATTCAGATTACCGATATTACGAATCGCGATCCGGCCTCCCGCTTCTAATTTTGATTTTTCCGTAAATGGGTTTGTAAAATCAGTTTGCGCGGTGATGTATTCATTTTTTGCAGAAGAATTGGTTTGCTGTTTATAAATGCTCGACAGGGGGCCATCCGGATTATTAAATAAATAAGAATTTGTTTTATTAATGCTGTTGGTCTCCCCGTATGAATAGTTGGCGTCGGCAGTCCAGTCTTCTCCTGATCTCGGGAAATTATGCTTAAAACTCAGCATACCCGATTTATTATTAAATTCTGTGGAATTATTGGAGTAGCGCTGTGTGAACGAACTGTTGGAATAACCGTTGTTATACAGGGTATCCTGCGTGATATTGCTGTTTGTATAGGGTTTGGAAGTTCCATGAACCAGGGTTCCGGAAATCGTAAATGTATTTCTGTTATCCATAAAATAATCAAAACCCAGTCTCCCAAAAGCAAAATGACTACTGTTAACACTGCTGTCTACCTGATGCAACTGAAATTCCGGCTCGGAAATAAAAGTCAGGCGGTCTGTTGTACCTGGTGAAATAGTTTTACGGTGATTGATACTGGCGCTACCGAAAAAATTAAATTTACCTTCCTTGACATTCAGATTTCCCCCCAAATTATATCCACCCCGTTTATCGATCCCCGCCCGCATGGCGCCGTTATAGCCTGCCTTGCGGTTTTTTTTCATGACAATATTCAATATGCCGGAAACACCACCCGATGCATCGAACTTTGCTCCGGGATTAGTAATGATTTCCACGCTCTCGATTTCATCCGCAGGAATCTGATCCAGGGTAAGTGTAGTCGGTCTGCCGTCCACAAAAATCGTAGGCGCCGCATTTCTTAATGTAACATTTCCGTCAATATCAACTGCAAGTGAAGGAATATTTTTCATGATATCCACGGCAGTTCCGCCTGAAGCTGAAAGATCTTTTTCTACATTATAAACCTTACGGTCTATGCCCATTTGAATCAGCGGCTTGTCGGCTGTAACTGTTACCTGCTGAAGACTTGTAGGGTCGATTTCCATTTTGATATTTCCCAGATCTTTATCAACTGCTCCCAGTCGTTGGTCCGGATCTGTACTTTGAGCATCTTTAAGACTGAAGGCGATATGTTGATTTACGGGCTTATAACCTATGGCCGTTAACTTCAATTGATAATTTCCCAGAATGGGAAGATTTTCGAAACTGAAATCGCCATTAGATGGGGTAATTGCTCCACGAATTACCGAATCACGGCGGCTATGTGTGGTGGTATCATATAATGTCATGACCAGCTGCACAGAGGTGCCATCCATACCCTTATTGGTTTTTGCATCCACAATTCGTCCGTAAAAATGGCCGATGGCCGGAGACTGTCTTCCGCTGCCATTGCGCCTGCTTCCGGCAAAGCCTGCTGATCCTGCCGCGGAAAGAGTTGTCCTGGTTTTGCGCCGTACAGAATCTCCGGCAATAACATGTGTTGAATCAGCAGGTGAAACGCTGTGTTGCTGGTGGGAAGAATCTTTTGCTATAACGGGTATTGAGTCTTTTATCCGTCCCTGGTTTATGGTGTCGGATGAATTTCTCGTATTGGAACCTGCTGTATCTGCTGGAGCTGCTGGTAAAAGTTTTCGGGTTGAATCCTGTGAAAACGCTGCGGCGGAAATCAGGATTAACAGAAATCCTGACAAATAACAACGCAGTAAAATTTTCATTATTGGTTTTATTGGAAATTTTAAAGTTCAAGGAACGTGCCTGAACCCCATGCTAAGAGCTTGTTAACGATATGAACCGGCAAAAAACAGAAGAAATCATCAGAAAAAAGAAAAAATGGGTGGATGACGGGGTTCGAACCCGCGACCCCTAGAACCACAATCTAGTGCTCTAACCAGCTGAGCTACAACCACCATTTGGGACGGCAAATTTAAGGAAAAATGGGAGATTCAGGAATTTGAATATTAACATACGACACCAGTCGTACATTATATTTACCGTTAACGTAAGGGCTGGTTAATATTAACCTACTCAACAACAATACAGAACCATTAATCGTTATTTTTGAACAATGTCTAAATTGTTCTCCCATATGTTGAATAAAAGGAATTTACCGATCGTCCTGTTCATATCCGTTATTGGAATTGCGATAGCCCTGAAAACTTTTGCATTTAAACCAAATCCCCCTTCGAAGTACGAGCGGATATTAAAAAATGTAAGCGAATTACTGGAAGAAATTCACTACAGTCCCAAAAATATAGATGACCAGTTTTCCAGGGAAGTTTTTAAGAAATTCCTGGGAGAAGTGGACGTGGAAAAGAAAATTTTCCTGAAATCAGATATTCTGGAGTTATCCAAATACCAGGGTCAGCTTGACGAGGAAATCCTGGGTAAATCACCTGTGCAATTTGTACCCGCCGTTGTAGCTATTTATAAGAAAAGATTGCAGGAAACTCAGAACACGACTCATGACATTCTTTCGCAGCCTTTTGATTTTAATAAACAGGAAACCGTAAACCTTGATTATGAAAAACTGGATTATCCTGTAAGTGCTGTGGCGCAACGGGAAGAAATAAGGAAAAAACTAAAATACCTGACCCTTGAAAAATATGTTGAGTTGCTGGATCAGCAGGAGGCCGCAAAAACCAAGGCCGGTTATGTTGCAAAGACCAACGAACAACTTGAGAAAGAAGCACGGGATAAAACTTTAAAAATTTCCGACCGTTTTTACGATCATCTAAAGATCAAAGCAGACGATGACGATTTCTTCAATGTATTTGTTGAGACGATCGTACAATGCATGGATCCGCACACAGATTATTTCCCGCCTGTCGAAAAAAGATCTTTTGATGAAGATATGAGCGGTCGTTTTTATGGCATTGGCGCAGCCCTTCGTGATGAAGATGGTACTATAAAAATTGTCACACTTGTTACCGGAAGTCCGGCGTGGAAGTCCGGTCAGGTAAACGTTGGAGACGTTATTCTTAAAGTTGCACAGGGTAATCAGGAACCTGTTGATCTCACGAGTTATATGGTGGAGGATGCTGTAAAAATCATTCGCGGTAATAAAGGTACTGAGGTAAAATTAACACTTAAAAAAGCCGACGGGTCGGTGAAAGTGGTTACACTGGTCCGTGATGAGATAGTGCAGGATGAAAAATTTGCAAAGAGCGTTATTATCCAGAGCGACAAAGGCAAAATCGGTTATATTTTTCTTCCTGAATTTTATGCTGATTTCGATAATCCAAAGGGAAATCGTTGCTCCACAGATGTTGCCCGCGAAATTGTGAAGCTGAAAGAAGCTAAAGTGGATGGCATTGTGCTGGACCTGCGAAATAACGGGGGTGGTTCCTTATATGATGTGGTCAAAATGGTGGGCCTCTTTATTGATCAGGGTCCTGTTGTCCAGGTGCGCGACCGGGATGGGAAGCCGCAGGTTTTAGACGACAAAGACAGAGCAGTATTATACGATGGACCGTTGGCCGTGATGGTGAATGAATTCAGTGCATCAGCTTCTGAAATTTTTGCCGCAGCCATACAGGATTACCACAGAGGTGTTATCATCGGCAGTACAAGTACATATGGTAAAGGAACGGTTCAGCGTAATATTCCACTGGATAAGAATATGGGTTTTAATGACGGGGCAGGTCCTTTGGGCACTGTAAAACTAACCCTGCAAAAATTTTATCGCATTAATGGAGGTTCAACACAGTTGCGTGGTGTAGCGTCTGACATCGTTCTTCCGGATTTATACGAGCACTACAAAATTCGTGAGAAGGACCAACCCGACGCGTTGGCATGGGATGAAATGCCAAAAGCTGATTATATAACCTGGAAATATGCGTATGATATCAATAATATTCGCAGTTCCAGCACAGAAAGAACCAATACCAATAATTCATTTAGTACCATATCCCGGGATGCAGCCTGGTTGGACAAACAGAATGATAAAATGTATCCTTTAAACTTGAAAGCATATCAGGAGGAACAAAAAATGATTCGTGCTACGGTTAAACAAATCGATTCGGTCAGTAAGCTGAAAGTGCCCATGAATATTTATTCTATGCCGCAGGATACAGTGAAATATGCAGAGGATAAGGATAAGTCGGACAGATATAAACAATGGGTTGAGAGTCGCAAGACTGATATTTATCTGAACGAAACTATCAATGTAATGGACGATATGATTTCATTGAAGTCTGTAGTCTATAAAAACTAATTTTACCAGATCCTTTATGCTTAAATCCTGATTTTAGCTGCCATAACGGCGATCAGGGTTCCCATGATAGCAATCAGTCCGAAAGATATTCGCAGACTCGTGGCCTGGGCAATAAATCCGATAAAGGGTGGACCGAATAAGAATCCAAGGTAGCCGATTGTGGATACGGCTGCTATGGCTACACCCGGCGACATGATTTTGGATTTTCCGGCTGCACTGTATATTATTGGAACAACAGAAGAAACGCCTGCACCAACCATCAGGAATCCGATCGTAGCAGTAATGAAATGGGGAAACAAAACCGCCAGTAATAATCCGGAGGCCATTAACAAACCACTGACCTGCAACATTCTTTTAACGCCTAATTTGAACGCGACCCAATCACCAACAAATCTTCCTGTTGCCATCGTGCTGACATAAGCAGTAAAACCAACGGTTACCCAGGCAGCATCCGGTTTAACCACTTTTACAAAATAGATTCCACTCCAGTCACTCATGGCTCCCTCGCTGATCATTGCACAAAATGCAATCAGGCCGAAATTTAAAATGGATTTGTCAGGCCTGGCGAAAATCGGCTGGTTCACATCCCGGTTACTATCCTTTTTTATAAGGTTTCCGGAAAAGATAATTAATATGAGAGCCGCTATCGTTGTAATACACAGGAAATGATAGGAAGGTGCTATGTGAAAGCGAACCATTAATGTGCCAGTGGCTGCTCCTGTAAAACCGGCCATGCTCCAGACCCCGTGAAAGGATGCCATGATGGGTTTGTCGTATAACGTTTCGGTGGCAACCGCTTGTGTATTGATGGAAATATTCATCATATTACCACCAAACCCAAAAACAAATAATGTTATCATCAGATGGACAGGCGAGCCGGCGAATCCAAGCATGGGCAGGGTACATGCATATAAAATGGCAGAGAGCATGACTATAATGCGGCTGCCATATTTAGTTACCAGGAAACCTGCGACAGGAAGTGAAGTCATTAATCCAATGGGAAGGCATAGAAGTATGCCTCCCAAAGCCGCGTTATTGACCCCGAGTTTGGCCTGTATATCCGGAATACGTGAAGCCCAGGAAAAAAAACAAATTCCTGCAAGAAAGAAAAAGCTGCTTACTGCAATGCGGTGTAAACGTCGTTGTGCCAGGGGCATAATAACCGGCAAATTAATTCAACCCGGGCCAATTACAGACAATTAATTACAATCGCAGATATAACGGATTGTCTGCTGGCTATTTCCCGATGTTGTTTTAATGGAAAAATATTTCCCTCAACTGTATAGCCGAAATTAAATGTAGAGACTGAATGGTAAACAATAAAAACCCGCCGGATTTGAGGCGGGTTTTACATGAAACTCATTATGTGGATCGCAATTAATTTCTTTCCTTCTGCAAGGTAGATTTTGGTGCTTCTTTCTTTTTTTCCGTGATTGCAGAAGCCATCTTCACTGCGCCATATGCATTCAGAATACCACCGGAACGGCTTAATTCAGACATAGGAACCAACTCGTCCGTTCCCGGTTTCTTTGCTTTTGCCGTTGGCATGGTGGCGGATTTTTCGATACAATATTTTATTTCTTCCGGGCTCAAAGTGGGGAAATATTCGAGGAGCAGGGCTGCCACGCCGGTAACCACAGGAGCCGCCATACTCGTTCCGTCCAGGTTGCCGTATTTATTACCACCGGGCAGTGTAGAGTAAATGCGTGTACCTGGTGCAAACACATCAACTTCTTTCTTACCATAGTTTGAAAAAGATGCGGTATAACTTTTAAAAGTTTCTTCAGCCAGCGGGTCGCTGCTTGCACCGACCGTGATCCAATTCTTAGCTTCCGTATGTGTATTTTTATAATTGGGGTTTGGGAAATTATCGACTGAATCCACATTTTCTGCATCATTGCCTGCTGCGTGGATGAGCAATACTCCCTTTGACTCTGCATATTTCACCGCATCATCTACCCAGGATTTCTGGGGAGACAGATTCTTTCCAAAACTCATATTTATTACGCGCGCACCATTATTTACTGCATAGCGAATGGCGAGGGCAATATCTTTATCATGTTCATCTCCGTTCGGAACAGCCCGGATCATCATGATCCGTACGTTATCAGCGATACCATTTACTCCGATTGAATTATTTCTTTCAGCTGCTATGATCCCGCTTACATGAGTTCCATGCATGGGATCCGTGGCCATTATATCGTTGTTCCCATATATGCTGTCCCTGATATCATTTTCATTATCCTGAACGATATCCTTCCTGTAATTTTTTGGTGCAGTTTCTTTTATCTCCATTTTCTTTTCTTCGCGATCTGCCTGATCTGTAAAATCAGTAATGAACGTGGTGTTCGTCATGTCCATAATATGATTTTCTTTGAACAGATAAAGTAAAACTGAGCGGGCTGTGCGGCTTTCCATATCCTTTGCCTGGAAAGTATCCAGATCATTTCCCGTGTATTCTTTTTTGCCCATGGCAATCTGTAACAGACTATCGCTTTTTATACACGCATTCACCACGCGCTTTAACATTAGCAAATCCACGCCGTTGTCAGTTCCATCACCCATGATTTTCTTTTTCGCCTTCACCCACATGTGATAATGCTCTATGCTTTCAGCATTCATACTGTCCATCCGGATATCCTTATTATCGAATTCTTCTTTGTATTTATAATACACACGTCCTTCTTCCTGAGAATCATCTTTTACATTTCTTCCGTCTTTTCCACCTATGAAATTCCATCCATGAATATCATCCACATATCCATTGTGATCATCGTCAATTCCATTGCCCGGTATTTCTCCCGGATTTGTCCAAAGAATATGTACGAGGTCTTCCTGGGCAGTATCAACACCAGAATCAATAACAGCTACTAAAACAGGTTTACTTTTGAGATTTTTTAAACGCAGGAAATCGTAGGCTTTGTCGAGACTGATTCCATACACACCGTCTTTTTCTTTATCAAGAAGGTGCCAGCCTTTTGTAAGTTCCTGTTTTGAAGTTCCCTGTGCAAATGAGGAAAAGGAAAAAATAGTCAGTAATAATATGAGTGTGTGCTGAATGATACGAAACTTCATCATGGAATTTTTATATAGCCAGTAATCGTTAAACCGGAGTAGTCCGGTTTAAATTTATTTTCAATAATTGGACCCGCAAAGATCATCATATGTTTAATATATATGCAATTCTCCGGGGGTGATTTAACTGTTCTTTAAATGAAATTTAAACACAACCCGCCGGTTTAAAGCCCTTCCTTCGGATGTGTTATTAGATCCAATCGGCTGACTATCTCCAAAAGCCCTGACTTCTATCCGGTTATCCGGGATCCCGAATTGGATCAACAAATTTTTCACCGCATTTGCCCTGTCTTCGGAAAGTTTTATATTATACGCTTCACCGCCCTGGTTGTCCGTATGACCTTCAATAAGCAAATTTAAATCGGGATTGGTTTTCAGGCTGTCGGCCAGTTCTTTGATAGCCGGGAGGGAGTTTCTGGTCAGATTTGCACTGTTTGACCTGAACATCACATTTGCAGCTACGATCTGTTCGATTTTTACAATACCGGCTTTCACGACGGGACATCCATGATTATCAGCAGGCCCTGGTTCGTAGGGACATTTATCTATTTCATCATTCAAACCGTCATGATCACTGTCAGGAATCGGGCAGCCATGGTAATTTTTTGATCCCGGTATCTCTTTACATGAATCTTCTTCGTCATTTACTCCATCATTGTCGGAGTCAGGTATCGGACAACCATGATAACGTTTCAATCCGGGGACGGTTTTACAGGAATCCTCATCATCGTTCACTCCGTCAAGATCGGAATCAGGTACAGGGCAACCATGCCATTTAGGGGGGCCTGGTATCGTTTTACAGGAGTCCTGTGAATCAGGTAATCCATCTTTGTCGGTATCAGAATCCGGCTTAGGAGCCGTCTTGGGATTATTCAGCCAGATCCCCAGCGATCCGCCGACTACCTGGTTATGAAAGCCGGAAGGATAGGAGGCGTTATATACGTTCGTGAATCCCTGGTTGAAATAAGCACTGATCAGAACACTTCCCAGTTCAAAACCAGCTTTTGCGGAGATTCCAATATCAAAAGTTTTATAAGCACCCGGTCCGTTACCTACGGGCAGGTCTTCGTTTCCGGATTGATAGATATAATTTGAAGAGTTATACTGCAGCACCCGGTTCTGGTAGCTTTGGGATACAGAATATATAAAGGCAAAATAGGGACCCGCGCTTATGAAAAAATGGCTTTTCTGGTTTTTGGAAAGGGAAGTTTTCCAGGTCATGTATAACGGGATCTCCACGTAATTCAGATTCAGTGTATGCTGATTATAAAGCGTATCACTCTTTTCCACGGCAGAATCGTAAAAATGCTGAAATTGATTCCCTTTGGCACTATATAGAATGCCGGCCTGAAAAAAGAGATTGTTTGTTCCAAAAGGTACTTCACCCAATACACCCAGTTCAAATCCGGTGTTTGTCGAATAGTACTTCCCGGCATAAGTTTGATATCCGGGTATTGAATTAGTTTCTATCAGGTTGGAAGAGTGAATACCGCCAACAACAGCCAGCCGGATTTGCGCCGGAAGGGTTGAATAAACCAGGGAAAACAGAATGGGGAGAAGGTTACGGTAGATCCGGTTCATTCAACTTAGAACGCTCAGGATACCAGAATATTATAAGCTGAACGCTTAACGCGTAATGCTTAACGCAACAACATAAAGCCAATGCTTTAAGCCGTATGTTTCAGCTTAATGCGGAAGCATGATATATATATCTTATATTATGATAATTAATATATTACGTCTGTAATTTTAAATTAAACTTCAGGTTATAAAATTAAGCATTATGTGATAGGCATTAAGTGTTACGCTTTAGGCGTTAGGCGTTAGGCGTTACGCGTTAAGCGTTTCGCGTTAAGCGTTACGCGTTACGCGTTATAAGTCGAACTGAATACCCTGGGCCAGTGGTAATTTTGTAGAATAATTGATCGTATTTGTTTGTCGGCGCATATAGGATCTCCAGGCATCACTACCGGATTCGCGACCGCCGCCGGTCTCTTTTTCGCCTCCGAAAGCGCCGCCGATTTCGGCTCCGGAAGTACCAATATTTACATTTGCGATTCCGCAATCACTACCGGCTACTGACAGGAATTTTTCCGCCTCGCGCATGTTGAGGGTCATTATTGAAGACGAAAGACCCTGAGGTACTTCATTTTGCATTTGAATCGCTTCATCCAGTGTTTTGTATTTAATCAGATAAAGAATGGGAGCAAATGTTTCCTGCTTTACGATTTCGATTTGCTGTTCCACTTCCGCTATACATGGTTTTACATAGCAACCGCTCTCAAATCCCTGACCCGAAATCTGTCCGCCTTCTACTGCAAAACGGCCGCCTTGTTTTTTACAAAGTTCGATGGCCTGCAGATACATATCAACTGCCTGTTTATCAATCAGTGGGCCCACATGATTTTTTTCGTTCAAGGGATCTCCGATTTTTAGCTGTGCGTAAGCATTTACCAGTTTTGATTTGACTTTTTCGTAAATGTTTTCCTGGATGATCAGTCTGCGGGTGCTTGTACATCTTTGTCCAGCTGTTCCCACAGCACCAAATAATGCTCCCAGAACTGCTATATCCAGGTCTGCCTGTTCACTGATTATGATCGCATTATTTCCGCCAAGTTCCAGCAGTGACCTGCCCAGGCGGGAAGCAACTACAGAGGCAAGCGCCTTTCCCATGCGCGTAGATCCGGTAGCAGATACAAGCGGTATGCGAGGGTCTGCGCTTATCCATTCCCCCGCTTCCCGTCCACCGGTGATAATACAACTTACCCCTTCCGGCACCTCGTTCATGTCGAATATTTTTGACACAATTTGCTGGCATGCCAGAGAACAGAGCGGTGTCTTTTCCGAGCCTTTCCATACACATACATCACCGCAAACCCAGGCCAGCATACTATTCCAGCTCCAGACAGCAACAGGAAAATTGAACGCTGAAATAATCCCTACAATGCCGAGCGGATGCCACTGTTCATACATTCTGTGTTGTGGTCTTTCACTTTGAATGGTCAACCCATATAATTGCCGGGACAAGCCAACCGCAAAATCGCAGATGTCTATCATCTCCTGTACTTCACCCAGCCCTTCCTGCAGACTTTTTCCCATTTCATAACTAACCAGGCTTCCCAGGGCATGTTTTTTTTCACGCAGGGCTTCGCCCACCTGACGCACGATATCGCCCCGTTTAGGCGCCGGCCAGGTCCTCCAAACCAGCCATGCCTCGTTTGCTTTTTCTATAATCTGATCATAATTTTCTTTCGTTGTTATGGAGATCCCGGCAATTTTCTTTCCGTTTACCGGCGAAAATGATTCAATGATTTGTTTTGGATTATCAAACCAGTTCTTTCCTGTTGAGCTGCCGGCGTTATGGGCATGAATGCCCAGTTCCTTTAAAAATTCCATATGATCTTATTGAAACGGAAAGTTAAGGAAACTCGCAGAGTGTCATGCCGGTGCCAGGATGCATGTAAAAAGAGAAACCAGGATTTCCCTGGTTTCTCTTTTTTTTCCGAAGCAGATATAAAGCGGATAGATTGCGGACAGGAAGCAGATAATACTAAAAGCGCAGAGCGAATTTGGCAAACATATTAAAACCGTTTGGCCCCATTTGCACGGAATCAAAAGGTCCGCCGGATTCGCTGTCACCCCATGAATTCAATGCTCCGGGTACGACAGCCAGATCCGGATGAACATTGAAAATATTATTGGCACCCAGGTAAGCCGTTATGTTTTTTGTTATTCCATAAGAAAAATAAATATCTGTAGTTGCCTTACCATTGAAAACAAAGTTTTCAGGAACCACAGTACCGTCGTCTTTCTGAACCAGTGGATTGTAGCCATTGAAAGCCAGATCCGGATCACCTTGTTTGCCGGTGCCGGCCAGATCAGGATAACCGTAAGATCCGAATCCTTCCGTTGTCAGTTTACCATAGTAAGTAATATGCACACCGGTACTGAACCGGCTCTTGTCGTATTCCAGCGCCAGTGAGAACTTTGACTTCGGAGCGGAGGCGATCAGGAAAGCCTGTTCACGCGTGCTGAAAAAAGCCTGCTGATGTGCATAAGTATCGTTCAAAGCCGGCGGTATATTGATCTTGTTAATAGTTATCGACTGAATATTTCCTGCCAGGACTGCGCTAAATCTGTTCTTGCCCCAGCTTTTGTGATAGTCCGCAACGATATCAATTCCCTGATTGGTTGTGTTTACTGCATTAGCAAAGAAATTCACTGAGCTTACATTGTATTGTACCAGGTATGGCGCAATGGCCGGAATGGATTCGTCGAAGTTTCCGGTAATTACAATTCGATGGAAAACTTTAACCAGATAGGCATCCACAGTCAGGGTAAAGTGTGGACTCGGCTGATAACTAAATCCAAAGCTGTAATTGTCTGAAGTTTCCTGTGTCAATTGCGGTACGCCTGCTGCTTTCGTGATCACGGAATAGTTTGGGGAAAGTTTTACGTAGACCAGTTGGCCCGCTATGATGTTCGTATTCGTATTGCTGAAATTGATCTGCTGCAGAGAAGGAGCCCTGAAGCCGGTACTTACGGATCCGCGCAGATTAAACTGTGGTCCTATTTTCATGCGTGCAGCCAGTTTATATGTGCTCACAAAACCAAAGTCGGAATAGTTTTCAAACCTTGCCGCGCCATCAAGCAGTAATGCTTTGGTAACATCTAACGCGACATCCACATAACCTCCGACATTCGTACGATGCGCGTTTACTTCATCGCCCGGGGTGTATCCGGGATATCCCTCAGATCCTGACGCCTTATATGTCGTATCGCCGCCTTGTACGTAAAAAGCACCGCCATTCAGATAAGAATCCACTTCACCCGCATACAGTCTGTAGCGTTCATAGCGGAATTCACCGCCGAAGGAAAGCGTAAGGCCCTGGGCAACACCGTCAAAGTGACGATTTATATCCAGGTTGGTCGTGTTCTGCAGAAAATTGAATCCCCCATCGTCAAAGTCTGTTTTGGTTGCCTGCAGAGAAGTAGGGAGTAATGACGCATTAAAGGTTTTGTATCCGAAATAATGGAAATCATTATAACCAATCACACTGCTCAGGTCCCAGTTCCATGCCTTATTCAAAGTTCCTGTAATACCAGCCGCGAAGGAAGCATCTTTCATATAAACATTTTCCTGCGGGTTATAGTAAACATCGTCTGACGAAATGGTTCCCTGGGAATTTCCGGCGACACGCATTATATCCGGAACATAAATGATAGATCCGTCTTCATTTGTCGGATATTTTTTGGCATTGTTGGAAAAGTTTCTCGTCCAGGCATAGACGTTGGATTTTTTCCAGTTATAGCCTCCAAAGAAATAGACTTTCGTGCTGGTATTTGCTATGGGAATTTCAGCATTTGCCATGGCTCCGAGTGTTGTTACGGCGCCATCGCCATATGCCCTTCTCCATACATTTGGCGGAAGAGCCTTGGCGTTTGTTGTTACGTTTGTATCCGGCATTGCGCGAAAGGTTTTTCCGGATGCAAGGATGTTTGCGCCGATATTGAGGAATCCACCATTTTTACCGATCGGCACACCATCGTTAATACCCAGCGTAAACGTGTTGCCGTCTACCCAGCTGCCAGTGTAAAACTGACTTGGATCCACCGCGTTGAGCGAATTGTATTTCTGGTCATAATATCCCATATAACCGGTATTGATGCTCAATTTGTTGACGTCTTTTTTCAGAATGATATTGATTACACCGGCGATCGCATCAGATCCGTACTGTGCGGACGCGCCGTCTCGTAATACTTCAATGCGGTCAATCGCATCTTCGGGAATAGAGTTTAGATCATATCCTGAATTGCCCCTTCCACGCGTTCCTACCTGGTTAACAAAAGCAGACATATGCCGGCGTTTCCCATTTATTAATACCAGCGTTTGGTCAAAACCAAGTCCCCTCAGGCTGGCAAAGTCAATGGCATCGGATCCATCACCGCCGCTTTGTTTATTGTAGTTAAAAGATGGAACGGCCATCGTCAGTTGTGTTTCCAGATTGGGTGCAGCCGTTGCAATGCTGAGCTTGTCAATTTTCACTACGTCGATTGGAACAGGAGAAGTTGCCTTTGAACGGGGAGCTCCTCTGCTGCCGACATATGTTAACTCACCCAGTTCAGCAAATGCAGGTTCAAGGCCGATATCTATAGGACCACTGCCAACCCTGTAAGTAATTGATTTAAACCCAACACTTGAAATTTCCAGTACATCACCCGGTTTTGCAGGAAGAGAAAAATAACCTCTTTCATCTGTTACAGTGCCCGTTTTTGTACCCTTGATTTTTACTGAAGTACCTACCAGAGGTGTTCCGGTTTTCGAATCTTTAATGATTCCTGAAACCGGTGACTGCGCATAAATAACCTGAAATCCTGTAAAAAGAAGGATTATCAAAATTTGCCATTTTCTCATAAATGTGAGTTTTGATTAAAAAATCTGACAGTTGCAGTAAAAAGTTATATGGCAGTCTTGACGTCGTCAACAATTTAGGGTATTTGTTACTAAAAAGTTATATTATTATTAAAAATATTTATAATTATTAGTCTGGGGATACATATGAAAGACCGTATTTTCCGAAGTATTTATCGTAAAAGTTATGCGGTTTCGATTTTTTTTGCATTCTTTGAAGTCCCATTCATCCCTTGAAAGCCTGTAACGGCAGGTTTTATTTAGTACACTGCAGAATCCGGTATCATCAAGTCCGACATCCCTGAAGGCCTATTTTTCACTTGATTGATCCCCTTATGCACCCTTTAATCCGAAAATCATTCACCCTGTTCCTGTTAAGCTTTACTGTTCTAACCGGCTTCGCCAGACAACATTCAATTAGACCTGTAAGCCGATTTTTTGTTGTTTATCAACCTATTGAAGCGTTAGATTCTATTTTAAATGGAACCGTTTCTGTTGCAGAAGTAAAGAAAGAATCTGAAGCGGCCGGAGAAAAAGCAAACTCCACTTCAGGAAAAATATGTTCTTGCCAGGTGTTAAACCTTGAGTCTTCGAATTTTGACCATCGATATGTTGTATTGCTGGCGGAGAAAAAAGGTGATAGCAATGGAAGTGCGTACGCAGTTGCTAAAAACCGGATTCAGAAAGAGAAGAAGCATCTGAAACAGATGTTCTATGATAAGATAAAAGTGGTCTCCGAGATACAAGGTGCTGGTTCTTGCAAAGAAATGTTTTACCGTCTCCGAACTGCCGACGTCAGTCTGAAATTATATGAGATTCTGAACGCAGATATTAATTAGGATATAGAATTCCCGTTAAACTAATTTAATCAGGACTGGTTGAATGAAAGCTTTACGCTTAATATTGTTCCTGCTCATTGGGAAAGTCGTTTGTTTTAACATCTTCGATATATTGTTCAACTGCTTTGGTAATCGTCTCATGAAGATTTAAGTATTGCCGGAGAAAGCGGGGTTTGAATTCTGTATTAATGCCGAGCAGATCGTGCATGACCAGTACCTGTCCGTCACAATATTTACCTGCACCAATACCAATTACCGGAATATTTACAGTTTCGGCGACTTCTTTGGCAAGCAATGCAGGGATTTTTTCAAGTACAATTCCAAAACAGCCGGCTTCTTCCAGCAATTTTGCATCTGCTTTTAATTTTTTGGCTTCCATTTCCTCTTTGGCGCGAACTGTATAAGTGCCAAATTTGTAAATTGATTGTGGTGTCAGACCCAGATGCCCCATCACAGGCACACCGGCTGCCAGGATCCGGTTAACAGATTCCAGCACTTCTTCACCTCCTTCGAGTTTTACTCCATGAGCCCCGGTTTCTTTCATGATTCGGATAGCGGACATAAGCGCCTCCTTTGAATTGGATTGATAGGCGCCAAACGGCAGATCAACAATTACAAGGGAACGAGTTACCCCGCGGATAACAGACGATGCGTGATATATCATCTGATCCAGGGTGATAGGAAGGGTGGTTTCATGCCCTGCCATGACATTGGATGCAGAGTCCCCAACCAGGATTACATCGATACCCGCCTGATCGAATAACCGTGCAAAGGAAAAATCGTAGGCTGTGATCATGGAAATCCGTTCACCACTCAGTTTCATATTCTGCAGGATATGCGTGGTAATTTTTTTTGGAACCATTTCTTTGAGGTTGAATGATAAAGATAATCCCCTTTAAGCTTAACGCCTAACGCGTAACGCCTAACGCGTAACGCCTAACGCCTAACGCGTAAGGCGTAAAGCTTAAAGCATAATGCGAAATGTGTAATGCGTGGTTCTTTTTGAGACGAAACAAATAATATCGTCGGCATATTTATGGCGGGTATGTAATAATATAAAATTGCACGGAGCGTGCCTTTCAATGTTTAGCGTCAAGCGTTGACTTACCCGTTAAACATTTGGTGTAAAAGGTTAAGCGTTGGGAATTACGCCTTAAGCATTTGGCGTTACGCGTTAAGCGTTACGCGTTAGACGTTACGCTTGCCTGGAGTTCTCTGTAAAGTGCCTGTATGAGTCCGTCGGCCAGTCCGATTTTGGGAACGAAAATCTCTTCTGCATCAATCCAGCGCATTACATTTACGTAGATCTGGAGAGCTGGAACAATTACATCAGCGCGGTCTTCCTTGAGACTGTAAAGCCGCATACGGTCTGAAACAGAAAAACTGTTGAGTTCTTTATAATAGTCCTTCAGTAATTCGAGGGGTAATGGTTTGCCGTCTTTTCTTTTTGAGAGCGAGAACACTTTATTGATATTGCCTCCGGAACCTATGGCCGTAATGTGCTTTGAAATAGTCTTTATTTCCTTCTTAAGGAAATCCTTCATCTGATCCCAGTGTGCTTCTGTAACCTGATTTTTGATCAGGCGGATGGTACCGATATTGAAAGACTTTTTAAACAGGAGCCGGTTATCGGAAAAACAGGTAAGTTCTGTGCTTCCTCCTCCTACATCTATATACAAATAGGAATTTTCTGTATTTAGATTTTCCGCGATATGATTCTCATAAATAAATGCGGCCTCATCATCTCCGCTGATGATCTCAATTTGAATGCCCGTGACTCTCTTTACCGTATTAATTATCTGTTCCCCGTTGCTGGCATCCCGCATTGCTGAAGTGGCGGCTGCCTTGAAATTGGAGATATTATATGCGTCCATCAGATATTTGAAAGAAAGGATTGTGTTCAGAAGCATGGTGGTTTTCATCTCCGAAATTTCCTTTTTTTCAAACACGTCAAATCCCAGGCGTAATGGAATGCGCACAAGATTGAGTTTTTCAAAAACAGGTTTTTTTTTCGGTTTCAGTTACCTCTGTAATCAGTAACCTGGCTGCATTACTACCAATGTCAATGGCTGCCAAATTCATGGGTTTGGATTTTTAGATAGGAACCGACTCTGTCGGTTTTACTAAGGGTAAGGATTCCGGAATAACGGCCGGTTTATTTATTTTCTGATTCAGATATTGATATATTTCAATTTGAGAACGTACTTTCCTTGATTGATCTTTTTTATACAAATTCTGCAGATGGTTATCGAGCCATCTGGCTTTCATATTGTCAGAAAGTTGAATATCCAGAATCTCTTTTAGCTCTTTACGGATTTTTGGATCCAATACCGGACAGGTCGCCTCCACCCGGTGATCTAAATTCCTCACCATCCAGTCGGCCGAAGATATATAAACTTTCTCTTTGCCCTGGTTATGAAAGATAAATACACGGGCGTGTTCGAGATATTCGTCCAGTATGCTGATGGCGGTAACTTTCTTTTTGAATTTCTTATTTTCGGGCATCATGCAAAATATACCCCGCACGATCAATTTGATTTCCACGCCCGCCCGGGCTGCTTAATATAATTTGTAAATAAGTTCTTCATCAGAAAGTGAATTTATTTTCAGGGTAATAGAAGCCGTTTTTTTATTTCTTGCGGATTTGATTTCTCCATTGATCATGTGGTATAATTCCTTCCTTAAATAAATGGGGCAGGGAATGAGTGTTCTGCAACCTTTCAGGGGTGCATGACCTTCTTTCCACCTCTCCATATAATTGAACATCCGATTCACATCTGCCATAATATTACGGTTGGAAGTAAGCAGACAATGATCGCTATACAAAGTGGCTGTTTTTTCATTCAGATTTCCGGTGCTTACAAAACCATAGTGTATGGCACGAATACCTTTCATTTTTTTGATCAGGCAAAGTTTCGCATGAACTTTCATGTTTGGTATCACGTCTATTACTTTAACCCCTTCCTCTTCCAATATTACTTTCCATTCCAGGTTCGCCTCTTCATCAAAGCGCGCGCGGTATTCCATCATAGCAGTCACTTGTTTACCATTCCTCACTGCATTGATCAGGGCATTGATGACTTTTGAATTCGAGGCCAGCCGGTAGCATGTCACCTTAATGACCGTCACTTCCGGATCAATGGCTGCTTCCCGTAACATGTCAATCACGGTATTGAAGGAATGATATGGAAAATGCAACATAACATCCTGTTCCATCACAATATCTGTAATACGGGAAGATCGCCCGACTAGAGGATGAGGGAATGGTTTTTTACGCTGCCCTTTCCGGGTGAAAACATCAGGGAACTCCATGAAATGTCTGAAATTGTGAATTCTGCCTCCCGGGATGATTGTCCCTTTTTTTGCAAGGGATAATCCCCTGATCAGGAATTCAAGGAGATCCACATCCATTTCCTTATCATAAATGAAACGAACGAATTTTCCCTTGCGGCGGTTTTTAAGTCCCTTTTCAATTTTTTCCATCAGGGAAGTTGAAAGATCATTGTCAATATCGATTTCGGCGTCTTTGGTAACTTTGAAAACCCATGAGCGATAACGTTCATA
>Ga0206929_1039_pt1 | contig 35025 bp, 23 predicted proteins | sample Alteio_BWOrgHeat_19_FD_152929 | JGI IMG/M metagenome (GOLD analysis project Ga0206929, IMG submission 152929) | Enriched cells from forest soil in Barre Woods Harvard Forest LTER site, Petersham, Massachusetts, United States -... | ecosystem: Environmental > Terrestrial > Soil > Temperate forest >...
AAAATGGCGGGGCAGTTTATAGAAGAATGCGTTTTGTACGGGATCAGCGGTAAGGGATCCAAAATACCGTCAAAAAACGGCATCATAAACCGTATAAAAACGGTATCTGAAAAATCTGTGGCCGTATTATTTACTTTTGCATGTAACAGTCCTTTATTGTCCTAACTAACATTATGATTACCCAGGATGATGTCATTTATTTTATTATGACCGATCGTTTTTTTGACGGTGATCCGAATAATAATCTGAATATCGATAAAACAAATCCCCAGCTGCGGCATGGCGGTGATTTCAAAGGGATACAGGCGAAATTCCCTTATTTAAAAAATCTGGGCGTCAGCACCCTCTGGATCACGCCGGTGTATTTAAATATTAGTGATTACCTGGGTTCTCAACCTTATCATGGATACTGGCCGAAAGATTTCGAAATCGTTGACGATCACTTATATTCAAATGGAGCACATCCGGCGGGAGATAAAAAATATCTGAAGGATTTTGTGGATGCCTGTCACGCGGCAAACTTTAAAGTGGTCCTGGACGTCGTCGTCAATCATACAGGATATGATAATGGCAACCAGATATTTCCGCCGGACTGGTACCGGAATACTCCTAAAGACCCTGACTTCAGTGATCTGCCCAAACTGGACCTGGCCAACTCAACGGTGGTCGATCATTTCATTAATAACCTGATGGACTGGATCGAAACCTCGGGCATTGACGGTCTGCGGATGGATATGGCCCGGAATATTGGTGGTTACACAAATCATCCTGATCAGAAGATACAGGACCCTGACTTCAATAAATTCTGGTATTTCTATAAAAGTATCGTGAAGGGAAAATTTCCGCAGATCTTTATTGTCGGTGAGGTGTTTGATTCGGAATTCGCAGATATCGATGAGAATGCAACTTTTCAGAACCAAAGCGACCTCAATTCTATTTTTGATTTCCCGCTTCGCAAAAGAATAAAAGATGTCATTATATACGATCAGCCGTTCACCGATATCGCAAGGCCCAGACTGAATAATAATGAAATCAGCGGTATTCTTGATCGCGATGATCCATCCGGCGGTGGCTATTATACAAATGCAAACCGGTTGGTAACCCTCCTGGATAACCATGACCTGGACAGGCGTATCATGAGTGAGATTCGCACAAAGTTTACCGGCGATCAAAATAAAAATTTCTCGTTTCAGGTAGCAGCGATGATGTATGCATTTCTTTTTACAGTTCGCGGCATCCCCCAGATTTATTATGGGTCCGAGACAGGTCTCGAGGGATATAAAAATATCGGCGGTGGGAGTAACGATTATGACCTGCGCCGAGACTTTCCCTGGCAGCTGATTGGAGCAAACAATGAGCCATTACCAAACTTCGCCGACGAAGCGCTCCTGTTCGGGACGATCAAAAAACTAATTTCATTCCGAAAGAACAGCGATGCGTTGAAATACGGAGTAGTCATCACGCTATGGGTAGATAATTTTGTATATGCCTTCCTTCGATATTTTCGTGATGACGTTGTAATCGCGGTCTTTAACAATGGGTATCAGCCGATGCAGTTCCCTCTGCAGATTCCGATCGGTAAGTCGGCCACAAAAGACAGTCAGCCACTGCCCGACAGAATTATTGATTTATTGTCCGGTTCAAAGCTGGTCAATATTTTTGACGCCACAGAACTTGTCGGGCTTCAGAATGGACTGTTCGCATTAACCGTCAATGGTAAGTCATTCAAGATCTTTTCAACCTGAACTATTCAAATGCAACGAATAGCCTGCTGCCAATAATCCGCCAGAATGGAATTTGTAAAAAAATATTTCCGCTATATTTTTTATATACTGCTCGCGGCAAATGGTCTCGTGATCAATAAAATGCACGAACATCACGAAGTGCTCGTTAATAATTATGCACCCAGGGGTATGGTCAGCCTGGAGCTGAATTTCAGCCAGTCCGGCCAGGACTCCATTTTAAAAATTTGGGACAGTACAAAAAAAAGTTATATCATTCAGGGAAGGCCCATAACGCCGGGTAACATGGGTGGTATTCTTTTACAACATTAAATCCAATGAGTCTGTTAATTTTCTATAGCGGACGGAATCAAACACATATAGGGTTCCCATGATCAACGCGAACAACCCGAGAAAAATGGTAATGCCGTTCGCTTTTGACAGTGGATAAAATATAACCAACAGGCCAAAAACGATAGACAGAAGACCCGCAAAGAAAACGAAAATCCGGCCACGTATCAGTTTCAATTTGATGGCAGCAAATATTCTCAGAATACCTTTTCCGATCATCCAGGGCCCAAAAAGAATGGCAAATGCGATGAACGTCATAAACGGATTAAATAACAGACAGGCAGCAAAGAGAATATCCAGCACGCTTTCTGCCAGGATCCATTCCTTTTCCCTGAGCGTACCGATGCTCTTGTAAGAAACAATCATCAGAAGGATTCCGTTCACCAATAATGCCAGCCCGGAGTAGTGCGCCAGAAAAACATATGCGCGAAGCGGACTTGTCAGACAAAAAATTCCAAGTGCAATTAAAATCCCACCGGCGATGGTAAGAAGCCACCAGAGATTTGAACTTTTCATATTGTAAAGCTATTGCTTTATACGCCCGCGTACTGCATCGACTTTCTGTATATGGTTATTATATATAAATGACTGTTGCGAAATAAAAAAATCCTGAATCAATAAAAAAAATTTGGAGTGGTTTAACGTTTAAGCTACATTTGTTTAGTTAATCGTTTAAGCAAGTAGTATCTGGAGTTCCCGCACATTTTGACTTACAGCAATTCGTCACGTTCCGGGAGCTCCTTTTTTAAAAAACGACCACCATGCCATACCGAATGCCCTTGAATTTTAAATTAATTCATTCTCCTCCGCATAACAGAATTCCGAAACATCGGTACGCCATATCTGATGACTCCGGAAATGCCACGCTTAACCAAGTTTGCTAAATCCAAAATTTAATTTATGAGACGATTGCTTGACCACGGGTCCGTTTTATTCCTGCGTAAAATATTTTCTCCACACAGCATCGGGATTATTTTCTCATTCCAGCTTTTAGGCCTGAGTCTTTTTTGTTTTACCGCTTCAGCCGAAAATGTATTTTTAAAAAAAATCTCCGGCAGAATATTAAATGCGGATGGAGCCGCTTTGTCCGGCGCTACGGTAACTCTTAAAGGAACAACAAATGCCGTCACTACCGATAATGACGGCTTATATAGTCTGGACATTCCGGACAATGTCACGAACCCGGTACTGGTTGTCAGTTCGGTCGGTTATGTATCTCAGGAAATTGTACTCAGCGGAAGAACTAATGTAGATATAAACCTCCAGGTGGATGTCAGAAAACTGGATGGTGTTGTGGTTATCGGATATGGTACACAACGAAGAAAGGATTTGACCGGATCGATTGCTTCTATCTCTGCCGCACAGATTCAGCAACGGCCCGTAAGTACGTATGAAGATGCGATTGCCGGGAGCGCAGCCGGCATTGATGTTTCTCCCAGAAGCGCAAGGCCGGGTAACGTGGCCGAAATTGTTATTCGCGGTATCGGTACGATTTCCGGCGACCGGAGCCCGCTCTATGTGGTCGATGGATTTCCAACTGATGCGCTCAACGCCAGCGCCCTCAATCCCGGCGATATCCTGTCCATCGACATTCTCAAAGATGCATCGGCTACGGCTATTTATGGATCGAGAGGTGCCAATGGGGTTATCCTGATCACAACAAAGGGCGGCAAGGTCGGACAGGCTAAAGTGAATGTCGCTATCAAAACGGGCTTTTCACAGGCGAACCGAAATGATTTTTATTCTGTCCTGAACGGGCCGCAATACGTGGAATGGTACAAAGAGAAAGCTCAGTTCGCAGGTACGCCGCTGCCCTCGTGGATAACCAACTACGATGGTCATACCAGTACGAACTGGCAGGATTATATATATCAGAAGGCTCCGTTCGGAGATTATGCGCTGAATGTTTCGGGAGGTACGGATAAATTAACCTACATGTTTTCCGGGAGCTTTCTACACCAGGATGACATATTGCTGAATGCCGGACTTGATAAATATTCCGCGATCGCTAAAATTGATTATAAGGCTTCCAACCGCATAAGCATGGGAATCCTCCTGGCTCCCAATTTTACAAAACAAAAATTGAGTGCGCCGGAAGATGATTTTTCTTCACTAACGGGCGCCGCTGTTTTACTCCCGCCGATCATTCCTGTCTATAATGTGGACGGAACACCATCGGATCCGAATTCATTCGGGATATTACAAAATCATATGGCCAATCCCCTGACCATTGCTGAGAATTATCAGGCATCGAACACAAATTTCTACCTGATGTCTAATGCGTATGTACAGGTAAATATTCTGGATAATTTATCCTTCAAAAGTGCACTGGGTGGAAACGTTTCAGACTTCGACTATTATTTGTTTCAGAAAAATGGCATGAACGGCCAGGCGCTCTATCCGGTAACGGCCACTGAACAGAATTCAACCCGGGTTGTAAACTGGCTGAGCGAAAATACGCTCAACTATAAGGCGAAAATTAATGATGATAACAAACTGGATGTTTTGGCCGGATATGTGGTTCAGAAAATAGATCAGGTGAATGTAGGCGCCAACGCCAGCAATTATGCCAGTAACCTGGCGCAGACGGTGAATTTTGCATCCACGCAAACACCGTATTCAGGTGCTACCGGTAATTCCCTGATATCCTGGCTGGGCAGGGTGAATTATTCCTTCAAAGACCGCTACCTGCTCACGGCAACGATTCGTCAGGACGGAAGCTCACGCTTCGGAACAAATAACCAATGGGGAACATTTCCTTCCATTGGAGTAGGCTGGAATATTGCCAATGAAAATTTTCTGAAAGAAAGCAAGTTTATCGATCACGCGAAACTCAGGCTGACCTGGGGAGAAACCGGAAGCAATTTCATTGGTGACTTTTCATCAAAAGGAAGTCTCAATGCAGTAAATTCTTCTTTTGGAACCACACCGGTTGTGGGTTTCGTGAACGGCGATCCGGGTAATCCGGACCTGTCCTGGGAAAAATCAGATCAAACCGATATTGGTTTTGATTTAGGATTGTTGAATCGTTTCTCGATCGTTTTCGATTACTATCACAATGTATCAAACGGACTCCTTCTGAATGTAAACGTACCGCCTTCTACAGGATATAGCAGCAATCTGCAAAATATCGGGGCGATGAAGAAATGGGGTTATGAATTTACCATCAATGCCAATATTATTAATACAAAGGACTGGAGCTGGGATGTCGGTGGCAACGCCAGTTATCAGCGAAGTGAAGTTACCAATCTGGGTCCTGACGGAGGACCGCTTTACCAGTTCTTCCATGTGCTGGTTACCAAAGTGGGTGGTCCGCTCGAACAGGAACAGGTACTCAAACAAACCGGTATTCTGAGTCAGAAAGATATCGATGCAGGCGTTGCAAAAAAAGCAGTAGGAGATATTGCCGGGGATTATAAATTTCTGGATGTGAATAAAGACAATCTGATCGATGCATTCAATGGAGCCGATGGTTACCTGGATGGAGACAACAACCCAAGATGGCTCTACGGATTTAATACCACAGTCCGTTACAAGAACTGGCGTTTTTCAGCTCTCTTTCAGGGACAACAGGGCGCACATATACTGGACTTCGTTTATCAGATCATGAGCCTGCACAACAACAATACCAATATGGATACGTATTTCTATAATGGTCGTTATATATCCGAAGCAGAACCCGGAAACGGAAAAGTTGCCCGGGCCGGATACAATGACATTGGGGCGGTGTCTTCATGGGAAATTCAATCTACCGATTTCCTGAGAATCCGGAACCTGAGTCTTTCCTATACATTTCCGGCTAACATATCAAAAAAAGTATGGCTTGACAATCTGCGGGCATATATTTCAGTGGAAAATTTATACACCTGGAAAAGTTATGAAGGCGGAAATCCCCAGGCTGTGCGAAACGGATTCGACACCCAGGTATTTGGTGATCACAGGACATTGGGTTTGAATTCTGTAGCCACAGCATCGATTCCGCAGACATTTGTTTTTGGTCTCAATTTTTCATTTTAACCTGAAAAAAAATTATCATGTTAGTAGAAAATATATTTAAAAACAGGTTTGGAATAGTGATGGTACTGAGTCTTTCCATATGTGCTTCCTGTTCCAAAGATTTCCTTGACGTTGTGCCCGTGGACCGGATTCCAAAAGAACAATTTTTTAAAACGGAGGCAGATCTGACCTCTGCGGTCTATGGTGTATACGCGGCTCAGCGGGGTTTATATGAAAACACCGAAATAGGCTTATATAACCTGGAAGAAACAAGATCGGACAATACCAATCAGATCTATGGATTGCAGACCGAACACAGAGCGGTGGATAATTTCACTGTGCAATCAGGTAATACATCCATTACCGATACCTGGGCAACCGCTTACAATGTGATTAACCTTTGTAATGCGGTGATTGACCGCGGACCAGGGATCACGATGGATGAAACCACCCGGGCCCAGTTGATTGGAGAGGCGTTATTTATACGCGCGAATACTTATTTCCAGTTGCTTCAGGACTATGGTGCAGTTCCTTTAAGACTGAAAGAAACGGTTTCGCTAAGTGGCGATAATAACCTGGCGCGCGCTTCCGTGGATTCGATATACATGTCAATCATCAACGACCTGCAACTGGCCGCAACCACTTTGCCGGCGAATTATTCAGGGTCTGCAGTAGGTCGTGCAACATCATTTGCTGCCAATGCTTTGCTCGGTAAAGTGGAATTGCAAAAAGGAGATAAAGCGGCTGCGGTTACAGCATTGCGCAAAGTTGTATTTGCGGGATCACCGTACTCTCTGCTGCCCAACTATGCGGATCTGTGGATTCCCACGAATAAAAACTCAGCGGAGTCGATTTTTGAAATTCAATTTCTGCCTCCGTTGGATGGTTCGCCATTTTGGAATTATTTTGCACCGGCATCCCTGAATGTTCCGGGTGGCCAAAACAGAAGTGTGGCTCCGAATACACCGAATCAGGATTTGATCGATGAATACGAACCCAATGATACAAGACTCGCCGCATCGATTGGATTTGATCCGGACAACCGGCCCTATATCCTGAAATTTAAAGATCCGGGTGTGGTCGTGGGTAATGATGCCAACAATGATTTCCCGGTGCTGAGATACGCAGATGCGATTTTATTATTGGCCGAAGCGCTGGGAGAATCTCCGGAAGCTTATGATCTGATAAACGAAGTACGTGCACGGGCTCATTTGGGAACGATCGATGGAACAACGCCGGGAACTTTTATTGACAAAGTGATGCATGAACGCAGGGTGGAACTGGCCTTCGAATGTCACAGATGGCATGACCTGCTCAGACTTCCGCAGGCGGAAACCATCAGTATCATGAATGCAAATCTGGCAGAAGTATTTCCGGGCCAGAATATAACCATCGATGCACACAATTTATTAGCACCTTTGCCCAATACTGAACTTGGGTCCAATAAACTGGCTACGCAGAATCCGGGCTATGTACAATAAAGATTAAATAGTTTTTTATGAAAATAAAATGGTCGGGACATTTTATAATTTGTCTGTTTTTTGCCGCTTCAGCGTCTGGCCAGTCAAATTTTAATGGTATTGAATCCAATCTGGGAAATCTCTACCGGATGTCAGATGCAAAAACACGTTCCATCAGTCCTGAAAATTTTAACGGGGCGAAGGGCAAGGGAGGAATGGCAACAACCGGCACCGGACAAAATGCCGCCAGAGATTTGGGTCAGGGCTGGAAAATAAGTCCCAGTGTGGTGATCAAATCGAAAACGACTTTTACCATTGCGGAAATTGATGGCTCGGGATCCATACAACATATATGGATGACGCCTACCGGCGTATGGCGCAATTCCATCATCCGGTTTTATTGGGATGATGAGCAAACACCTTCGGTAGAAGCGCCGGTGGGAGATTTTTTCTGCAGCGGCTGGGGGCAATACAGCTATCTGCAGTCGCTGGCGGTATGCGTAAATCCGGGCAGTGCGTTTAACTGCTATTGGCGAATGCCTTTCAGAAAAAAATGCCGGATCACGATGGAGAATATAGATACAAAGGATATGGTACTTTATTATCAGGTTGATTATATTTTAACCGAAGTGCCTGCCGACGCTGCTTATTTTCATGCGCAGTTCCGTCGTGTGAACCCATTGCCCTATAAGGCAAACTATGTATTGATAGACAGCATCCGCGGGCGCGGCCAATATGTAGGAACCTATCTCGCAATCGGCGTTCATAACAATGGATGGTGGGGAGAAGGAGAGATCAAATTCTACATGGATGGCGATACCGATTATCCTACCATCTGCGGAACCGGAACGGAAGATTACTTCTGTGGCTCATATGATTTTGATACGAAGAAAAAAAACAATGCGGGTGTAGAGGAAACAAACTATACAGAATTTTCTACGCCCTATTCGGGGTTGCACCAGGTAATAAAGGGGGACGGGCACTATGGTATTTCACAACGGTTTGGATTGTACCGCTGGCATATTACAGATCCCATCCGGTTTGAGAAAAGTCTGAAGGTTACGATCCAGGATCTTGGATGGCGCAGCGAAGGAAGATACCTTCCCTTACAGGACGATATATCATCAACTGTTTTCTGGTATCAGACAGAACCGCATAATGCTTTTCCGAAGCTTCCCGGTGTGGATGCGCTTGAAGTGAATTAGAGCGTTAGGCTAAGGTTAAGGCTAAGGTCTCCGTCAACGGTCAACGGTCAACGGTCAACGGTCAACGGTCAACGGTCAACGGTCAACGTTCATTGATCAACCGTCAACCATCAAAATCATTATATTTGAAAGGTGAATAAAAAAGCATCACTAAAGGATATCGCGAATCATCTGGGGGTTTCAACAGCGCTGGTTTCCTACGTGATCAATAACAAGGAAAAAAAAGCGAGAGTAGGTCTGGAGATGGCTGAGAAGATCCGCAAGGCCGCGATCGAGTTTAACTATCAGCCTAATCTGATTGCACAAAGTTTAAAAATTGGAAAGACGAATACCATTGGTTTGATCGTGGCTGATATTTCCAATCCCTTTTTTTCCTTAATCGCGCGAATTATTGAGGATGAAGCCAGGAAACATGGATACGTGGTGATTTTTGGAAGCAGTGATGAGAGCGCTGAAAAATCGCAATTATTAATCGATGTTTTTTTAAACCGTCAGGTAGATGCTTTTATTATCGCGCCCTCTGAAAATACAGAGCAGCAGATCAGGACACTTCAGAAAAGAGGCGTGCCGGTGGTACTCGTGGATCGCTATTTTCCGAGCATAGAAGCAGACGGCGTTATGATAAATAATTTCCAGGCTGCTTATCAGGCTGTTGAACACCTGATTCAAAACGGCCGGGATAAAATCGGGATGATGACATACGACAATCATCTGGTGCATATGCAGGAAAGAGTAAATGGTTACAAAGAGGCAATGAAAGATAACGGAATCAGGTTTCGCAATACATGGTTAAAAAAAGTATCCTATCAGCGTATCACCCGTGATCTCGCTGCGGAACTCAAATCACTGCTGCAACCTCAGTTACAGGTAAATGCATTTTTTTTTGCAACGAACTCCCTGGCCGTGGAAAGCCTCAAAGTAATTAATAAATTAGGGATCAGGGTGCCCGAGGATCTCGCGATTATTTCTTTTGATGAAAGTGATGCCTTCGATCTTTTTTATCCGCCGGTTACCTATGTGAGCCAGTCAGTGGAAGATATTGGCCGGCGCGCCGTGGACCTGATTCTGGCACGGATAACCGATATGAAGAGTAAATATGCCCGCGTGGTAGTGGAAGCCAAACTCGTGATCCGAAGCAGCTCCGGGAAAAAATTGAAGGAAATGCCCGGGGAGAAACGGATGAAAGAAATACCCGAAGAGAAACGGTTGAAAGAAATACCCGGCGGGAAGAATCAGAAAGAAATATCCGGGGGGAAAAAATTAAAAGAAATATCCGGGAAGGCAAGGACGAGATAATTTTTTTGCCTGCCAGCTTAATCGTTAAAGCCCTGTGACGCTAAATAACCAGTATATGCCGAAAAAATTCTTCATTCGATTATTGGTCATCATAATGATTATGGATACTGCCTGTAATGGTCCGGAAAAAACACCCGCAGAAAATAAAGAGACAGCACTGCCCGCACCGGGAACCTTTGGTTATGATCTTCAGTTTTTATCGAAACATGACAATGTGGTTCTGTTAAAAAGCAGCGATTCGGATGCGCAGGTAATTGTTTCACCGAAGTATCAGGGAAAAGTATTTACATCTTCTGCTGCCGGTCTGCAGGGAATCAGTTTTGGATGGATGAATTATAAGGCTTTCGATGCGGCCGTCGATTCGCACATGAACGCATACGGCGGTGAAAACCGGTTCTGGCTTGGCCCCGAGGGCGGACGGTTTTCCTTGTTTTTCAAACCGGATGCAAAAATGGTTTTTGAAAACTGGAAGACGCCGGCTGCGATAGATACCGAGAGCTGGAAGGTGATTAGCAAGAACGATCGCTCCGTAACCCTGCAGAAAGATATGCGGCTGATCAATTATAAGGGAACGGAATTAGTCCTGACCGTTGACCGTAGTATTAAAATTTTGGATCATCAGCAGATCATGGATCGCTTTTCATTATTGCCGGATACGGCTGTCCGTGCAGTGGGTTATGAAACGGATAACCAGATAACCAATAAGGGCGATAAAGAGTGGAACGAAAAAAGCGGTATGCCATGTATCTGGTTGCTGGATATGTTTAAGCCCTCACCGGAAACGGTGATTGTTATTCCATTTAATAATTTGAATAAGGATTCTTTTAGTCGTGTGGCTACCACGAATTATTTCGGTGAGATTCCCGCAGAGCGATTGAAACATTCAGATACAGTATTGTTTTTTAAAGCTGATGGGAAAAGTCGCGGTAAACTGGGCATACGGCCGGGTAAGGTGAAACCGGTGGCAGGCAGTTACGACGCGGCCAATAAAATTCTCACGATTATTTTATTTGATGTGGAACCCGGATCCCGATATCTGAACCAGGAATGGAATACCAGTAAACCTTCTTTTTCCGGAGACGCCGCAAATGCATACAACGACGGACCGCTCGCAGACGGATCTCAGATGGGACCGTTTTATGAAATAGAAAGTGTTTCTCCTGCGGCTTTTTTAAAGCCCATGCAATCCCTGCGACATCAACATGCAGTTTTTCATTTTACCGGGGAAGAAAAAGGGTTGAACACAATCGCAGAAAAAGTATTGGGCGTTTCCCTGGAAAATATCAAACAAAAATTCTGACACCTAAACCGAAGCGATGACTCAGCAAATAAACTATCCGAAAATAGGCATCCGGCCCATCATCGATGGAAGGCTGGGCGGCGTAAGAGAATCACTGGAAGATACGACCATGAAAATGGCGCTCAATGTGGCGGCTCTGTATGCAAAAGAATTAAAATACCCGGACGGATCACCGGTACAGTGTGTGATAGCAGACAGTTGCATTGGCGGTGTTTATGAGGCCTCGTTATGCGCAAAAAAATTCGAAGCAAATAATGTCGGTGTTTCATTATCCGTAACACCCTGCTGGTGTTACGGAAGTGAAACCATGGATATGAATCCTTCATTGCCAAAAGCAGTCTGGGGATTTAACGGTACTGAAAGACCCGGGGCGGTCTATCTGGCGGCTGTCCTGGCTGCACACAATCAGATGGGCCTTCCTGCATTTGGAATTTACGGAAGGGATGTACAGGATTTGGGAGATGAAACCATTCCGGAAGATGTAAAGGACCGGTTGCTCGGCTTTGCACGTTCGGGCCTTGCCGTTGCGATCATGCGCGGTACATCATATCTCGCGATCGGCTCGGTTTGTATGGGAATCGGCGGATCCATTGTGGACCCTGATTTTTTCAGGGAATATCTGGGCATGCGCAATGAATATGTGGATTCAACAGAAGTATTGAGAAGGATCGAAAAAAAAATTTATGATGAAGAGGAATTTCAGAAAGCACTCGCATGGACAAAAGTAAATTGTACGGAAGGCAACGACTTCAATAAGAAGGAAAAACAATTCAGCAGAAAAGAAAAAGACGATCACTGGGAGTTCGTGGTGAAGATGACCATCATCATTCGTGATCTGATGAAAGGAAATCCGAAACTACGGGAAAAAGGATTTGGCGAAGAAGCCCATGGCCACCATGCCATCGTTTCCGGATTCCAGGGGCAGCGTCAGTGGACAGATTTTCTTCCGAACGGAGATTTTTCGGAAGCCATACTCAATTCATCATTCGACTGGAATGGAATACGTGCACCACTTACTGTTGCAACTGAAAACGACGCACTCAATGGTGTGAGTATGTTATTTGGCAACCTGCTGACCAATACTGCGCAGATATTTGCAGATGTACGTACGTACTGGAGTCCGGATGCCGTGGAAAGAGTTTCCGGATGGAAACCCGTAAAGGAAGCGGCGGGCGGATTTTTACATCTGATCAATTCCGGGTCGGCTACTCTGGATGGAAGCGGCCGTCAAAATAGGGAAGGTAAACCGGCGATGAAACCTTTCTGGGAAATATCTGAAGCAGAAGCGGAGGATTGCCTGAAAGCTACCACCTGGCACCCCGCGGCCAACGGGTATTTCAGGGGCGGCGGTTATTCTTCCAAGTTTCTTACGCGTGGAGGCATGCCTGTTACTATGTGCCGGTTGAACCTGGTAAAAGGAGTGGGTCCCGTTTTGCAGATCGCTGAAGGCGTGACCATCGATCTGCCGGAGAATGTACACAGGATATTGGATGAACGTACGGATCAAACATGGCCGACTACATGGTTCGTTCCCAATCTTACAGGTTACGGAGCATTTGCAGATGTATATACTGTAATGGCAAAATGGGGTTCCAATCATGGCGCGATCAGTTACGGCCATATCGGTCATGATCTGATCACACTGGCTTCTATGTTACGTATTCCGGTTTGTATGCATAATGTGGAAGAGGAGAGGATATTCAGACCGTCTGCCTGGAATGCATTTGGTTCCGAACCGGAAGGAAGTGATTATCGCGCGTGCAACGCCTATGGAGCTATTTATAAATAATTTATTCAACCATTACATATGAAAACTAATCCGCCTGCTTCTCTCTTACGATCGCCCGATGGCGGATCTTATTTTCGTCCGTTCGCGATGGTTACCAGCTTGTTTCTGCTCTGGGGATTTGCACATGGATTATTGGATGTGCTGGATAAACATTTTCAAACTACGCTGCATGTTTCCAAGGCGCAATCCGGCATGGTGCAGTTCTCCTTATATATCGGATACCTTGTAATGGGAACGCCGGCAGGTTTATTCATGAAGAAATTTGGATATAAAAAAGGTATTATTCTCGGACTATCTCTTTTTGCACTCGGTGCATTTCTGTTTTACCCGGCCGCAAAGCTCGCCGCCTTTGTACCTTTTTTGATGGCGCTGTTTATCATCGCCTGTGGTTTGTGCTGCCTGGAAACAGCGGCCAATCCCTATACCACAGTGCTCGGTCCCCCGGCCGGAGCAGCACGTCGAATCAATATTGCACAATCATTCAATGGACTTGGATGGATACTGGGACCGCTTATGGGCGGACTGTTTATTTTTGGTGCGACGAATTCACCCGGCGGAGGAACCTTTGATTCCTTAATCACTCCCTATATGCTGGTGGGAACGGTGGTAGTCGTAGTGGCGATTCTATTTGCGGTTACCAAATTGCCGGTCATAAAAGAAGATAATAAAGAAGGGATTGCTGAGAATGCACCTGCGCGCGAACTACTAAAACATCCCTTATTTATCTGGGCAGTCGTTGCTCAATTTTTATATGTGGCAGCGCAGACCGGTGTAAATTCTTTCTTCATAAACTATGTAACAGAAACGATGACAGGTGTGCGGGAAGCGGTTAGCAGCATCATGATTCATCTGGGTGGCTTTGGAAGCTTTTTCATGCCGAAGAATCCGGAACAGGCAGCCTCTGTTATCCTGGCCCTGGGTGGCATGGGTTCGTTCTGGATCGGGCGTTTGTCAGGAGCCTGGTTTATGAAATTCATCTCACCCGGACGTTTGCTCGCCATCTATGGTTTAGCCAATTCAATATTGATGACGATAGTGATTATGCGGTTGGGATGGATCAGTGTGATTGCGCTTTTTTCTTCCTACTTTTTTATGTCCGTTATGTTTCCAACTATATTCGCTTTGGGACTCAGGGGCCTTGGTCCTTTAACCAAACGCGCCGCTTCGTTCCTTGTGATGGCTGTTGCAGGTGGTGCGTTTTGTCCTCCGCTGATGGGCGCCATCGCGGATCATTCGGGCATGTCCATTGCATTTATTATACCCCTGTTTTGTTTTGCATTCATTTGCTGGTATGCCGTCTGGAGCAATAAGAAATCACCATCCCCGGCCGGTAATACAACGACAGCGGTTTATCATTAAATATTCATGCATGTCAAAGGATGTTTATTGTATCGGGATCGATTTTGGAACGGATTCTGTCCGCGCGATCATTGTCAACGCTCATAGTGGCGTGGAGGTTGCTTCAGCGATGTTTCATTATCCCCGGTGGAAAGACGGTTTATTTTGTAATGCATCTGCCAACCAGTTTCGTCAGCATCCGCTCGATTATATTGAGGGAATGGTTTCATCCCTAACTGCGGCACTACGCGAAGCAGGAAGTTCCGTCAAATCCAATATCCGTGCGATCTCGATTGCAACCACCGGATCCACGCCGGTTGCCGTAGATAAAACCGGCAGACCACTAGCCCTTCATCCCGATTTTACGAATGATCCCGACGCCATGTTTCTGCTCTGGAAAGATCATTCGTCTCTGAAAGAGACAGAGCAGATCAATGCGCATGCAAAAAAATTTAATACCGATTATCTCAGATATGTCGGCGGGATTTATTCTTCGGAATGGTACTGGTCCAAACTCCTGCATATTCTCCGAAACAATCCATTAATCCGGAAGCATTGTATATCATTTGTTGAACACTGCGACTGGATGCCGTTTCTGTTAACAGGAGGAAAAGATATCTCGCAAATGAAACGCAGTGTTTGCACGGCAGGTCATAAAGCGCTGTGGGCCGAAGAATGGGGCGGATATCCGCCGGATGAATTTTTTTCATCCCTTGACCCCTTACTTAGAGCGTTTGCATCTTCTTTACCCGCTCAGACTTTTACAGCCGACCAGCAGGCCGGTTTGATATCGGAAGAATGGGCCGCCAACCTGGGACTGAATAAAAACATAGTCATCGGCATCGGTGCAATGGATGCACATATGGCAGCTGTGGGTGGACAGATCGAACCTTATTTTCTAAGTAAAGTGATGGGGACCTCTACCTGTGATATGCTGGTGGCGCCAACTGAAGACATGAAGGGAAAGTATGTGCATGGCATTTGCGGATCTGTAAACGGTTCGATCATACCGGGTATGACGGGACTGGAAGCCGGACAGTCTGCTTTCGGTGATGTATACGCGTGGTTGAGAGATATATTAACCTGGCCGCTCATACATCTTTTAGATGGTGTGAATGCAAGTGATGTTGACAAAGCCATCAGCAAAATCATTCCGGAACTCAGTCGTCAGGCCGCAATGCTGGATTTCAATGCAGACAGTGTGCTGAGTCTGGATTGGTTCAACGGCAGGCGCACGCCCGATGCGAATGCTATGCTGAAAGCCAGTATTACAGGTCTCAGTCTGGGCACAGACGCACCGGAAATATTCCGCTCACTTGCTGAAGCAACCTGCTTTGGTGCAAAAGCTATTGTTGACCGGTTTATAGAGCAGGGAATTCCTGTAAAAGGATTAATCGGCATCGGGGGCGTCGCAAAAAAATCTGATTTCATCATGCAGATGATGGCCGATGTGCTGAACGTTCCGATCAAAGTAAATCAGTCGGAACAAAGCGCTGCCCTCGGCGCTGCCATGTTCGCCGCCACGGCAGGGGGCGTTTATGAAAAAGTGGAGGATGCGATGCTGCCCATGGGTAGGGGTTTTGAAAAACCATTCTTCCCTCATCCGGGTAAAAATAAATTGTACGAAGTCAGGTACCGGAAATATCTGGAGACCGGACGGTTTGTTGAAGGCACATCCCGTGCAGTGAATGAATGATAATAATAAAGACGAAATTCATTTGTACAGTGTTGAGTTCCGGAGGGTGCAAATAATAATCAGAAAAAGAAATATGAATTATCCCGTGATGAAAAGAATCTGTCTTTTACTTGCGTGCCTGTCGCCGTATATATTCTCTCATGCGCAAACGCCGGTTCGTTCAGGGGAACTCCCTTCGCATTTACGATCTTTTATAAACGAGATATCTTATCAGCCTCTTGGAGATGCAAAGCCCGTGATCCGGTACGAATCTGTTTCAAAAAACATATGGAAGGTTTCGCTGGTATGGATACTAAAAGATTCTGTTCGGCAGGATGACTGGAAAATCATTATTCATCCCACGTACAAATCCATTTTTCACTGGGCGCCACATCTCACGCCAACCGACGATCATATCATAGCGCAGCATGTATTCCGGGCTCCGGCACTGATAACGGCTTCTGCGCAAAAACAAATATCTGTGATTCCCGATCTTGATATACTGCAGAAAACGCAACCGGTGGGCTGGTATATGGATATGAATGCGGTGAAGGGCGACATGGTTCTCGGCATGAGCCTCTCATCGGTTAAGGAGCACACTTTATTTGTGCGTAAGTCCGGCGCCTTGTATCCTCCGGGGAAGATTGAATTCGGATTTTATATTCTCGCAGAGGAAAATCCGGCGGACCTGTTTGATCCCTGGCGAAAACTGGATTCTTTTTTCTGGAAAAAATGGGGATCCGTTTTATATGCCGCGAATCAGCCATTGGGAAGAAAAGATCTGGAGCCCTATGCTGCCTACACTTACAACTGGGCCTTTAATTCATGGAAGAAGGCTGTATGGCAGGATATCGATCTGGCTGGAAAAAAAGTGGGCGGTACGGTATTTATCGTAAACACAACACAGAGTCCGAATTATCCTGGCAAAGTAAATGAAAGGGAATTCAGATCCGTATGGAACCAGGCATGGTTTAGCTCTCTCCGGTCGGCTGAAGGCCTGTATCGCTATGCACGAAGGACCGGTAACAAACAGTTGATGGGATATGCAGTGAAAACAAAAGAACTCGCACTTTCCTTTCCACAGAAAAATGGCTTTTTTGATGCATTGATCGCCACCGATATGGAACAGGTAACGGAGGATGAAAAAGTCTATAACCGGTCGAAGGGTTGGGGCTCTCATTACTTTGGAAACTCCGACCGGAATCCTTACACGTTTGATACAAGAAAAGCGCCCTATCATGTGCTAGACATGAGTTTCACGGCCAGCCTGATGCTGGACTGGTATAGAGAGCTCGAAAAAGATCCGCGATTGTTAACCTACGCGACGGCTTTTGGAAATGCATTGATAAAAATTCAGCGTGCGGATGGTTTCTTTCCCGCCTGGCTTTCTATTGAAGATTTGCAGCCGATGGATAAATTGAATCAGTCGCCCGAGACTTCGATGTCCGTTACTTTTTTATTGAAATTGTACCGGGCGACAAAAAATATAAAATACAAAACAGCGGCGCTGAAAGCGATGGAGGCTGTTATAAAAACAGATATTCCCGAAGGAAGGTGGGAAGACTTCGAAACATACTGGTCCTGCAGTCGTTATGGTTCCAAAGAACTTGTGGGAAAGAAAGTGGAAAGGAATGATATGTTTAAACAGAATAATTTTTCGATGTATTGGACCGCACAGGCAATGTTGATCGCTTATCAGACAACCAAAAATAAAAACTATCTGAAGTATGGACAAAGAACGCTCGACGAACTATTGATGACGCAGGCCTGCTGGCAACCTCCATATATCTATGTAAATGCGTTGGGAGGTTTTGGTGTGATGAATGGAGACGGGGAATGGAATGATGCGAGACAAAGTCTGTTTGCAGAACTAATTCTGGACTACGGCAAACTGCTGAACAAAGAAGAATACACTGAACGCGGACTTGCTGCCCTGAGGGCTTCCTTTGTGATGATGTACTGTCCGGAAAATGCGCGCACGAAGGAACAGTGGGAGGAACGCTGGAAATTTTTTGGCAGGGAAGACTATGGGTTCATGATGGAGAACTATGGACATGGTGGTGTGACGGGAATAAAAGGCGAAGGGATTGGGGAGTTCACTATCTATGACTGGGGCAACGGCGCCGCTGCGGAGGCGTATAACCGGATAAGGGATCATTATGGCGAGGCATTTATACTTTCACATTAAACCTCGCGTTACGCATTAAGCGTTACGCGTTAAGCGTTACGCGCTACGCGTTACGCGTTAAGCGTTAGGCGTTACGCTTTTAAGGGCCCGATCGAGATGAACATAACCGCCATCCACATGTACCAGCTCTCCGTTGATGCCCGAAGATTTTTCAGACAACAGAAACAACACCATCGCAGCAACTTCCTCAGTAGAAGTCATTCGGTTGGCCAACGGTATTTTTGAATTGATAGCTGCCAATTTTTCTTCGGGGTTTATTTGCTGGTTAATCCACCAACTGTATTGCGGGGTCCAGCATTCAGCTACAACGACGCCATTCACCCTGATGCCAAACGGAATAAAAGAAGCCGCACATTCCTTTGTAAATGCGAATCTGACGCCGTTTGCTGCTGCATATCCTGAGGTTTCTCCCTGTCCTGTCTCGGCAACCTTTGAACAAATATTGACGATAACACCGCCGGTCTTTTTTAGATAAGGCAGTGTGAGTTCAGTGAGTGTCTGATAATGCAGAACATTCTTGTCGAGTGAATCAATAAATTTTTGATAATTGCCTGTTTCAAGGCCCACACCATCATTGATGCCGGCATTATTAACAAGTCCGTCGATCCTTTCGAATTTTTGAATGATTTGCTGAATAGTATTCATACATTCCTCCGGATGGGTTAACTCTGTCAGGAGATAATAAACACTGCCGGGTAACTGATTCATCTCTTCTGAAATGCCGGTACCCGCTTTCTGATTATTATCCAGGATACAAACAATGGCTCCTTCAGACACCAGGTTTTTCGAAATAGTGTGACCGATGCCGCTGGCGCCACCGGTTACAATAATTACTTTATTTTTTAAATTCAAATCCATGTCAGCTGTGCTTTCGCCTGGGAATGTAGTTTCTCAATGTACGGAAAGAAAATTATTGCCGCTATGGCACGCGCGATTAATCTTCTTACACAAGCGTCGGCGGGTCAGGGGTAAATGTCAACCCTGACCCTAAGCAAGTCTTTTCAATAAATCCTTCGGAGGCTCCGAAATGTAATCAAGCCAACTGCCCATATTTGTAAATCGTAATGATAAAAAACCTGCCTGCGGAGAGGCAACTGGGTGTAACCGGAATCCAGACGCTATTTAGACGAATTTATTCTGCCGAACCAGTGCGGAACGAGTGCGGAACCGGTGGGGAACCAGTGCAGAAGGGAAATGGCCTTATGGGCACATTTGCGGGGTCGTAAAACTTTTATGAGAAAGATTCGTGCCAACCCTCTGTACCCGATTGAAAAGAACAGGTAGTAGTAAAAAACGTTTGGCAGAATATATTAAGTATGCAAAAGCAGCAATAAAAAATCCGAATATCAAATCGGTCTATAAAAGATAAGATTTCCGGAATTGGCCTGGAATTGCTAATATTTAAAGCCACCCCGCTTCGACGGGATGGCTTTTTTCATGGGTTTTTATTTTTTAATCAGGTAGCCGAATAATCCGTCGGTTTCATCCTTCGGTCCGGCGGAGAAATAAAGCCGCGTCGGATCGATGGTGGTAGCTGAAGTGGGAGCAAATGACAAAGCCCACAGACCATCGATGGTAATCGCCTGTTTGTGTTTTTGTAACAGCCCGCGGAAATGTCCATCCATGGTATATACATTGATATGCCCGTCACCAAAATTCCCGATCAGGATCGCCGGGCTCTGATCATTGTCGATACTATTCACAACGGCCGGAATATTTTTCTGATTGCTTCCGTCGTCCATCGTCATATCATTGTCCGACAGGAAATTTGCCGGTGTCATGGCTGCGCCCCAGGGTGAATTCAAAGTGCCGCCTGTCGCAAATCTTTTTACAAAGGAACCGTCGGGATTAAATACATCCACCAATCCCAATCCCGTCTGATGTATCTCATCACCGTCGGGACCCACTTTCGCGTACATCACAAAAAGCCAGGAGCCGATGGACTGAATATTAAACGGTGAATAGGAGGCTGGCAGGCCTGGATCATTGAAAGGCATGCTGACCGGGCTGAAAGTGGTATCCCATACATCGATTCTGCCCGCCATGAAATTCGCCGCATACAGAAAATGCGCGCCATTCCATGTAGCCAGTGCCAGGCCGAAGTATCCGGAGTTGCCGGAATTATTTGCAATACGAATGGCATTATTTCCTGCCGCAGCGTTCCAGCCGGATATAACACCGTCATCCCCCGCAAAAAGAAATGCGGCTGCCTGACCATTCGACAATGTAAAACCCGCTCCGCCGGCGAAGACGATCCCTGTGGGTGCTCCGCCGATGGTATCGGTGGGGGACGGAATGTTTACAGCCGGGCGAACGATGGCGCCTTCACCTGTATACAAATGACTCAGATGCGAAGCCTCAGAATTTACCCAGGCAATACCGGTTGGCGACCAGGCAATGCCCCACGCATTTTGCAGTGTGGGATCGTTGAGCACAGGACCGTCGGCACCGTTATTCGACACCAGATTGACCTGCTGGAAATCACGCAGATCATTTTTGTCGATATTCGCTTTCCGGCAGCTGATAGAAAAACCGGTCATTAAAACTACAAGCAGGCATAACCTCAGCGTGATTAGCCCTTTTACTGAATGAGTGGATTTGGTCATAATAAGCAAGTTTTAATTAGATGTGAAAAAATAGGAGAATGTTCCGCACCGGATGGATGCAGTCTTATGCAAAAAAAATTAGTATCCGCGCTCGATGGATAGAGAGAAATGAGCGTGAGATGCTATGAGTGCGGATTGATGGGAACTGTGGAAACAAGGAGTAGGAACGAAACCACTGTTGGAGGGGTTGCGTAAATCACATGAATTTTTCGGGGTATTTTAAACAAGTATGGAAGTATGGAAGTATGGAAGAATGGAAGTGACAAGATCATTCAGAGCGTAGGTTGGTGACCGGATTGGCAATAGCAGCTTTGATGGCCTGGGCACTCACCGTGAGCAATGCAACCAGTAATGCCGATATGCCGGCCATGGCAAAGATCCACCAGCTGATATGTATTCGGTACGCGAAACTTTGCAACCACTGATTCATGGCCCACCAGGCAACAGGAAAGGCGATCAGTGAGGCGATGAGAACGAGTTTTAGAAATTCTTTTGACAGCAGTTGTGTAAGCTGAGACACAGTGGCGCCTAATACTTTTCTGACGCCGATTTCTTTTCGGCGCTGCTCTGCAGCATAGGTCGCGAGACCAAATAATCCGAGACAGGCAACGAAGATGGTGAGAGCAGAAAAAACATTTAGTATAGTAGCGGTTTTTTGTTCTGTTTCATACGTTTTATTGAACAGATCATCCATAAAATTATAAGTGAAAGGTTCTCCCGTATTAAAAGCGTCCCATCTTTTTTTCATGGTTGCAATCAGTCCGGAAATATCGGTCGTGTTTACTTTGAAAATCAGTCCGCCTTCGGGTTGTAAAGTCATCAGCAGCGGTGATATCGGATTGTGCAGTGAACTGAAATTGAAATCCTTTACCACACCCACGACATGAAAGGCAATATTTGTTCCTTTATCGCTGTTCACCCGCACGACCCGTTTTCCGACAGCGCTTATCGTGTTCCAGCCAAAAGCCGTTGCAGCGCTTTCATTAATGATCATACCCAGGGAATCTGTCGCAAAATCTTTTGAAAAATTTCTTCCCGCGGCCATCTGCATACCCAGGGTCGGAATGTATTGATCATCCACATGATATTCGACCGTTTTCATAGCCTGGTTATCGTGACCCTCCGGATAAGCCATGGCATTATTTGTATTGGTAGGTCCCGCAGGCCGGAACCAGGAGGATGTTGCATTGATAACGCGTGGATCTCTCCGGAGTTCCTGTTTATACACCTGCTCATTTTTTTCCAGCGCCCAGGAATTCGGAAGCGTTAATAGTTGATCCTTGTCGTATCCCAGTTTTTTATTTTGTATAAATTTCATTTGCTGATATACGACGATGGTGCCGATGATCAGGGTTACTGAAATAAAAAACTGAAACACCACAAGACTTCTGCGTAAACCAAAACTGTTTTTATCAGCGGTCAGTTTGCCTTTTAAAACTGCAATGGGTTTAAAGGACGACAGATAAAATGCCGGATAGATACCTGCGATCAGACCGACGAGCAAACCGGTCAGGATAAATGCCACGATGGGTTTTGTATCAAAAAATAAATGTTTTCCTGATATGTTATTAAATGCCGGCAATGTCAGTTTCACTATAATAAATCCGATCAAGAGTGCGAATAGGGCGATGAGAATAGATTCAGATAGAAATTGACGGATCAGCTGGAATTTCCCCGAGCCGGCCACTTTGCGGATACCCACTTCTTTTGCGCGGCGGGATGCGCCGGCTGTAGAGAGATTGATAAAATTGATACAGGCTACCAGCAACATGAAGAGAGCAATGGCACCAAAAATATATACATAGGTAGAACTGCCACCAGCTTCCAGTTCGAAGCTGCTATCGGAATGCAGATGCAGGGACGTCAAAGGTTGTAATGCAAAGCCAAGTTCATTACCTTTTGTTCTGAACTGCGACAGACTCATACCCATATCGCGTTGGATCTGCGGGCCCATATATTTCTCCACCATGGCAGGAAACCTGGATTGAACAGATGCATAATCAGCATTCGGTTTTAATAAAAGATAGGTGTGAAAACTACCACTCATCCAGGAATCCGACATGGCTGGTTCCCAGCCCACCATGGATGCGAACAAATCAAAATGGAAATGTGAATTGGTTGGAATATTTTCAATTATGCCTGTAACCTTAAACATTTCTGTATTATCGTTAAATCCAAGGATTCTGCCGATCGGATTTTGTTTTCCAAAATATTTCTCCGCGGTTGTTCTGGTAATAATCAGCGTATGCGGCTGCATCAAGGCTGTCTTTGCATCTCCTGCAATCAGGGGAAGCGTGAACAGGTTGAAAAATGAAGGATCCACATAGGCCAGTTCATCATTCTTGAATATTTTATCAGCATATGTGACTTTTACGGCACCGACTGACTGCAGTCGCGCTGTTTCCTTTATTTCAGGAAAATCCTTTTTTATAGTTGCTGCCACGGGGGCCATGACAAACGCTTCACTGATTTTTCCTCCGTTGATACTGGCTTTGAAAATCACCCGGGCGATATGATCGGCGTTTTTGTTAAACCGGTCATAGCTGAGTTCATCCTGCACATAGAGCATGATCAAAAAACATAGGGCAATGCCAATCGACAATCCAAGAATATTGATGGCCGAAAAAAGTTTGTTCCTTTTTATATTTCTCCAGGCAATTTTGAAATAACTGAACAGCATACAGGTTTTTTTATAAGATTCATGTATCTCTAAACAAAGGAAATGCCAGTGGTCAGATGACTGAATACCAGTCGTATAGAATCTGGAAAATAAAGGGATGTCCGGTTTTGGTACAGCAGGTGGCCGGTAGTGTACGCCGGATGTCCTGTGTTTATGCATCTGGATCTGGGAATCCAGTTCAGGAAGGTTTACATTGGTTTTTTTCTGTTAATCATTTTAGAAATAAGATGACCTTACAGATCCAGTAATGTTTTGTCTACTATCATAACAGGTCTTACTTCCAGGATCATTCTGTTTTGCATCACCAACGGACAGGATTGTGCAATGGCAGCCGCCTGCTCAATGTTTTCAGCTTGCAGGAAAAGGTACCCACTGATGCCTTCTTTGGTTTCAATAAATGGCCCGTCAGAAAGTACGTCGTCATGATTCACATATTTCCCCGATAGTTCCAGCGGCTCGCCACCCAAATAGTTTGCTGATTCTGCCAGTGATTCCACCCAGTTCATCATTTCCCGCATGTTCTCATAGCGTCCTTTACTGCCGATTTGCCTGAGCATGTTGATGTCTTCCCTCACGAGCAGCAGAAACTTTTCCATATTGTTTATAGTTTAAAAGTAACAAATAACAGTAATGTGGCCCTCGTTCAGTATGATATTTACCCTTCATCCAGCTCCAGCAATAAATTTACGATTAATGCTGTCCATCCGGTTTGATGTGAGGCGCCAAGTCCCTGTCCTGTGTCGCCATGAAAAAATTCATAAAAAAGATGATGATCGTTGAAATGATCTTTTGACCAGACGAGTTGATGGCTGGCATGATATTGAAATTGTCCTTCGCCATTCTTTTCAAATATTTTCAGGATCCGTCGGGTAAGCTGATTGGCAATCTGTTTCAGATTCAGTTTAATTCCGGAGCCTGCAGGAAATTCATATTGATATTTGTCGCCATAGTATTCGTAATATTTTCTCAGGGAATGAATGATCAGATAATTCAACGGCAGCCAGATCGGTCCCCGCCAGTTCGAATTACCGCCGAACATCGTGCTTGAACTTTCACCCGGTTCATATTGTATGGAATAATCCGTGCCCTGGTATCCAAAAACGTAGGGTTGTTTTTGATGCGATCTCGAAAGGGAACGGATTCCGTAGTCAGACAGGAATTCCGCTTCATCCAGCAACCTTTTCAAAAGACTTTCCAGCCGGTCATCCACCAGGATCGCGAATAAATAATTTCCATCTTTATTCTTCTGTTCAATATCTGAAATGATCCGCGTCAGATCAGGCCGCGTCAGCCTGATCACTTCCAGCCTGGTATTGAATTGCCTCAGATGTTCAAACACTTTGCTATGCATAATTTCAACTGCCAGCAGGGGAATGATACCCACGATGGAACGAATTCTCAGGCGCTCACTTTTTCCGTTTTCAAATTGAATCGCATCGTAATAAAATGCATCCTGGTCGTCCCAGAGAGAAATATCCTTCTTGCCGATATGATGCATCGCCCACCCGATGTTCAGAAAGTGTCTGAAAAATTTAGCGGCAGATTCTTCATAAGCCTGGTTGTGCTGGGCCAGTTCCAGTGAAATACGCAGCATGTTGATGGAGTACATCGCCATCCAGCTGGTCGCGTCGGCCTGCTGAAGTTTCTTTATTCCCGGCGGCATGTGATTGCGATCGAAGACACCGATATTATCCAGTCCCAGGAAACCGCCTTCAAAAATGTCAGTGCCATTGGCATCTTTCTGATTGACCCACCACGTGAAATTCATGAGTAATTTCTGAAAAGCCCTTTCGAGAAAATCCCAGTCAGCAACGCCGGTTTTTTTCCTGTCCTCCTCAAAAACATACCAGACACCCCATGCATGCACAGGCGGATTTACGTCGCTGAAGTTCCATTCATAAGCAGGGATCTGGCCGTTGGGATGCATATAGTATTCGCGGAGTACAACCAGTAATTGCTGCTTGGCAAAATCAGGATCGATATGAACAAATGTAGCCGCATGAAATGCCAGATCCCAGGCTGCAAACCAGGGATATTCCCATTTGTCGGGCATTGAAATAACATTCCGGCAGGTAAGGTGCTGCCAGTCATAATTTCTTTTGAAGCTGCGGTTCGGAGGTGTTTCGTTGGGTTCTCCAAACAGCCATTTAAATACATCGAGATAATAGAATTGTTTTGTCCACAGCAATCCGCTGGAAGAACTGCGGAGCAGCGCCTTATGTTCCGGTGACAAATTTTTGGGAGCCAGCTGATCATAATATTCATCGGTATCATTCAGCCGTCTGATAAAAATATCTTCGAACTCCGTGAAGGGATCATCGACTTCGGCTTTGCTTAATCTTACCCTGAATGTTTTGGATGCCCCCGGCCTGATCCTTTCTTTCATCCAAATCGCAGCTTTTGTACCCTTCTTTTTCGGGTTCACCGAATTTTCATTATCAACAATATAGTTATTGATCCCGTCTTTTACAAAGGCAGAATCATTGGGACGGTTATACATCCGCCGGTTATTTGTTTCATTCTCGCAAAATAATTGTTCACCACCATCATGGTAGAGAAAAAAATTACCGTTGCGTGAAGAACTTGTCTGTAGACAATTCGTCGATACCGATATGATCTCGGGCCGGCTAAAGCGTGCATTATGTTTCCAGAAGTTACGAAACCAGAGATGCGGAAGCACATGGATGGTCGCTGGTTCAGGTCCCCGGTTATACACCGTAATTTTCATCAGCACATCATTGATATCCGCTTTTGCATATTCAATATAACAATCAAAATAGCGGTTGTCTTTGAATGCATCGGTATCCAGCAATTCAAACTCCGGACTTAGACGGCTCCGTTTGTTTTTCTGTAACAATTCCACGTAAGGAAAGGATTGCTGCGGATACTTGTACAAAAATTTGCAATAGGAATGTGTGGGAGAGGAATCCAGATGAAAATAAAGTTCCTTCACATCCTCCCCGTGATTTCCTTCGCCATTGGTTAACCCGAAAAGCCTTTCTTTTAATATGGAATCATTCCCGTTCCAGAATGCGGGCGCCAGACATAAAATCTGGTCGTTGTCACAAAAACCGGCAATACCTTCTTCGCCCCACCGATACGCATAACTTCTGGCGAGATCGTGGTTGACGAAATCCCATGCATTTCCTTCCCGGCTGTAATCTTCCCGGATGGTACCCCATTGCCGGTCTGAAACATAGGGTCCCCATTTTTTCCAGTTTCTGTTATTGGACGATTTGGAAAGACGCTCATTCTCTGCATTACCCATCGATACTTGCTAAATTTTATTAATATGACCGTTTGTCATGAATTTATATAAATATATTGCTATCGTTTATTAAATAACAACTCGCAGAAACAATTTGCAATAAATTTTAGTTTAAAATTTATGCATGCGGTGACCCGGGAGGGCAACTTTTTCATTACTTGCATTTCAAAAACGATGATGATGACCAACGGCAAGGTTGTCTCTTACATGAATTAATTTGCATTAGTTAAATGAATTCATTTATACCCAATGGAATTCTCAATAGCCAAATCAATAGAAATACTGGAAAGAACACCCCATGTTTTGGAACTGTTAACGAATAATCTGACTGCAAACTGGACAATGAACAACGAGGGTGGTGAAACCTGGTCGGTTTTTGATGTGATTGGTCATTTGATTCATGGAGAAAAAACGGACTGGATAATAAGGATTAAAATTATTCTTTCAGCAGATGCCAATAAAGAATTTGAACCATTTGACAGGTTTGCCCAGCTGGAAGAAAGCAACGGAAAATCACTGGAGCAGTTATTAAAAGAGTTTAAGTTTGCCAGAGAATTAAGTCTAAAAAAACTCAAAGAGTTTAACCTGACAGAAGCCGATTATAAAAAAACCGGCATCCATCCAAAATTTGGAGCTGTGACCCTCTCGCAATTAATAGCAGCCTGGACAGTCCACGACCTTGACCACATCTCGCAAATTTCAAGGGTGATGGCAAAACAGTATAAGGAACAAACTGGTCCATGGATAGAATACTTGAAAATATTAAGACAGTAAATAAAAGTTACTTCAAATGGAAATTAAAAGCGGATCAGAGACTTAGATATTTCTGTTAGTCTCCCGGCACAATTTTTACATATACCAACACTGTCTCACTTCATACACTTCAAATCACTCTTTAAAACTTAATCCATGCCAAAGGCAACCAGGAAAACAGTGTCAGGAACAGGAAGGGCCGGTAATACAAAAACAGATTTAAAACAGGACGATTTAGCCCCGGATATTGAAACCGGTGCCGATGAGTTCATGACCACGGACCAGGGTCTGAAGATAAACGACGACCAGAATTCGCTGAAAGCGGGTGAGCGCGGAGCAACCCTGCTGGAGGATTTTATTCTGAGGGAAAAGATTACCCATTTTGACCACGAACGTATTCCGGAAAGGATTGTGCATGCACGGGGAACAGCAGCGCATGGATATTTCCAGGTATACAAACCGATGGCTCAATATACAAAAGCGGGTTTTTTGAATGACCCCGCAAGAAAAACGCCCGTGTTTGTCCGGTTCTCCACGGTAGCCGGATCCCGGGGATCGACGGATCTCGCCCGTGACGTACGCGGTTTCTCGGTAAAATTTTACACAGAAGAAGGAAACTACGACCTGGTGGGGAACAATATACCGGTCTTCTTTATACAAGATGCCATAAAGTTTCCAGATCTTATCCACGCCGTAAAACCGGAACCCAACAACGAGATACCCCAGGCCGCTTCGGCACATGATACTTTCTGGGATTTTATTTCGTTGATGCCCGAATCCATGCATATGATCATGTGGGTGATGAGCGACCGCGCCATTCCAAGAAGTCTGCGCATGATGGAAGGTTTTGGTGTACACACTTTCCGGTTAATCAACGAAGCGGGGAAATCAGTATTTGTGAAATTTCATTGGAAACCATTACTCGGTGTTCATTCTGTGGCCTGGGACGAAGCAACGATTATTTCCGGCAAGGATCCTGATTTCCATCGCCGTGATTTATTTGATGCCATTGAATCGGGCGCGTTTCCCGAGTGGGAACTCGGCATTCAGGTAGTCGAGGAAAAAGATGAACACAAGTATCCCTTCGACCTGCTCGATCCCACCAAACTGATTCCCGAAGAACTGGTGCCCGTTCAACGCATCGGTAAAATGGTTTTAAACAGGAACACAGATAATTTTTTTGCAGAAACAGAGCAGGTTGCTTTTCATCCGGGTCACCTGGTGCCGGGCATTGATTTCAGCAATGATCCGCTGTTGCAGGGAAGATTATTCTCTTATACCGATACCCAGTTGTCGCGATTGGGAAGTCCTAATTTTCATGAAATACCGATCAACCGTTCGATCAATACAGTGCACAATAATCAACGCGATGGTCATATGCGTCAGCAGATCAATAAGGACGTCACCAGTTATCATCCGAACAGTATCGGCGGTGGTTGTCCATTCCAGGCCAAAGCAGCCGAAGGAGGATTTACAAGCTTTATGGAGAGAATCGATGCGAGGAAAGTCAGGGCCCGGAGCCAAAGTTTTTTCGATCACTTCAGTCAGGCCACGTTGTTTTATAACAGCCAGTCTGAAGCCGAAAAGAATCATTTGACAAATGCATTGCGGTTTGAGTTGGGTAAAGTGCAGCGTATAGAAATTCGTCAGCGCATGATCGGGCTCTTAAGCCAGGTCGACAAAGGTCTCGCAACCAATGTAGCGGATGCGTTGGGATTAACCGTTCCAAAAAAACCTGAACAACCATTAAATCATAGTATTCCCGCAGACGGTGATGCGGCGAAGTTTCAACCGAAAACAAAAGATCAGGGAATAGAAAGTTCCGCTCCGCTAAGTATGGCCAACACCGTCAAAGACACGATTAAAAGCAGAAAGATTGCCATACTGACTGCAGATGGTACCGATGGTTCGCAGGTAGAAAAAATGAAAAAGATATTGACGGCGGCAGGTGCTGTTGTGGAAGTGATCGCTCCAAAACTCGGGGAAGTGAGTCCGGAAAAAGGTGTGGCGATTCCGGTTGATAAGAGTCTGATGACCGTTTCTTCTGTTTTATATGATGCGGTATATATTCCGGGCGGATCAAAAGCAATCGCTACCCTTGTCCAAAAACCAGACGCAGTCGATTTTATTTCGTTGGCTAACAAGCATTGTAAACCCGTTGCCTTTGAAACCGATGCTGATCCACTGATTCAGAAAACCAGCATTGGCGATGATTTACGCGCTAAGAAAACATTGGCTGGAATTATCTCCGGAACTCAAAAAGATATGTCGAAGGATTTTATAAAAGCCATCGCGCAGCATAGGTTCTGGGAAAGAGAAAAATCGCCCGTATAATTTTTCCCATGCTATATCACAAATACGTGATTGAGGTATGGAGAATCTATTCTACAGCCATCATAAAAGCGGGCGATAGTTTGTGGATTTACGAAACGTCGGCGATAACTACTTTTCAGTTAAGGTCGAAAATACTTTAATTAACCGGTCTATATCTTTTCGATCTTTTGTGGTAATGAAGGCACTCACATTGCCTTTTTGAGTTGTCGCAAGCAGCCCGGCTGGGTTCTCTTTGATAAGCCATAAGGTCCGGGTTGCTAAAAACGGAGCATATAGTGAGTCTTTCACTTCCAGCGATGAAAAGACATCCTGTCCACCGATGGGACGGCCGTGCCTTATTTCTATAAATCCCAGCATATCGGACCCTTTACTTTGTGAGACGAAGTCATAACCTAACTGCCCTTCTTTTCCTTTCGCCTCAGACATGATCATATCATTTGGTAAGTCGACAAAATATCCGGATTCGCCAAGCCTGACTTTCTTTGATTGGTTTATTGTTGCGCGGGAACTATTTTTTTGACCAGTACAGGAATACAATATAGGCCCAATGATCCAGCAAAATATAAGTGTTGTTCGCATCATATTAATAAGTTGACTGAATTTTGACGATAAAACGGCAGCCCATCAAGTGCGGAATTAAATAAGTTACACAGTTAAAATTTAGGTAAAAATAAAAGTCTTTCTTTTGACGCCTGTATTTAAATATACTTTTAGATGCGTGCATGGATATTTTCTACCATCCACTTTCGATAAGTGGGTTACACATCATTAATGAATATCTGCAGGTTTCTTGAAACAAAAATCGGTCTTCCCGTATGCGCAATACTTCAGCTATTGTTTTCTGGTGCATCGGCTCAGGGATTGGTAAGTGGTAATATAAAAGGCAATTCAGAATTGTTATTTGCAGCTACGATTCAGAATATCAGTCAGCATAGGGTAAATACCTCCGACCTGGGAGGCAACTACAAAATCGCCGCGGAGACCGGCGATACCATGATATTTAGTCATTTGGGTTACATCTCCGATACAGTTGTCGTGAACAGCACGATGTTTAGTGAAAGACTGACCATCGAATTAAAGATTAAAATAACCGGTCTGGCCAGTGTGGATGTGAGTGAGATGTCAAAATATACACTGGATTCATTGAGCAGGAGAGAAGATTATGATTATATTTTTAAGAATAAAAACAACAAGCCATTGTGGGATAACAAATTGTCCGGCGACGGACGAGGGGTAAACTTTAGCCCGATCGGTCATTGGTCTTCCGAAGAGAAACAAAAGAGGAAACTAAAAGAAAGATTAGAAAAAGACGACAAAGAGGAGTTTATTTATTACAAATTTTCACGACGGGTGCCCAGGCTTACGGGTCTTCGGGGAGATTCACTGATAACGTTTATAAATACCTATAAGCCAACTTACGAATATTGTGTGCATGCTACCAGCATGGATATTCTTTTATACATTAATGATAAATTCGTTCTTTTTAAAAAAAAGAGTGCCCAATCCCATCCGGTACATTGAACGATTCAGTGTGCGATCACAAACGGTGTTACTTTTTGTTTGCACTGGCTACCGGTGCCGGGTATTCCAGGTCAATTTTTCTGACCTTTCATTGATTCAGGCGCATTCTGCGCCAGGTAATCTCTGACATCCCGGAAAGTCCTTTGGCAAATATTCATTACAATGATCATGTTTTCTTCCACCTGATCGCGTAGGTTTGGATTGATTGCATTGCTTTCAATAAAATCCAGGTGATGATCCAGTTTTTTTGAGAGGCCCATAAATGATACGGAAGTTTTTAAATTGTGTGCTATATGTGCGAGTTCTGCATCATAATTTTTATCAAAGGCTTCGGTCATAGACTTCAATTCATCGGGTACCTGCCGCAGGAATTGCTTTATCATGCTGATCTCGAATGCTGTATTTTCTCCTGACACTTCTTTGAGATAATCCAGGCTCAGAAATTCATAAGGATGAACGGAATGTTGGCCTTTCCCATTTTTTATTTCTGGTATTCCATTATTTTGTTTCAAAATTTTTTTCATGATTTGAAATAACTCTTTCTCCCTGATGGGCTTTGAAATATATTCATTCATGCCATAACAAATGCATTTTTCCCGTTCGCCCGTCATAGCGTGGGCCGTCATGGCAATGATGGGAATATTCATGCCCAATTCGTTGCGTATTTTCAGGGTGGCTGTATAACCATCCATCAGAGGCATCTGGATGTCCATCAGCAGCAGTCTGTAATCCTGTTGTTGTAAAGCTTCAATGGCTTCTTCCCCGTTTTTTACAATGTCGAAGGCAATATTCCAGTAAGACAGCAAATGACCCATCAGACTTTGATTCATCACATTATCTTCTGCAACCAAAATCTTTAAATGGCTGTCCATCAGGTCTGTTTCGCCGGAGGAATATAATTTCAAATCCTCATGACCGGTGGATTCACGGGCAATGGTATAAGGAATAGAAAAAACAAATTCGGTGCCCTCATTTAATACGCTGGTTACACGAATGGTTCCGTTTTGCAAATCAACCAATTGTTTTACAATAGACAGGCCAAGACCCGTACCGCCATACTTGCGGGTGGTATCTTCATCTGCCTGCTGAAAGCGGTCAAATATGGCTTCCACTTTATTCGCAGGGATGCCTATACCGGTATCTTTTATAGAGAACAAAATGTCAATGCGATCTTCTTTCTGGTAATCCGCCGATACATTTATTTTAATTGCTCCGCTGGCTGTAAATTTTATGGCATTGTTTACCAGGTTCACTAAAATCTGTGTTAAGCGTACCGCATCACCCGTTAACAATTCAGGTATCGAATTTTCAATATTCACAGTAAACTGAAGATCCTTTTGCTGGATCCTGGTGTCGAACATGGTTTTCACAGAATGAAGGAGTTCGCGTAAACTAAAAGGCTTCGATTCAATCCGCATCATGCCGGCTTCTATTTTGGAAAAGTCAAGTATATCGTTTATAATTTCCAGCAGGCTTTCTCCTGAACTTTGAATGGAACGCACAAACTCCCTTGATTTTTCGTTCAGCGATTCTTTCTGAAGCAAATTTGTAAATCCCAAAATAGCGTTCATAGGCGTTCTGATCTCATGGCTCATGTTAGCCATGAAGTTTTCCTTGATGACTCCCGCTTCTCTTACTTTCTTTTCAGATTCATTCAATTGCTCATAGAGTTGCTGTTGCCGTTTGATACGCCTTGCGATGTATTCGAAAGTCAATATGGATGCAAGTACGACGCTGATAGCCAGAATGAGTCCCCATTCCCTGGCGCGTTGTCCGCTTTTATTTGCGTCAATAACCAGCTTTGTCAGATATTGTTGCCTGGGTTTATTTAATAAACTAATCACATGAACAATATTTCCCATTACGTAGGTTTTCCTGTGATTGTTATACGTCTCGATGGCTGCCGCTTGTCCTTTTGTAAATAGTGCATCAAGAATACTATGTCCAAACTCCAGTTTGGATTCAACCAGAGAATCTAATTCCTGCACCAGTCTTTTTGTGCTGTCAGTCAATACAAGGGGTCGCAATTTTCCCAGAACTTTCCTTACATTTTGCTCATTACCCTGTATGTCGTTCACAAAACTGGAGTCTTTATTGAAAACAGTACGATATATATGACTTTCAATAAAAAGTAAATCTGTCTCCAGTTTCTGGGTTTCACCGATGACCTGGAACTCACGGATAAGTGATTCGTTTCCTCCTATCAGCTTATTGATGTTGTTGTTGGAATTGTACTGAAGAAAAACGATCAGCATGATGGTTGTAACAAAAATGACCAGTAAGTAAAGAATGAATCTTTTGTTACGCATATGTCTTTGCTTTACAGAGGCAGAACAAATTTCCAGTAATTTTTTTAATTAGGATCAGATTTTCAGGTGTTTAACCTGCTTTCATACCAAAATCAATGCTAATGCTTATGCGTTCTTTTATGGATTGGTTGATTAATATATTTCCTCAACAGAAAATTGATCAGAACAATATTGGCAAATAATCCTACGACGTCAAGCAGTACGAACCCGGATTTGCTATCCATATCTATCAGCTGGATAAGGAGATAAGAAAGACAAACGAATAAGCCCGTGGCGGTGAAAAAAAGTATGGCAAAAACTGTTTTCATTTTTTTAAAAATTAGTGTTATGTGGGATCGGTCCACCCCGGTCAATTCCTGTCAATCAAAATCCCTGCAACAAAAACGATAATCCCGCCGGATACAACCTGTAATATGGCCTTAACCAACGGCGTATGCATAACACTATGCGTCGAAATCGCTGTCTCAATTAAGGCGGTCAGGGTATACACCGGAACGCCCATCAGACTGGTAAAGGCCAGTTGAATCATGTAGAGGACCCATGCTCGAATTTGTTCATTTATTTTTATACTTATTTGAATCATTGACTGAATTGACACTATAAAGCTACATGCCCGCGAGAGCAGGAAATAGCGTCAATCGTCGAATAGGCAAAATCAATAGTTGAACCGGAAAATTTATTAAATTTAATACATGAACGCCCTTATTATTGACGACAATGAAATGGCCAGAATGGCCCTTAAACAATTGGCGGACAGAATCAATGACCTGACGATTGTTGCCGAATGTTCGAGTGCGTTTGAAGCTTATAACCGACTTCTCTCCGAACCGGTGGATCTTCTTTTACTCGATGTGGAAATGCCGGGTATGTCAGGATTGGAACTAACGAAAAACTTAACAAACAAGCACCCCGTTATCATTTTTATCACGTCAAAAAAAGAATATGCCGCAGATGCCTTTGATCTGAATGTGGTGGATTACATACTGAAACCTGTAACGGGTCCACGGTTAATTCAGGCCATTGATAAGGCGAGGGATATATTGGATAGTAACCATGAAGAAGTGAAATTAAGAGAAGAGGAGTTTGTTTTTATTCGTGATTCAAATATTGTACGCAGACTGAAACTGGATAGTATCTTATTTGCTGAGGCAATGGGTGATTATGTTAAACTGTATACACAGGAAAAGTTTTATGCCATCCATACTACATTAAAAGCGGTTGAAGAAAGACTTCCT
>Ga0206929_1040_pt1 | contig 34537 bp, 31 predicted proteins | sample Alteio_BWOrgHeat_19_FD_152929 | JGI IMG/M metagenome (GOLD analysis project Ga0206929, IMG submission 152929) | Enriched cells from forest soil in Barre Woods Harvard Forest LTER site, Petersham, Massachusetts, United States -... | ecosystem: Environmental > Terrestrial > Soil > Temperate forest >...
TTCCCAATAATATCGCAGACGAAAATCTAATCAAAATACAAACTTCCCAAAGAAAGCCTTAGCCTTAATCCTTAGCCTCACACCTGAAAGAATATATACGAAATCAAAATCGCCGTAACGATCGCCGATAAATCCGCCAGCAGCGAAACCGGTATCGTATAGCGCGTCTTGCTGATTCCGACAGAGCCAAAATATAATGCCACGATATAAAACGTTGAATCCGTCGTTCCCTGGAAAATACAGGATAGTTTTCCGATAAAAGAATCGGGACCATATTGCTGCATTGCCGTGATCATCATGCCCCGTCCCGCAGCTCCGCTCAATGGCCGCATCAGGGCTGTCGGCAGTGCGGGAACAAAATCACTCCTGATGCCCAACCAGTGAAAGAACGATCCGATGCCACTGGTGATAAAATCAAGTACCCCGCAGCTTCGGATCACACTGATTGCAACCAGCATAGCCACGAGATAGGGTATTACGGTAACGGCTACCTGAAAACCCTGCTTCGCGCCCTCAATGAATGATTCATATACATTAATTTTTCGCACGAATCCGCCAATGATAAAAACGACAAACAATAAAAGGATCAGGCCATTGCTGAATATTTTAGAAAACGGATCTATATAAGTGCTGTGCAGATGCAGAAAATATACAAGCAACCCGATCAGAATGGAAATACCACCGATCCATAATAAAATAACGGGTTGAAATAAATTGATCTTTTGCTTGATTGCAACCACCGTAAGTGCTACGACGGTCGCAACAAAAGTGACGATCATACAAGGAATAAAAATGCTTGTGGGGTCATTTGACTTTAAAATCGCACGTTGCGCGATGATGCTAACAGGAATGATCGTGAGTCCGGAAGCATGCAGGACCATGAACATGATCTGCGCATTGGAAGCCTGATCCTTGTGGGGATTCAGCTCCTGCAGGCTCTTCATGGCTTTTAAACCAAACGGTGTGGCGGCATTGTCAAGACCCAGCAGGTTGGCAGAAAAATTCATCACCATATGTCCCATCGACGGATGATTTCTTGGAACTTCAGGAAACAGTTTGCTGAAAAAGGGGCCGATAATGCGGGAAAGGAAATTAATGGCGCCTGCTTTCTCTCCTATATTTAAAAATCCCAGAAACATGGCCAGTACACCAATCAGTCCGATGGCTATCTGTACACTCGTGCCCGCCGAATCAAAAACTCCGTCGATGATTGTTTTGAAGATTTCCGTATCCCCGAAAAAAATCAGCCGCACAAGGGCTGTAATGAATGCAATCAGAAAAAAAATGATCCAAAGCAGGTTGAGGGCCATATCCGGAATTATGGGTTGAATATAAGTAATTAAATAACGATCCCTCAAATACTTCTATCTTTGCGGGCGCAAAAACAGAGGTATTCTGAATCAATAAATTTAATTTTCTATGGCTCTAAAGGCAGGCATCGTCGGGTTACCGAATGTAGGAAAATCCACGTTGTTTAATGCGGTCAGTACCAGTGCAAAAGCCCAGGCAAGCAATTACCGGTTTTGCACGATTGAACCCAATATCGGGCTCGTGGACGTGCCGGATGAAAGACTGGATAAACTGGCAGCACTTGTACATCCCGACCGGATCGTACCAACTCAGATAGAAATTGTGGACATAGCAGGACTGGTGAAAGGGGCCAGCAAAGGTGAAGGTCTGGGTAATAAATTCCTGGCCAATATTCGTGAGGTGGATGCCATCGTCCATGTGATCCGTTGTTTCGAAGATGAAAATATTCTCCGCGAAGAAGGGGCCATCAATCCCGTCAGCGATAAGGAAATTATTGATACGGAGCTTCAGCTGAAAGACCTCGACGGAGTAGAAAGAAAATATCAGAAGGCCGAAAAATTACTCAGAACAGCAGACGCAAAACAGAAACTGGAATTTGAAGTGCTTAAACGTTGTAAGGAGCACCTGGAAAAAGGAAAAAATATCCGTGAGATTCATCTCGATAAAAATGACAAGGCAGCCATCGCCGATCTGTTTTTATTAACAGACAAACCTGTTTTATATGTCGCCAATGTGGATGAGGAATCGATGCATACAGGAAATAAATATTCTGAGGCGCTGAAAAAAGCCGCCGAAGCTGAACATGCCCAGGTGATCGTGATGAATAATTCCATTGAACAGCAGATTGCAGAACTGGAGAATGCAGATGATAAAGCCATGTTCATGGAAGAATATAAAATGAAGGAACCCGCTTTGAATAAACTGATCAGGAGTACGTATGCTTTGTTGGCATTACAAACTTATTTCACCGCCGGTGTGCAGGAAGTCAGGGCCTGGACGATACAAAAAGGATGGAAAGCCCCGCAGGCCGCATCGGTGATTCATACCGATTTCGAAAAAGGATTTATCAAGGCCGAAGTAATCGCCTATGATGATTTTATAAAATATCAGTCAGAAGCAGCCTGCCGCGAAGCCGGCAAACTCAGGATTGAAGGAAAGGACTATATCGTGAAGGACGGGGATGTTATGCACTTTCGTTTTAATGTTTAACACATTAACAAACAAGTATGGAAGAATGGAAGTATGGAAGTATTGGTTAATCAGTTCAGATACTTCCATACTTCCATTCTTCCATACTTCCATACTTAGAATACGTTATACCCAATACTCACGTAGTACAATCCTCCGATCTGTGAATTACCAATAGCATCAGAATAATATTTGTTCAACAGATTGGTAGCGCCGATCTTGATCATGCTGTTCTGCAGTTTTGGAAGTTTCATACTGATCTGTGCATCCAGCGCACCGAAAGACGGCGTGGTGCCGGAGATGAAGGATGATTCATATAAATAGCTATCCTGCCAGTGATAAGTCAGGTTGAAGCCGAACACTTTCCTGATAGAATAATTTCCGACAGAAATATTATACTTGATTTTCGGCGTATTGAATTGTGTCAGCACATTTGCATCGTTGTTGGATATATCATTGTACGCAAGATTACCACCCACAAAAAATCCTTTGGGTAATGTATATTGAAGACCGATCCCGGCACCCACCGTATTCACTTTATTACTGCTGTTCGTATATATTCCAAATGTGTTCTGCGGAGTCTGTCCCTCTGTCAGTGGATTTTTAACCAGCACGGTCAGTCCGATAAAATCTGTGTACTGCGCATAGAAACCATATAGATCTATGAACAATTTATTTGCGATGAGTCCCTTATAACCCAATTCCCAGGAAGCTACCGTTTCAGGTTTGAACTCCTTGAATTGATACTGTGTGGGCGGAGTACCTGTTCTTGCATAATTTCCAAGAGCAGCTGTATCGTATGTATCTGTAGTTAAACCATAATAAGAAATAAATTGAGGCAGGCCGCCGATCAGTCTCGCTGAACCCGTTTGCAGGTTGATATATTGATTCTGTGTAGAAGGAAAACGGTACGCTGTCTGATAAGAGGCGCGGATATAATTGTCTTTGGCTACCTCGAAGACGGCTGTGACCCGCGGAGTGAACCTTCCTTTGAAATTGGAATTCTTATCATATCGTCCGGCCACTGTAATTTTTAAGTAATCATCAAAGAATCCTTTTTGAATCTGGGCAAAAGCACCTGTCTCGTTGATATTAATCACGCCGGCTGTATCCGCGAAGATCGTTCCATGAGAATTCAGCACATATTCTTTGGTGGAAGCACCAATGCTGATATCGGCCCACTTAATCAAATCAGAAAAATTATACATGCCTTCAGCTACATACAGGTCTGTCTTGTCATTGAATTTTCCACCGGCAGGAATTGCCAGTTTCTTCAGTGAATCCAATGCATTGTTGAACGGCGCGGTTCCCGGCTGATACCTGCCTTTATCCGCATTGAATCTCGCAGCTGCACTGGCACTTACGTAGGCCTGGGCAGGTGTTTCTCCCAATGCAAGTGCCGCGCCAAATGCCTGTGCATAGGTTCCGATATAAGTTGGCGCCCATACCGTTGCAGTGGGCGCGTACGCTTCATTGAGCAATGTAGCCGCTGCTACCATATCGTAGGAATTGCCCGCATCTTCCTGTGTCGTATAGGCCCTCACATAAAAGTTCCTGCCGCTTACCTCAGCCTTATACTGCCCGATTTTTGTGTCGACTAAACTAAAGCGGTCGGTGCCTGTATAGATTGTATTCGTCTGTCCGAAATTTCCAGTCAGACTTACCGTTGTGTTGTCGCTGATCTTATAATATAATCCGGCCGAAACTTTTAAATTATAGGCATTATAATTTGTTAGAGAATCTTCACTGTATCCCGTTCTTGTTACAGGGGAATTCACCGGCGTTAATGCAGCAATGCCTCTCAATTGGGCAGCCGTCGCAGGATCACCTGCCTGCTGATATTGGTTGGCCGCACTTTGTAGTCCGTTATATACTGTGAAGAAAGGACTTTCATCTCCGTATACATTCACCCCATTATAATTCGGTAAACTCCTGTCGCCGGCAATGGGAGTACCCTGGTAAGGTGAGTAATTGCTGTAATTGGTCGCGGTCCAGTCTTTCGCCTTCGTGTATTCCCCCGAAACACGAAAAGCAAATTTATTAAATGCCTGCGCGTATCGTAACATGACATCATAATAAGGTGCCGCGTTCGTACTGGGATCGCTGATATGATTCCGACCGTACTTAACGATGGCGCTTAAACCCTGGTATTTATAAGGATCCTTGCTGGTCATCAGGATAGTTCCCGTCATGCCTCCTGATCCATATAATGCGGAAGATGCACCGGGCAGCAACTCCACATTGTCAACGTCCAGTTCATTCAGACCAACGATATTTCCTACGGCGAAATTCAACCCGGGTGCCTGGTTATCCATACCATCCACCAGCTGGTTCATCCTTACATTCCCCGAGCCGTTGAATCCGCGGGTGCCCATGGTCTTGAACAGAATGGAAGACGTGACCACGTCAACACCTTTCAGATTGGCGATGGCATCGTAAAAATTGGGGGCCGCTACTTCGCGGATATAGGAAGAACTCATACGTTCTATGGAAACCGGTGATTCAAGACTTCTGATTTGTGAACGCGTTGCCGATACCACCACTTCCGTTCCAACAATGGATGTGGGTTTCAATTCGACCGCTATTGCTGCTGCAGCGGATTCAACCACGAATTCTTTTGTTTCAAATCCGACGGATGAAATAATAATTGTAAATGGAACGGCCTGGTTTACGGACAATTTAAAGTTACCGTGATTATCGGTATACGTTCCCCGGGTTCCACCCTTGATCACAACAGAAGCTGCGGGAACGGGTTCTTTCGAATCGCCGTTCGTTATGACACCTGTTATGGTCTGGTTCTGAGCGAATGAATAATTGAAAGACAGCAATAAAATGATACATGATACAAAAGCACTCGTTAAGGTTTTCATGGCAAGTAGTTAGATTATTGAATTTGTCCGACACAAATATGTATTATCTTTTTTTCTTTTCCATTTTTACTTTTTAGCTAATCTTTGTACCCAAAATTCTAAAATGACGGCATATCATTTTCCGGATCAGACTGGTTTTTACAAAGGAAAGGTCCGGGATGTATATAGTTTAGGCAGTGGCTTGCTTATCATGATCGCCTCCGACCGTATTTCGGCATTCGATGTGATCCTTCCACGCCTCATCCCGTTTAAAGGACAGGTTTTAAATCAGATTGCTGCATTTATGCTGAAAGACACGCATGATATTTGTCCGAACTGGCTGCTTTCCGTTCCCGCACCGAACGTAAGCATTGGAAAAAGATGTGATCCTTTCCGTGTAGAGATGGTTGTTAGAGGAAATTTAACGGGACATGCCTGGAGAACTTATTCCTCCGGTCAAAGAGTTTTATGCGGTGTGACGATGCCCGAGGGATTAAAGGAAAATGATTACTTCCCCTCTCCCATCATCACTCCTTCCACAAAAGCCGAAGCAGGACATGATGAGGATATCTCAAAAGAGGAAATCATTGCAAAGGGAATCGTGAGAGAAAAAGATTACCAGCAGATTGAAGCATACACATATCGTTTGTTTGAGCGCGGAAGGGAGCTGGCCAAAAAAAGAGGCCTCATCCTGGTAGACACCAAATATGAATTTGGGAAAATCGGCGACACCATTTACCTGATGGACGAGATCCACACACCGGATTCTTCAAGATATTTTTATGCGGACGGTTTCGATGAAAGACAGGCGAAGGGTGAAAAACAAAAGCAACTGAGTAAAGAATTTGTTCGCGAGTGGCTGATCGCAAATGGTTTCATGGGGAAGACCGGACAATCGGTGCCCGCGATGTCGGATGAGTGGGTCCAGACCATTTCAAATCGTTATATAGAGTTATATGAAAAAGTAATTGGTGAGGAATTTGTGCCATTATCGTATAGTACGGATGAAACTTTTTATATGATCACGGACAGCCTTTCCAGGCTGAAGGTCTAAAGGCCAGGGCTAAGGCTTCTTTCTCACACAAACAATTGACAAACAATCATTTAGGGAGGTATTACTTCGGTTTCCAACTTACCGGTCCGGTAAGCAGCTCGTCTTTGAGAGGTATTATGTGGCAAACAAATCATTATTTCATGCCCTGGTGAAGGAGCACCTTGGCCGACACAAACATCTGGCACTCAATGAAGTGGAGAAAGAGTTTATGGAGGATAATTCCACTTAATCAATGGGGGCAGCTTCCACGCTCACCACACTAGTTTTTGATTTTCGGCCGCAGACGTTGCCTGGCCTTATTAAAAATCTTCTGATCATTTGACTTTCCTTTCCTCAAAAGTTTCTGTTCTTCTTCAGGCAAATGATAAATTTCCATGCAGGCTTCGCTGCAGCACCCATCATATTTTGCGGCACAGGCGGCACATTGAATAAAGAGCAGGTGACAGGCGCTGTTCTTACAATTAGTATGTGAATCCGCGGGCTCGCCACATTGGTGACAGTGCGCAATGATCTCTCCGGTGATGGATTCACCCAGCCGTTCGTCGAATACAAAGTTTTTTCCGTGGAATTTATTTTCCAGTCCCTGTTCCCTGACCGTATTGGCGTAATGAATTATTCCACCTTCCAGATGAAAAACTTTCTGAAATCCCCGATGCAGCAGGTAGGCGCTTGCTTTTTCACAGCGGATACCACCGGTGCAATACATGATCACAGGTTTGTTTTTGTGGTCCTTCAACAGTTCCACCGCTTGCGGAAGCTGATCCCGGAAAGTATCACTTGGTATTTCAATGGCTCCTTCAAAGTGACCCACTTCATATTCATAATGATTGCGCATATCCACGACGAGCGTATCGGGATCGGTAGTTAGCTTATTAAACGTTTCAGCATCCACATAGTGCCCCTTTTTCTCCATGCTGAATGCCGGGTCTGCAATTCCGTCCGCTACGATTTTCTCACGGACTTTGATCTTTAATACCCAAAAGGATTTTCCATCATCCGCAACGGCCCTGTTCAAACGAAGTCCCCGGAGCGGTTCAATATTTTCGAGACAAATTTTAAATTCATCAAATCTGGATTCCGGCACACTCAGTTGCGCGTTGATCCCTTCATGTGCCAGATAAATTCTTCCGAAAACCTGTAATTCCGAGAATTTCAGGTAAAGTTCATCGCGAAAATCTTTTGGAACCGGAACGGGAAAATAACGATAAAAAGAAATGGTTCTGCGTGGAATGGTTTCTTCCAGAAGTCTTTTTTTGAGCTCTTTCTGTGATATCCGGTTATGCAATACAGCCACATCGCAAATTTACTAAAGGTTTAGTGTTTTAGGAAACAGGCTCTATTTCGCGAAACCCTTCTTAATTGGCTAAAAATTTTTTACTTTTAATTGATTTTCAATTACGAAAACCGCTCCATGAAATTTGTACCGCTGCTCATTTCCTCATTAACAACCATTCTGCTAATCATTGTTTTCGACACGAGATGGGGACCGGCACCTGCCTTTGGTGAATTTCTCAGCCCCCAGTATGGGTTCTGGCAGAATGCCGAGCCTGTGGACAAGGATTTCTCTCAGGATCTCCAGCTGCCCGGATTGAAGGATCCGGCTGAAATCTATCTCGACGACCGTCTGATTCCACATGTTTTTGCCGGCAACGAAGACGATGCCTATTTTATACAGGGTTATCTGCATGCGAAGTTCAGGCTCTGGCAGATGGAATTCCAGACATATGCCGCCGCCGGCCGGATCAGTGAACTTATAGGCCCCAAAGCATTAAATTTTGACCGGGAAAAAAGAAGACTGGGAATGGTGTACGCAGCGGAAAAAACGGTGGCTGCCATGGAAAAAAATCCCGTTACAAAAGCGGAAGCTGATGCTTATACGGCCGGGGTGAACTCCTATATTACGAAACTGAAAGAAAGTGAACTTCCCATAGAATACAAATTAATCGGGTATAAACCGGAACTCTGGTCCAATTTGAAAACAGCCCTTCTGCTCAAATATATGTCGCTCGACCTGGCTGGTTTCGAAACCGATTTCGAGTTTACCAATTTGCGGACCGCTCTGGGTTATGAGACCTATAATAAAATGTTTCCTATGTCGCAGGATTCACTGGATCCCATTGTTCCTGCAGATACACTTTCCCACGTTCCCGGACTAACTGTAAAAGCACCTGCAGGAAGTGATTCTCTCTATCTGCAAAAGAAAGATACCCTAAGCGTTAAAGCGGTTACAAAACCCGATAAAGACAATGGAAGTAATAACTGGGCCGTGAGCGGAACAAAAACAAAAAGCGGTTCTCCCATTCTTTGCAATGATCCGCACCTGGGACTCAACCTCCCTTCGCTCTGGTATGAAATGCAGGTATCCTGTCCCACCATGAATTTCTATGGCGTCACTTTACCGGGCGCGCCAGGCATTGTGATCGGATTTAACGATAGCTGCGCATTCGGTTTAACCAATGGCGGCCGCGATGTGAGGGATTATTATGAAATTAATTTTAAAGATGACAGTAAAAAAGAATACTGGTTCAATGGGAAATGGATTCCATCCGATTTTCGATATGAGCACATCAAAATAAAAGATTCTATTGAATATGTTGATACGGTCGCCTACACAATATTCGGACCGGTGATGTATGACAAAAGTTTTTCCGGCAGCAGAAAAACGAATAACAAATATTATTCCGTCCGGTGGAAAGGTCATGATGCAGGAAATGAACTGCTCGCGCTGAACGGTCTTGCACATGCGAAAAACTATAATGACTATTCAGCTTCCATCAAATATTTTTATACACCGGGTCAGAACATCATTTTTGCCTGTAAAAACGGGGATATCGCCATGACGGCGCAGGGACAATTTCCCGCCAAATGGAAAAGGCAGGGTGAATTTGTAATGCCAGGCACCGACAGCAGTTATATGTGGCAGGGTATGATACCTCAATCTGAGAATCCTACAATGTACAATCCTGAAAGAGGTTTTGTAAGCAGTGCGAATCAGTACCCGGTTAATCCGCTCACGTATCCATATTACCTGGGCGTAGACTATCCCATCTATCGCGGACTGATCATCAACCGTTACCTGAGCCAGATGAATGAAATCGGGGTTGAGGACATGATGAAAATGCAGCTGGATACATATAATCCATTTGCGGGTATGGCAAGACCCATTTTATTAATAAATATTGATTCTTCCGGACTTAGCAATGATGAATTAAAATATTACGAAACGCTAAAAGACTGGGACCTTCATTACCAGGCAGATGGAAAAGGTGCATCTGTTTTCAGTATTCTGTGGGACAGCCTGAAAGTGATCGTTTGGAATGATGAACTGGAGAAAGCCGGGACTCCTATTTTATATCCTTACAACAGCACTTTACTGGAAGGCATTCTCCGGGACAGTGCTTATGAATTCCTGGATAATATTAATACGCCGGAAAGGGAAACTTTAAAACAGGATGTAACGCTGGCATTTCATAAGGCAGCTGCCACCTGCAAAAATCTGGATCTTGACGGCAAACTGACCTGGGGTAAATTTAAAGGAACGCATATTGAACACCTGGCCAAAATAGCTCCGTTCAGCAGGATGGATATAGAGAATGATGGCGGAGAATTTGCAATCAATTCAGAAAAAAAAGATCATGGCCCGGGCTGGAGAATGATTGTTCAGCTCACCAAAAACACAGAAGCCTATGGAATTTATGCCGGTGGCCAAAGCGGAAATCCGGGCAGTGTTTATTATGATAATTTCGTCGACAATTGGGCGAACGGAAAATATTATCCTTTGTGGGTGATGGAAAAAAGTGATGAAACAGACAAAAGGATCAAAGCCATCATAAGGCTCACTAAATTATAAAACCAACGCATGTTGAAATATATTCTGTCAATAGTAGTAACAGGCCTGATAGCGTTTCTGACCGGGTTATATATGCCATGGTGGGGAATAGCCATTGCGGCGTTTGTAGTCAGTGCGGCCATACCACAGAAACCGGCATTCTCTTTTCTATCGGGATTCCTGGGTGTTTTTCTTTTATGGGAAGTACTTGCCTGGTGGATCGACAATAAGAACAACGGTATCCTTTCCCAAAAAATAGCAAGCGTACTTCCGTTGGGTGGGTCATCTGTTTTACTCATCGTTATCACCTCTGTAATCGGTGGATTGGTAGCAGGTTTTGCATCACTGGCTGGGACCTATATGCGAAGACTGGTTTATCCACAGAACCCTCAGACAGAAAATACTTAAGAACCATCACGCCGTCATTCATTTTTTATCTACCCGGCAAAATGAGGACAATTATTTGGATTATATTTCTTTCTCTTCTTTACCAGGGCGCCCGGGCTGTAAAGGTCACCGGAACCGTTACGGATGATAAAGGCAATATTCTCCCCTATGCTTCTGTTTTTATTAAGGGCAGTTCTCAGGGAACTACCAGTAATAATCGCGGTAAATATTTTCTGGATCTGCCTGCCGGCCGATACACCATCGTCTGCCAGTACGTTGGATATGGGCGACAGGAGAAAACCATCACGCTGGCTACGGAGGCCGTTACGCTGGATTTTCAGTTGTCCATCCAGCAAACGAACCTGAAAGAAGTGATTGTAAAACCCGGGGGAGAAGATCCGGCCTATGAAATCATCCGCAAGGCAATAAAAAAAAGAAAATCCTATGAAAACCCGCTTGATTCCTTTACGTGCGAAGCGTATATCAAAACACTGATCCGTAGCCGAAGTCTGCCATCAAAGATTCTTGGGAAAAACTTCTCTGACGAGGACCGGAAAGATCTCGGAGTAGATTCCGAAGGCCGGGGCATTATTTACCTTTCCGAATCTCTTACAAAAATCGCATTTAAGAAACCCGACAAAATTAAACTGGAAGTTGTTTCCGGGAGAGAAAGCGGATCGAACGGCTATGGATTTAATTTCCCCACGTTCATCAATTTCTATAGTAATAATGTAAATATATTTATCACACAACTGAGTCCCCGGGGATATGTATCGCCGATTGCGGACGGAGCATTGAACTATTATAAATATAAATTTCTTGGTTCGTTTATTGAAGACGGCAAAGAAATAAACCAGATCCGTGTAATTCCGAAAAGAAGATTTGAGCCCCTGTTTTCCGGGACGATTAATATAACAGACGGCGATTGGCGCATACACAGTCTGGACCTGATGCTGACAAAAGATTATCAGCTTGAGATTGTTGACACGCTTACGATCAGACAGATTCACGTGCCCATTACACCCACTATCTGGCGTACCCAAAATCAGGTGGTGAATTTCTCCTTCAAAAAATTCGGGATCGATGTATCAGGCAACTTTCTGAATGTATACAGCAACTACGAACTCGAACCACGGTTCAGGAAAAAATATTTTAATAATGTGGTTGTGAAATACGATACGGGAGTAACCAAAAAAAGTCTGGCTTACTGGGATTCCCTGCGGCCTGTACCACTGGAACCGGAAGAACTGGAAAATTACCGGACGAAGGACAGCCTGTTTAACAGCCGCAATGACTCCGCGACCATGCAACGGACAGCCGATTCGCTACGTAAAAAACAGGCGGGTATAACCGTGATGAATATCCTTTTTAACGGAATTAAAAGGTCCGACTACGATCCCAATAAACCTTTTACCCTTTCCATCGATGCTCTTGTTCCTAAAGTGGAGTATAATACAGTCGAGGGACTTGTAATTCAGGGAGGGGCCAGTTTTCTGAAAGAATATAAAAAAACCGGAAACAGTATTGAATTCTCACCGCATATCCGGTACGGATTCAGCAATGGGCACCTCAATGCCTGGGGCAGTCTGACATTCAGCAACAAATCCTATGTGCAGGATCTGGATGGTGAGAGTTTCAGCCGCAGTTCCTGGACTTTGAGCGGCGGGAAAAGGGTTAGCCAATTCAATCCTGATAATCCGATCGGTCCTTTCATGAACGAACTATATACATTATTCTTCCGTGATAACTATATGAAAATATATGAAAACTATTTCGGGAGTATACAATACAGAAAACGGTTCGACAATGGATTGCGCATTTCCGGCACTTTGTTATATGAGGACCGGTTACCATTAAATAACACCAGTGATTTTTCTTTTTTCGGGAATAAAGAAAAAGAATTCACGCCCAACTATCCATATGAATTGATCAATCAGAATTTTACGCGTAACCAGGCGTTGATCGCCGGATTGGATATCCAGTTTAAACCCGGTCAGCGTTATATTGAGTTCCCAGATAACCGTCTGGCTCTCGGATCGAAATATCCTACTCTCGCATTATCGTTCAAAGCAGGCATTCCCGATTTGCTTGGGTCGGATGTGAATTATGAGAAATGGGAATTTTCCTTATGGGATAATATCAATTTCAAACTCAAGGGTGTGTTTAAATACCGTTTCGGTATCGGAGGATTTCTGAATACGAAATCACTGTACGTGATGGATTACCAGCAATTCAATGGCAACCAGACTTTTTATGCAAGTCCCTATTTAAACAGCTTTCAGCTTGCTCCTTATTATCAGAACAGCACAACCGCTTCGCTATATGGTGTGGGTCATATAGAACATCATTTTAATGGAATGCTCACTAATAAAGTTCCCCTTTTGCGAAACCTGCAGTGGAATCTGGTGCTGGCCTCCAATGCGTTCTATGTAAACAAGTCCAACAACTACGTCGAAATTTCTGCCGGTCTGGAAAATATATTCAAACTTTTGCGCGTGGATGTGATAGGATCCTATCTGAACGGGCATCCCGGGCAGGTGGGTGTTCGTGTGGGCTTTGACGGATTATTCGGAACGGCCATTGGCAATGCGTTGAAGAATCCGGGTGCGGCCAGGCAACGTTCGGGAAGGTGAGCAGATGAGTATAGGAGTATAAGAGTATAAGAGTTACGGTCAACGGTCAACGGTCAACGATCAACGATTCTTCTGTTAAAATCGAAATCAGCTTCTCAGTCTCTTCCACGGTATTATAACTATGCAGCGTGATACGCAACCGTTCTTCCCCGAGCGGAACGGTCGGATACAAAATCGGACGGGCGTCCAGGTTATTATCCAGGAGACGTTTTGCGCATTGCTTTACTTTATCATTTCCTGGAACAATAAAACATTGAATGGGTGTGACCGATTTTTTAAATCCGCCGCTGTTAAAAAGAGAAATCAGATGAGTTAACTGAGACCTTTCCTTATTCATGCCCGGAAAAATTTTATACGATGCTTTTATTGCAGCTACAGACGCCGGTGGAATCGCCGTGCTGTAAATAAAGGGCCTGCAGAAATTAATAAGGTAATTTCGAAGAGTCTGTGATCCCAATATGACAGCTCCATGGCAACCCAACGCTTTTCCGAATGTGTGAATACGCGCAAAACACTGATCCTGTAATTTTAATTCCTGCACAAGACCCTCCCCCCTCTTTCCGATAAAACCTGTGGCATGGGCTTCATCAACGATCAAATGAGTATCATACTGTTTGCACAGATGCGCTATATCAGCGAGCGGAGCCGTATCGCCGTCCATGGAAAAAACAGATTCTGTTACGACAAAACAATTGCCTTTTCTGTTTTTCAGTTTTTTCTCAAGATCGCTGATATCATTATGCGCAAATGAATAAGAATCCGAAAAGGACTGGCGGATACCGTCGCGAATGGACGCATGACTTAACTTATCATACAAAATCAGATCACCCTTTCCGGCAATACTTGACATCAAACCGAAATTGGCGTCATACCCGGAATTGAAAATAAGGGCTGTTACGGCTTCATGAAAAGAGGCGATCTCTTTTTCAGTTTCTTCAATCAGGGGATAATTGCCTGACAGTAATCTGGAGCCCGTGGAACCATGTGCATAATGTGTATCGAATAAAGCAGCTTCAATCAAACCATTTTTTGCGATGCCGAGATAGTCGTTTGAGTAAAAATCCGTCTTTTCACCGGCGACCTGCAACACACGTAATGCGCCTGCAGCCGATCTTTCCTGTAATTTTCGGTCAAGAAATTCTTCCTTCATAATTATTTAACCAAATATCCCTTTAATTCAGACATTTGCAAAACACATGAAAACAGCCAAGAATATCCTCGGACTTCAACTGGCAACCGATCCACGCTGGGTAGACCTGGCGAATCTTTCCATTGAAGAGATCCTGACGGATCATGCATTTTGTGAACAGAAAGCCGCGACGACCTGCATCAGCCTGATTACGAAATATTCCGACCGCACGAGACTGGTTTCTGAATTGGCACCCATCGTTACAGAAGAATGGGGGCATTTTCGCATGGTGCTTGCCGAACTGGAAAAACGTAAACTGAAACTCGGGCGTCAGCGAAAGGATGAATATGTGAATCACCTGATTACTTTTCAAAGAAAGGGAGGCGACTTTGAAGAAAGATTTCTGGACCAACTGCTTACCATGGCGATGATCGAAGCACGCAGTTGCGAACGATTTAAAAGACTGAGCGAAGGTTTACCCGATGAATATCTGCGCAACTTTTACCGTCGCTTTATGGAAAGTGAAGCCGGACACTATCATCTTTTTATCGACCTCGCCGAAACCTATCTCGGCAAAGACAAAACAAAAAAGCGCTGGGCTGAATGGCTCACTTACGAAGCGGGGCTCATGAAGAACATGGAGGTGCGGGGGGACCGCATTCATTAGTATAGGAGTATGGGAGTATGGGAGTATAAGAGTGATATACGAAACTCCTACACTCTTATACTCCCATACTCCCATACTCCCTTATACTCCTATACTTGTGTAAAGTGTTTTAGTTCCGGCTCAAAATCCAAAAAAGGATATTTCTTAGATAGGTTTACTGTCTTCTCCAATTGTTCTTTAAGAAACCGCTGGTGCGCGTCAGTGCCCGGATGAAGCGGACGGTGACGCCGGGATATTTGGAGTTTCCTGACTTCTTCAGATAACAAGCGGGACTCGGGATCAACATAGTGTTCCATAAAATTTTCGACCACGTAGTTCGTCGCCGTATAGTTCGGATGGACGAGGTCCTTATCATAAAAACGATAGTCCCGCAACACATCAATTACCAATTCATAGGCAGGGAAATACCAGGTCCTATTGAATTTATTCACCAGTTGGTGCACTACTTCGATCAGTCTCGCCTTACTGCGGTTATTTTCTATCACGCCGTCACGGATATGCCGCACGGGACTAACAGTAAAAACAACCTGCAGGGCCGGATTGAAATCAAAGAGCCGGTGAAGCGCTTCATCCAGTACGGCAAGCATTTCGTCTACAGGTAAAAGTTTTTTATTGAACCAGTTCGCCGGAGCCCGATGACAATTTGCAACGGCCCGATTCTGTTCCTTCAATATATATGTAAACGAAGAACCGAGCGTAATGATCAGCCAGTTCGCTTCTTTCAAAAATAAATGCGCGGCGCGTTGCGACTGATTTATTTTATTCAATACAACCTGCTGATCCATGTCAGAAAAAATACCATGGTGCTTCCAGCTTTGCCAAAGTTCATTATGATAAAAGAGATCCGGCATTTCATATCTACGTGGCTCGATATAAGAAATCAGGCTGTCGGCCACACTCACCGGATCGAACAATATGCCATTCGGATTTTGCAGGGCGTTGAATTTTAAATCGATCAGGTGATTTCCGATATGTTCGGTAAAACAGGATCCGCTCAGCAAAATTCCCTGCTGATACCGAATAGGTTCTGCCGGGCCCTGAATCTGTATGGGAAGAAAAAAAGGATCCATTTAATGATGTATGAATATATCGTTTGCCAGGCGAATGCTGTTCTCCAGCGCCTGTTCATTTAGAACCGGAAGAACATTTTTCTTTTTAAAATAATCAATCATCAGGAAACTATCCATATTCCCAACCAGTTCATCTCCTGCCATCGGGCAACCGCCGACACCATTCAATGCACCATCAAATCGTCTGCAGCCGGCGCTAAAGGCCGCTTCCAGTTTTTCAATACTATTTTCTCTTCGGGAATGCAGATGTACACCGGATTCTATTTGAGGAAAATGGGTAATCAGTGTTTCCGTGAGTGCATATACCTGGTCGGGAGTGGCCAGTCCGACCGTGTCAGCCAGGGAAATGACCTCCACACCCATTTGTACAAGCTGCCGTATATGATGAAGTGCTATTTCCGGTGACCAGTCATCATTGTACGGATTTCCAAAGGCCATGGATATATACACAACCATCCTTTTTCCCCGCTCACTACAGACACTTAAAATCTCCGAAACTGTTTTTTCAGAGTCGGAGATCGAAGAGTTTGTGTTTCGTTGCTGAAAAGTCTCAGAAATAGAAAAAGGAAATCCGATATCCCCTATATCCGGATAGGCAGCGGCGTCTGTTGCGCCTCTTGTATTGGCTACGATAGCCAACAGCCTGGTGCGGGAATTACCCGGGTGGATTGACCTAATTACCTGTTTTGTGTCGGCCATTTGCGGAATGGCTTTAGGAGAAACAAAACTGCCAAAATCGAGGCTGTCAAAGCCAACCCTGATCAATGCGTTCAGGTATTCAATTTTTTTTTCTGTGGGAATAAAGTCCGGCCAGCCCTGCATGGCATCCCGGGGGCATTCGACCAGTTTCACCATTTTTAATTTGCCTTCCTCTGCATTCATTCTGCGAAACTAATTCAAATCCCCTGTTTTAAGAATCAACCGGCTTTCATCCGCAAATCTATTCTTTCGTGCATGCCATTAAAGAACCTTCTTCTTTCCTTTTCGCCGACATAACTCATCAGTGTGAACTTGCGAATAATATTCTGCGCGTGCTGGTAGGTATATTCAGCAAAAACAGGATCTTTCGTCATTGTAATGTTCAGGACAGAATGGTTTATGTAAACTACTTTCAGATCATTCAGTATCGCCAGGTTACAATTATCACCGAGAATAAATTCATTTACATAAAACTTATATGGAGCGCTCAAAATACACATCGATGCCAAAATTATCCTTAACTATCAGCGGGCGCTGAACAGAAATGAATTGTTATTGATGTGAAAAAGCTGGTCAAGCGAAATTCGGTAATGTGCGCAGAGTTTTTTTGAGTTCCCCGAAATATAAAAGCTTCTCTCCCCGGATCCTGCGGTAGGCACTGTCGTTGCTGATATTCAGGAGTTCGGCCACTTCATCTGCCATATTTCAAACCAGCCTTTTTTTCATGGCTTCATACAAAATAATTCCTGCCGCCACAGACACATTGAAGGAATCGAAATCGCCTGCCATGGGAATGGTAAACAGTTCGTCTGCTGCTTTATTTAAATAGGGCTGCAAACCCTTGTCCTCACTGCCCATCATCAGACAGCAGGGCAGCTGAAGATCCAATTCAAATACTTTCTTTTCGCTGTGCATGGAACTCGCAAAAGCAAGTATGCCGTTCAAATGCAGGCTGTCAACGGCTTTCAGGAGACTGCTTACCCTGCAGATATGAATTTTTTCTAATGCTCCGGCAGATGATTTCAGTGCTTCTTCGTTCAGCGCGGCAATACCTTTGTCGGGAATGATCATGGCTTGTGCGCCACAAATTACTGCGCTCCTTGCGATGGCGCCAATATTCCGGACATCCGTTATGCCGTCCAGCAAAACAAACAAGGGCACCTGGCCCGCTGAGACCACCTGATCGATCACTGCCTGGAGATCCATATAAACAACGAGGGCCGCCATCGCAATAACACCCTGGTGGTTTGCTTTTGTCAGAGACCAAAGTTTCTCAACCGGCACCTGTTGAATAGGTATGCCGCGTTTCTCGGCCAGCTTCCGGATTTCGCCGATTGATTGTCCACTGATATTTCTTTGGAAAAGTATTTTATCGATAGCCCTTCCCGCCTCCATTGCTTCTATCAGGGTCTGTCGTCCTATTATGATATCAGAAGATTTCAATGATTATCTTTTTAATTTGCCCTGGTAAAGCAGGATCTGAATTTTCTGAATGGCTGCCACAGCCATTGCGTCGGTGATCAGGCCTTCTTCGACCATTTGTACCACTTCATCAAAGGGAAGTTTTTTTACAGACAGCTCTTCAGTTTCGTCCGGTTGGGACTGCTGTTGTTCAAGTTCCTGCGCCAGATAAATCACCGCCCATTCATCCGTTACTGAATTGGATAAATGCATGGTCATTAATTTTGTCCAGTTCTTCGCTGTCAATCCCGTTTCTTCCAGCAATTCTCTTTTGGCCTCCTCCAGTGTATCCTCATCCATTTCACCGCCTCCTTCCGGAATTTCCCAGGAATATTGACTCAGGGTGAACCGGTACTGGCCCACGAGCCAGGTATTCCAGTTTTCGTCCAGTGGAATTACACCGACGGCTTTATGTTTGAAATGAACTTTTCCATAGATCCCCTTGCCGCCTGTAGGATTGATTACCTGGAATTCCGTGAGCTCGATCCATGGGTTTTCATAGATCTTTTTTTGATCCAAAACAGTCCAGGGGTTATATTCTTCATTCATCACCTCAATTTAATTGTTAATTGTCAATTGTTAATTGGCAACGGGAATAATTACAGATCCAAAATATTTGTTTGGGGGAATGAAATTGACAATTAACAATTGACAATTAACAATTAAAATAAAATAGGGCCAGTGTTACCACTGACCCTATTTTATTTTAGCCGGCCCTATTTTATTTTGAAGGCTTGCCTGACTTTGTTCACATAGTCCAGTTTCTCCCAGGTAAATAGTTCCACCTTTTTTTTGATGGACTTACCATCCGGGGAAACAAATACTTTCTCAACGATTTCCGGCTTCCGGCCCATATGCCCATAGGCTGCTGTTTCACTATAGATCGGGTTGCGGAGCTTCAGTCGCTGTTCAATAAAGTAAGGACGCATGTCGAATATCGACGCTACGATTTTTCCGATTTCGCCATCGGTCATTTTTACTTTCGCAGTACCGAACGTATTCACGTAAATGGAAGTCGGCTGTGCAACACCAATGGCATATGATACCTGCACCAGTACTTCGGTGGCAAGTCCGGCTGCAACGAGGTTTTTTGCGATATGCCTTGTGGCATAAGCTGCACTGCGGTCAACCTTGGAAGGGTCCTTTCCGCTGAATGCGCCGCCGCCATGGGCGCCCTTGCCGCCATAGGTGTCCACGATGATCTTACGTCCGGTCAGACCTGTGTCGCCATGCGGACCACCAATCACAAACTTCCCTGTCGGGTTGATATGGTACTTGATTTTATCATTGAATAAATGACCGTATTTCTTATACTTTGCTTTTACGCGCGGGATCAGGATGTTTACAATATCCTTATTGATTTTCGTGAGCATTTTTGCTTCTGTATCGAAATCATCATGTTGGGTCGAAATCACGATGGCATCGATCCGGACCGGATTATTCTTATCATCATATTCCAGTGTAACCTGACTCTTTGCATCCGGACGCAGATACTTGATCTCTTTATTTTCTCTTCTCAATGCAGCCAGTTCGATCAGGAGTTTATGTGCGAGATCCAGTGCGAGCGGCATGTAATCATCTGTTTCATGCGTGGCATAGCCGAACATCATTCCCTGGTCGCCAGCGCCCTGTTCTTCCTTCTTTGTGCGGTCAACACCCTGGTTGATATCAGCAGATTGTTCGTGAATGGCCGAAAAGATTCCGCAGGAATTTGCTTCGAACATATATTCACTTTTCGTATACCCGATCTTACGAATCACGGAGCGCGCAATTTCCTGTACATCCAGGTAAGCGCTGGATTTTACTTCGCCTGCAAGTACCACCTGGCCGGTTGTTACAAGTGTTTCACAGGCAACTTTGGATTTGGGATCGAAGGCAAGAAAATGATCGATCAGGGCATCAGAAATCTGGTCGGCCACTTTGTCCGGATGACCTTCGGAAACACTTTCGGAAGTGAATAGATAAGGCATGTTCTCTGTTTGATTTTGATCATGAAAATAAAAAACCACTAACTACATGGAGTAATTAATGGATGGCGACGCAAAGATAATAGATGATGCATTATTACTTGTAAATCGCAGGAATTAATTATTGTTATTGTGTCAGATCTGTATAGAGTTGAAGATAATCGCTCAGATCCGATTCCGTATTGTAAGGAAGTACTTTTTTACCTCTTACCTTACTGAACTCCTCGATGAGTTTTTTATCTGTTTTTTCAGCACCAAACGTGATGGCATCCGCATACGTGGCACCAGCACGAAAAAGCGCCGTATTCGTGGCATCACTAAAAGGTTCCAGGTCCTTTTCTTTAATCGTGGCGTGTATATTGGCCGTTTTTGTAAAATTGGCGCCAAGCTTTTCCTTAAATGTATTTTGACCAATGGTGTAGACCACTTTACTATGGGCGAAAACAGGTTCTTTTTTGTAAACCGTCTTCAGGTAGAAAGGTATCAATCCTGTCATCCAGCCGCTGCAGTGAATGATATCGGGGGGCCATCCGAATTTCTTGACCGTTTCCAGCGCACCCTTGCAAAAGAATACCGTACGCAGGCCATTATCGTCGAACCACTTTTCCTTTTCATCGTGGAAAATATATTTCCGCTTAAACAGGTCCTCGTTTTCCAGGAAATATACCTGCAAACGCGCATTGGGAAGTGAAGCCACTTTAATCTGCAAAGGATAATCGTCATTATCAACCGAAACATTAATTCCCGAGAGCCGGACTACTTCATGCAGACGGTGCCTTCTTTCATTAATCACCCCAAACCTGGGCATGATGCAGCGAACTTCAAATCCATTGTCATTGGATTTTATTGCTAACTTATTGACTGTTTCTGCAAATTCTGTAAGTTCCAGATAGGGAGACATTTCATTGGCAATAAATAAAATTCTTTTCTTTGCTACCATTAGGAAGGAAAATTGGTGATCGGGAGAATACCCGAAAATCAGTTTGCAAAGGTAAGGTTAATTCCCTAAATGGGTTCCTTAGAATGCTTCTGAAATGCTAAAATGCTGATAATGATTCTATTTAAAAGATCCGCTGATCTTCAGCAATGGGTTTCGGAACAAAAAAACATGGGCCGGACAACCGGTTTTGTTCCCACCATGGGTGCCCTCCATGAAGGTCATATAGAGCTGATAAAGGCCTGCCGGTCGATGGTGGATCTGACCATCTGCAGTATTTTTGTGAACCCGGTCCAGTTTAACGATCCGAAGGATTTTGAGAAATATCCGGTCAGTATCGAAAAAGACATTCAAATGCTCCATCAGGCGGGTACGGACGTTATTTATCTTCCTTCGGTTGAAGAGGTCTATCCCCAGGGCAAAACGGGTTTGGAAACATACGATCTGGGACCATTGGAAACATTACTGGAGGGCAGGTACAGACCGGGTCATTTTCAAGGCGTTTCCCAGGTTATGAGCAGGTTGTTAAAGCTTGTGCAGCCCGATCATCTTTTCATGGGTCAGAAGGACTTTCAGCAATGCCTGGTGGTACAAAGATTGATCGAAATCATGCATTTACCCGTTCAGTTTCATACCGTTTCCACGGTTCGTGAAGCCGATGGCCTTGCAAAGAGCAGCCGTAACCGGCGGCTCACACCGGAGCAGCGCGAAAATGCGGTTGCGATTTCACAGGCGCTCATTGATATCCGGGAAAAAATGGCATCAGGGAATGCCGATGGAATACTTCAACAGGCACAGGACAGACTGGATGCCGCCCATTTCAAAACGGATTATATATCCATCGCCCGTGCCACCGACCTTCAGCCCATCATCAACTGGAATGGAAAAGAAAAAGCAGTAGCCCTGATTGCGGCATTTCAGGGCGACATAAGACTGATCGATAATATGCTGCTCAATTAGTTTAAATTTGCGGCTCAAATCGAATAAAAGACGATGGAAATCGAAGTATTAAAGTCAAAGGTGCACCGGGTAATTATTACAGAAGCAAATCTGAATTATATCGGCAGCCTGACGCTTGACGAAGATCTGATGGACGCCGCGAATTTAATTCCCAACGAAAAAGTTCAGGTAGTTAATGTAAATAACGGTACCAGAATTGAAACATATATGATTGCAGGGAAGAGAGGTTCCGGAATTTGTTGCCTGAACGGACCCGCCGCCCGCAGCGGTGCAGTAGGAGATATTGTAATTGTTATTTCATATGCACACCTGGAATTTGAAGCAGCAAAAAAATTCAAACCCTGGATTATATTTCCAAAAGAAGGAAATAAATTATAATTCCGCACCATCGTTGCAGGTCCGTTCCCGACTTGCGGGATCCTTTTAAAATTGTACCTTACCAGCCTATATGAAGAAGACTTTTTTAGCTACTCTTCAATATGCTTTATTCGCGGCGCTGGCAGTATTTTTTGTTTGGTTGAGTGTTCGTGGCCTGGATCATGAGAAATGGGAACAACTTAAAAAAGCGATGGACAGGGCGCATTACTGGTTACTTTTCCCCGTTTTCAGCCTGCTACTTATATCTCACTGGCTTCGTGCTCTTCGCTGGAGACAACTCATGGAACCCATGGGATATCATCCTTCCCGCCTCAATGCTTTTTTTGCCGTTATGATTGGTTATTTTGTAAACCTCGGTGCGCCGCGTTTGGGAGAAGTTGTAAAATGCACCATTCTGGCCCGCTATGAAAAAATACCTGCTCAGAAACTCGTTGGTACGATCGTGGCGGAAAGAGCCTTTGACGTAATATGTTTGATGCTGGCTTTCGGACTCACATTTGTTTTTCAGTTCGATATCATTTCTTCTTTGCTTCATGATTACGTTTACCCGTCATTTCAGAACAAAAACGGACAGACGGCTTATAGAAAAATAATTTTTCTGGTTGCCGGTTTTGTCATTTTACTTTTTTTGCTGAAAATCATATTCAGCCGATTTGGGCATATCAATATCGTGCAGAAAATAAAAGAAATTCTTTTGGGTGTCTGGCACGGACTGATCAGCGTTCGTGCTTTGAAAAACAAACCCCTCTTTTTCTTTTACACCATCGGCATCTGGATGATGTATCTGCTCAGTACCTGGTGCGGATTCTTTGCAATCGACGAAACAAGTCACCTGGGTCTGGCAGATGCCCTGACGGTTCTTGTCATGGGTAGTGTTGGCATGATTGTTTCCCCCGGCGGGATTGGCGCCTATGCATTTCTCGTTATGGAGACAGTCGCTTTATATCACATACCGCAGCAGCCTTATGGGCAGGCGCTCGGATGGTTACTGTGGTTCGGACAGTTTTTAAGTTTCGTTACTTTTGGTGTATTCAGTTTTATTCTGTTACCACGGGTAAACCGCAAAAAAAATATCAAGGATGAACCATCCCCAATATATCCATCATAAAATTTTTACTTCGAAGGAAATCGTTTTCCAGGTAAACCGATGGAGGATGATCAGTAAAACCATTTCTTTCACCAATGGGTGTTTCGATATTCTGCATCCTGGTCATATCGCTTCATTATCAGAAGCTGCACGGGAGGCTGATTTCCTCATTGTCGGTTTAAATTCCGATGGATCAGCTAACCGGCTAAAGGGTGTTGGTCGCCCGGTGATGGATGAACAATCACGCGCGCTCATGCTGGCTTCTCTTGTGATGGTAGATGCTGTAGTAATATTTGAAGAAGACACGCCGCTCGATCTGATTGAACTGATAAAACCGGATGTGCTGGTAAAAGGCGGAGATTATACGATCGAAGAAATTGTCGGCGCGAAAGAAGTTCAGGCTGCGGGCGGACGGGTTGTTATTAATCCGATCGTTTCGGGATTTTCTACTACTAAAATACTTGAAAAAATCAGAACACTATAGAACAGTATGGAAGTATGGAAGTATGGAAGTATGGAAGTCTTAGTTAATTAGTTGCATTGTACTTTCATACTTCCATACTTCCATACTTGCTTTAGCCCCGATACATTCGTTCAACTTCTTGCACAATAACCTCAATTTGATGATCATCTCCCTGTGCATCATATGACTGCTTGAGGCTGCTGCCAAAAAAGAAAGCGACGGTTTGCCATAACCTGGCCGAAAATCCGCCCCGGTACTCTTTAATTATATCATAACAATTATTACCCGTTTGACGGTTGATAAGTTTCATCAGAATCTGGCCCTGGTAAACAGAAAGTTTTTCCATGGGATCAGTAAATTCTTTCTTTAATTCTTTTTCCTTTCCCTTTATATAATCCTTCTTCTCTGATTCAGAATTCATTTTAGCGAGTTGCGTATTCATGTCGTTCAGGATCATGCCGGCCTTCCGTGCGTACGGATATGTGACATATACAGCATTTCGTAATCTGGTCAGCGCCTCCATGCGTCTGCGCATGGCGTGTGTCATGGCTTTATCTATGAAAACCACAGTAAGTGTTTTCGCCGGAATGGTATCACCTTCATACACTATGATCTGACTCCAAATGGTATCGTTTTTGCCGAAGCGGTTATTAAACTGATGCAGTGCGGATTCCCTTTTTACTGAATCCCGCTGTTCCTGGGTAAATTTCGGTGATGGTTGTTGAGGAGGAAGTTTCGTTGACGGTTGTTGTTGTGCAAATGCAGATTGCACCATTATCATCAGGATAAACGGTATCAGTATGTAAATGTATCGTACGCGAAAAAGGGGCATGTAAAGGCTAAAGTTAGTACAAAATCCGTGATCGCCCAAGCTGTCCGGAGCCATCAGGACATCGCTTCTGGTTGCCTTCTAACCAGGCTTTTACGCCGGCTGATGATACTCATAACAAACCCGGTCATCATGATAATGACCCCTATCCAGACGAGATTGATCTGTGGAAACATATATACTTTCAGAGCCACGAAGGGAACCATGTCCGCTGATTCCTTGGTCAGCAACTCTATTTTTTTATTGTTCATAACCGATCCCAGCCTGACTGCAAGATTCTGCGCATACAAGGTATCTGCAACGCGGTAAATCATATTATTTTTCACGTATAACAACGGGGACATCGTATACTCCTGGCTATCCCGTGTAATGACACGGATTTTTGCCAGAAGAGCCGTGTCTGTCGGACCGAAATGATATTTTTCATTCGATGGATTTACTAAAACCGTATCGAGTATTATCATTCCTTTGGAATAGAAAACGGTATCGTGCAAAGCAACGGGATAGGTTTTGAAACCAGCAGTGTCCCGTTGTTTATCCAGGATATTGGCAAAACTGATATAAGTGAAAATATCGCGGTCCAGGTAGTGCTGTTTATCGGGGTTATTTGAATAATTCTCGGCGCCTTTAGTGTTTTTTATCAGATTAGGCCATAGATCGAAAGATTCACCCGTCTTTTTATCCTGAAAATTGACTTTGAAATAAATGATGTTTCCGGCAGGATTCATTGAATCATTACTGAGATAGGTAACATCATATCTGCCCATATCCGTTTTTACATTTTTGAGCAGGGTCAGATTCTCAAGCGGGTTTTGATTTGATTTCGGATCGAAGGGTATATTGATACCCGTGGTATTAATAGAGAGAACTTCTTTTTTTGCAGAAGAAATCAGTATGCCCACTAACAGCAATCCAAAACCGGCATGGGCAACTGACGCGCCTGCCATTTTCAATTTACCCTTCATAGAAATGAAAATATAGGTCGCATTTGCAATTACGGCATAGACGGCTCCAAACAGGGCCAGGTGAATTGCCGCCTGGAATCCTGATCCATACTGGGTATACTGTATGTCTCCGAAAACACTGATGCAAAAAGAAATAATCACTGCCGCCACGGTGGCGGGCAGTAGTTTTTTCAACACCTGCCGCGGTGAGCTGTTTTTATATTTCAGATACTGGACAACAGCCGTCAACAGACCGAGAATAATTGCAATAAAAATCTCGATCCGGTTATAAGAAAATTTCGGGTCGTCGCCGGTGGACCAATTCGTTTTAAAAATTCGATTCAGAACCGGCAGCGATGTGACGATCATAATAAAAACGGACGATAAGAAAATAACCAATGAACCGATGAACATCCAGAATTCTCTTGACCATGTGTTCTCTTCCTTGACCACATGAGGGATCTGGCTGTAACGTGAAAAATATAATATGAGGGCGGGAAATAGAAAAAGAGCAATAAATAATATTAACTGCAAATCAAGGCCTGAACCGACAAATGCATGAACTGAAGTATCACCCAGAATTCCGCTACGTGTAAGAAAAGTGGAATATAAAATCAATGTGAAACCAAGGATCAGAAAAAGATAGGTTGTACGAAGTGAGTGGCCCGTCGCATTATACACAACCTGGGTATGCATCCCAGCAAGCAATACCAGCCAGGGTACAAGCGATGCGTTTTCAACCGGATCCCATGCCCAGTAACCGCCAAACGTGAGGGACTCATAGGCCCAGGCTGCTCCCATCATGATACCGGTACCCAGCACACAACAACTGAACAGGGTCCATGGTAATGCTGTTTTTGTCCAGGACCCATACTCTTTCTTCCAGAGTCCGGAAACAGCAAACGCAAATGGAATGAGTGTGGATGAAAACCCGAGAAACAGAATTGGCGGATGAATAACCATCCAGTAATTCTGCAACAGGGCATTTAGACTTTGTCCGTCCTGCATTTGCGGGATGGACAAATAATCGGCCCGCTGAAAAATCGGAGCTTCCTGAAATAATTGTCTGACGAGCATGAACGGGCTGTGACCGACCTGGAAAGAAAAAACATAAACACCCAGAATCATTGTGGTCAGGCAGAACTGTGCGAAACTGATAATGGTAAGCAGGGGTGCTTCCCGCTTCTGCGCGCGGAACATCAATATGGTTCCCAACACAGCATTCCACATCATCCACAATAAGAAACTACCCTCCTGCGCTTCCCATATGCAGCTCAGCATATATTTTGGATCCAGGTTTCTGCTGGAATGTTCCCAGGCAAAATTGTATTCGAAATAATGTTGATGAATGATATAGAAAATGGTTGCAAAAACAATGAACACGGAAATCCCGTTCAGCAAAAAGGCAAATCGCGCCATCCTTTTCCAGGAAGCAGATTCGTCGGGATTTTTAGCATTTGCAGATCTGAAATATGAAATGGTAGCTACCAGTGATCCGGCAAAAGAAAGTACCACAAAGAACTGACCCAGCTTACCCGGCATCAAATGTTCACCGACATACTCCATATTTACTCTTGGGTTTTACTGAGGCTCTTTTTCGCAGCTTCCGGATCGTCTTTATATTTGGATGGGCATTTTATAAGGATCCCGTCTTTTTGGGTTATTTCAAAAACGTCTCCATTCATTTTCCCTTTGAGTACGATTCGTTCCGCTTTTTCCATGTCATATGGTTTTCCGTAATGGTAAATAACCTTAGCTTTCGAGCCCAGTGTATCTACAATATAAAAACTGAAATAATTCGGGTCTTTTATGGCATCGTATTCCATCGGCATGCTATTATCCAGCTTGGCGATGATAGTTACTTTTTTGCCGTCTTTTTGCTTTGCAGAAGCGATCGTTTCATAGGTAGATAAATTTCCCATAAAACTCACCAGCAATCCGATACTCAGTGCAATGAAAACCAGCAAGATGATGTGCATTCGCTTCATGATCCGCAAAGTTATTCTCTAAAAACCAATCAGCGAATAAATTTTACAAGCCTAAGGCCCAAAGCCCAAAGCCTAAAACTCTTGTGAAACAGTATAAGTATCAAAACATAACACATTCTTAAAATTTCAAATTTCCGAATTGGTTTTAGGGTTTAGGCCTTAGGCTTTGAGCATGACACTCTTTTAACTTTTGATAATACCCCCCGCAGATGTACCTTCACGTCGTTCAAAGTCTAGACAGCAAACTATGACCGATTTAACACACTTCGATTCGAACATCGCAAGTAATCCGAAAAATACCATTTTTGGTCTCCCGTTTATTGAAGAAGACGCCCGGCTGGTTATTTTGCCCGTTCCATGGGAAGTAACGGTCAGTTCCGGATCCGGAACCTCCCGGGCCGGCGAGCATATTTTTAATGCTTCCATGCAGGTGGATGTTTTTGATGAGGAATCCGGAAATGCCTGGAAACAGGGAATTTTCATGCGGCACCCTGACCGCAAAGTGCTTATGAAGAGCGATTACCTGCGCAAGGAGGCAGAACTCTATATAAATTATATTTCAAAAGGCGAGGAAATTGAGAAAAATACCTTCATGTGTAAGTCTCTGAAGGAAATCAATGAGGGAAGCGCTATTCTGAATAAATGGGTCTACGAACAAACCAGTAGTTTACTGAAAGAAGATAAATTAGTCGTATTACTGGGTGGCGATCATAGTGTGCCACTGGGCTATATGAAAGCCATTGCAGAGAAATACGGAGAATTTGGAATACTTCAGATAGATGCACATTGTGACCTTCGCAAATCATATGAAAATTTTGATTTCAGCCACGCGAGCATCATGTACAATGCACTCAGAGAAATTCCCCAGATCACTAAACTGGTTCAGCTGGGAGCGCGTGATTACAGCGAAGAAGAATTTAATTATATCCAAAACAGCAACCACCGCGTAGTTACTTATTTTGACCGGGATATCAAAGAGAAATTATTTGAAGGAAAAAACTGGCGCACCATCACGGATGAAGTGATTCAACAACTGCCTGCTTGCGTATATCTTAGTTTTGATATCGACGGACTGGATCCAAAATTATGCCCGCATACAGGGACCCCGGTTAGCGGAGGGTTTGAAATTGAACAGGTTATTTACCTGCTTAAAAGAATTATTGAAAGCGGTCGCAAGTTTATCGGAATGGACCTGGATGAAATTGCCATTGGCGAAAGTAATTATGACGCGAACGTCGGAGCAAGGATTTTATGGAAACTATGTAATATGCTGGTAGCCGCCAATCCATTGCCCTCTATGCATAAAGAACCGGAATGCACTACGACTATGTAGTAACTCTCAAAAGGGAAAATGCGCACAAAACCGATTTGGTCAGTTTACTGCTCTTAATTTTTTCTCTGTTAGCATTTAGTTTCATACAGATACGGAACGGCCTGAATCTTTTTCTTTGTTCAGGTATTGCAATTGTTCTCTCAGGACTCATCGTTAACCTGCGATCTGCAAGAAAAAAAAAGGAAATGCGATTCAGGTACTGGCTCTTCGCGACCGGAATATGCTGGATCGGTATGCCTTATTTGCAATGGCTGATTTTACCATTCTTTTTTATGGCCATGCTGGAAGCACAGGCAAAATATCCACTGGAGATTGGATTCTACTCTGAAGGCGTGGTGCTAAATTCTTTATTTAATAAAAAATTTCCCTGGAGCTCACTACAATCCGTGATTCTAAAAGATGGCATGTTAACCCTTGATTTTATTGATAACAAATTAATTCAGAAGGAGGTGCTTGATGATGATGATCCCGATGCACGCGAGGATGAATTTAACGACTACTGCCGCAGTAAACTCCTAATTTTGCGCTGATGTCGCCTTACATTTTATATTCTGACGGAGAAGGAAATATTTTCGAAGATAATACTCTCTATGCCTGCGGCCGAAGTGGATGGGATGCTTTGCCTGTGGATGAATCAGACTGGATCCTCCTGCCGGATGGCGGTTCCCTGTATGAACTTCCCGGCAGGCGTGGAATCGGTATCGATGTCGAAACCGGTGAAATGCGTCTTTGTGAAAAAGGATGGGCCGTTGCGGCTTTTATTCCGCCGGCTCATACCGGTCTTTACCTGGCTGCTTATGAAACAAGTCATAATGCGCCTACCCTTCCTTTATTTTGTTATACTGCTGCCGGATGGTTTGATGAAAAATTTTTTGTGCCTGCCATTCGCATAGAGCAGGATGTACGTCAGGAAGCAAGAGGTTACCGCGAAACTGCAATCAAATCGGGCGCTGAAAACCTTTTGCATGCTTATCCAAACAATCGATTGGTAAAACACCTGATGGAGAACTGCTGCAATACTTATCATTGTCCGGCCGCCAGGAATTTATCGCTTGGACGATGGGAATGTCCGGTACCGGTCTCGCCGGCCTGTAATGCAAATTGCATCGGTTGCATTTCATTTCAACCGCAGGAAGAAACCATACATTCAACGCAGGACCGTCTTACGTTTCGTCCGAGCGCAGGGGAGATCGTGGAGTTTACGGTTCCTCATCTGCAAACGGCTCCCTATCCGATTGTAAGTTTTGGGCAGGGTTGTGAAGGCGAACCCTTGTTGATGTGGGAAACCATCCGGGAGGCAATCATTGAAATAAGAAAACATACCCACCGGGGAAGTATAAATATCAACACAAACGGATCAAAACCTGCATCAGTACAAGCTTTGGTGGATGCGGGTTTAAATTCGATCCGGGTAAGTACAAACTCCGCCCGTAAGCATATTTATGAGGCCTATTACCGTCCGAATAATTACGTGTTTGAAGACATCGTGGAAAGCCTGCGCGTTGTAAAAGCTGCTGGCGGCTGGACATCGATCAATTATTTTGTGTTTCCGGGCATGACTGACAGTGAGGCAGAATATGAAGCACTTCGGAATCTGATTTCAAAGACAGGACTGGATATGATTCAGTGGCGGAATTTTAATATAGATCCCGATTGGTATCTCGGGAAAATCGGCGTTGTAGAAACCGGTGATGCCATGGGTGTCCGGAATATGATGGAGCTTTTACGGGAAGAATTTCCGCAGTTAAAATTTGGCTATTTCAATCCGCCATTGGAACGTATCATCGGCTCCTTTGATAAAGACTTTGCTTCTCAAGCTTAAAGCTCAAAGCCTATAGCCCAAAACTAGTGTGTTGAATGTGATGAGCGTGGAGAATGAGAGAAAGTGGAAGTTAAAAAAGGAAATGATAGTTTGAAAATATATTGGCTCACTGTTATTTTCATGCTTAACTCCCATTTTCACTCATTTAGTACATTTAACAAATTTGCCACATTAGTTTTGGGCTTTAGACTTTGATCTTTAAGCTTTTATGTTAACTTTATTTCGTGAATTCCAAAGAACATGAGTTTAATGCCCGTAAAAACCGCGAAGCCGGTTTGTACACGCTGCTGATTTGTGGTGTGCTGTTAACCATGCTCTTATTAATTTCATGGAATCTGCCTTTCAATCCTCCCGCGCCCGTCGAGGAGGGACTTGAAGTAAATCTCGGTAACAGCGATCAGGGTTTGGGAAGTAACCAGCCTTTTCTTCCAAACGATCCTTCCAAACAGGACCAGGAAAAATACACACCGCCTAAAACCGTATCACCTACTAAAGAAGCACTAAAGGATGTGGAAACAGATGACAAGGATCCGGATCCTGCACCTGCTGTTAAACAGCCGCCTGTCACCAAACCCGAAGCAAAGAAAATTCCGGATAAGGATCTCACGGTAAAAACGCCCCGTAAGACGATTCAGCCCGCAGTGAATCCAACACCTGCCCCACCGAAACCCAAGGCCGTATTTCATGGCGTAAACGGTGATGGAACCGGCGGGAATGATGCAGATCATTTTAAGCCGGGAGGAAATCAGGGCATTGCCGGTGGAAAGGGTGATCAGGGTAAACCGGGTGGCGATCCGAATTCGACTAATTACAAGGGAGGGGGCAATGGAAATGGCGTCGCCATCGAAAAAAAGGGGTTAATAGGAAGAAATATAGTACACACACCCTCTTTTACAGACGAATTCAACGACAATGCGAAAGTAGCTGTCGATATTACAATAGATGCTTCAGGCAACGTGACCAGTGCTGAATACCAGGCCAGGGGATCGACAACAGCAGATGGTGGCATGAAAGCCATCGCAATCCGCAAAGCACACCAGGTCAAATTCAATAGCGGTCCTGACGAATCAAGCGGAACCCTGATTTTCAACTTCAGATTGAAGAACTAGTCGTTTAACAGTGTTCAGACACCTATCCTGACGCAGAAAAGTTTCTTTTATTCCTTATGGTTGTTCAGGAGCAACCCCTTTTTTCGCATAACCGTATTCTTCGATTAGCTAATATTGCATCGACCGATATTGTGTTCATAACCCCATAAACTATTATTCAATATTCTAAAACGAATGTAATGCGTTGAATGGTTCCGAAATGCTTTTTGTCTTAACCCGCACTTATCTGCTTATAGTGAAAAATGTAATGATTGCATTGCTGCTGCTGGTGTCAGGATATGCGCGGTCCCAGGTCTCTCCCTCTACCGGTCAGCAGCCGAACGGAAACACAACAATCCTGACTGATCCAAAGCTCCCGCATCTTAAGTCAATTGAGGTTGAATGTAACAGTAAAGTATTAGTCGTTGTCATTAGCAAGGGTATACGATGCGGTACTCTTTCAATCGATGGATCGGAATTTGTCCTTTCGCCAATTTTTGGTTCCATAGCCACAACATCTGCAAATAGCTGTGTGTTTGGTACTGAAATAGACACTGTCTGGATCACCATGAGTGATCCGCAACCTCCGGGCGATTACGTACTCACAATAAAAAAAGGCACAGACGGTAATACCCTGCTTGATCTTGACGGTAACGAGATTCCGGATGGTGAAAGCCTTGGTTTTACCGTTTACCCGCCCATACCTACTCCAATGGACAGTCTTGCCCCATTTGGCTGCGGACCCGGTTATATACAACTCATTTTTCCCGATCTGATAAGCTGTAATTCGATCGCGGCCGATGGTTCTGATTTTCGAATCTCGGGTAGCAATCATACCGGTATAATAAAGGCTGAAGGTGTTTGCGATAGTGGCTTTACCCGGCTCATTCGTATTACGCTCGACAGTCCGCTGGTAAGGGCCGGAGATTATCAAATATCATTACTCCGGGGCAGTGATGGAAACAGCCTTATCAATGAATGCGGAACGGAAACCCCGCCCGGTGCAACACTCACGTTCCATACCCTGGATACCGTATCGGCATTCTTCAATTTCGATATCGCTTATGGCTGCACAAAAGATACAATCATGCTGCATTATCTTCCGGCGGGCGCGATTGATTGGCAATGGAGTATGGATTCATCTTTTTCAAGTACTTTATTAAACCCATCCGTCGTTGAAAATGTTTTCGGACCCAAATATGTTCAACATATAGTTTCAAATGGAAGTTGCAGTGATACAATTACCGAAGTCGTTAACCTCGATAACGTGTTAAAGGCCAGTTTTCAGGCGCCCAATGAAATATGTCCCAAGGATCTTGTAACATTTAAAAATGCAAGTATAGGCAATATAGAATCCTGGAATTGGAATTTCGGTGACGGATCATCCAGTTCAATGGAAACTCCTGAAGCTCACCGGTTCCCTGATTCCATGACCGGAACAATATATCATGTCAGCCTGGTGGTACAAAATAATCTGGGTTGTTATGATACAAGCTTTTCTTCCATAACAAAGATGCAAAGTTGCTATATCACCGTACCAGGTGCCTTTACTCCAAATGGTGACGGAAAAAATGATTATCTGTATCCCTTGAACGCATACAACGCAAATGCTTTGGATTTTAAAGTATATAATCGAGTTGGACAGATCGTTTTTGAAACGAGGGACTGGACAAAGAAATGGGATGGAACAATCAATGGTCATCCGCAGGGTACTGGCACATATGTCTGGACACTGAATTATACTGATGGTCCTACAGGAAAAAAAATATTTCTACAGGGCACCAGTGTACTGATCCGTTAGCACGGGAATTTCATCGGTACATATAATAGCAACCTTTATCTTTTATACGTCGTTATTCCCCTGATACCAACAACTGTATGAAGAATATGACTATGCCCTGTCGGCATAAGGTCTCAAAAATGCACGGAAAATATATAACCGGATTGCTTTGCGTTGTGCTTCTGAATAGTTGCATCGAGTCAAGGCAGGGTTACTACTTAAGTCCCAATAATTCAAATTCGATCCCGTATCACCCCATACCGCTTCATTCAGATTCTATACGCAGCGCCTTATATATCAACGGTGGCTATTATATCGGTAACGCAAACTATTTTGGATATGACCAGGTTTCGGTTGGCCAGTTGAGCATTCAAAGAAGTAATAATTTTGGTATTTTCCAGGCATATTACAGCGCGAACATCCATCTCGGCGCCTATAACATAGCTGATTTTTACAACTCTCACTATCATTACTCGGGAGGATGGTTTTCATTTGTGCCGGTTGCCGAGGACACGATTTATCACATACCCGACCAGGGAAAATTTTTCGGAAGTTATGGCGCATCAGGCGGAATAAATATCGTGAACGCTTCCGGCAAACATGAGTGGCGGGCTCTTGGTATAGAAGCCACCATTCAAAATGAATTTGGAAATTATTCAGATTTAAGGAAAAGTCTTCCTGATT
>Ga0206929_1041_pt1 | contig 34428 bp, 34 predicted proteins | sample Alteio_BWOrgHeat_19_FD_152929 | JGI IMG/M metagenome (GOLD analysis project Ga0206929, IMG submission 152929) | Enriched cells from forest soil in Barre Woods Harvard Forest LTER site, Petersham, Massachusetts, United States -... | ecosystem: Environmental > Terrestrial > Soil > Temperate forest >...
GGGAGGATACTGAATTTCTGGAGGCCGTAAAAGCTACGAAACGTAAGAAATTAATTATTGCCGCGCTTTGGACCGAGGCCTGCCTGCTATTTCCTGCTTTAGATGCACTTAAAGAGGGGTATGAGGTATATCCTGTTGTTGATGCCGTCGGTGGTACTTCTGTTGTTGCTCATGAAGCCGCGCTGAGAAGAATGGAGAAAGCCGGAGCGCAGCCCATCAGTATGATGAGCCTGATATGCGAGATTCAACGGGATTGGGGCAGAGGTGAAACAGTTCCGGGGATGCTGGGTGTATTAGCGGGAATTGGAAATGGCGTAGGGTTAAGCGTAGGATATAACCAAAAGCCTCAGAGCTGATTTATTCATTCTAAAAAATTAAAATCATGATTTTAGTAACAGGAGCAACAGGAAATTTGGGTTCAGCAGCCGTATCACAATTGCTGAAAAATACAGCAGCAGACAATATCGTGGCTTTTGCCAGAGATGAAAACAAAGCAAAGAATTTGAAGGAGAAAGGCGTGGCAGTCCGAATAGGTTCCTACGACAATATGTCCTCGCTTGAACTCGCCATGCAGGGCGTTGAAAAGGTCTTGCTGATCTCCTCAAATGGACAGACACGATTGCAACAGCACAAAAATGTACTGGCCGCTGCAAAAAAAGCCCGTATAAAGCATATTATCTATACAGGGATTTTGATGAAAAACATCGAAACGGCCGCTATCCGGCCATTTATGGAAGATCTCACCAAAACAGAAGATTATATCCGGGAAAGCGGAATGACTTTCACCGTGCTTCGCAATACACTATATGCCGGCGGTAACCCACTTTACGCAGGCGAAAAAGTTTTTGAGACTGGTATCAACCTTCCTGCGGGAAACGGCAAAGCGCCTTTTGCTCTTCGCAGAGAAATGGGCGAAGCGGCAGCCAATATTCTGCTTCAAAAAGGTCACGAAAACAAAGTCTATGAAATTACGGGCAGTGAACTGTATTCTTATAAAGACGTTGCGGATGCACTTTCTTCCTTATCAGGAAAAACCATAAACTATACAAACATAGACCCCGCAGCATTTCCGTCTAAGTTAAAAGAAATTGGACTTCCTGAAATAGTGGTCCAACTCGTTACCCGTTTTTCAGAAGATGTCAAAAACCATCAATTCGAAATTGTAACCAACCACCTGGAAAAATTACTCGGAAGAAAACCGGCTTCACTTAAAGAGAGTCTGAAAGAAGTTTTCGGTTTTGTGCATTCGGTGGCATGATTAACTCAATCAAAAAATTTATATGGACGGTATTTTAGAAAAAGTAAATGTGGACAGGGCTGCCTTTGATAGCTTAGGTCAGATTTATCCCGCCGATGGCAGCGTTGAAATATCTGCTGAGCCGATTGAAGGGGTGAGCTGCTACTGGTTTGTACCCGGTCATTTTGATAAAAACAAAATAGTCATTTATCTGCACGGGGGAATGTTCGTTTTAGGATCATTAAACGGGTACAAAGCGATGATCAGTCATTTTGCTTCGGCTTTTTCTACCAGAATTTTATTTGTCGAATATGCCCTGGCACCTGAGAAACCATTTCCCCACGCAGTAAATGATATTTTAAAAGTGTACCGGGCGCTTATTCACAGATATCCCGATGCACAAATAACTGTCATGGGAGATAGTGCAGGCGGAGGAATTGCTGCAACTTTGATAAAAATGGGAACCGAAGAAAAACTACAAATGCCATCCGGCGCAGTCTTTATTTCACCCTGGTTATATCTTAGAGGCGGTACCGAATCATATAAAACCAGGGGAAAATTGGACCCCATACTAACAAAAGATAAGTTGATGGAATATGGAAGTTATTACGCTTCAGATCGTTGGAATGAGGCAGACCCGGGTCAGTTTACCTTTAATAGCTTTCCACCATTGCTCATTTTGGTTGGCACTAATGAAATTCTTCATGACGACTCGACATTATTCTACAAAAAGATAAAACGAATGCAGCCTGACACTTATATGAAAGAGTATGAAAATCAGGTCCATGGCTGGCCATTGATTGACATTCATTCTGAAGCATCAAAAGATGCCCTGACAAGCATCAAAAAGTTTATTGCCAATACAAGATGACGGTTGACGGTTGGCAGTGACCGTTTTTCTAAATAGTTTATGAATCATTTATAACTTCGTGTGTTCAACATGCTTCCATGAATATACCCATCAAATTAGTTGTTATGATCTCATTGTTGATTGGCCCGGCTACCCAGGCACAGCAACCATCTGTAAAACCCCTCGATATTGATCTGACAAATTATCAATATCCTTATCCTGTTCAATTCATCACAATAAGTATTCAGGGAGAAGACTTAAAAATGGCTTATATGGATGTGAAGCCTTACCATGCGAACGGGCATGTGGTGATGTTGTTGCATGGGAAAAATTTTAACGGTGCATACTGGGGACAAACTGCGAAAGTATTAGCTGAAAATGGATACAGAGTTATCATTCCCGACCAAATTGGATTTGGAAAATCATCGAAGCCTCAACATATACAGTATTCATTTCAGTTACTTTGTCAAAATACAAAAGCGATACTGGATACACTCGGTGTCAAATCGGTTTGCATGCTGGGTCATTCAATGGGTGGCATGATCGCAACAAGATTTACCCTAATGTACCCGGAGTCCGTGGAAAAATTTATTCTGGAAAACCCCATTGGTCTGGAGGACTGGAAAGTCAAGGTACCTTATCTGTCTGTCGATAAATGGTATCAGACTGAATTGAAGCAGGACTATAATTCTTTTAAAAAATACGAAATGGAAAGCTATTATCATGGCACATGGGAACCTGCATATGATGAATGGCTGAATATTGAAGCGGGGTGGACTTTAAGTAAAGATTATAGTCGCATTGCCTGGAATTCGGCGCTTACCTATGATATGATTTATACCCAACCGGTATGTTATGAATTTGAAAACGTAAAAACGCGGACATTGCTGATCATTGGTCAATTAGACAGAACGGCGCTAGGGAAAAATTTAGTAAGCGAAGACGTAAGAAAAACAATGGGAAATTATCCTGCATTAGGAAAATGGGCACATGAAAAAATAAAAGGATCGCAGCTTGTTGAGCTGGATGGGCTGGGTCATGTACCGCACGTCGAAGCTTTTGGCAGATTTATTCAGCCATTACTTGATTTTTTGAAATCGTGAACGTTATTTAAAATAGAGCCAGCCTTGTGATCACCTGTTTTCAATCCAGGTGACTTTTAATTTTCGTTCAGCAAACAGCCACTGACTATCCTGTTTCACCATAATGTCATAGTAACGGATGCCGGCGATCATGAGTTTCTGTGCCCCGTCCTGAACTTTAAGGTGATAGGCCCGGCAGTAAGTCGTGCCCGTTGCCCGATTCTTATTCACTTTGATGGTACTCTGACCATTGAAATGCATTGTAGAAAAGTATTGGTTCAGATCGTCGAACACGGGTAACAAGTTTTTCCTTCCTTTCACCACTTGGGTTGGCGTTGGCAATTTTTCATCCATATACACTTCAAAATTTGTGTCCTCGGTAAAAATCGCCATTTGTCCCTGCGCGTCGCGGGTATCGGCGCAAAAAGCGTATTGATCGATCAGTTCACGGATCGCAATCCGGTCTTCCAGCTGTTGTAATTTTTTTTCGATATCCATGTCATTTTGTTTATAGTTTATTTCCAATGGTAGTTAGCCAATTCTATACTGGCCACCATCCGCGACTACGGCCTGGCCCGTGATAAATGAAAAATCATCAGCTATCGCCTGACCGATACCCTGCGCAGCGCCGGTTACGAGCGCCACACGACCAGTATGTGATTGTGTGGATGTTTTCACGTGGTTGTTGTTGTGGCGGGATGAGGTGACAGGAAAAGAATTGCTGCAGCAAATACGCTGAAGAAAATCGGGGCGCCAATCATATTGGCCTGTCCCGCCTGCAGGTGTGTGATGACTGCTACAATCGTCCAGATAAAAACTCCATAAGTGGCATTTTTGCGGTATCGCGGAATAAGTAAATCAATGGCAAGAATCATTTCGATCAGACCGACGGGGAATCGCAACCAAAGCGGATAACCCCAGCTCTCAAAATTTTTGATTTGCATATCGGATCCAAGAAGTTTGGAGATGCCTGCACCCATGAGAGCCAAAGACAGAAGACCTGCAAGAATCCAGCTGATAATGTTTTTTGTTTTAGTCGTCATTTGATTTGTTTATTACTTGTTTTGAAGATTTTCTTTTGATTGTTTACTTAGCCACTTGCGGAACGGAACAAATTCTTTGGTGGCTATATCTCTTGCCCGTTCAATTTGTGCTTTTGAATCAGGGCCCATGTAGGTGTATTTTTCAAAATACCCGAGCATTTCAGCTACTTCCTTAGCTCCTTCAAAAAAAGATGAAAATACTTCGACGGGAACCTGTGTGAAGCTATATTCATTACCATTTGCCTTATATGCGTTCATAATATCATGAAAGCTGTTTAACTCTGTGGCTAGTGAAAGATAGGCTCCGTTTCCAACTTTTTCCGGATGGAGGAATGCACCGGTTACTACTTTCCCCAGATCATTGATGTCCGACATATGAAATATTTTCTTTGTTGGGTCAATAGGAAGAGTCCAGCCAGTGGAACCATCCTGCTTTGGCTGGGGGGCCATCAGAGTAGTAAAATTTTGAAAATAAAACGGCGGCTGGACAAAAGTGAAATATTTAAAACCCGCATTCCTTACCAGCTCATCCACCTTCGCTTTGTTTGTAAAATGCGGCACATCAAATGCTCCGCGACTGATGGAATGAACATCGGGAAGTGTTGACCATATAAAATGTTTTATGCCGGCCACCTTCGCTGCATCAACTGCATTTTTTCCCTGCGCCGTTTCGTCCGCCTTTTCCCAAAAATTTGTTACTGCGAATACTCCGTAAGCATTTTTGAAAGCTTCTTTCAGAGATTGTATACTATTTAAATCACCAAAAACCACTTCGTGTGCTTTGCCCGAATATTTTTCCGGATGCCGGGTGATTGCTTTTACATTAAAAGCACCTTCGTTCAACAGGGCATTTACAATTCCCTTGCCTTGTGCGCCGGTCGCTCCGATTACTGCTATTATTTTTTTGCTCATTTGATTTGATTTTTATTTAGTGTGAAAAGACCGGGACAATTAGGCTCCGGGTCATCGAATGTGCCGGAATCCATGGATTCAGTCAGGATTAATATGACCATATTTTCCGTCATAATAATCGTTGTAAGCCTGTGTGATCTCGTGCGGGGTATTCATTACAAAAAAACCGTCTGATACGATGGGTTCATTATATGGCAGACCGCCAAATAGTATAATATCAATAGACGTTTCACTCCTGTTTTTTATTTCGATGATGTCTCCATGCGTCGTGAACACAACCAGTTTGCCTGCCTGAATTTCAAGGTCATTTAGCACTGCATCGTCGGAAGGCAGAAAGGCTGCACATTCAATGGTATGACCGGTTGTTATTGAAAACTTTTGTTCAGCTTCGAGATGAACATGATACAGAAACTCATTTGAATAACAGGGAATTTTTGCAATCGCATTTCCATATTCACCTGAAATTATTTTGATCCATCCTGCGATACCATCCAGATCTTTTTTTGGAATTTCATTTGACAGGAGAGAAAAATAATCGGGCTCTCCGGACTTGCGGTAGGAAGGAAGGTTGACCCAAAACCGGACAACGGATATATCCGGATTAGTTGACCGAAGTTCCGGTCTTACGATTTCTTTATCAACGATTCCTTTACCGGAATTGGTCCAGTGTACGCCGCCTGAACCCAGTTTTACATGATTTCCGATGCTGTCCAGATGTTCAACTTCCCCCGCAAGAATATAGGTAAGTTTCGCAATGCCCCTGAGCGGATTTGAACGTTTATCGACGATTCCTTTTTGTATTCCGTTCGGGGATTGTCTAAAGGAAAGAAAGTGTTCGATAAAGACAAAGGGCCCTATTACCTGAGCGAATTCATTTGGCAACAGGCACTGAACTTCAACACCGCCCAGTTCGCCACAATGGCTGTGTAAACTAAACCGAATCTTCTTTTTGATTTTTGTGCGCATGACGGATATATTCCTGACCTGCTAAATTGCGAAATCGGGGATGCCAGACACGATGATAAATAGCAAAAAAAAACTGTGATAAAAATCACAATCTGGTCAGCGTGTTATTTTGAAAAATTTACTTCTTCAGGCCGCGACTGCGAATCCGGCTAAGTGTTTCACGGTTTATGCCGAGAAAAGAGGCTATGATATGCTGGGGAAAACGTTGTAAGAACTCGGGGTTTGTTTTTTCCAGATCATAATAACGTTCCTCAGCCGATAAACTGATGGCAGAACTAATTCTTCGTTGTGTAGCGATGGCGAAGTTGGCATCCAGTTTTCTGAGCCATATCCCGAGTGTTGGTATGCTATCTACGAGGTGCCCGAGATCAGCTTTTGATATAATCAGACATTCCGAGTCTTCCCATGCATCAATAAAATATTCCGTTGGAGTTCCCTTCGCCACGCTTTCACGATCAGATGCCCACCAGTTTTCAATGTATAGTCTGATAATATGTTCCTCCCCTTTGTCATCCACACGATACTTGCGCATGGCGCCTTTAGTAATGAAAGCCGTGTTTTTGCAGACTTCGCCTTCCTGCAAAAAGTATTGTCTTTTTCTGAATTTCTTTGACGTAAAAAAACCCTGGATGTAGTCAATTTCGTCCTCTGTAAGAGGAGTGGTCGTATAACTGTTGAAATATTTGATCAGAGGCTCGTACATCTGGCGCAAATATAAACTTTTTAAACACGAGCACGCGGGGTGTATAAGAGTATAAGAGTATGGGACTATAAGAGTGGAATTATTTAGAAAATAGTAAACCCGGCGGGAAGGCCGGGTTTTATATTCAAAGGATTTCGTTATTGTCAGAGAGGCTTGTATGTAAATTTTTGCCCGCCAACGGTTGCTTCTGCCATGAGTCCGGTGAGGTCCTGTGTAAAAACAAGCACACCATCGGCGTATTTGGCATTTTTGGACGCACCGGATTTTAGTGCGACCGCCGATACCTGGCCGCTGAATTCAAGCTTGTTATCTTTAAACCGGTCCAACGCTTCTTTACTTTCAAAGAAAATAATTTCGCGGTAGGAAGCACCACCCACCTGCGCGCCAACCGTTACCTGAGCCATTTTTGCCGTTCCGATAGCTTTTTCTTTTTCATATAATACTCCGTTGCCACCGGAGCCACCAATGATAAGACCACCTTTTCCGTTTCTCGGAAAGATGACATATCCCTTTGAACTGGTAAAAAGACTCGTAATGGCGGGATCCGTTTTTATGAAATCCGTTTTAGCAGTTTTGCTTTCGGACAGTAGTTTTTCTTTCTCTTTTTCATCCTGGGCTCTTATACCATGCGGAAGAATAAAAATGGGTAAAATCAGTAATAACATTCTGAAGAAATTGTTTTTTTTCATATGTGTAATTTTAAATCGTTCGAACCGGCCGTCATCAGCCGGGTTTATTTTAAAAAATTACATCAATTACCGTTCCCCAATTTAGACAGTGTCCTGATAGTTATGCATTCGTACCGTCTTAGCCATGTGTAATGGAGCGTATCAGGGGGTGGAAACCTGGTAAGGCGCAATCAGGCACATGGCCTTATCGACATTTGGTGATTCCTGATTCAGCATACCGTTCGTACAGGCTTCCGCTTTGAAACAAACCAGATATGCATTTGCACGGGGTGGAACGTCGATCAGAAATACAAACAGTGCGGAGTCACTGAGTAATTTATCGGGCAAAATATAGGAAATTGTTTGATCTCGTTTTTTTTAAAATCCGGGAACAGAAAAATTATCGTGATGCGAAACGATGTGATGTCTTTTTTCCTTTCCAGAAAACATTTACTAAATGTGTGGTTGACACTGACTTCCAGATTCGAAAAGGAATCGTCCGGTGTAATTTTTACCATAGTTGTCATGAGCCTGCTGGTGAGATACACATCATTCAGATCCCAATATTCAATTCCGGCAACACTATATGCGTCACCGGCTTTTGCCTGCGCGGCAAAATGTTTGACTAGTCTTTGCCAGAGCATTCCACCTCTGAAATTTTCCCGGAACGGCTGCAGGGCATCCGTGATCAGCTTTGCAGGAATATTACTTTTCCGAAGGCGCCTGCTATGTACCTTCATAGCAGATTTTAAGACCGCCCTGGATTTGGATCCCCTGGGTGCACGTGTATGCTCGCCAGGCATGGAGGTCTCAAAGAAGACCCAATGAGCAGGCAACCCGCCAGATCAGACTTCATGGACCTGATGCCTGAAGTAATGGAAACGGGGGATCTCTTATTTTCCAAAAACATATCCCAGCGTAAACATAATACCATAATCATTGGTTGATAAGGACCCCTCGGGAGGTTTGTTATCGAAGGAATAGTAAAATACAAGCCCGGTCTGAAAATCTTTGAAGATTTCCACGCTTACATTCAGGTCAGCCTGCATTCTTATGCGTCCCCAGTCTGATAAACCGGGGTAAATGGTATAGGCTGCATTTATGGAAAGCTTTGGAGTGGAATAATAAAACCGCTTATAGTTAATCATGAACAGGGCATCCAGGTTTCCTGAAAACTGACTCGTTTCCAAGGATTGTTCCTGGTTATATGATAAACCGGCTGCGGCCAGTAATCGGTTATGGTTATCCGTTAGTGGCTGCCACCCGAATGCACCGCTGAACAGGTAACGATTTGAAAGGCCTAATTCGGTATTTTGTTGCCATCCAAGGGCTACTTCCCAAAAATAGTTTTTGTTTAAATTTCTCATGTAACTTCCTAAGACATCCTGTTTTTTTGTAAAACTCGTGTCTCTACCATAGTTTGTCAGTACAGAACTCAATTTCAGATTAAATTCCCGTTTGGGTATTACATACGCTATGTTGCTACTGAAGTTGGACTGCAGTATGGAATTGGATTTGGTATAATTAAAACCCAGGTTTACATCTCCGATCAGCCTGTTCAAAAACCGGTCTTTAATAGGAATGATTTCAATAATATCATTCAAACCCGTATGGTGATGTGATTGAAAAAGGGAATCCAGGCCGGCTACAATAATTTCACCATTACGAAGTGTGAAATCAAATACCTTATTCGACTTAATGCCGGTCACATATTCCCACTTGATGCTGATGGTTCCGGGGCCATCCATTTTATACGTAAGTATTCCAAGCTTCATACTCATAATCTCACCGGTGAGCGTATCTCCATTCAGCAGAACCACTTTATCAGTCTTCTGGCCTTTTGTACTAAGAATAGATCCGGTTAAAAAAATCAGGAAAATGAATTTCAGGTATAAAAAAAACCAACGGTTAGAATTACGGTGGTTATACGATCGCATTTTTGAGGAATTATTTAGTTTCCTTTGGCGGCTTTTTGATTACATCCACAGACAATATACTTCATAAGGGTGACACAAATATGAATTGGCAGAATAAAGTCGATGAAGGATCTGAAAGATCAAACGTTTTATAATATCATCAAAACGAAAAAAACGATCAGTACAGGTCACAGTAATCCAATCAGCAGGCCGCCAGGAACGAATTCACTTTGTTTAGATCAGACCGGTGCTGTAAGCGATTGCGTTGGGTGGTGTGGATACCGATAACAACAAAGCAGTATATGCCGTAAGCCGCACAATAATCGCGATTTGTTCAGAGTGATCCGGCATCAGACACCGGACAGGCAGATATCGATTTTTAAGAAATTCGATTGGGTGTTTTATATATGGAAAGGTCTTTTTGCTACCTTGCCTTTCGATTCACTTATAAATTGCCCGATTATGAAAAAGTACATCTTGTTGTTATATATGGTAGCAGCTTTGGGTTTTTTCAGCCTTCCTGCCTTTTCCCAGTCGAAAACAGATACTGCAGCCCTGGGCATGGCCGGAGATAACCTGGATCTGTACGCGGTATTGGACCTCTTCCTAAAATCGAAGACTATTGAAGGGTTTGAAAAATCATTGAATGATACCAAGTCAAAAATCAACAACCTGGATCTGGACCTGGATAAGAAAATCGATTTTCTAAAAGTGGTTACAAAGAAAGAAGACAGCAATTCATATACATTTATAATCCAGGATGCCGTCAGCAAAACGGAAACCCAGGATGTTGCCGTCATCCTGGTCAATCGCGATAAAAATAAAAAGATCAGTGTTCAAATTGTCGGTGATGAGGACCTGTATGGTAAGGATTATGTTATAGAGCCGAGAACATCTCCTTCGCCGTCTGTTACAGCAAATCCAGCTTATCAGGGTTCGGATCCTGTTACCAAAGATGTACCCGCCTCCACAACGACGGTGGTTATTCAATCTGCACCTATTGTACAATATGTGTATTCTCCTGCCTATGTACCTTATTACCCGCCATATTACTATGGCTACCATCCTCCCTATTTTGCTATGGCGACTGTTATAGCTGTTGGCATTTATCGACATAACAACTGGTATCATCATGGAGGATATTATGGCGGCCATTATCACGGAGGTGGTAATACTGTGATCATCAATAATCGCAATCAGATAAATCATTACAATAATACCAGAAACACCTCAAACCGTGTGCAGCATAATAATGCAAACGGCAGCTATGGTAACCGGGGCGGGGCATCTGCGTCAACCCGTCCTTCCACCGGCGTTTCAGGATCAAACCGTCCTTCCAATGGGCCTTCTGCATCCACGCGCCCCTCTAATGGTGCATCCACGCGTCCGTCTGCATCTAACCGGCAATCTTCATCAAACTTTTCAAACAGGGCAAATACAGGAGCCAGTAACAGAAGCAGTGGTGGTGGTTTCGGCAGTGGTGGGAATTATGGCGGAAGCAGAGGTGGTGGTGGTATGAGCAGAGGTGGAGGCGGTGGCAGAAGAAGATAATTAATTCGCCGGAATATCCGAAGCACTCATGTCCCTCAGACAAACATATTTGCCATCTCTTTTTTCAAAAAGGCTCATGTAATTTCCGGTATTGATAATCGCATTGGCCGAATCCACTAATTTAAAATAACCAATTTCGATAATCTGGTTCCCGTCACTAGAAGGAAATACCTCGTTGGTTTTAAATGATAGTTTGTCCGTATTTGAAATTAAACCGGTTTTTAAAAAATCCACGATGGCTGGTTTACCGACGAGAGGGGGCCGGTTTGGATAAAAGGATGTAGCATCATCTGCATAGTATCCTATGCTTTTCATTTCACCGGCATTATAGGTCGTAGCAAATTCATCTTCTTTCGCCTGAATATCTTTTTTTATTTGTTCTTTATCTATAACGACTGCCGCCGGTTCATCTTTTCGGGCGTTACAGAAGATCAGGGAGGCAGACATGCAGCATAATAACACTCCGTTTACAATTTTATGTTTCATATTCGGATGGATGATTTTATTTGAATGCGTAATTAAACTTAAAATTAGCGAATAAGCCGGTACCTGATATAAAAAATTCTTCTTTATCTCCCGAATACTTCTCCTATACGAAAGGTAATACTGTAGTCACCTTTGCCCACACCGGCATCCACACCAATATTTACTTTTTCGGAAGGAAGCATTTTGAATCGCAAACCGGCACCCACGCCAGGCAGCAGCTGATTTTGAGAAATATCAGAAAATTTTGCGACTGCTGTTGCAATGCCTCCAAAAGCAACCAAGCCCCATTTCCGATAAAAATTCAACCGGTACTCAGCCTGCAGGGTATAAACCTGGTCGTTCCGGTATTTGCCCTGCGAATATCCGCGAATGTCATCGCCGCCTACCACGGTTTGTCCTTCAAAAGGCACGTCTCCCGTTGCAATATTGGCGGTGGCGCGCGCCACCAGGACCTGCTTATCATTTGTGTTGCCAAGTTTAAAGAACTGGTTATAAGTGATTATATACCTTACAAATTCATAATTGCTGCCGATCCAGTTTCTGTAAAACTGGTTTTTAAAATTCAGGAACATACCATGCGTAGGATATTGGATATGATCGCGCGTATCATTGGTAATGATATAACCAATATTATTCAGAATGCTGCTACTTACAGAGTCCTGGCCCGACGAACCGGGAAAACTAAAAGTAGTTGTGGCTTTGATAAATGAACCGGTGGGGCCGAAGTAAATTCGTTTGAATATATTACGCTGTACCTGTAACACCACGAGTCTTGCTTTCGTTGAATAGTCTGAAAAATTGCCGGTCGACGTAACGGGGTCTTCAAGGTAGAATTGAAAATTTATGTCCATAGTTCCTGCGGCTATGCGGATGCGCCACCGGTCACCGGCCATAAAAAGTTGTGAGTAGAGAAACAGCGCATAACTTTTCTGTTCCGTGTAAATACCGGCCATACCTATATTGGAAGAAGGAGAGAGGCTGTCTTTTTTGTTCATTTTGAAATAATTGGATACGATGGCCCCCAAAACAAGTCCCTGTGTGCGGTTATAATTAATCATGGGGATGGCCGCAATACCGTTCGTTTTCTTTTTGGAAAAAGTTGAATCCTGACCTCGAGCACAAATAATTATGCCGAGCAATATGAAAACGAGTTTTGTAAATTTTCGTACCATATGTATTCAGTTAACTACCTATGGAATATTTTATAATTTGAATGGAGGTCTTTTTAATCTGCCCATAATATTCAGAATTTGTAGTTGAGGCCGAACACAATTCCAAAATCAAAATTACTGGCTGCTTATGCCGGTGGCTTGCTGTCATAATTATTATAGAATCCCAGGTTCAGGTTAAAATCGCTGATCAGTTCCCAGCGTAGATTTGTTTGGCCGCTGTTGCGGATACGGTCTTTCTGTGAGAGGCTATAAAATAATGTTTGTGAAAATTCGAGACTTATTATCGGAATCAAAATTGACTATGCCCAGTCTGATCGTTTTAATTTCCCCGGGGACCATGCTTCCATTCCTGAAAAACAACGTATCCTTTAATGTCTGGGAAACAAGAGTTACAGAAATAAATCCAAAATAAAATAAACAAATCAACTTTTCAAAGCTGCATGTTTATATTATGGTTAAAGGAGAATATCTGCTCCTATGGTTAGCGTGGTACCTGTTTGACCTGCGGTATATAATCCAAATGTTCCTCCGGCCGCACTCTTATAGATATAATCCACCTGAAGATTCAGCCGCCAGCTCCTGGTTTTTTCCGGATATACGTTTACGCCACCGCCTGCTTCCCAGGGATGCCTGTTCCACTGATCCCAGAAGTAGCTATTGATTCCATATAACATCAGAACACGGGGTATGATCATTTTGGATATCTGCACTACATAGCCGTAATCATTAATTACGCTCAGGGGCAGGGGTCCGGTCGCTTCAAAATCTGATAATCTCCTGCCGAAAAATTCCAGGTCAATTCCCAGGCCCTGGTATTTAAGCCCCAGGTCAACAGATCCCATAGTATAATTTGCTTCTATGACAGTCACTCCCGGTGCCAGTGACCCCGTCTGGAAGAACAGAACGCCATCCGTATTCCTGATTTGGGTTTCGTCAGGCCCGCTGACACTTGAATCAGTGAAACGGTTTTCACGACAATTGACAAAACTAACACCAAAGCGTGTGGCAGGTTTTGTATGAACTTCAAAATCGCCCTGACCTCCACGTGGCCCGAACTCCCCGGTCGTAGGCATGGTCATCAGCGTAAAACTTTTCGAAAAATCCCGGGTATCTTTTGCTGATTTAATACCCAGTGTACTGAGGTTATTGCCGATCATGATATTATAATATAAGCGCGGAATGATTTGCCCCGTCAGGAAAGCCCCATTCGTGAATCCGGAACGTAAAGCTTCTTCTCCCATGGTCCGGTCGGTTGACAAATAAAAAGGAAAAGGTCCCTGCATGGAGCGGATAGAAAGATTCGGCGCTACACCCACACCCAGTCTGAAATTTTTATTAAATGTATATTGAAGGTTTCCATATACGAGGGTCTGCTGGGTTGAAAAAATAGTCCATACTGTCGCAGTGTAAGTTAGTTTTGGTGTAAAAGCAAATCCTGAAAACCAAAGCATGGTCCGATGCCAGGCTATATCATCGCGGCCGACGAAAGTTTGTGAATTTCCGAGGTGATCAAACCAAACCTGATTACCCGGTGTCTGATCCAGAAACCTGACCAGTGCATAGATGCCCAGGTTCAGGCTTCCATATTTAGTTTTTATGAGGTTGAATCCTTTACCGGGAGTGAGTTCGCCGGAAATCGTATTTGAAGCCTGCGCAGTATCGGGATATTGAAGTTCTCCGGCTTGTGCCATCGTTTCCATACTGTATAGCAATAAAGCCAGGACACAGATTAGTTTTGGCATCTTTTATTTTTGACTATTTTGAAATATTTACCCTTTCCCAGGTCCTTACTTTCTCCCTGGCCGCATCAAACAGACGGATATAATTCTGCTTTCTTATTTTTTCGCTCGTTGTGGGTGAGAGGACTTTCCATAACGGCGCGTACATGTCATACACAGACATATAAAATTTCTGATCAGGTGGCGCTACGACATCGGTACCAAATAAAAACCTGTCCGGGAATTTTTCAAACACGGCTGCACTATTCTGAATCGTTTTTGAATTGGTTACAATATATTTGGCCACTTCATCCCAGGAAATATCAAAATATACATGGGACAATGCCGGATCGCTCAGGATTTCCTCAATTATGCTAACCTGATTTGATGGCCTTTCTCCTGGATCAATGGAAGAATATCCAACGGGGTGCACCACGCGGCCAAGTCCCATATGTGCCCAGATGATCGTTGTACGCGGATGTCTTTTCAGCAGGTCCTTCATCTGCGAGAGATACACTGCTTCTGCGGCAGGTTTTGCAAAGGGCATGTCAATATCGCTATGAATAAGAACAATCAGTCCGACCCTTCCTGCGAAATCTAATATGCTATCCAGCGCGGGATTTGTAAGACTGGCCGTTTCACCGGTTACCTTGGAAGAGACAAATTCTTTATGTATGGAAAATTCGCCGATACCGGTAAATATTCCTGGAAACGTGCGAAGTACCCGCTCGATGTGTTTTACACCGTACATATCGGACGGATTAAATCCCGTTATCATGGGATCTATACGTGCCTTTTGTTCTTTGCTGAGCGACTTAAACTGCATGGCGATATATGCATCTGTAAACGAATAGTAATATAGCGGAGCATCGGATTGCAGATAATAAGTGGGAGCATAGTTACCGGAGTTCTGGTATGACCAGTCCTGCTGAAGCGGAATTCCGAATAAAACCGAACGCCCGCATTTTGTTCCCATCACTTCGAGGAATTGGTCAGCCGTAATACCTTCCTGGATATAATTCGTTAAATGGAAATGGCAATCATTGAACAAATATTCTTCTCTCGGATTTTGTGCCATTGCCGGATCCTTATACCCTGCGACGCAGAACCAAAACACGAGCAAATTCAAAATATGCCTTTGCATTTTCATTACTTGTTTTTTATGCCTGTCACATTTTAGGATTCACCAGGTATGGATTTACTCTTAATTCTTTTACGATTTCATAGATGGTTTTTTGTGCTTTGACACTGTTACCGACAACATTCAGCGGGGGAGAAATCACAGCAATCCCGAATTTACCTGGACAAACGGCAATGATTCCGCCGCCTACGCCGCTTTTACCGGGAAGCCCCACTTCATACAGCCATTGCCCGGAATCATCATACAGGCCTGCAGTTGCCATCACAGATAAAGTGAATGCGCAGGTTTCAGGAGAGACTACTTTCTTTTTTGTGATCGGATTGACTCCACCATTGGCGAGCGTGGCTGCCATCACCGCAAGATTTTTTGCATTCACATTAATCGCGCACTGCCTGGTGTATACATCTGTGGCCTGAACAGGATCAAAATACATGCGTCCGTAGGCAAACAATAAATGTGCGATGGCCTGATTTCTTAAATTATCACCAGCTTCGCTGACGTACACCGGTTCATTTACATATAATAATTCACCGGCAAAATCATCATGAGTCTGTAGTATATTTTTCCATTTGGCTGCCGAATCTGCACCTGCAATCATACTTACGGCAGCAATGGCTCCCGGATTTACCAATGGATTTATTTCTTTTCCCTTCTGCAGTTCTATGGCAATAATGGAATTAAACCGAAGACCCGTGGCATCCACGCCTATTTTTTGCCTGACGGCATCCTCACCCTGTTCTTCAATTACTTTGGCCAGGGTAAATACCTTTGAGATGGATTGAATCGAAACCCTTGAATTCAAATCTCCTGCGGTATATACCTTTCCGTCGGCCGTTACGATACAAACGCCATAGATATTTGGATCCACTGCAGCGAGTTCCTTGATATAATCGGCATTTTTGCCTTCGTGCGTGTCCTTATATTTTGCATAAGCGCTGTTGATAATGGACTGATAGTCGGGCATGGACTGTGCATCCATGTTTTTGTTTTTCCCCTTTTGCGCAATAAGGGGTGAAAATTGGACGAACATGACGGACAGGGCAAAAATTTGTCCGATGAGAGAAAGTAATTTTTTCATTTTTTGAATATTTATTGATGAGAACACCAGGTATTAAGTAAAAACTTTGTTTTATGCTTTTTCATCCTTTATTGAAATAAAATATCTGCGAGAAATTGTATTTAAAGGAGAACTGTAGTTTTACAATGTTTGAACTGAATCCGTCTGTAAAATTGGTTCGCCTCCCGTATTCCAGTTCCGCAGCCATGGTCGCATTTTTGAAAGGTGTGGCAATCAAATTCAGCGTGGCATACTGCCCGTCCTTATAAGCACTGGGTGAACTGAATTCAGTATTGTCGATATGAATTCCGGAATAGCCGATGGTCGTGCTCAGTTTCGATGTCCAGTTGTGTTCAAAATATGCAACGTATCCTGTAACTGGGAGGGCTTTACCGGTTACCGGTTTGATCGAGTTTCCCGTATTGCGTACGATGCCTACATCAAAAGGGCAGTCGTTCATGTAATTTTCCACGCCCTCCCCATAAATGATTGCGAGACGGAGTACATCATTTTTTGTCAGGTTGAGAACGCTGCTCAGGTGAAGTCCCCAACCTACTGTGCTTCCTGTGAGGTCATATACTCCGGAGGTATGAATATCGGACCATTGTATGTTTCTCAACATACCGGCCAGCTGCACATGTCCCCAATCGCCGCTTTTCTTGAAATGCACGGCCAGATCCGGCACCGGATAATGCGCTTTTACGCTGTCGATTTCAATGCGACTTTCCAATGTACCCTGGTCGGCGCTTACCCCTGGTTTTTCCAGTGAAATGAATAGTTCGTTGTCACCGGTCATGGCAGCATACCGGATTTGTATGTTGCGAAAAAATACCATCCCTGTGGGTCCCCAGTATTCCATGATATTCGGAAAAATATCCCCATCCATAAAAACAGTGTTGGTTTGTCCGGCGAGAATTCTTCCGACTTCACCATAGGCATGCCGAAGCCGTATGGTGGTTTGTCCTTCGTCTGCGCCGACTCCGAACATATCAAATTCAAATACGGCCTTTAACTGACCGACCGGTGTTGGTGTATAGCCTTTCACGCCGAATCTTGACTGACGAACTCCAAAAAAAACATTTCCGTCAGGAGCAAACTGATTTTTGTAGGATGGTAATTTGGTAACGCGAAGAGCGTCGGCCCAGGCGGGATTGATCTGATTAAAATCATAACCCGCATCCAGTTGTGCGAATCCATAGATTTCAATACCGCTTGGCTTCGTAGAATCCTGGCTGAAAGCCGGTCGTATCAAACCAAATATGGCTATCATCAGGAATAGTCTGAATCTCATAAAGCGAGTTTTGTTTTGAGTAAATGTTAAACCTTTTTCAATAGTAGAACTATTAACAAGAGCCACCCAAATAAACGGGGTTAATAACCGTTAAAAAGACAGGTATCATTGTTAACCCATTTCCCGGTTCGTTATGTAATCAATAATTTCTTTTTCAAGCACAGAACTGAGGTGCTGATATTCGTTTTCCCATTGCTTGTCAGACAACATTTTATCGTGAAGTTTCTCCGAATGCATTTTACTGGTATAATAATCATCACATAAACTTTTAAAATCCTCGTCCACCAGATATAATATTCTGATCGTTTCCGCATGATTTGTAAATTGGCTAACAATAAAATTGAGCAGGTTTGACATGGCAGAAGATTGAGCGTAAAGATTCCTAAGGCCGATCTCAATGGTAAGACGATCAGCAGGCGGTATCCAAAACAGAGGAGTTAATAACGGTTAATCAACGCGTTATTTACATGTCGAAAGACCTGATTAACTGAGAGAGGGAATGCACCGCATGTACACCGAGTTTTTCAAATATCCGGCGCTTATAGGTGTTAGCAGTGGAGTATTGAATATTTAATATTTTACAGATTTCGGGGAGGGAGCGCCCAACGTTCAAATGTTTAACAATTTCCAGTTCTCTGGGGGACAGGCTGGTGAAAGGATTTTTACCTTTGTGTTCATTTTGCGATTCAAGCAATAAATCCGTAAGATGGTGACTTAAATATTTCTTTCCTTCCAAAACCATGCGGATGGCCGATATAATTTCATCGTTGGGTGCGGTTTTACGTAAATATCCTCTGGCACCCATTTGCAGACAACGTACTCCATAAATATCTTCCGGATACATGGAAAAAACCAGCAGCCGGGTATCCGGGAAGGAAATTCTAATCCAGTTCATCATATTGGAAAAATCAATTCCGGGCATTCCAATGTCAAATATAACCAGATCGTAAAAATGGAATTTTAAAGACTGTGTGATCTCAGTCTCATTTCCAGCTTCATTTATCTGAGCCTGCGTATAAATATCTTTTATCAGGGATTTCACGCCGGAACGCACGATGCTATAATCATCCGCGAGAAGAATCCTTTTCATAATGAATTATTAATGCAGGTTTGTTCTCTAAATTTCAGGTCAAATCTGTCTTATACTTCATGACACCCGAAATTATTATCGGAAGATTTGAAAGGATGACATTTGTGAAAAATCCGATTTGTAAAACACATTGTTTGCACGGGGAGGGAATCGCCTTCTAAGGGATTTTATGTAGCAAGAACTGTTACAAAGCTAGGATTAAATATGTTACAAAATAATTCTGTGAGAATAAATAGATTTATTAAGTGGTTGTTGTATTCAGGTTTGTTATTTAAATAACGGTTATTTAAACGGTTACAAACTAAAACGATGCCCAAATGCCGGTTACATCCATTCATGATACGAGGACTTCGGATTCTTTTTCACCTGAAGAAGTAGTTAATCAAACGAAACGCATATTGGCGCACCCCTTATTCACGAATTCTCCAACCCTTTCAAAATTTCTTGAATTTATTATCTCCGAAGCCGTTTATAACCGGGAACAGCAAATAAAGGAATACAGTATAGCCATCAATGTACTTCATCGGGCTTCTGACTTTAATTCCCACGAGGATGCGATTGTCCGGATCCATGCCGGAAGGCTGCGGAGAGCACTCGGCGAATATTATTTTACGCTTGGGATAAACGATCCAATCATCGTCTTTATTCCCAAAGGTTCTTATATGCCACATTTTTGCAGGAGCAAGGAAGAAAAGGAACTGGCCATACAATCTCCACCTCTTATTTCGACCGAATCTGCCAATCATTCCATTGTCGCTATATTTCCTTTCAGGGTCATGCAACCAAGCAGAGAATTAGATGAATTTTCACTGGAACTTGCTGAACAGATCATTGTTGAGTTTTGCCGGTTCCCTGAAATTTCGTTGATTGGTTACTATTCCGCAGATATGAAGTCAAGGATGGATGAAAATATTCTGGATGCAGGTAAATCCATCGGAGCCCAATTTATTCTAACGGGAACCATTCAGCAACGGAGTAGTGTTATTCGTATCAGAATACATTTTTTAGATACGCAAAGCGGGAGAATTTTGATGTCAAAATTTTATGATGAAGAATGTACCGGCAAGGCAAAACTTGATAATATTGATTATTTGGCCAGGAGCATCATGAGTAGCCTGCATAGTGATGAAAAAGACACTGTTTTTAAAAAAACTTAATCGCGTTGTTTGTTCCTGAGATTATTATTTTTCTTTTTCCCATTCTGACTTATGATTTGGGTATAGGCAGACAAAAGCGCCTCCATAATAATTTCTTTCTCCAGTTTTCCGAGATCGAATGTGGTAGCCCCTTTTTCACCCCATTTATTTGGAACCGGATAGATGCCAATGGGATCCATTTTGCAAAATATTTGTTGTTCTGCGGGTATTAGGAAAATATTAGCCGTATTATTTTCGGACAAATAGGTTGCGAACATTCGCTTTCCGGTTACCCTGAATCCCGTCCTTTCAAAATGTGGTGTTTGCTCGGTGCCGGGAAAAGAAAGAGCCATTTCAGTAAATATTTTTTCTGTGATCATCTGAATGAAATTTAAAACGTCTCCTGGATATTGAAATATAGACCATGTGATCCCTGGCCTCTTCCATAATCTACGCAGATATTGGTTCTGTCTTTCATGTTCATTTTTATTCGCAGGCCAAGACCGTATCCCGGAGCGATCGTATTGAATAAATCCTGACCGGTGATTGGATTGCTGGCGGTTGTTGCGTTTACAAAGGCGACCATTCCGAACAAACCATTTCTGGAAATCGGCATTCTGAATTCCGACTCTCCGTAAGCCATGTTGGTGCCGCGAAAGCGGCCCTGTACATATCCTCTTCCCGAACGGCCATAGGTATCCCAGCCGATGGATGGGAGGGCGAGGTATGGAACATTTCCACTGGTAACAAACTGACCCCATGTCCAGAAAGCCAGTACCATACCCGGTTTTGATTTTTGAAGTGGAATATAATTTCTCCATTCGGCATATAACATCGTACTGTTTTGTGAGCCGCCAAATATTTTCTCATTCACCCGGAAGCCCAGGCTTGCGTAAACGCCTTTGTAAGAGTTTATAGGATTGTCCCGGCTGTCTTTAGTGATTTTGAATAAAAGTCCGTTGGTTGAATAGTGCCCGGGATTGAATCCATATTTGGTGGAGTAAAAATAATGGGAGGTGATTTTCAGATTCGGTGTATCGAGTTTCAGTGACTGGTCATCTATATCAAAATGATCGTCGATATAGATGCCGATCCCGGCATACCAGCTCGGCAATATTTCCTTCATCACCGTTTCATAAAACCGGATATAATTGTAACGCATGGGTTGCTGAAGCAGAGGTTTGCTCACATCGGTCCCATCGATATTAAAATTCAAAGTGCCGTCCAAGCCGTAAATACCCAGGCCATAAGTTGGTTGAGCAAAGAATAACAGTCGCACATCTCCTGGAATATACCAGGCATTCCCGGGCAGATAAATATCTGACCTGGCACAAAGTAATACCTGTTTTTTGGTGGTCAGGGAAATGGATACGAGTGCCGAAGACAATTGCGTGTTTATTTTGTCGCCCAATAAATTCGTCGCACTGATTGCTGCCCCGATTACAAACCCGTTCGCCGGGCCGTAACCGATAATGGGCAGGAGAGATGTATTTCTGACGCCGGGAATGATGATATCACTTCTCGCTGGTCCCTGTTTGTTAAACATATTTCCGATCACACCAATGAGGTCAACGGGGTTTACCGCGTTTTGCTGGCCAGATTCAGTAGGATTTTTCTGTGCCCATGCCTGAATATAAAAAACGGATAAAATTGTCAAAGCGGCGACCGACCTACGCATCGTTTTTACGGTTAACATCTCATAAGTTAAGGTGAATTTTTTATTTGACCTGTCATAGCAGCTTTAGATTATCAGTAGTATGGAAACATAATATTAAGCAGAACTACTATCCCGATCGCGTAACCGGAATTGATTTGCATAATAACGAGGGTTTAACCTGTTTAACGGTAAAATGACTTTCCGTGCATTCTAAGGAAGACAGAAATGAAAATTAATCCGATTGAATGCGCGACATTAGTGTGATATTAATATAGTAAATGATGAATCAAAAACTGCTTTACAAAGCACTGCTGGTTACAACCATTGCAGTGACTACATTTAGTTGTAATCAGCCAAAAACGGAGACTGCTGCTACAACAGACACCACCAAAACGGCGCCGGGTGAGCCGGACCGTACCGTTCTTCCCATCCACGAACCTCCGCGCCAAACGTATAAAGAGCTGGATGCCCGCAATGCAAAGGCACCTGCACGCTGGGAAGTAAAAGCACCAAAGGGTGCGCCCAATGTGGTGGTGGTTTTAATCGACGATATGGGGTTTGGCGCTTCGAGCCGTTTTGGCGGACCGGTGAATATGCCGTTCCTGGATAAAATTGCCGCAGAAGGTATCAGTTATAATCGTTTTCATACCACAGCGCTTTGTTCGCCGACACGTACCGCACTTCTCACGGGTTATAACCATCATAGCAATAATGCAGGTTCTATTATGGAAACAGCTACCGCTTTTCCGGGTAATAATGGAATAAGGCCTCAATCCATAACTCCCATGGCAGAAGTGCTTCGTCAGAATGGCTTCAGCACAGCTGCATTTGGAAAGTATCATGAGACACCGCCATGGGAAATTTCTCCTTCGGGCCCTTTTGACCGTTGGCCCACGCATTCAGGTTTTGAAAAGTTTTATGGTTTTATCGGCGGTGAAACGAATCAATGGTCACCATTGGTATATGATGGTACCACACAGGTGGAAGTTCCGAAAGATCCGAATTATCATTTCACGGTTGATATGACAAACCAGGCGATCGGCTGGGTACGCATGCAGCATGCGCTCACTCCGGATAAACCATTCATGATGTATTTTGCAACAGGCGCCACGCACGCACCGCATCATGCACCAAAAGAATATATTGAGAAATATAAAGGAAAGTTTGATCAGGGCTGGGATAAAGTGAGGGAAGAAACCTTAGAACGGCAAAAGAAACTGGGACTCGTTCCACAAAATGCGAAACTGGCTCCCAGGCCAGCTGATATAAAAGCATGGGAAAGCCTTTCTGCTGATGAAAAGAAAATGTACGCCCGCCAGATGGAAGTTTATGCGGGATTTGGTGAACATACTGACCATGAGATCGGGCGTCTTTATTCCGCCATCGAAGACCTGGGTGTAATGGATAATACGGTATTTATTTATATTGTTGGCGACAATGGCGCCAGCGCGGAAGGAACAATGAATGGTTTATTTAATGAAATGACATATTTCAATGGTGTGCCTGAGTCATTGCAGGATATGTTGAAGCACTATGATGAATGGGGTGGACCGAATACCTATCCGCATTATGCTGCGGGATGGGCGGTGGCTATGGACGCGCCTTTCTCCTACACAAAGCAAGTGGCTTCAGATTTCGGCGGCACACGAAACGGGATGGTTATTCGCTGGCCCGCAGGCATCAAAGCGAAAGGCGAGATCCGGTCACAGTTTTCTCATGTTATTGATATCGCACCCACGATATTTGAAGTATGCAAGATACCGGCGCCAAAAACGGTGAATGGAGTTGAACAGGACCCGATCGAAGGGAAAAGCCTTGTTTACAGTTTTGATGATGCTGCTGCCAAAGAAACACATACCGTTCAATATTTCGAGATGTTTGGCAACCGGGCCATTTATAAAGATGGATGGTATGCAAGAACCATTCACAGACCGGCATGGGACAAAAAACCTCTCCAGACCCTCGACAAGGATCCATGGGAACTATATAATTCAAACGAAGATTTCAGTTTATCGAATAATGTGGCTGCTCAAAACCCTGATAAGCTGAAAGAACTCCAGGCTTTGTTTATGACCGAGGCAGAAAAATATCATGTGCTGCCCATTGATGATCGCTTACTGGAAAGAACAGATGCAAAAACGGTTGGCCGACCTGATGTAATGGGCGAGAGAACTTCAATCACTTATGGTGTGGGAATGAAGGGAATGGGTGTAGACATTTTTATCAATACCAAGAACACTTCCTATACAATTACCAGTGAAGTGGAGGTTGCAGCCAACGCCAATGGCGTCATGGTTTGTCAGGGCGGCAGATTTGGCGGTTTTTCATTTTATCTCAGAGCCGGACGGCCATCATTTACATATAATTATCTTGGGTTAGCAGTATACAACATCGTGTCTTCCAAGCCGCTCTCAGCGGGCAAGCACATCATCGTATATAATTTTAAATACGATGGCGGCGGTTTAGGGAAAGGTGGAACCGGAACCATTACTGTCGATGGTAATAAGGTCAGTGAAGGACGGATCGATCAAACCCAGCCCGGTATATTTTCAGTCGATGACCTGGCTGATATAGGAACAGATGATGGTACGCCGGTCACAAATTACGGCGGGTCACCTCATTTCAACGGGAAGCTTGAAAAGGTAAAAATTGAAACCAGCGCGGCAGTCCTTAGCCAGGCTGATAAGGACAAGGAATCAGATGCAAAAGCGCAAAAAGCAGCACAGGACTAACTAACAAAAAAATATAATAATAAAAACAGCGGTCATCGATCAGGTGGCCGTTGTTTTTATGGGCATCATCATATATTATCCGCTGACGGTCTTATTGTAGTATATTCGGGAAAATCGACCCATGGCACATCCGATATTACTGGAGGATTGGACCTCTTACGACAACCGTAAGATCAGCGAGGAAAAAGATAAATCAAAATTTTCCTGTTCCGAACATTGGGAGGTTGAATACCTGGCGGAAAAGTTAAGAAAATATTACCCGTTAAAAACACGTCAGGGTATTATGCAGTCCATTACACACTGCTGTTCCAAAATATCAGCGCCTCACCAGAGAGAACGATTTATTGAATGCGTTATACGCCGTTTTGTGAGCGAATAAATGAAGACGGCCTTTCCAATTAACTTACTTTTATAGCCGCTTAATTATTTTACTAAAACGGCTATTATGAATACGCTTCTACAAGGCAAAACACGTGGTTTTATTGAAACCGCACTTGCTCTGCTATTATTGCTTATTTTACTTTTTGATCTGTATAGGGTACTTAGCGTTTTTTTTGGCGTGTTTACCTATGCCATCATATTTTCAGTTTCGTTTGCTAAGCTTTTTGAACGCCTGGTGGCCCTGTTAAAAAATAAGCGTAAGCTGGCAGCCTTCATTTATGCTTTATTGTTGATAGCCATCATAGCGTTACCCTTTGTTTATATTATTTCGGCGTTGGGTGATTATGCAGCAAAAGCTCAACTATGGATTACGAATGCAAAAATCCATGGTGTTCCTGATATACCCAACTGGGTCGCCGGTATTCCTTTCCTGGGAAAGAAAATAGCCAGCTTCTGGCAACAGTTACAGGCAGATCCTGCCACAACCATCGCTTCTCATGAACCCCAGATAAAAAATATGCTTCAACGTTTAATATCGGGGGGCGCGGGCATGGTCGGGGCCACGCTTGAATTCATTGTCGGCATTATTGTTTCAGCTATTTTACTGGCCAGTGGAAAAAAAGTTTTACAGCCCGTTTATGAAATTATGGATAATATAGTAGGCGAACACGATGGGTCCATACTGGTAGATGCCACGGGACGTGCGGTGAAAGGTGTGGCCGTCGGTGTAATGGGTACCGCGTTTATAGCGGCCTTATTTGCATGGATCGGTTTCGCCATTGCAGGAATTTCATTTGCGGTCGGGCTTGCGGCACTTACTTTTTTTCTTGTTGTTATTCAGGTTGGACCGCTTCTTGTCTGGCTGCCCGTGGCCATATGGTTGGGCACACATGGCCAAACGGGATGGGCCATTTTTATCAGTATTTACGGACTCGTCGTATTGATGGGCATTGATAATATCCTCAAGCCCGTTCTGATCGCGAAAAGCGGAAAATTGCCGATACTCGTTTTGTTCCTCGGTGTCATTGGCGGCATGGTCGCCTGGGGATTTACCGGCATGTTCAAGGGAGCCATTATATTGGCCGTCTTTTATACAATATTACATTCGTGGTTGGGCAAAAGGAAGAATTCAACTGCTCTTAGCCAATGACACCGACTTTCTCAAAAGCCCGTCGTGGTCGCTGTCAAAATGGTACAGTTTTGCAATGGTAATTTGTTTTGCCAGAAAACTACAGGTGAGACTTGCCAGTAAGGCGCCGATTAAAGGACCAATCCAATAGATCCACCATCCATGCCAGTGATCCGAAACAATGGCCGGTCCAAGACTTCGTGCGGGATTCGTACTTGTTCCTGAGATAGCAGATTCCAATGGGACCATGATAGCATAGAGGACAGGAAAAATAGCGGGAGTGAATGCGCGTATCTGCCTGATCCCAATAAAAATGATCAGCAGGGATACCATTGTAAAAGTGGTTATGACTTCTCCAAATATCACCGTGCCGGTGGAATATCCCCTGCCGGGTAATGTAGCTCCAAAAGCCATACTTCTACCCGTTTCTCCCCATAACAAAAGGGGCAGACAACCAATGATTGCACCGATTAATTGTGCCAGAATATACACCAGGGCCGTACGTGAATCGATTTTCCTGAATAACCAAAACGCCATGGTAACAACCGGATTGATATGCGCACCGCTTGTTTTTCCGATAGGCGAAATAGCAATGAGGCAACCCGTGGAACCAAACAGAAATCCGGTGATCACCTGTCGTAATTTTTCGTCCGGAATAAGCCTGGTCATAGGAGTCCCCGCACCGGACATCAGGATGACAGCCGACAGACCCACCGTTAACAACAGAGCCGTTCCGGTTAACTCCGAAAAAAACAGCCGCCAGGGGAAAACTAAACGAAGGTTCTTTTCCATAAAAACGCCGTTAGTTACTGTACACTTTTCTTGCATACAATGCGCGCACATGTCTGGCATTATCTCCTTCCATTTTTTCAATCGTGGATATTTGTTCCGGAGAGGCTTCCAGAATATATTTTTTTACGATCCAAAGGACAGTTTCTGAATAAGGAGGCGTGGTGAGAGATCCGTTGTAGGAATAATATCCAGCCTCTTCTTTTTTCGGAATGGTCATGAACAAATCTTCGAAATGCACCGATCCGGAAGGCAGTGTATCTTTTCCTTCTTCCTTAGGTATGTTGTTTAGAAATTCTTTGATAAATTTATTTTCATGTCCCATTTTAAAAAGAAGTCCGATCACGAGGTATTGCGGATTTTTATTTCCACCGGAATCTTTTAAAATATTCACGATATGCATTTCCATGGGATAGGTGATCCCGTCAATCATATGTTCGGAGGGTGTATGAAAATGAAATTGTTTGGAAGAATATGTTTTTCCGCCGGCAACGGTAGTGCTTCCCTCTTTAAAATCCAATTGTATGGTATGCCCCAGATTTTCAACGTCCGTTATTCCGGTTTTGAATTTTATTGAAATGAACTGACCACTGTCTTTCATGGTGCTGTCAGAGATGATATCGATGGGTGATTGGACCTCTCCATCATCTAATTTTGGTAAAGCATAACCCTGGGTTGTTTTTGTGACTGCATCCGGCGCTTCCGATTTTACCATATTTCCACCCGGGATTTCTTCGTGCTGAGCCGTTATGGGTTGCACGGTATCTGTTTTAGTTCCGGTCGTTTTTGGATTACCGCAAGTAGAAATCAGATTTATCATCAGCATGATAGCTGCTATTGTATATTTCATAACATTCATTTGAAGTTTATATTATACGATTACCCGATAACTTTAAAAATATAGAAAAGGTACGTCTTATCGACAAAATGCATAAACGCTTTTTCTTGTGTGATAATCTGCAGAAATTATCCGTCCCGTGTTGGCCTTAATAAAAGCATAACCTCTGTTATAATTTCAGACGAGATCCGGGCTTGGAAAAAAGAATAAAGTTTAAAAAAAGTTGATATTTGAGCCAGTAAAATATTTGACAGATGAAAGCAGCCGTGATATATCAGAAGGGCGACCTGCCCCAATATTCAGACTTTCCGGAGCCGGTATCTAAAAGTGAAGACGAAGTATTGGTTTCAGTAAAGGCTGTTGCCATTAAACATTTTGATAAGGGCAGGGCTGGTGGGAAACATTATTCAAGCGATGCGCCAAAAGAAGAAGGACGTGTAATTGGAGGGGACGGTGTTTGCCTGCTGGCCGATGGCACAAGGGTCTATGGTATGGGTGTCAGTGGTATGCTTGCAGAGAAGGCCATTATAGAAAAAGACAGAATTGTAAAATTGCCATCTGCATTAAGTGATGCAGCGGCGGCCGCTTTACCGAACGCTGTGATTGGCGCAGCGATGGGTCTGCGTTTTAAGGCTGATATAAAACCCGGAGACGTTGTATTCATTAATGGCGCCACCGGGTTTACGGGGAGGATGGCTGTTCAGATCGCAAAACATTTTGGTGCAAAAAAAATCATTGCGACCGGAAGAAATCCAAAATCCCTGCAGGATTTAATAAAGTTGGGCGCTGATGAGGTCGTCCCAGTAAATCAAAGCGATGAGTTATTTCTGACCAGACTGCAGGAGATTCATGCCGTTACACCAATCGATGTTGTTATAGACTACTTATGGGGACATACAGCAGAATTGATCCTGGCTTCGTTAAAAGGCAAGGGCTCTTTTACCCATAAAACAAAATTTGTTTCCGTAGGAGCTGTGACGGGAGATCTCATTCAGCTGTCAGCTGCCAATTTAAGAAGTGTTGATTTGCAATTAACGGGTTCCGGACTGGGCAGCTGGTCGAAGGACCAGGTAAGAAAACTATTTACTGAAATATTACCCGAGATGTTTCAGCTTGCGGCCGATGGTGCACTCATTATTGAAACAGTTGAGGTAAAGCTGAAAGATATCGCTGAACTATGGAACCTTGACGTTATCGATGGCCGGCGACTGGTAGTCACGATATGAGATTGCCCTGGCATAGGAATTGCCAGATTCATTGCAATATTTTACCATGAAGAAAATTCTTATTGTTGAAGATGAGGCAGACATGTGTTTGCTATTGGAAATTTTGCTTACGGGGAGAGGCATTAAGCTTGATCATGTAAAAAGTATATCGTCAGCCGCAGAATATTTGCAATCCCACAGCCCGTCCATGGTTATTTTGGACAACAAATTGCCCGACGGATTCGGGATAGATTTTATTCCCGAAATAAAAAAAGTGTTTCCGGATCTTAAAGTCATTATGATTTCGGGACTGGGGGATGCCGCGAAGGATGTCGCACTGGATAACGGTGCTGATATTTTTCTGCATAAGCCATTTACAAAGGATCAATTATTCCAGTCTGTCAAAAACCTCTTAAACTAATAACATGAAAACTTTTGGAATCATTTTAATTGTTTTGGGCATTGTTATGATCATCATCAAAGGTGTTTCAGTACCCGTGCAAAAAAATGTAGTTGATGTGGGTCCGATAAAAATCGACAAGACAGAAAATAAATGGATCGGATGGCCAACCTATGCAGGAGCCGTATTAGCCGTAATCGGCACAGTATTAGTTGTGTCGGACAAAGGACGCCGGTAACATTCTTTTTCGCATTTGTAGGAATAATGGTTCCGCGGAAGGCTCGCCGGGAATATCTTCAGGAATCCTCATCCTGAGTAAAAATTTAGACAAAACGGCTAAATCCAAACCCTTTCTTTTTTCGTAGTTCAAGAAGCCGGGTAGAACGTCGATATCTCTTATACCATATGGACAGTTCTGTGCTCGTTTTTTATGAGAAAAATGCTGATTTCAATTGGTTTCATTATGGGTGTGATCAGCATCATACAGGCGCAGGTAATCCGTGGAAATATTACAGACATGAACTCCCGTCAGCCAATTGAAGGGGTTACTGTTTATTTATTACCCAATAATTTATTCACCACCACTGACTTATCCGGAAATTTTTCATTCAATTCAGTTCAGCGGGTAAATAGTCTCCAGTTTACAGCGATCGGCTATCAATCCAAAACAATTCCAATAAAAGAATTGCAAAATCATCAGAACAGTGTTTGTCTGAGCCCCGTTTCGATAGAGCTCAGTGCAGTCACCGTGTCACCGCGCGCCGGAGAACAGTTTCAGGCTGTCAGCAAAATTGATATGTCGCTCCGGGATATCAGCAACTCACAGGAAGTACTTCGTCTTGTGCCAGGTCTTTTTATAGGACAACACCAGGGTGGGGGAAAAGCGGAGCAGATATTTCTACGCGGATTTGATTGTGACCATGGAACCGATATCAGTATCAATGCAGACAATATGCCCGTCAATATGGTTTCCCACGCGCATGGACAGGGGTATGCCGATAGTCATTTTATCATTCCCGAAACCATCGGAACCATGCATTTTAAAAAGGGGCCTTATGATGCTGAGAAAGGAGATTTTTGTACCTCCGGTTATGTTGATTTTCATACATTAAACTCCCTGCCGTACAATACTGTGAAGATGGAAGGAGGGATGTTTAATACGTTTCGTTTGCTGGGAATGTTTAACATGCTTGGTGAAAAAGCAAAGCATAGGCAGCAATCCTGGTACACGGCTGCAGAATACCGTTACACGGACAGTTACTTTGACAATCCACAACATTTTAACCGCTTTAATTTTTTTACAAAATATTATGGACGGATATCAGACAATACACTGCTCAGTTTTTCTGCTTCCACTCTGTATAGTAAATGGAATGCTTCCGGACAAATACCTGACCGGGCTGTTTCAGAAGGCATCACTGGATTTTACGGCGCCCTGGATCCAAATGAAGGTGGTGTGACTTCAAGAACCAATATCAATGCACAAACAATAACTACCCTGCATAATGGGGATCTTATAAAAAATCAACTTTACTATTCAAACTACACATTTGACCTGCACACCAATTTTACTTTTTTCCTGGTTGATACAGTCAATGGAGATGAGATACGTCAGAAAGAAGCACGAAATATGTTTGGCTATAAGGGCAGTTATGAACATATGAAATATATTGGTTCTGCCAGACTCATTTCTGAAACAGGTATTCAGTTCCGGGACGACGTTACATATAATTCAGAACTCTCGCATACAAAGGACCGTTATGTTTTATTAAACAATATAAAGCTTGGAAATATTTCTGAATTCAGCGCGAGTGCTTATTTGAATGAAACCCTGAGTCTGAACAACCGGTTCAGTATCAATGCCGGATTGCGATTCGATCAGTTTTATTATAGCTACTATAATAAACTGGCTTCTGATACATTATACCCGGGAACCGGTTTATATAAAGTCAATGATCATTCTCTCAATCCTAAACTTAGTTTCTACTATAATCAAAACGAAAACCTTCAGTTTTATCTGAACCTTGGGAAAGGATTTCATTCAAACGATGCACGGTCTGTTGTTTCAGTGAAGGGTGATATGTCTCTGCCTGCTGCATACGGTGCAGACCTGGGGACGGTTTTTAAACCCGGCAGAAATCTGATCATAAATGCAGCGCTTTGGTATATCACGCTGGACCAGGAAAATGTGTATGGTGGAGATGGAGGCACGGTAGAATTCAGCGGGAAGACAAAAAGAGTCGGTTTTGATTTCTCTGCCCGTTACCAGCCCCTGCAAAATTTGTTTTTCGATCTGGATCTGAATTATGCTCATGGCCGATCTGTGAATGATTCCAAAGGACAAAACTATATTCCCCTGGCGCCGGTCTGCACGAGCACGGGAGGCATTACTTATTCAAAACAGAGCGGGTTCAATGGAAGCCTGCGTTATCGTTATATGGGAGACCGGCCGGCCAATGAAAATTATAGTCTGACCGCAGTTGGTTATTTCGTCACCGATTTTGTTTTGAACTACACAAATAAAAATTATGAGATCGGTTTAACGATCAATAATGTGCTTAACACAAAATGGAAGGAAACTCAATTTGACACAGTAACCCGCTTGAAGGGTGAAATGGCTCCTGTCGATGAAATATGTTTTACTCCCGGCACACCATTTGCCGCCAGATTAAGTTTCAGCGTATTCTTCAAATAATTCCGGGCAGGCTCTCTAGTAAGCGATAACAAACGATATTACCATTTTAGGTTGAATAGGGTTACCTTGAATGATGCCGGAGATCAGCGAAGCGAATCCTGTGAGCGGGCAACGGACTGAATACCATCACGATCAGTTTGAAGCATTGTTTAACTATGCTACCATTGGTATTGTAGTAACGGATCATCTGGGCGCCATCATAAATTTTAATAAATACGCAGAAAACCAGTTTGGCTATGAAAAGGAGGAAGTGATCGGCCAACCGGTCGAAATCCTTTTACCCCATAGCCTGCACGGCATTCACCGGACACATCGTAATGATTTCTATCAGCACCCTGAACCCCGAAGAATGGGCGAGGGCAGGGATCTGTTCGCATTAAAAAAAGACCGGACCCAGTTTCCCGTTGAGGTAAGTCTCAGTCATTACGCCATCGGCTCGGAGACATTCGTCATAGCATTCGTGATCGACATTACGGTTCGAAAACGTAGTGAGGCCCTGGTTCGCAAGCAAAACGCTGATCTGGAAAAGGGAACAACAGATATTCTCGAACTCAATGCGGAACTGGAACAAAAAGTGGATGACAGAACGGTGATGCTTCGCGAAACACTGGTAGAACTTGAACGGTCAAGAAAAGGATTAAACGAGGCTTTAATCGTTGAAAAAGAATTGAGCGATTTGAAATATCGTTTTGTGACGGCCGCATCACATGAATTCCGGACACCCCTGAGTACCATTCTCTCGTCTGCTTATATTCTGGGAAAATATGAAAAGGATGAATACGAAGAAAAAAAAGAGAAGCATATTCTGCGCATCAAAAAAGCGGTGGAGGGAATGAAGGGTATATTGGAAGATTTTCTATCTCTGGGCAAATTGGAAGAAGGTAAGGTTCAGATTAAAATGGAGGAGATGACTACGCAGGAGTGTATTGAAGAATTACGGGCCGCTACCGGAGAACTGGAACATTTGCTAAAGCCCGGACAGGTTATCCGGCTTGAACATGAGTCACAAAGAACAACCTGTACTGTAGACAGACATATGCTGAAAAGTATATTTATTAATCTCGTTTCCAATGCGGTCAAATTCTCTTCAGAGGACTCAATCATCCTGATCCGCCTGAATTTTTCTATAGGCTATTTTATCATGTCTGTTAAGGATACCGGTATCGGAATTCCAAAAGGAGACCAGGCACATTTATTCGATCGTTTCTTTCGCGCTGAAAATGCGGCGAACATCCAGGGATCCGGTTTGGGACTTCATATCATCGGTAAATACCTGGAGCTTTTAAAAGGTACGATCAGTATCGACAGTCAATTGAATACAGGATCGACTTTTACGGTTAACATCCCACAATAAGATCATGCAAAAAAAGATACTCGTCATTGAAGACAATCAGGAAGTCAGGGAAAATATCACGGAGATCCTTGAGCTTTCAGACTATGCTGTTGTAAAAACCGAAAACGGGAAAAAGGGCGTTGAAATCGCACTGCAGGAACGTTTCGATCTAATTATATGCGATATCATGATGCCACACCTGGACGGTTATGGTGTTCTGCACCTTTTGAGCAAACACAAGGATACCAGAAGTATTCCCTTTATCTTTCTGACCGCCAAATCTGATAAGGCTGACATGCGAAAAGGTATGGAACTGGGAGCAGATGATTATCTGACCAAACCTTTTGACGGAATAGAACTATTAACTGCCATTGAAGTGCGGTTAAAGAAATCGGGTGATGCCGCTCAGATTCAACCCGGCATGGTTGGCATCAATGATTTTATTGATCAGGCTTATCGGGCGGGTCTTATCAGGCTTACCTCTGACCTGCGGGAAGTGGCTGACTATAAAAAGAAACATATTTTGTACAAAGAAGGCCAGCGGGCTAAGTTTTTATATTATATCATTAAAGGTAAGCTGAAGATTTATAAAAGTAACACGGACGGTAAGGAGCTTATCACGAATATATTGAATGAAGGAGATTTTTGGGGTCATATACCTATCCTGGAAAACAGTCCTTACAGGGAAAATGCCGAGGTGCTGGAAGATTCCAGCCTTATGTTGATTCCTGCTTCCGACTTCCTTGAACTGATTACCACCGACCCGAAAATTGCGCAACAGTTTATCCGTCTGATTTCCCGAAATGTTCTGGAAAAAGAAGAAGATCTGCTCAACCTGGCCTATAGTTCCCTGCGAAAAAAGGTCGCGTATGGTCTCATTCAGCAGATTACGAACTTTAAAGAATCAGACAATAGCCCTGTTACCTTAACTCTGTCAAGAAAGGAAATGGCGCAGGTGATTGGTGTGGCGACTGAGTCCTTTATCCGGACGATCACAGATTTCAGGGAAGAAAAGATGATTGATATAATCGACGGTCAGATCACTATCATTGACGAAAACAAACTGCGAAAACTTCCTAGTTAAGATCTTACTAACTTAACAATCTTCCTTCCCTGTTTTGTTGTTCGAGGGTCCAATCTGTTGTCAGCGTGGTTTCAATCCACGAATTCCCGGAACGCCTCTGGATAAGAAATTTTAAATAAAGCTGGTTTTCAAAATCCCGGATTACCTGTAACACGGTTCTGTCAGC
>Ga0206929_1042_pt1 | contig 34329 bp, 30 predicted proteins | sample Alteio_BWOrgHeat_19_FD_152929 | JGI IMG/M metagenome (GOLD analysis project Ga0206929, IMG submission 152929) | Enriched cells from forest soil in Barre Woods Harvard Forest LTER site, Petersham, Massachusetts, United States -... | ecosystem: Environmental > Terrestrial > Soil > Temperate forest >...
GAGCGTATCGATACTTCCCAGCCGGTACAGATTATTCACGGCATAATTATATCCGTACCCGTCATTCACCGTAGCGGTGCCATTGATATCCAATGATATGGTCCGGTATTTTTTTGCGAATTTATGTCGCAGCTGGAGGTTTGATCCGTTGATATTGAAACCGGAATTATAACTGGATGAATTGCCAACGGACGTGTTAACGGGCAATCCATGGTTGTCCACCGTGGAAGAAAAAGAGGACGCACTGGGATCGCTCGTTTGAAAAGTTACATTTGGACGGAAAATAAGAGAATTATTGCTGTCAAATTTTTGTTCCAGGTTAAAGTAAATGCGATGATTCTCCCTTCGCTGAATATTTGCCTGGTTGCCCGCCATTGTATTGGAACTGTCCTGACCCGGCTGGCCCTGAATTGATTTTATGGTGCTGTCCTGCTGACTGACATCTATATGCTGACTGTTGAAGAAGTAGCTACCATATATATCGGTTTTGGGGCCGAAAGAATTCCGGTAGTTGGCTCCGCCAGCCCAAACAGTCGTAACGCCAGTATTCGTCGTTGTACTGCCACCACCACCACCCCCACCGCCCCCTCTGCCTCCTGAAATCACATCGGGTGTAAAATTCTGTTTGTTGATATCATTGGCCTGTCCCAGCAGTGAAATCTGTTCGTCATTGTCAAAGCGGTGAAAGTTCAGACTCTCATCGTAAGTCTGGTCGGTACCAACTCCGGCCACCGCTTTTCCAAAATACCCCTGGCGTTTGTCTTTTTTTGTGATGATATTAATGGTCTTGACCCGGTTCCCATCATCGAAGCCACTGAATTTGCTCTGGTCGCTCAGGTCATCAAACACCTGAATTTTGTCAATAACATCCGGCGGCAGGTTCCTGGTAGCGAGTTTTGGATCGTCATTGAAAAATCGTTTGCCGTTGACCAGCACCCGGCTGACTGTTTCACCCTGTGCTGTGATGACACCATTTTTATCTACCTGTATACCCGGCATTTTCTTGAGCAGGTCTTCCGCCAGTGCATTGGGTTTGGTGGTATAACTTCCGGCATTGTATTCCACCGTGTCTTTCCGGATGGTCACGGGAGGCCGTTGCACAATCACTTCTTCCATGAGATCGGTCACGCGTTGCATATACAGAATATTAAAATCAATATCCTTCGTCTCGCTGCTGATGGTAAAATTTCTCCGGATATGCCGGTATCCTTCAAAAGTGATGAGGAGGCGATAGGAACCCGGACGCAGGTTTTTAAGCAGGAAGGATCCGTTTTTGTCCGTGGTCACAAATTGTATATCCGAAGAATCATATGAAACAGGCGTTACAGAAACAGTGGCGTCACTCAGGTCCTGCTTACCCGCCGTATCCAGAATAGTTCCTTTTACCGTTCCTGAGATCCTGCTTTTCCCATTCCCGGGATTGCTTTTCTGTGCAAATACGGAAACCCCTGTAAGCACCAAAAAAATAAAAATAAATAGGCTGTAAAAATTTGACAATGCAGATCCTTGTTATGGTGTTTATCGCGCTTAGACTAACAGTACGTGACAAAGTTTATGCAAGTGGTCGAGGTATTTCTACAATTCATCTGATTAACAAATTGGTAACATAGATTTGATAAAGAACATGCGGGCAGAGAATATTTTCTTTTTCAATATTCGGATGTTCAAACTCCGTAACATAGGTCATTCCGATTCTTCGCATCAGCTTTTCTGAATTTATATTCAGGCACGAAGTAAATGAAACAATTTTATCAAATTTCAAATCTTCAAATCCATATTTCAGACAGGCGTTTGCAGCTTCTGCCGCAAAACCATTTCCCCAAACTTCCTGTTTATATCTCCAGCCTATTTCAATGCATGGGGTAAAAAAACTTTCAAATGCCGGAATAAGAAACCCGGTATAACCGATGAAATTTTTCGTCAGCCTGTTTTCAACTGCAAACAGTCCGAAATTATATTTGTCAAAATGAAGTCTGATTCTTTGCATCATTGCAAAAGATTCTTTTTCATTCAGCGTTTTTGGAAAATACTTCATCACTTCGGCATCCTGGTTCATCTTCGAGAACGGTTCGATGTCCGAATCGTTCCATCGTCGCAGTCCGAGTCTCTCAGTAGTTAATATATAGGGATTCATTTTGAGTTGCTACGGAAGTTAGCCAAAAAATAATAAAATGATATCTGACGACACACCGGAATGAAAGTTTACGGGAAGCGGAAGCTTGTTTAGACGATGTAACCGGGGCATTCAGGCTCTCCAGTTAACAGTAAAATCATTCACCGAGAATGTTTAAACCCTATATTTAAACCCCTCATTTCTGGTTGCGGATATCACAACATATTTATGAATTATTAAAACGAATACTTATGACTTAAACTATGTAATGTAATTCCAGATTTCAACTTTTTTAGATTCTTTAAACAAAACACTTTATCATGAAAAAGAAATTATTGTTTACATTTTTAATCGGAGTCTTTGCATTTACTGCAATCGGACAAAAAAAACCCAACGTACTTATCCTTATGACAGATGACACTGGCTGGGGAGATTTTGGGTACATGTCCGGCGGCGGCGCGGCGCTTGGTCACCCCACGCCCAATATTGACCGTATGGCAAAAGAGGGCGCCATATTTACGAGCTGGTATGGTCAGGCCAGTTGCACTGCAGGACGTTGTTCTTTTATTACGGGACGCATTCCGATCCGTTCGGCTCTTTCTGTGGTCGTCGCTCCCGGAGACGAAAATGGGCTCACGAAACAAACGCCGACGATCGCAGAATTTTTTCAGAAGAACGGCTACACCACATATTTCTCAGGGAAATGGCATTTGGGCGACCAACCCAAATTTTATCCCATCGAACATGGGTTTGATGAAATGAAAGAATTTGCCGCCTACTATCCGGGGGTATATTCCTACAGTAACACCGAGTTTTTTATGCATCCCTGGTTTCCCTCCTACAATCCCCAATACCTTGCGGAATATAATTCCATCGTAAACCGGTTTGAATGGGAAGGGGTGGCTGGTAAGCCGGCTGTGAAAGTAGCCGAAATCACGTATGACTATCTCTCAGAATTTGATGTACGGCAGGCTAATTCAGCCATTGAATATATCAAGGCGCATGCGGGCAGCGACAAACCATTCTTTATGGATGTGAATTTCATGAAGATGCATAACCCGAATCATCCGGCAAAAGCTTTTCAGGGAAAATCCCATCTGGGAAATTATTCCGATGCCCAGATGGAACTGGACGATAATATAGGAAGGATTATGGAAGCCGTTCGCCAGGTAGCACCCAACACCATCGTGGTATTAACTGCGGATAACGGTGCCTGGCAGGATGCTTATCCGGATGCAGGAACCACCCCTTTCCGTGGTGAAAAAGGTTCAGGTTTCGAAGGAGGCTGGCGGGTACCCGGGCTGATGTGGTGGCCAGGCAAAATTCCTGCAGGAGTACACTACGATGAAATGATGTCCCATATCGATTGCTGGCCCACCCTGGCTGCGTTGGTGGGACTCACCCCTCCGCCTCATGGAGAGTGGAAAGGAAATGACGGCAAGCCGATTTATTTCGACGGAATTGATAACAGCGCTTATGTAACCGGCAAGGACAAACATTCAGCACGCAACAGTTGGATTTTCATCGACGGAGAGGCCTTCAACGGAGCGCGGGCCGATATTGGCGGTGATCCGAATAATCCGGATGTGAAGATTGCCTGGAAATATCTTTGGACTTCAAAGGATTCTTGGCTTGGGTCCGAACAAAATCTGGGTGGGATCGGATCAGTATACAACCTGACGATGGATCCATACGAAAAATATGACATGACCTTTAATGGAGCTGCCCCCATGCGGAATACAACTACTTCTCCGGGAAAATATGCTGGTCAGGACAATGGCTGGATTCTTTCGTTGATCTACCCGGTGGTGGTAGAATTTGACAAATCCATCATGCAGTTTCCGAGTATCAAAAGATTCCCTGGCGGAGCATCAAATGATCTGCAACCAAATTTACAGCAGCCGGGAAATCCAGTGCCGGCACTGGATCCGGCGCATATGCCCAGAACAGGAGGTGGTGCAGACTGACATTTGAATTGATTTCCTAAAAGAAAACGGGCTGTTCTTCGGAACAGCCCGTTTTCTTTTAGTATTGTCCCGACCCACCTTGCCTCTATCCTTCATTTCTTTAGTCGATGTCTCCAAATAAGATTATATTGATCGCAACACCCTTAGGACAATCCCGAGTTCATGAAGAAATTAGAATTTCTAATTTGGATCTGTCCTCTTTTATTTTCGGTCCTCATTCCCAAAGCCCAGGAAGACTGGAAATTAAAGCTGGACAAAGAAGGAATTAAGATCTATACCCGGTCCCATACCGATTCGAAGATCAGGGCATTAAAAGTGGTCTGCACTGTAGAAGCAAGGCTTTCCCAGATGGCCGCGGTATTGCTGGACATCAAAACGCAGGATGAATGGTTCTATCATACGAAAAGCACCCTGTTACTGCAGGTTTCACCATTTGAACTATATTATTATGCGGAGTTAAGTTTTCCGATGCCTTTCAGTAACCGTGATTTTATTGAACATATAAAAGTCTCTCAAAACGCAGTTACCAAAATTGTGACGATGGATGTGCAAAATGTGCCGTCATATATTCCGCACAAAACAGGCATCGTCCGGGTTGTGCAATCTGATTGCAAATGGGTCGTAACACCGGAAGGAAAAAATTCAGCTACCATTGAATTCATTTTATTTGCAAATCCTGCCGGTTCCATACCGGCCTGGCTGGTTAATATGTTTTCGCTTTACGGGCCTTTTGACACATTTAAAAAATTAAAACTTCAATTAAAAAAACCCTGCTATCTGAATATTACGCTTCCCTTTATAACAGACTAAACATTCCCTTCACCTGAAAACAAATTTCTTCTGCATAAAATAATTATAACTAAGTCCCAGCAAAACAGAAGTAATGGTTTTGGATATTAAATAATTTACCCGGAGATAATGTGTGAAAAGATATACGCCGGCCGCCGAGAGTAAGAGATTTCCGGCAAACACGAGTATGAACTTCATTATCTGTACCTGCATACTGCTATTCCCCCCGCCAAATGCCCAGTTCCTGCACAGAAAAAACTGGGCAGTCCCGCCAATAATATTTCCTGCAAAATTCGCGATGAGGTACCAGCAATTAAATAATTCCACCAGGATGATCGTGGTCATATAGTCAGCCAGAGACCCCAGGATCGAAGCAGCCTGAACTTTGAAAAAAGTAATCATTTCTGGACGACGGCCATATTGTTATGAATAGTTGCGGGAATATAGATGGCCTGAGCATGATTGGCTGTCGTTGTGAACGGTTCACCCAAAAGCCGGGCAATCGTTGATGCCATTTGCTTCTGGTAAAACTGATGGTCAGTCTTCATCTCGCCATTATGAGAAATTCCGGGTCCGATCACTGCGAACCAGGTTTCACCCGAGCCTCTTGTCAGGATTCCATGTTTAAACCAGGCGGAAGAGTTTTTTCCACGGCCATGATCCGTAGTTATGATAAAGGTTGTTCTGTTTTTGTAAAATGCGCTGGTCTGTACAAAATACCACAACTCTGCAATCATTTTATCAACATTCGCTGCCTGTTGCAAATACAAATCGTATCGTCTGCCGTGTGCAAATTCATCCGTCTCTCCGAATCCAATCAAAACAACCCTTGGATGGTTATGCTCTATATATTCCCGTGCAGTCAGGTAGGTCAACAGATCGTAGCGGGTATTTTTTTGATGAATAATGGATTCCTGCGAAGCGTTGATGATTTCATTGTTAAGCGAGCTGTCGTCGGGAAGGTTTTCGTAGCCACAATTAGCTGGCAGATGATTTCTTTTCTTGTTTAAGATCGCAGAGAAAATATTCCAGGAGCTGAAAACGGCCACTTTCCCGCTAAACTCCTTTTGCGCATCCAGGTACTCGAAAATATTTGTATTCCTGTTGCGGACGGGGATGTTCGGAATAAATACCGGATCAGGATAACCAGTGAACAATTCGTTGTAGCCCGGATATGATATTTTAAAAATGTTGGCTACATCCACTTTATTTTCATATAACCTGTTTCCGTATAACTGTCCTTCCTGTGCAATCGTATTCCAGAAAAACGGCATTAACTTTTGTCTTCGCAGTGTTGCTGTTGAGTCCCAGTACAATTGTTTTATCAGGGATGTATCCTGAACAAAATCCGGGTTGCGGATAAGTTCAGAATCCGCTCCTGAAAATACTTCCTGCCAGCGGAAACCATCGGTTGTAATGATGAAGATGTTTTCTGAATCTGAAATGGACTGAGCCATGGCCGCTCCTGAAATGAGGAGGGAGAAACAACAGAATACGAATTTCATTTAAGTGGGTTTTGCAAAAATAGATTGCGTATATAAACCCAGCATTAAAATAAAATGAACTTACTGTTAACCTGTCAGTTATAATCGTCCTGCGCCCACCGGGAGCGGGCTACACCGCTAATGATAAAAGTATCCCCCGGATCATCCCCGAAGGAGGCTTCCATATATATACTGTCGACGATATTACCGGTCGTTTTGCCCTTGCCCCCATTTGGAATGATCTTGCCATTCGCAATGTGAACGCGTATGTCCTTATATTCGTTCTGCGCAGAATCTGTATTGAACGTAAGGTTTTTCGGGTTGGCGAGCACCTTGCATTTAAAGCTGTACCCGTTCTGTAAGTCATCCAGCCACAAAGAATCAGCTACATTTTGTGAAGTATTATAAGTTGCAAAAAGGACATGGTCCCCCAGTTCATCGGTGCCATTTAACGTGAGTGTTACCCACCACTCATTCGACATGGTGACTGTATTGGTAGCACCCGGGTCCTGTAGTTTCTTGGTGCAGGATAAAAATGTCAAAAGGAAGAAGGTACCCGTTAATCTCAAAGTTCTGTTCATATAATGTTTTTTTCTGCTGATTTATTGTTTTTGCCAGCTCTTGGCTGCCGTAAATGGTCCCTGGTCCTCGAGCGTTATCGTCCAGTTAATCAATCCTGCATTGTAGGTTCCCGCCCCGTCCAGCGTGCCATAGGCACTGAAATTCTGCGAGGGTACCGTTATAGTAGCCCCATCAGAACAAAAGAAATAGGCAGGAATAACAGCGGTGCTGCCTCCGCCCCAGCAATTATTCGTAAAGTAAACACCCGGTGCAACCATGGAAATATTAGCCGTGAGCGCGGCAGAGCCCACATTGGCATATGTTCCGGATAAGTCCACCCCGGGAAGCGGCGCCGTCGCTATAACAGCAACATTTCTCGTTGTGGAAGAAGTATAACCGTCCAGGTTAACCGCAGAATAGGTGATTGTATAAATGCCAACTGTTTCATTATCCACCGTACCTGACGTAGTATACTTGACAGGCTGACCGTTTTCTGTTGCAGTTGCGCCTGAATCCACATAGGTCTGTCCGACAACGATCGATTGAACGGCCGGTCCATTCAGGGTAAGAACAACATAATAAGTCACTTTGGATATACCAACCTGGGTCGGCGTGTCAACAATGTTTTCTTTATTGCAGGAAAATATTAAAACCAGCGTCCAGATAAAGGTTAACCTTATGATATATTTCATGATATCCTATTTTAAAATTAAAATCACATGCCCCACCAGACCGGTGTTGTAATCGGAACCTGTGTTGGTGTATTTTTATTTCTCGATCTTTCGTTGTCAGGAAAAACAATTCGTTTCGGATAGGCCTGACCGATAGCAGATGTTGCAGAAACAACAAACTGACCGGCGATGTAATTAATGTCCGTGGAATAAACCGGGCTTGATTTTGGAAAACCGGTACGATTTCTCTCGAGCCAGCCTTCCAGCGCGTGCGAACCAGGCAGGGATGCCCATTTCTGAGTTATGATGGCGTCAATTTTATCATCCAGCGAACCGGCAACAGGATAGGCGTAGCGGCCATTTGTCGCTATAAAACTGCTGGCATCAAATCCATAGAAATTAAATGCCGCCGTAACTCCGGCATTGTACAAAGTCTGCGCCTGGTCGCCGGCGAAAAATCTTTCCCTGGCTTCCGCCTGCATAAAATAAGATTCAGGTGCGGAAATAAACTGAACGGGATCCGTTGCATGCTGTACAAAAGTCGTAGCCGTTTTGTAAACCGGATTGGTGCTCAGGTAATTTCCCTGATCAATTCCGATGGGCGTTGATGTTCCGAAATAAGAAACGATACGCGGGTCGTTGTTTCCACTCAGCCAGGTGATGAATGTAACACTCGCTTTTAAATTGGAAGGTGTATTCAATGCATATATATTCTGTGCATAGAATGGGTTTTGCTTGTTTGGAACTGTTGACCATTGTGTAATGCCTGCATCCTGAGTCAGAAATTCCGCTTTGGCGGCATACAGCGCCTGGATACCCGCTTGCGCTTCCGCTGGCTTTGCGTTCACCATCCTTAAATACATTTTCAGTTTGAGTGTATTGGCAAATGCTTTCCATTTAGACATATCCCCACCGAAGAAATAATCTTCACTTCCTGGTGTTGAATTGGTTGAAGCGGTAAAATCCTTGTTCAGCGCTGAATCCAGTGTCAACAACAACGCTTCATAAATACTGTCGCCATTATTGAATGCCGGCTGCAAATTTGCTGCGCCCTGGAGTGCGTCCGAAAAAGGAACCTGATCGTATAAATCGACCAGCACCTGATACGTATACACCTTCAGGACGGTCGCCATCAGATTATAGTTCCAGTCCTGTGAAACCTGGGTTTTTTGCAGGATCAGCTGCAGGTCGTTTAAGGCGCCGGTGTACAGTTGATTATAGTCCGTATTCAAATCCGTACTGGTCACATTATATGAGTCGAAATTCCTGTACTGGGAAGACGATACATCCTCTGTGGTGAATTCTGACCAAAGCATTCCGATAATGGCCAGTTCCCCGCCGATTGCAGAAGCTGCCGAAATTTCTGCGGCTGGAAACAACAACTGGGGCGTCGCCAGATCTGTGGAAGGATTATTGGGATCGTGGTTAATATCCAGTTCCTTTTTACAGGATGATATACCGATAAATGCCCCGATCGAAATTACCAGTATTATTTTTTTCCATTTCATTGATAGCCGGTTGAAATTTTTAAATGATTTCTATTTAGAAACTTGCTTTTAATGCAATACCATAATTAACCGCGGTTGGTCCCGTCGGGGAATATTCTCCGAATTCACTCTGCAGGTCATTACCCAGATTGGAAACTTCAGGATCTATATACGCATTGCTCTTGGGTAGCCACAATATGAAATTCCTTCCGTACAATGAAAGCATCAGGCTGCTTGCATGTATCGGAGTAGCCCATTTTGCCGGTAACGTATACCCGATCGAAATATCCCTCAGTTTAAGAAAGGACTTATCAATCAGGCGCATGGGGTAAGCCAGCGGCTTATTGTTATTTGTATAGAAATAACTGTCGAAAACACTTTCCGGGATGAAGGTTTTATTTTCGACATATACCGGCTTACCATCCGTACCAGTTACCTGGTTTACAGAATTTGGTATAATGAATGGATTGCGGTCATTATAAGTCGTGATAGCCGCATTCCCTGTAAACATAGTCAGGTCAGCTGTTGAACTGTAAAATTTGCCGCCTTCCCTGAAGTCAAGCGAGAAACTGAAAGACCAGTTTTTGTAGGTGAGGGAATTCACCAGGCCCATTGAATAGTTCCTTTCCGAAGTGCCAATATCCTGTTTGTCCGGGTTGACCACTGGAAAGCCGGTATTCGCATCTACGACGATTTTTCCGCTCGGACTATAAACAGGTGCCGGACTATAGAATATTCCCACTGGTTTGCCGGGAAATAAATCAAATTCCATCCCGCCTGTCAACCCGTCGTTTGCGACCTGGATTTTATTGAGGCCGTTTGAAAGACTCACGACCTCACTCTCGTTTTTAGTAAATGTAAAATTTACATTCCAGTTGAAATTCCTGGAACGCACAGGTGTTCCGTTCAGGGCCAGTTCAATGCCTTTGTTGTCCACGACGCCGATATTTTCAATCAGACCACTATAACCACTGGAAGGGGAAATCGGAACATTGAGAATCTGTCCGTCGGTTTCTTTGTTATAAAGAGCCAGATCGATTCCAATCCGGCTATCGAAGAATTTAGCTTCCATACCCAATTCCAACTCTTTTGTGATGATCGGTTTCAGGTCGGGATTTCCAATGCTTGGCGTGACAGTAAATCCATTCACACCCGCGATCGGAAATGTAATGGTTCCATAAGGCATTCCGGTCGTAGCAGGAATATTACCCTGCTGAATGGTCGGATAAATCAGGTAGGGCAGTGCATCTGCGCCAGTTTCGCCGTAGGCCAGTCTGAACTTCAGCAATGAAACATTGCTGTTTTTCATATCAAATGTCTGGGAAGCAAGCCAGGAAAGGCTCGCGCCGGGATAGAAAAAAGCATTGTTATCTATGGGCAGCGTGCTCGACCAGTCATTTCTTGCATTCACGGTCAGATAGACTTGTTCCTTGTACCCGAGCGTCGCGGTTGCATACACACCAATCAGTCTTTTTTCAGCCAATGAATTGGACGAAGTGGGCGGACTGTTTGAATTTCCCAGATTGTAAAACAGTGGAATGGTAAGGCCCTGGATGGCGGCCGTCAGGTTTGTTGCCTGTTGTTGATAGAAGTTAACCCCGCCCAGAACATCCAGATTAAAATTCGAATTTAAGTCCTTCGTATACTTCAGCATAAAATCTGCATCGATCAGGCTGATATCATCTGTTTGTTCCTGGTATGAACCGATATCCGGAGTTCTTGCTGATCCGTCCACATTGTTTCCTGCGTTCCAGCTGCCTGGAGCAGGGGCGTTTACAGCATTCCATATAGATGTCCTGGCACTCGAGAAATCGCCTCCAATCCGGAATTCAGCCGAAAAAGTAGGATCAAATTTATAAGTCAGGTCTACTTTTCCATAGACACGGTTAGAATTCGACTCACTTCCATTTTGTGTCAGGTCATAGTATGGATTTTCGGCAAATGGTGTAAAGTAACTGTTTACGTCAAAAAATTTATTATTGTAAAGGCTCAGATCCTTTATCGGTATATCGACCGGAATCTGGAGTATATTATTAAATAAATCATTGCCTAGTCCGCCCAATGAGAATTTGGCGGGCGTCGTGAGATGACGGTTGATGTAATTAAGGGATACCCCGATATTAAAATTATCGAATGTACTGTTTACGCGAAGGTTGAAATTATTTCTTTGCAGGAGATCGTAGTTCCCGGGCAGCACTCCGTTGCTGGTCACGTTGCCGTAGGAAAAATAAAAATTCGTCCGCTCGTTTCCTCCAGATATCGCCAGCGTGTTATTCAGTTCTGTTCCCATATCATAAAAATTCCGGAGATTGTTTTGCTGGAATGCAAATGGTTTCACCAATTGGGAATTATCAACTGTTGCTCCCCATGGTGTCATTTGCCCGTTCAGTTTCGGGCCCCAGCTTCCGTTTTGTCCAAGATCCGAAACGCCCGCCCAACCCTGGCCGAACTGGTTCTGCAGATCCGGCAGTTTACCGACGACAGAAGCATTGAAAGAACTGGCGAGGTCCACCCGGAGTTTCCCCGCTTTCCCTTTTTTCGTTGTGATGATGACGGCGCCATTTTTTGCTACCGATCCGTACAGTGAGGAAGCCGACGTACCTTTTAAAATCGTTATGGACTCAATATCATTCGGATTGATGTCTGTCATTCCGTTACCATAGTCCGTAAGTGCCGGCCCATTCCCACCTGCGCCGCCAATATTTACGCTGGCATCGTTTAACGGAATCCCGTCTATCACGTAGAGTGGCTGATTGTTTCCGCCCCCGATAACACCGAATCCGCGGAGAATGACCTTAGTGGAACCACCCGGAGTTCCACTTACATTGGAAATATCAGCACCGGCTACCTTTCCCGCCAGTCCGTCCAACATGCTAACCGGTGCAACTTTATTTATTACTTCGCTGTTAAAAGTCGAAGTAGCATAGCCGACTTTTGCTTTACTCTTGGTTTGACCCAGTGCGACGACCACCACTTCATTCAAGGTAGCCGATCCCGGCTGCAAAACCACTTCGTTACCGGCTAAATGACTTACCGGATATTCCCTTGTGGTATAGGAAGCCGCCGAGACTGTCAGGGTCTGGCCCGGCGAGGCTTTTATTTTAAAAGATCCGTCTGCCTCTGCCGCTACTGAGATTTTCGTTCCTTTCACTTTGATCGTCGCAAAGGAAACCGGTTCACCGGTCGGGTTCGTTATTCTGCCCGTCGCTATTTCATCTTGCGCAAAAACGGAAAATGAAACAAAAACCAATAACACGAATAGTAGATTTCTCATAAGCAGTCTTTTACATTTAAATCTTAGAAATAAATACCATGGTATATCCGAAAAATGAATATTAGTTAAGAGATCTTATTTCAAACAATGATGAACGGTGCCATCTGTTAAGACAGCCCCATCATTAAAATCGCTGTACTTATTTTTCACCCATATTTTCCATTCATTAAAAAACGATCCTCAACAATTATTTTTCGGCCCTGAACTATATTTTTATTTCGAATTTTTTTTTATGACACCGCGGGATTCATTGGGTGAATGTTAATTTTTCAGAAGCGCTCCGAATGTTACGCAGGAAAAATATTTTCCTTTTCTATCCATTCTTTAAAACTGACTATCCTCAACTGGCTAATGAAAACTTTTTCAGCCGGCTGCGGTTTGATAATCAATTCCACCTTATTAATATCGCAGTATTTCATACTGATAATCGCCCGGATACTCACGATATAGTTTTTATTGATCCTGTAGAACTCACCGGGGTCAAGCATTTCGTAGATATCCCTCAAGGATCCGGAAACCCTGTGAGTCGCTCCCGTGCGAATATCCACCAGGAAACAAACCTTATTTTCCAGATAGAGATAGGCGATATCACTTGTCCTGAAAACAATATATTCATCTCCTCTTCTCAGGATGACGCGCCTGCAATTCTTCTTAATTGCACTTTCCATGACGAATGATAAAATGACTTTATAAAACTATTAACAACCGGGGCCATCTCATGAAAGGAGGAGTAAATCCCGTCGCAGGGGTGATTGTTGAGCGATTGGAAAATTTCCAGTCGATTTCAAATTCATATACATTCCACACGTGTCATCATGGAAATTTTATTCTCACTTGCATTTCATTCTTACACTCTAACGCCAACAAATGAAGCAGGTTATGGACAAATGATACCTGTTTCTCTGCGAGCAGATTTCCGTTACGCTGCAATGAATCGGGCGGCTTCCAGATTGAAATGTGCGCGGGGGGGATGGGGGATCCTTTTTGTGAATCGCTCAATCTGAATCAGAAGATCTTTGTCTGCTAAAGATTGGGTTATCCGGACCCCCGTATATACAATGGTGAAGAGAATAGTGACGATCTGGGCGGGATTCCGCCTGCAGGAAAGTTTTGAGACCTTATTTTACGGACCTTGGATTCAAATCACCATGAGAAGGTAATGAAACCGTTGATTAAGCGCAGGAGAAGAAGCCCGGGATATGTTGCAGCAGGCGGGATAAAACTTGTACGTGGAGGCAGACCCTATTTTGAACAAATCCTGGACATGATAAACCATGCAAGGGAAATCATTCAGCTTCAGGTTTATATTTACGACCAGGACGAAACGGGCATGCAGGTCACTTCCGCCCTGATAGCAGCCGCTAAAAGGAATGTGCAGGTATACCTCATGGCGGACGGGTATGCTTCCCAGGGGCTATCAAAAAAATTCATTCATGAAGTGAGAGATGCCGGAATACAATTCCGGTTCTTCGAACCATTGTTCAGAAGCCGGCATTCCTATTTCGGCAGAAGGCTTCATCACAAAGTAATCGTCGTTGATAATCGTTGTGCGATGGTTGGTGGTATCAATATCAGCAATCATTATAACGACATGCCGGAACAGTCGGCCTGGCTTGATTTTGCACTGTATATGGAAGGGGCCATCGTGAAAGAGCTTTGCCGGGTATGCCAAAAAATATGGCAGGGCTATCTCCCTGCAAAACGGGTTTCGCTCTGCAGGGACTATCCTGCGAATGCCATCGCCAGTTCAGGTGAAGAATATCTGCTGAGGGTCAGAAGAAACGACTGGGTGATGAAAAGAAGCCAGGTATCGGGAAGTTATATTGAAATGTTCCGCAAAGCCAATGATCAGATCATCATGATGTCGGGTTATTTTTTGCCCGGCAGACTGATCCGGAAAAATATGAAGCTGGCAATAAAAAGAGGAGTTAAAATAAAATTGATCCTTGCCGGTATATCCGATGTGATGGTAGCCAAATATGCAGAAAGGTTTATGTATGACTGGCTGTTTAAAAATAAAATTGAACTCTACGAATACAAACCCTGTGTGCTGCACGGTAAAGTGGCCGTGTATGACCGGCAATGGGCAACGATCGGATCGTACAATGTGAATGACATCAGTGCCTATGCCAGCATTGAATTGAACATTGATGTCAATAACCGGGATTTTGCGGCCATGCTGAATGAAACCCTTGAAAAAATAATTCAGAAGGATTGTGTGCTGATGACCCGGGAGCATTTTAATTTACACAATGGCATACCGAGCAGGATTTGGGGCCGGCTCTGCTATTGGTTTGTGCGGATGCTCTTTTATATTTTTACGATCAATTTCAAACAGCGGGGATAGTTTTAAGCTTAAATCCCAAAGTCTTATGCTGGCCTTGTCGAATATCGAGGATCGTATATCGCATATCGATCCACGATCCGCCAACTTACTCCCCGCGTATTCTGCGCACAAAAACCCGTAAAGTTTCCCAATTCCAGTTTGAAAATCTGCCACGTTGCACGACAAGTTTGTTTGCATCGGGATCCTGCAGGTAATAATGAAATACAAAATGAGCTCCCGGATTTTCCCAACCCATCATTTGTCCGAAACGAAGATCATTGAATACAATGCCGTGATCCGACAATTCCGCTGTATAATATCCCTGAGAAAACCGCATCAGTTTCTGCAGGTCCTGCTGCCCGTAAAATGGCCGAAGCAAAATAGTGTTCCGCGAAAAAAAATGAAATTGTATATTATTCTGATCAAAAACCGATCGATATCCGAGATAATAACCCGAATCTGCTTCTGCAACAATATACCATAGCCAGTTATTCAATGCTGTGGGCGTTGTGAAGTATCGGCTGTAATGAATGGATTGATGGACCAATGCATAACGGGTCTGATTGTCAATTTTAAATTTATTGATAACACAGTACATCAAATAAAGGGAAGAAAAAATCAGTCCGAAACTGGCCCATGTTCTTCTCCAGTGGTTGTTCGGGCTTAATACCAGGAGGAAGACTGCTGCGATGCCGGGCCAGATGGAGAAAAAAGGGTCGGCTACAAAAATGGTATTAAATGAAATCCGGTAGTGGCTGAAGGGTTCAAACCATCCAATTCCATATGTGTTGAATACATCCAGGAAAAGGTGGCTGCCGATCGCCGTCCCAACAAAAACAATCCAGGTTTTTGTACGCACCTGACCGGCAGCATGCCTTTTCCTTAAAAATAATGTGAACCCCGCGACAACCATTAAAGCAAATAAAAATGAGTGTGTAAAGCCGCGGTGCGCCAGTAAATCGTCCGTTGTATTTAACCAGAAAGATGCTATAAAATCAATATCGGGCAAACTGGCTGCGATGGCTCCGTATAACATGGCTTTCCTGCCAATTTTTTTCCCCAAAAAAAGATCGCCTATACATGCACCGATCGCAATATGGGTTAAGCTGTCCATTTTCGTGAAATATTTTCGGAGAAATGATTTATTCGGAAGATAATGTTATTTTAAATAAAGTATTGCCATTTATTCATGAAGAAAATCATCCTTTCCATTGGAATTGCATTGCTGAGTATTTGCTTACGCTCTTCCGCGCAAACCTCTTTTTGGAATAGTCCCCATGCTTACCTCTCCCAAAAGCGTCCAGGTGATACACCGGTTATTTTCGCTCCGGGTCGACTTGCGGATCATGGATATTGGGTAGGAAGCCGGGTTGCGTTTTCAAATGATGGTAAATTATTTATTTACGGGACAAACACGAACTGGTTCGACGGGAGAAATCAAAAGCTGAAATATTTCCGGTACGACGGCAAATCCTGGAAAGGGCCGATACTGATTTCTGAACACTACGCATCACCAACTTATTCTCCGGACGGCATCTCGCTATTTATTTCGGGCAAGGATGATGTAATTTATCAGATCCGTTTTTCAGATACGGGTTGGACAAGTCCGCAGAAATTTCTCATGCGCAGTTATACCCTGTATAATTTTATGCCAACCAAAAACGGGCATTACTATGTCGGCAGTAATGGAACCTGGGGAAACAGGCAGGATTATAACAGCTGGAAATTTTCCCTGCTGGCAGGTGTAGGTGCAGATACTTCGATCCAAAACCTGGGTGCTCCATTGAACAGTTCCGGTTTTAACGGTGATTTCTACATCGCACCCGATGAATCTTACATGATCATAAGTGCCAAAGAAACCCCTGCATTCGAATGTGAGCTGTATATCAGTTTTCGAAAACCAGATCATCGTTGGACAGTACCGGTAAGCCTGGGACCGCTGATCAATGACGGACCGGCCCACCGTTGGGGAGCTTATGTTTCACCGGATAAAAAATATCTTTTTTATACAAGAGGAAAAAGTGAAAAAGACTGTACGATTTACTGGGTTCGATTTGATGGTTTGCTTAGAAAACTCCAACAACAGTCAATAAATAACAGTTATCAATAAACGCTGATTCAGTTGGTGAGTCCCAGCGCATACAGGAATCCGTCGGCACTGCCGAAATAAACCGTATTTCCGGATATTGAGGGAGAAGATACAATGGAGCCCATGGTATAAAAAATATTCATCACTTTCACGCTGGATGAATAGAACGTGAGGTCCTCCTTGCCTGCTGCATGAGTAAAGTCCAGATCGCCATTTTTATTTAAAATACCGGATGCATTCAGGTTCCTGCTTTCTGTGGAAAATGTCTGCAAAGATTTTCCCCGGGAATTCAGATCCAGGGCGTAAAAATTTCCGGTGAAATCTCCGTAGAATGCGGTATGGCCGCTGATTGCATGAGATGAGTACAGGTAACCATTTGCTTTCACACTGTATTTCTTCTCACCCGTTTTGGCGTCCAGGGCCATCATGAGATAGGTATCTGAAGTGGGTATCCCAGCTGCCGAAGAAAATGGTTCCATTGTAAAGAGCCGGACTGGTATGAATAATCCCGTTGGTCTTAAATTTCCATAAGATCAGGCAGTCAGTGTGATTTTCTTTTTGGCAGATGCAGCTGCTGTAAAACCCTGACTACATTGGGTGTCCTCTTTGCGTAAGCCGGGGTTGTACTCTTACCAAGGGGTGCATAAACTTTTTCCATATCCTGGTCTGAATTGAATAACACATAAATATCTGTCTTTCCACTCGACGCATCCACATATTCGTTTTGCTTGGTTTCTATATTCGTTTTTTTGTTTTGTATGACCAGCAGAAAAGTATCGCTTTGTATATTGGGTAGTTTGAATTTGAAACGGCCCTTGGCGTCTGTCTCCGTTTGACTCTGTATGGGGCTGATGATTTTTACGATTGCATCTACCGGCACAACGGTATTCCTGTCGGCAGATACGAAACCGGAAATTTCAGTCTTTGGGACAGCCTTAAACTGGTTGTATAATGTGATTGAAAAAGTAATGATAGCGGCAATGCTTGCAAAAATGACTTTGCCCTTGGTAAAAAACCCAACAATCGTAGTTTTTGAGATCATAACCGGGCGCCTAAAATAGTAAATTATTAATTATCAAATATTAATTATTAATTGTCAATGCCCGTTAATAATTAATAATTAATAACTAATAAATAAAAAAACCCCTCCGCGCTCTGAAGGGGTTCTTAGAAAAAAAGTACGGATCAATAAGGGCGGATAATTGTATATGTTTTCCCATTCACGCCAGTCCACACAAGTTTGAAATAATAAGTGCCTGAACCAGGACAACCGGTTGGATCTCCATTCGCATCCAGACCATACGTTATAACGGAGGTTCCTTTATCCGTTATCACGGTATTTTGACCGCTTACCAGTCTGAAATCACAATCCTGACGAATCACTTTGGGTTCACTGATTAAACTTTTAAATGAGTCACCGAAGCGGTTTGTTCCCCACTCAGCAATATTATTGTCGGTACCATCAGAATATGTTCCGGATGTGGTAATCACGATTCCGTTGTTATAAGTAAACACCCGCAGTTTTGAAACATTCCATGTTCTGGTCGTCCCGTTATCAAATCCAACCGACAGGCTGCCTTTTATCGAATGAACAATGTTTTGCAGAGTGGCCAGATCTACCAGCAGACCCCCGCTCACATTGGTGTATGTCTTAGTCCCATTAAGTACGATGCTCTTGCCATCCCGCAAACGGGTGATCTTTAAGGCATCTACAGCAATCGTAGCTGTCGCTCCAGCATCTTTCCAATGCTGGCCATAGGGCGTGGTAATTGTGACTGTACCGGTACGGGTTCTGTTTCCCCAGCAATTGGTTCCATCATAGACGATGGTAATGATGCGCTGGTTGTTTGCCGTGTCATAAGTAATTGTAGCGTCACAAATCAACTGGTGTACGTTGATAAGGCCTGAAAAATGGCCGGTTTCACCGATACCGTTTACTTCGGTATTACCTGTTCCGGAAACCGAGCTACTGTTGGAACCGGAAAAAACCGTCTGTCCGTTTAATGCGGTGTTCGCATCATCGTTCAAAATATCGGACTCATTGGATACCTGCTGCTGGTCGTCAGCGGCCGTGGTCAGGTTCGCTGATGTTGTGTCCTGCGAGGTCGTTGCCGAATCCTTTTTACAGGAGTAAATGCTGATGCTGGATAGTATGCAAAATGCAATAGCCGTCAGGCGAATGAGGTTTGCTTTCATAAATTACGATTATTTCGTACTGAGATCCGATTCACGTTACAGGGTTTAACGGAACCTTAAATTTTATTTGTTAACAAACCGTTAGGGATTAAACGGTACTGCTCTTCGCAGAGAGCAACATGGAGATTTTGCTATGGAGATCTTCGGGGCGAAATGGCTTTGGAACGAATTCCATAAATCCCTTCGATAAGAGGTCGGCGCGCATATTTTCATATACCGCGGCCGTAAAAGCAATGGCCGGAACGGTCGGATTTATTTTTTTAATTTCTCCCAGGGCGGTAATCCCGTCCATTTCGGGCATTTCGAGGTCAATCAGTATCAGGTCGAATGTATGCTGCGAAAACAGTTCTACAGCCTGTTTGCCATTATAAGCTTCCTTTACCTCAATACCCCATTTCTGCAGAAACCGCCGTGCAATGGACATATTGATGGCATTGTCTTCGGCTACCATCACTTTTATTCCGGGGAAAAGGGATAAATGCTTTACACGGTCTTCATTGATGTACCGCTTTCTGTTTTCATTGATAGCCAGCTTGAGGGTAAAATGAAAGGTTGATCCCCTTCCCTCCTCACTTTCCAATTGCAATTCACCATGAAAAAGGTTGACCAGTTTCTTTGTGATTGCCAGCCCCAGTCCTGTTCCACCGTACTTGCGGGTGGTATCAACATCAGCCTGTGTAAAGCTTTCAAAGATTTCCTGCTGTTTATTCGCCGGAATACCGATACCCGAATCCTTTACCATGAACTGAATGGTCGCTTTCTGACTGGTCGAAAATATCTTTTTTGCCACCACGGTAATCTCACCGTAATGTGTGAATTTGATTGCGTTTGAAAGCAGGTTACTGAACACCTGATTCAGTCTGGTCTCATCTGTCATTACCTCAATATCCAGGCTGTCAAATTCCATTTTGAAGCCGAGGTTCTTTGCGTGTGCCTGAACAGAAAACTGGAGGTTGATCTTTTCCAGGAATTTTTTAAGGTCCACCGGATGCTCTCCTAACTGCAGTTTCCCGACTTCAATTTTGTTGAAATCCAGAATCTCGTTAATAAGCATCATCATGTGTTCTGATGAATACTTGAGGATATCCAGGTGGGATTTCTGCTCCGGCAGGTAATCTTCCTGCAACAGCAGGTTGGATGTACCGATGATCCCGTTGAGCGGCGTACGCAGCTCGTGACTCATATTGGAAAGAAAGCGTGATTTGGCCTGGGAAGCAACTTCGGCTTTCTGTTTGGCCTTCATCAGTTCGAACTGTGCTGTTTTGATTTCTGAAATATCCAGTATACTGATTTTTAAAAATCTCCTTTCATTGTCAAGGAAGGGCACGATGTTTACGAAAGCAAAAAAAGTTCTTTCCGCCGATGTCAGCGCGAGTTCCCCCTGCCAGTCTTTCGCAAGTTGTGTGGTGAGATCCCGTTCTATTGACTTGAATAGTTTAATATGTTCACTGGTGAACCAGTCCTCGATGGCAGTTCCTTCAATTTCCTTTTTATGTTTTATGTGCAGTAGTTCAACCGCCCGGTTATTGCAACCGATTATTTTCCGGTCTTCGGCATCCATGATCAAAACGCCGTCCAGCGAGGTATTGTAGATTGTATCGACAAAATGTTTCTCTTTGAGAATTGCTTCTTCGTGACCGCGGTTGACCCGGAAAATAAAATAGGAAAAAAAAGTCGTCAGCGTAAGGGAAATCGCGAGGTTGGAGCTGTATAACCGGGCAAACATTCCTGCAATTCGTACCTGGTAGTAGTTCTCATAAGGACTCACATTCAGACAAAGCAAAACGGAAATAATAGTGATCAGGTATACAAATTTCAGTTCAGTAAAATTTCTTTTAACATCGATTACCAGGGTCATTACCAGGAAGTATGGAAAATAGAGCAGGTATTCGCCGGCGCGCAATCCTTCCATATAATTCATTACGATCAGGTAGAGATTGAGATTGACAATGGCAATGATGCGGGCCAGCTCAAACTTTTTCTTCGAATTCAGGTGAAAGGCAAGTATAAAAATATACCCGGCGGAGAGATTGACCAGGGCGCTGATATAAAGACTTAGCGTAAAGTAACTGACTACGGAAAGCAAGGTTCCGCAAAGCGTCAGGAAGATGAACTGATTAAACCGGACGATCTTCTTGCTTTGGGAAATACTGTTACCCGGATCCAGTCCGGAATTTGCAATATCCTGATATACAGACAATAGTGCAGGCGAGAGTCGGGATTTCAGGGAGGGTACCAGATGAAATAATTTGAATATTAAAACGTGGGGAGTATAATAATTATTATTTAAAGCGTTAATATAAATGAATCCACATACATGAATAACCAGAAAATCGCTAACGCGTTCGTTTTCAATACTGAAATCGATAAAACCTACCTTGAAAGCCTGTACGGTGATGATTATATCTACCTGCAGGAAGTGTTTAATACGGTCCTGAACGATTACCAGTCATTAACCGACAATATTGAATACAGTTATTCATCCGGCAACCTCACTGCACTAAAAGCCGCCGTCCACAAAATCAAACCGGTATTTGGATTTGTGGGACTCACCGCCGTTCAGAATCAATGCCAGCAATTTGAAAAAATCTGTGTCTCGGCCGGCTCCCCGAATGAACTCGCAGGCGATTTTGAAACGCTGAAAAATAAATTATCACAGAGCAAACAAATCCTGGAAGAAGAAAAGAAAAAATTGGAACTGTTTAATAGCAATTGTTCATGAGTCTCAGCTGTATTATTGTAGAAGATTTGCAGGTAGCCGCCAATTACCTAAGGAATTGCTGTGAAAAGAGCGGGCAGGTGGAAGTAAGAGGTCATTTCAGCAATGTAACCGATGCCCTTTCATTTCTGAACAGCAACACAGTTGACCTGATATTCCTGGATGTGGAAATGCCCGGAGCCAATGGCTTTGAGCTGCTTGACCAGATTGCATTTTCGCCCAAAGTAATCCTCACAACGGCCAAATCAGAATATGCCTATAATGCTTTTCAGTATAATGTATCTGATTATCTGATGAAACCATTTACTTACCAGCGTTTCATGGAGGCTCTTCAGAAAATTCAGCCATCCAAGGAAACGATTTCCACCAATAGCGCTTCAGATCATATTTATATTAAAACGGATGGTAAGCTGATCCGGCTGAATAATGATTCCATCCTTTATATCGAAAGTATGGGAGACTATGTAAAGTTTGTCACCAGCGATAACAAGAAATATATCACTCACAATACGATTAAAAACCTGGAAGAAAAAGTCAGTAAGCAGCATTTCCTCAAAGTGCATCGTTCCTATATCGTCAATCTCCATAAGATCGATGATATGCGGGAAAACCTGCTTTTCATAAAGGGCAATGAAATCCCCGTCAGCAAGGCCAATAAGGCGGATGTTTTTCGCAGACTCAATATTGTTTAGAAAGCTTAAAGCCTATTCGTGAATCGTGTATCGTTTATCGTATACCGATGCATGACCCACGATCCACGATCTACGATAATAATGAGCACCCTAATAACCCCCTCAGCCCTAAGTGTTTACCCTTAGTATTGACCCTGAAAAATCCGTATATCGTCCATTTAACCCCAAAAATCGAAGGTTTTACCTCCCCTGTCGAATAAGTTACTTAAAGCGTCAAAGGCTTTGCATCTTTGTATTGTTGAAGCGCGCGAATGATCTGATCCGAAGAAAAACCAAGAGAAACCGATCCGAAAAAAACCAAACTGAACCTAAGAAAACCAAGAGAAACCGATCCGAGAAAAACCGAACTGAACCTAAGAAAACCAAGAGAAATCGATCCGAAAAAAACCGAACTAAACCGATCCTTTGAAAGCTATCCGAATCCGATGAAAACCATGAAACTGATCAGGCCAGAAGAAAATATTGAAAACCTATGAAATCGAGATCCAATTCCTTGAAAAAATGTTGACGACCCCTAAACCCTTATCCTTTTGAAAACCGACGAAAAAATCCAGTATCGAAAAACTTGAAATCTGTACCTTTTCTTGACGGAAAACTAAATTTTGATGACCCCAAAACAGATTTAGACAGCTGCTGAAAAGCGGCTGTTTTTTTTATTTATTCACTTCTACAATACAGGCCAGGAGACGACCGGCACTCCCGTCGCCTTTGAAATGAATATTCCCTTTTTGGGAAACGTCTGCCTGGAGAAGCTGCGTAGACGCACCCAGGGCCGATCTGAGCCTGGTTGCATAATCTGCTGTCCGGTTCTGGCTTATTTTCTCATTCAGCGCACTCCAGTTCAGACTGTCTTTGCTCACGACCACGGCCATCAGATCCTTTGTTCCGATACTATCGGGTTCCATACTTTTATCTCTTGGAAATAACCGGTATCCTGCAATTCCGCAAAAAGGAGAATATTTCGTTTTTGCGGGATCATCGGCGCGGGGATATGGAAATAAAGTATAGCTGGATCCGTCGGTCTCTTTTCCAAAAACATAGATATAACATTCCGATTCATTACGTATTTCCATTTTAAAACGGGTACCCCGCCTTACTGAAGCTACGGTTTCAAAAATATTTTCGGATGTTCTTTTTAACGGAATATAATCTCCTGCCACCGTTTTTTTGCCGTCGAATTTTACCTCAACCAGGCCGACTTCACATTCAAAAGGCCGGTTTGCGGCGGCGCCCACGGCAGGCATGGACTCAAGACCATAAGCCTCCCTGACAAAATAAGGGAAGTCTTTATACCTGACCCAGGCAAACCCATTGTTGCCCCATTGGGGACCCCAGCTGTTCATAATCAGGAATGCCCCACCGTATTTTGCATCGTCATATCCGACCACACACTGGGCATGACCCCCAAAACCCATCATGCTCGCATCATCCTGTGTAGGATTCCAAACATCCTGCCCCATCATGGGCTGCATATAACTCCCTCCTACCATCATCCCGATTACGACGGGTGCGCCTTGTGAAAGATTTTCCTTAATAGCGCGTAAATCAATCTTATCAGTCCGGTCGCCGACCGTTAGCCGGTTCGAACCCCGCATCCGAAACTGCCTTGCCTGATCCAGCAGCTGCTGATCGGGTTGCCTTTTGCAGTCCTGGTCGCTGTATGGAAACTGATCATAAGGAACGGAGCCACGCTGACTCATAAAATCCATAGCTCTGTTTATATATGATCCCTCGCAGCCATCCAAACCTATCTGATTATATAAAAAAGCGGGACTAAACTTCAGTGCATTCGGATCGGAGCCGGTTCTGGCAGCTTCCAGAATGGTGCGCGCGCCATAGGCACTGCTCCATGCAACGCAACTGCCCTGTTTTCCCTGATCACCTACTGCCGGAGCATATTTTTGCAGGTTTGCGGATTCAGGAAGCGGATTTTTATTATTATCATCGGACAATGATTCGTACACTTTTGATTTGTCAAACTGGCGTGGATCCAGTATTCCGCCCAGAGACAGCTGCTTTGCCTGTTGTACGATAGCAGAATTGCAACCCCCGCCCCTGCCCAACAGGAAATAACCTGCGATACCAAGACCTATAACCAGGAGCAGACTTTTCGGACCTCGGATGAGTCCGAATATCAACGGTAGCAAGCCAAAAAGACCGCCGCCACCACCACCGCCTCTACCGCTGTCACCTCCTCCAAATCCACCACCGCTGTCATCCGATTCGGCCGGATCATCCGTCATGCGTATGGGCATACTATTTATTTTTTATGAAGAAATAGAATTGCCTGATTCAGTTCCCAAAGGAGTTGAATTTAAAGAAAGCAGATAATATGAAAAAATTTAAATCAATTCAATCTGATTGCGAAGCAGGTCGTCGAACTGGTCACGGCGTCGGATCAGGTGTGCCTTCCCTTCAAGGACCATGACTTCAGCCGGCTTGAAACGGGAATTAAAATTAGAGGACATTTCGAATCCGTAAGCTCCCGCATTCCGGAATACAAGGTAGTCACCCTCACGGACCTCATTCAACGGCCGGTCCCAGGCAAAAGTGTCTGTTTCGCAAATATTTCCAACCACGGAATAATTTTTAAGGGGTCCTTCGGGATGACTGATATTCTCAATATGGTGGTAGGCATCGTAAAACATAGGACGTATCAAATGATTGAATCCACTGTTCACACTCACAAAATCGGCAGTGCCTGTCTCCTTCAATACATTCACTTTAGTAATAAAATTCCCGGCCGCGCTGACAATGAATTTTCCCGGTTCAAACCAAACCTGCAGTTTCCTGCCATTTTTATACGGATGGTTGGCGAATGCCTGATTCACTTTCTCAGCCAGCAGCGGAATATCGGTTTCATGATCACCTTCTTTACTGGCAACTTTAAATCCGCCTCCGAGATCAATGAATTCCAGGTGTTCAAAATGATTGGCAATATCAAATAAAACTTCTATCCCTTTCAGAAAAACGTCCACGTCTTTAATTTCACTCCCTGTATGGATGTGAAGATCACTGATACGCAGTTGGTATTTGCTCACCAGTCTGAGTGCATTCCCGATCTGGCCGACCGGTATTCCAAATTTACTTTTATCGTGACCGGTTGAGATTTTGATATTACCGCCAGCCAATATATTCGGGCGAAACCGAATACCTACCGGGTATGAATAACCGAAAGCCATTCCAAACTTCTCCAGGTTGGAAAGGCTGTCAATATTAATAAAAACGCCGAGCTCTTTAGCTTCCTTAATTTCATCAAAGTCGATTCCGTTGGAAGTATACAATATACGGGAGGATGGAAATCCGGCGTGGAGGGCGAGTTTCACTTCATTGATGGAACTGCAGTCAACATTGGCTCCAAGGTTTCGGATATACCGCAGGATGTTAACATTTGTCAGTGCCTTACAGGCATAGAAAAAAATGGTGTTGGAATTGCTGAACGCATTTTGCAGTTTAAGGTATTGCTCCTTTATTTTCTCCGCGTGATACACGTAAAGCGGTGTCCCAAATTCTTCGGCAATTGAAATGAGATCGTCATGGGAAAGGGGGTTCATCATGTTCGCGAATCTACGAAAGTACGGGAGTATTAAAGTATGGGAGTATAAGAGTATAAGAGTGTAGGAGTTGGGAAACCAGAATAAATTAGTTTTGTAAAATGAAGCGTTAGGCGTTAGGCGTTAGGCGTTGGGCGTTAGGCGTTAGGCGTTAGGCGTTAGGCGTTAAGCGTTAGGCTTTATCATCTCCATCTTCCGAATTCGGTGACGAGGGATCATTTTCAAGCAATTCACCTTCTTCACTCACTACCAGTGCGGGATTTATTTCGGGCGGTTTGTAATTTATAAGGGAAGGTTCTTCCAGGCTTTCTCCCAATACCTCCCTTAGTCTGGGCAGATCGGCGGTCTGATTGATGCCAAAATAATCCATAAAGGTTTTCGAAGTCGCATAGATAAGGGGTTTACCCGGCATATCTTCATTACGACCGGTTATAATAATCAGTTCTTTCTCCAGTAATTTCTGAATTGAATAGTCGCTATTTACACCCCGGATAGACTCTATCTCTCCCTTCGTAATGGGCTGTTTGTAAGCCACTATTGCCAGGGTTTCCAGCGCTGCGACGGAAAGTCGTTTCAGAAATTTGTCGCCGTTTAACTGTGCAATTGTTTTGTGAAAGGCTTTTTTTGACAAGAACTGCCAACCGCCGCCACTTTCCCTGACTTCGAACGGATAAAACTCCGCGTTATATTTGGCTACAATGCCATCGATTCCGGTTTGTATCTGGTCTAGCGTCAGTTTATCGTCCATGAAACCAAAAGCATTGTTGAGCAGCTCCGTCATTTCCATCGCAGTAAGCGGTTTGTCGCTTGCAAAAATCAGTGCTTCAATATGGGGGATTAATTCAGAGATTTCCATGGGTGAAAGTGTGAGAGTATGAAAGTATGAGAGTAAATTATTTTCAGTTTTCTTCCTGTGAAATTATAAAATCAGAATTCAAATCCCCGGTAATATCCCGGCAAAATGCCCACATTTCACTAACATTCCACACTCTCACACTCTCACACTCTCACACTCTCACACTTTTTTCCCCTCCTATCCCTGCAACGCGGCGGCACCAGAGACAATCTCCGTAAGTTCAGTAGTGATAGACGCCTGGCGTGCGCGGTTATAAGAGATACGCAGACTTTTCAGGATTTCGTTGGCATTTTCTGTCGCTTTATCCATGGCGGTCATCCGGGCGCCGTGTTCGGATGCATTGGCATCAAGAACAGCTTTGAACAATTGTGTGTTGAGGATCTTCGGCATGAGTTCCATCAGGATAGCTTCTTTGGACGGCTCAAATATAAAATCATTGGAATTGGCGCCAGGCTTTTTGCTCACTTTTGGGATTGGCAGGAATTGTTCAACAACAAAATTTTGAGAAGCCGCATTTTTAAATTCACTGTAAACAAGATCGATCGCATCAAATTCGTGGTTCTCAAAAGCAGTCACCGCCGCCTGGGCACAAAGCTGCACCGATTCAAAGTGAAGATTTTGAAATATATCGCGGAATTCTCCGTTTACTTTATAGCCGTTCTTCAGGAAATGCTCATAGCCCTTTTTACCAATGCTCCAGATGACTGTATTGCCTTTGGCCGTTTGTGCAGGATATTTATCCCGCATAGTGGCCTTTGCCAGTTTAATGAGGTTTGAGTTGTAGGCGCCGCAGGAGGCACGGTCGCTCGTGATTACGATCAGTAACACCTTTTCGACGGGTCTTGCCGTGGACAAAGTAGAGCTGAAATCCGTATCCGCATTGCTGACGATGTTGCCAAGTACCTGTTGAAGTTTTTTGGAATAGGGCCGCATCTGTTGTATGGCTTCCTGGGCTTTGCGCAGTTTGGTGGCGCTGATCATCTTCATCGCTTTGGTGATCTGCTGGGTACTCTGGATGGATTTGATCCGGTTACGAACTTCCTTTAACTGTCCTGCCATAAGGGTATTTTTTGCCGGCTGCAAAGGTAGCTTAACCGCATAAAAGCATGAAAAAAATTGTACTTTCGCAACCCCTTTATAACTATGTCTAAATCAAAGAAGAGTAATTTACCCGTGATCCTGATCACCAACGATGATGGCATCATGGCTCCGGGAATCCTCAACCTCGTGGAAGCAGTCAAAGATCTGGGCAAAGTAGTTGTTGTAGCCCCGGACAAGCCCCAGTCGGGTATGGGCCATGCCATCACCATCGGATTGCCGCTGCGATTGCATCCCGTTACTATTTTCGAAGGAGTCGAAGCCTGGCAGTGTTCCGGTACACCGGTCGACTGCGTAAAACTGGCCGTGGATAAGGTTCTTCACCGGAAGCCGGATTTTTGTCTCAGTGGCATTAACCATGGCGCCAATCATTCCATCAATGTCATTTATTCCGGGACCATGTCCGCCGCCGTCGAAGCCGCTATTGAAAGTATTCCCTCCGCGGGATTTTCTTTACTTGATCACAGTGTGGAAGCCGATTTTACCGGAGCCCGTCAATATGCCCGGCAGATCGTTCAGCAGATGCTGAAAACCAATATGGATAAACACACCGTCCTGAATGTAAACATTCCGGCCGTTCCCTCTGAATTAATCAAGGGCGTTCGGATATGCAGACAGGCATATGCCAAATATGAAGAGGATTTTGTGGAAAGAAGCGATCCAAACGGGAAAAAATACTTCTGGCTTACAGGCGAATTTGTGAATTTTGATAAGGGACGGGATACCGATGTCTGGGCACTTGAACACAATTACGTAAGCGTAGTACCGGTACAATTTGATTTGACGAATTACGTTTTGAAGTCCAAACTTGAAAAAACCTGGAAATTTTGATATTCAAAAAAGACAATTTAAAATTCGGCATCCTGCTGGGTATTCTCGGACCGCTGCTTGCCATGGTTCTTTACTATTTCTATAATTTTAGCGGAACCATCAGTTTCGGGGAATATTTTTATGTATTGCGTACAAATAAACCTCTTTTAACAGCTATCAGCAGCATTTCACTTCTCGCGAATGCCGTTCTCTTTACCATTTATATCAATACTCATCGCGATAAATCGGCAAGGGGAATCTTCGTTGCCACCCTGCTGTATGGCATCATCGTGCTCGTTTATAAATTGGTCCATTAAACCATTATACGCTTAACGCCTATGCAGGCGTTTATCGAATATCGTGGATCGTATATCGATCTGCGATCCACGACCCACGATTTACGATTCAACCGTCAACCGTCAACCGTCAACTGTCATCCACCTATGCTAACGCTTCGGCGAACAAGTCGGTCATCGTTCTTTATCTTTGAAGAATACATGAAATATTATATAATCGCAGGGGAAGCATCCGGGGATTTGCATGGCAGCAATCTGATCCGGGAAATCAAAAAAAAAGACGAAGGGGCTCTCATCCGGGGCTGGGGTGGTGATCTTATGAAAAAAGCAGGCGCTGAAATCGTGAAAGATTACCGTGACCTGGCATTTATGGGTTTTACAGAGGTCATCCGCAATCTGCCCACTATTTTAAAAAATATCAAATTCTGTAAGTCAGATATCCTTCGGTTCAAACCAGACGCCATCGTATTTATTGACTATCCGGGATTTAACCTGCGCATCGCAGCATGGGCCCGGAATACAGGATTTAAAACCATCTATTACATTTCTCCCCAGGTCTGGGCCTGGAAAGAAAGCCGGGTCAAAAGCATTCGCGCCAATATTGACAAAATGCTGGTCATCCTCCCATTTGAAAAAGATTTTTTTCACAGATGGAATTATGAGACAGAGTATGTCGGCCATCCGCTGGTAGAAGTCATTGAGCGGTTCAAACAATCCCCTGAAGCAGGCAAATTTCCCGACATGTTTTTGGCGGGAAGCAGACCTATCAAACCTACCCTCCCGTTGATTGCCTTGCTGCCTGGCAGCCGAAAGCAGGAAATTCTACAGAAACTGCCGGTCATGCTGGAAGCCAGCAGATCTTTTCCGGAATTTCAGTTTGTGGTTGCTGAAGCGCCGGGACAGGATTCTGTTTTTTATGATGAAATTTTAGAAAAATATCCGCATGCGGCCAGGGTAAAAAATCAGACCTATTCGCTGCTCATGCATGCCAGGGCCGCCTGCGTAACTTCCGGGACGGCAACACTTGAAACCGCTTTATTCGGAGTACCGGAAGTAATTTGTTATAAGGGAAGCAGCATATCCTATCAGATTGCGAAACGCCTGATCAAAGTAAAATATATTTCTCTGGTTAATCTGATCATGGATAAACCGGTGGTGAAGGAATTGATTCAGGATGACATGAATGTGGAAAATATCGTCACTGAATTGAAAAAATTGATTTCCAGTGAAGATACACGGAACCAGATATTTAATGACTACGCAGACCTCAGGAAGCTTCTGTCCCAAGGGGGCAATGCATCGGAAAAAGCAGCTGAATTAATTGTAAAATTTGTAAAAGAAAGTAAAAAGAAAAAATTTTAAGGCAGCAGTTCTGCCTGAAGATTAAGCATTAAATTTATTTACCTTTTTAATTTTTCTTGAAAATCAGTCGTAAAATGATAATAATGATCCCGATCAGGAACATAAAAATCGAAATCCGGTTAATGGTATTCATGTAGCCGATCCAGGTGCTGGTCGGTTCGTTCGGATCCTTTTTCCTGATATAAAGATATTCGGCAATCTTTCGGAGTATACCCATCTTATTAAAGGTAAAGGTAAAACAGAAAAGCATCCACCCGGATAAAAAACAACAGTATGCAATCGCCAGAAATTTTAATTTGCGGAGCGGGTCCAACCGGACTCGTACTGGCCCTATGGCTAACAAAAATGGGCGTTCACGTTCGTATCATTGATCAGACAGATCAGCCCGGTACAACTTCCAGAGCCCTTGTATTTCATGCCAGAAATCTGGAATTCTATCATCAGATGGAAATTGATCAACTTGTAATAGAGAACGGTATTGAATTTAAATCCGGTAATTTATGGGTAAAAGGAAAGAAAAAGGCACAAATTCGATTTGGTGATACTGGACATGGTATCAGTCCCTATCCTTATGCTATTATTTATCCGCAGGATGCCCATGAACAAATGCTGGTTGATGAACTACAGAAAGCCGGTGTGATTGTTGAACGGAATACCGAACTTATCTCTTATGAACAATTTTCGGACGGAGTCGTCGCCACCCTGAAAAAACATCCCGATACACTGGAAAAATGCCGCACCAGATTTCTGGCCGGATGCGACGGAGCGCATTCCCTGGTCCGAAAAGAATTGCACGATGAATTTCCGGGAGGTACCTATGAAGATATTTTTTACGTGGCTGACCTGGAAGCAGAAGGCCCCATGGCAAACGGTCAATTGAATCTGGCTATGGATGATGCCGATTTTCTGGCGGTATTTCCAATGAAAGGGGAAGGAAGAATCAGGTTGGTTGGGGCAGTCCGCCAAGGATCTGATAAAGAGCAGATCACGTGGGATGACGTCAGCAAAGGCATTATCGACCGGCTAAAAATCAAAGTGAAAAAGGTCCGATGGTTTTCTACCTATAAAGTACACCACCGGGTTGCTTCTTTCTTCAGGAAAGAAAATGTTTTTTTATTGGGAGATGCCTGTCATCTGCACAGCCCCGTAGGCGGACAGGGCATGAATACGGGTATCGGCGACGCCGTGAACCTGTCCTGGAAATTGACTGCCGTACTGAAACAACAAGCACCCGTTTCTATTTTAGACAGCTATGAGCCAGAAAGAATTGCGTTCGCCCGCCGTTTGGTTTCGTCAACGGATAAAGTCTTTGAGTTTATAAATAAAAGAAGCGCGCTGGCGACGGGCATCCGCACCCGCATAGCGCCGTATATTCTAAGTTTCCTTTTTAAATTCAGATTTGTCAGACGCTCTATTTTTCTACTTCTTTCCCAAACCCAAATTAATTACCGTAAAAGTATTTTAAGTGAAGGCATATCGGGTAAGCTCAAAAGTGGCGACCGTTTGCCATGGGTCAGATTCACAAATGGAACTTCCATTGCGACAGATAATTTTGAAAGTTTGAAAAGCATGAAGTGGCAGGCGCATTGTTATGGTCTTTTATCTGAAGGCTCCAAACAATTGTTTAATGAAAGAGGACTGAATTATCATGTATTCCCATGGGATAATAAAATACATTCAACGGGCCTGAAAAACAGCACGATTTATATTATCCGGCCCGATGGATATATCGGCCTGGCGGCAGTTCAGAGCGAGCCTGACACAATCACCCGTTATTTGAATAAATGGAATATCAGGTTTTCTAATCCGCTTTAAATCCCTTTTCGGGTATTGTCTGGAATGGATATATTTGCAGCTCTTTTATAGTTGTCCTCGATGGGTAACAACGGGGCGGCAGACAAAGGGGGATTAGCTCATCTGGTAGAGCGCTAGCATGGCATGTTAGAGGTGACCGGTTCGATCCCGGTATCCTCCACAAAAGTGCCCGGGTTAAACCCGGGCACTTTTTATTTACAGGTTGCCCCGGCAGGGTCGCTGATTTTGTAATGACGAATCAATTTTCAAGATTATTGGAGAACACGAGTCAGTCCGCGGGCGGCGGACTCACCGAAGTCCAGCCTCCGTCTACGATTAAAGTCTGTCCTGTAACATGCCTCGCCTTCTCCGAAACGAGGAAGAGGGCAGTTTCTGCAATATCCCTTGTAGAAGCAGGCCTTCCCATGGGAGTTATCTCAGACCAGTTTTTATTATACGCCGGATCGAGCAGGGTGCGTTCTGTCAACGTCGCACCCGGAGCAATGGCGTTCACATTAATTTTATATCCGGAAAGCTCGATTACCAGATTTTTCGCAAGCATCTCCAAAGCAGCTTTGCTCATGCCGTATGCCGCCAGATTCTTATGCGCCTGGTGTCCGGTTACTGAAGAAGTAAATAATATGGAACCTCCGCTATGCTGCAGTTTCATTTGATTGGCGGCAGCCTGCGCCAGAAAAAATGAACCACTCAGGTTTACATGCATTACCTTATTGAAAGCCTCCGGAGAATAGGTAAGAAAGTTTCCATACAACGTAATCCCGGCGTTGGCGATTGCAATATCCAGACGGCCATATTTTTCAACGGCCAGCCCAACCAGTTTTTTTATTATCATTAAATCACCGGAATCTCCTGCAATTGCGATGCAGGCAGCATCATTTTCCCCATTAATTTGACGGGCAGCCTGATTAGCGAGCTCCGGATCAATATCATTTAATATGACGCGGGCTCCTGCTGCAGCTAGCATTTTGCATATTTCAAAACCGATCCCCTGCCCGGCTCCGGTTACTATGGCTGTCTTGTTTTCAAAGTTCATTGATTGTTTTGGTTGGCGCTTGACGGTTGACGGTTGACGGTTGACGGTTGACGGTGAATTAATAATTTTCAAATTGTCATTCGTCATTCAACTCCCACATTCCTGCATTACCAGATTTCCGTATCTGCCACATTAAAAATAAAACTCACCGTTTATGACTATTCGTTCCAGCTGGTCGTATAACCGGGATTTTCCAGGAAGAGTGCGGTATCTGTCAGTTGCAGCGGATGAAAAGTATCCACCATGACGGCCAGTTCTTTTGTTTCCCTGGCGCCCAGGCTTTTTTCGACCATCCCCGGATGTGGCCCATGCGGAATACCGGCGGGATGCAGCGTAATCATACCACGGGTTACCTGCTTGCGGCTCATAAAGTCCCCATCCACATAATAAAGCACTTCATCACTATCGATATTGCTGTGATTGTAGGGCACTGGAATGGACAACGGATGGTAGTCGAATAGACGCGGAACAAAACTGCAGACAACAAAATTATTGCCTTCAAAAGTAATATGAACGGGTGGTGGTTGATGAATCCTGCCGGTGATCGGCTCAAAATTTAAAATGGAAAAAATACTTGGGTAACAGCATCCGTCCCAGCCAACCACATCGAAAGGATGGTGCCCGTAGTGAATTCCATAAACCATTCCCTGCTTTTTAATACGTACAAGGAAATCGCCGCTTTCATCTTTCGGTTCCTCAAAAACCGGCACACGGATATCACGTTCACAGTATGGCGCATTTTCCAGAAGCTGGCCATATTTGCTGACATATTTTTTTGGATACCTGATCGGGCTAAAAGATTCCACGATGAACAACCGGTTCACGAAGGATTCAAATTGTATCTGGTAAATGGTACCTCGCGGAATATGGATATAGTCACCGTAAGAGAAATTGAGTTCTCCATATACGGTTGACAATTTCCCATCTCCTTCATGCACAAAAATTAGTTCGTCCGCATCCGCGTTCTTAAAAAAATAAGTTCCAAGGGACTGCCTGGGAGCTGCCAGGGATATGTGCACATCCCGATTCACCAGGATGGGCTTCCGGCTGTTTAAATAGTCATCTTCCGGAATCAGTTTGAATCCTTCCAGACTTCTGTGCTTTAACATTTTTTCTTCTGCAATGTTTACCCGCTCC